>Ga0172363_10000090_pt1 | contig 53148 bp, 44 predicted proteins | sample LakKivs2_kivu2a2_FD_114541 | JGI IMG/M metagenome (GOLD analysis project Ga0172363, IMG submission 114541) | Sediment microbial communities from Lake Kivu, Rwanda - Sediment s2_kivu2a2 | ecosystem: Environmental > Aquatic > Freshwater > Lake > Sediment | place: Rwanda: Western Province, Lake... | reverse complement strand
GTCATGTTCGTTCCCGATCCCGTCTGCTGGACGCAGATCCCGTCGGACTGGAAGTCGCTGCTCCGGCAGCGCGACCGCTGGCAGCGCGGTCTCCTCGAGAGCCTGTGGATGCACCGCACGATGTTCCTCAACCCGCGCTACGGCTCCGTCGGGCTGATCGGCTTCCCGTTCTACGTCCTGTTCGAGGCGCTCGGCCCCGTGATCGAGGTGTCGGGCTACCTGCTGCTGCCCATCCTGTACTTCAGCGGAAACCTGAACGGTCCCTTCGTCGTCCTGTTCCTGCTGCTCGCGGTGCTCTTCGGCATCGTGCTGTCCGTCACCGCCCTGATCCTCGACGACCTGCTCTTCCGGCGCTACGCGCGAACCGCCGACCTCCTCAAGATGATCGCCGCGACCGTGGTCGAGTATTTCGGGTACCGGCAGCTCCTCGCCACGCGCCGCGCGTTCGCCGCGATCAACGTTTTCCGCCGCAAGGGGCACTGGGGGAAGATCGAGCGCGAGGCGATCGCACCGACCAAGCGAAGAGCGGCGTCGACATGAGTCGCGCGCAACGGCCCGGACCCACGGTGGCGGCGCTTCTCGTCGCCGCGACGCTCCTCGCCGGCCGTGCTGCGTGGGCCGCGGAGCCGGCCTCACCCGATGTCGCCGCGGACGCGGCGGGGTCCGTGTCGCCCGGTGCCGCCCCGGCGGACGCGGCCCCCGCCGCGTCGCCCGGTGCCGTCGCGGCGGCGGAGCTCGCGGTGCCCTCCGCCGGCGTGGTCGAGAGCGCACGCTCTCTCGCCGTCAGCGGCAAGCGCGCCGAGGCGATCGCGCTGCTGCGCGCGCGCCTGGAGCAGCGCCCGACGGACAGTGACGCACGCACGCTGCTCGGCATCGTGCTCTCGTGGGAGAGCGACTACCCGGCCGCGCGCCGGGAGCTCGAGCAGGTGCTGGCCGAGCATCCCGGGCACGGCGACGCCCTGCCCGCCCTGATCCGCGTCGAGCTGTGGTCGGGCGACCCGCTGCGTGCCGAAGAGCTCGGACGCAACGCGCTCCTGCAGGACCCCGACGACACCAAGCTCCTCTACCTGCACGCGAAGGCGCAGCACGCGCTGCGACGCGACAGCGACGCGCTCGCCGACCTCGATCGCGCGCTGCGGATCAACCCCAACGACCCGCTCGCAGCCGAGCTGCGCGCGTCGATCGAGGACAGCCGGCGCCTGTGGACGGCGCGCGTCTACTACACGCTCGATCTCTTCGACAAGCAGAACGCGCCCTGGAACGAGTTCTTCGTGAGCCTGCGGCGCGACACGGGCTACGGCGCGATCTTCGTCAAGTACTGGCACGCGGTGCGCTTCGAGCAGAGCGCGGACCAGTTCGAGATCGAGGCATACCCACGGATCCGGCCGGGCACCTACCTCTTTCTGCTGGGCGGCTTCGCCGCGAGCGGCAGCCTCTATCCGAGCTACCGCGCCGCGGGCGACATCTACCAGGCACTGCCGTGGAGCTTCGAGGTGTCGGTCGGCTATCGCCGGCTCGGGTTCTCGGATCCGGTCGACATCTACACGGCGTACGTCGCCAAGTACGTGGGCGACTGGATGCCGTGGGCGCGCATCTATCTGACACCCAACGATGTCGGCACGTCGCGCTCGTTCCAGGTCGGCTGCCGGAAGTACTTCGGCGACGGCACCGACTGGATCGGACTGCGCTACGGGCACGGCACCGCGCCCGAGCTCCTGACGCTGGGCCAGGTAGCACTCCTCGACACGGACTCCGTGCTCTTCGAGGCGGTGAAGACGATCGGCTCGCGCTGGGAGGTCGCGTTCGAGCTCGGGTACGCGCGCGACGAGCAGCTGAGCGGCCTGATGCTGAATCGCTTCACCTTCGGCGCCGGAGTCTCCTACCGGTTCTGAGGCACGACATGGACAAGTGGATCCTCAAGATCATCGGCGCGACCGCCGTGCTGGCGCTCTACTGGTGGGCGCTGGTCGCCCGGCCGGTGGCAATCGAGACCGTGGCCACGGGCCCCGGATCGCTGACCGTCGAGCAGTCGCGCGAGCTCCTCGACCAGAGCCGGACGCTGCTGCGCGAGCGCGACTTCGCCGCCGCTCGCGACATCACGCGCCAGCTGCACGACGCGTATCCGCAGAACCATATCTATCTGCACCAGCTGGCCGCGATCGCCCGCGAGCTGGGCGATCCGGCCGCCGAGGCGGACTGGCTGGAGAAGTACCTCATGGTCTCGCCGACGCCGATCGAGGCCTGTCCGCGCTTCGGGCAGTCGCATCAGGAGGCGGGCCGCGCCGCGGAGTCGCTCGCGGCCTTCGAGCGCTACCTGTCGTTCGACCCCAAGGATCCCGACTCGCTGTTCTGGATGGCGAAGGCCTACGAGGGCGCGGGGCGCATCGACGAGGCGGAGAAGCTCTACGCGCGCGGACTCGAGGTGTCGCCCGGCTACCTCGATCTCCGCATCGGCATCGGCCGCATGCACTTGCGGCAGGGGAAGCTGGCCCTGGCGCAGCGCGACGCCGACGAGGTGCTCGCCGCCGCACCGGACAACGTCGACGCGCTGCTGCTCGGCGGCATCGTGCAGCGCTCGGCGGGCAACGCCGCCGAGGCGAAGCGGCTCCTCGAGAAGGGCGTCACGCGATCGCCCGGCTATGCCGACTTCTACGTCGTCCTCGGCGGGATCGCGGAGGCCGAGAGCCGGATCGCGGACGCGCTCCGCTACTACGACAAGGTCCTCGAGCTCCGGCCCGAGAGTCGGGACATCGCGGCGCGCCGCGCGCGACTCGCGCGCAGCTGAGGAGGATCGGCGAATGGACGCGAAGACGTTTCTCGACCGGATGCTGCGCCTCGTCGGCGCGGCGCTGCTGCTGCTCACGTCGATCTACTGCCTGATCGCCTACATCCCGTTCACCTACGAGCAGGTCATCAAGTTCCGCCTGATCTCCTGGGTGACGACGTTCGCGCAGCTCCAGTCGTGGCTCTACGCCGCCGCGGCCGCGGGGCTGACCTACACGATGCGCGAGACGATGTCCCGCTCCGGGGTGCGCTGGCCGGCGCGGATCCTCGCGGCGGCACAGGTCGCGCTCGCACTCTTCCTGCTCGTGCACCCGGTTCTGCCGTCCCTCGAGAGCGACCCCGCGAGCCTCGCCTGGAGTGTGGCCTTCCTGGTGCAGCTCGCGGCACTCGGCCTGCTCGACGTCGCCGCGTGCCGCGGACGGCTGCGATTCGCGCCGCCCACCGACGGCCGCGACTGGACCGTCTTTCTCGCCGCGCTCGCGACCGCCCTCTTCGTGTCGCTGCTCTACTTCGCGATCGCGCTCCTCCGGGTGCTCGACGGCGCGACGCCCGCGCCGGGCGAGCAGCTGCTGGTGCTCGCCTGGAGCCTGCTGTCGCACCTCGTGATGTTCCTCGGCCTCGCCGCCACGTTCGTGCTGCTGATCGCGTTCGCTCGCCTGACGAGGGTTCCGGCGCGCACCGAGCTCGCGCTGTCGGCGCTGCTGCTGTGTACGGTGGTCTTCTTCGCGGTGCGCGACGTGGTGCTCGCCGGCGTATCGCTCACCGGGCCGATCGCGGCTCTCTACGCAGCACTGCTCGCGGTCGCGGTGGTCGCCAACCTCGCCGCCGTGGCGCTCGGTGGCCGCGTGCGGCGCGACCAGGCGGTCGACGACGGCCTCGAGGCGCTGCTCGGGCCGCTCACGCTGCGGCCGGCGGCGTCGCTGCCGCTGCAGCTCGCCGTGCTGCTCGCGCTCTCGGGCGCGGCGTGGCTGGTCTCGCGCGAGGTCGCGGTCTTCGACTGGAACTACCTCGTGCAGAAGCTGTCCGTCGGCGTGATCTGGTGCCTGTCGTTCGCCCTCCTGTACTCGGCAGCGAAGCGTCACGATCCACGGCCCGGCTGGAGCGTGGGCGTGCTCGCCTCGGCGGTGACGGTGCTGCTGGTGTTCCGCGTCCTGCAGGCCGCGCCGGCGCGAATCCCGGCGCTGCTCGGCGAGCAGACCGCGGACGCGTCCCCGGCGCTCGCGCGCCACGCCGGCTACGACGCCTCGTTCAAGCTACTCCACGACGCGCTCGCACCGCGCGTCGCCGACGCGTCGACCGGCTCGTTCTACGAGTTCCTGCAGAAGAACACGAACATCTCGCGGGCGACCAAGGTCGACCCGGTGAACGTCGAGCTGGTGGACGACCTCCAGCCGACCGGCGGACACAAGCCCAACGTGTTCCTCTTCGTCGTCGACAGCATGCGCCGCGACTATCTCGGCGCGTACAACCCGAAGGTCGACTTCACGCCGGCGATGGACGCCTTCGCGCGCGAGAGCATCGTCCTCGAGAGTGCGTTCACGCGCTACGGCGCGACCGGGCTGTCCGAGCCGTCGATCTGGGTCGGCGGCAAGATGCTGCACAAGCAGTACATCGAGCCGTTCTACCCGATGAACGCGCTGCAGAAGCTGCTCCAGACCGATCGCTACCGGAGCTACGTGAGCGTGGACACGATCCTGTCCACGGTGCTCGAGCCGTCGAGCTCGATCACCGAGCTCGACCAGGGCGTTCTCAACAAGGACTACGACCTCTGCCACTCGCTCCAGGACCTGACGAGCAAGCTGCGCGAACGCGACGATCGCTCGCAGCCCGTGTTCGCTTACACGCAGCCGCAGAACCTGCACGTGGCGCAGATCTCCCGACAGGGCTCGGAAGCTCTCGACGGTCGGAGCTACGCGGGCTTCCACGCGCCGTACGCGTCGCGCCTCGAGCGCATCGACCGCTGCTTCGGCGAGTTCATCGCCGCGCTGAAGAAGGACGGCCTCTACGACGACAGCATCGTCATCCTCACCGCCGACCACGGCGAGTCGCTCGGCGAGGACGGCCGCTGGGGTCACGCGTACACCATGTACCCGGAGATCGTGCGCATCCCGCTGATCGTCCACCTGCCGCCCGCGATGCGCGCGCAGCTCGACTGGGACCCCAAGGCGGTGTCGTTTCTCACCGACATCACGCCGAGCCTCTACTACCTCCTCGGACACCGCCCGCTGCGGCGCGATCCGGTCTTCGGCCGGCCGCTCTTCGTCGCGAAGGACGACCGCGAGACCCCGCGCACGCCCGCGCGCGACGAAGAGGTCCTGACGTCGAGCTACGGGCCGGTCTACGCGGTGCTGTCCGACGGCGGCCGCTCGCTGTGGATCTCCGACGGCGTCAATTACAACGACATGCAGTTCGACCTGGCCCCCGACGGTACGGCGACGCAGCGCTCGGTCTCGCCCGCCACCAAGCGCGAGCGCGAGCAGCAGATCCGCGACCAGGTGGGCGAGCTCAACCGCTTCTACCGCTTCGGCGAAGCGGGCCAGCGAGAATCGGGCACGCCACCGGCGTCCTGAGCCGGTGGCGGCGGCCGCGGGAGACGCGCCGCCGGTGCTTGAAGCAGCGCACGAGATCCGCCAAGCCCTCCGCTGGAGGCCTCCGCGCTGAACGATCTCCTCTACATCACGCCCGTCATCCCCGGGCCGACCGGCAAGGGCGTTCGCATGCGCGCGTACTCGGTCCTCGAGGCGCTGGCCACCCGCCACACCGTCACCTGCCTGGTCGTCCCGCTCTGGGACCCGCGCGGTCAGACGGACGTTCCCGCGGCCACGGCGGCTCTGGCCGAGGTGGTGCTCGCGCCACCGGGGCCCGCGTATGCCGTGCACCGCAGGCTGCTGTCGCGAGCGTGGTACCGGCGCCTCGCCGCACACGCGTCCGCCCGTCTGGGACCGTCGCCGCTCGAGAGCGTCGTCGTCCCGTCCACGGTCGGAGCGTCCCGTCTGGCCGGACGCCGGTTCGCGAACGTGCATGCGTTCCGTCTCTGCACGGCACCGTTCGCTGCGCCGTTTCTCGACGGCGCGCGTCTGAGCATCGATCTCGACGATCTGGAGGGCGAAGCCAGGCGGCGGATCGCCCGCCTGCCGGACACCGACCCTGCGATGGCGCGCGCTCTCGAGGCCGAGGCCGCGCTGGCCGACGTCCTCCTGCGGCACTGGCAACGGCGAGCCGACCTGCTCCCCGTCGCGTCGGAGCAGGACCGCGCCACGGCGCAGCGCGGCTTCGACGGAACGGTCCTGCTTGCACCCAACGTGGTGCAGCCACCCCCGACCGTCCCGCCCCTGCCCTCCGACCCGCCGCACTGCATCCTGTTCGTCGGGGGGCTCGACTACCCGCCCAACCGCGACGCGGTCACCTGGCTCGCGCGCGAGATCGTGCCGGCCCTGGGACGCATCGAGACGCCACCCTGGAAGCTGTACTTCGTCGGCGCAGGCGGCCCCACGCTGCTCGCGAGCCTCGGCGCGCGCGATCCGCGGCTGGTCGCGTACGACGCGGTGCCCGACGTCGCCCCGCTGCTCGCTCGCGCCCGGGCCGCCGTCGTCCCGCTGCGGGCGGGTGGCGGGACGCGGATCAAGGTGCTCGAGGCGCTCGCGTACGCGCGGCCGGTCGTCGCGACGACCGTCGGCGCCGAAGGCCTCGACCTGACCGGAGGCACGCATCTCCTGATCGGCGACGACGCCGCCGCGATCGCGACCCACCTCGCGAGCCTGCTGCGCGACGACCACCTGGCAACGCGTCTCGGCGCGGCGGGGCGCGGTCGTGTCCTGGAGGCCTACACCCCGGAGGCATTGGCTCGGGCGCTCGCCAGCGTGTAGTCGTGATCGGGCGGGACGTCCGCGCGGGACCTGCCCCTGCGGTACTGCCCGCAGACGTTCGTCGCCGGCCCGCGGCGACGAGACCGCCATCCGGGAGGACCCGCCGTGCACGATCTGATCATCCGCAACGCGACCGTCGTCGACGGCACCGGCGCAAGCGCCCGCACGGGCGACGTGGCGATCACCAACGGCCGCATCGACTCCGTCACCGCCCCGGGGGTGATCGCGCCCGGGGCGAAGAACGCGGCCGAGGAGATCGACGCCGGCGGCCTCGTCGCCGCCCCCGGCTTCATCGACGTGCACACGCACTACGACTGCCAGCTCTTCTGGGACCCGACGGCGAGCCCGTCGTCGTGGCACGGCGTGACCAGCGTCGTCATGGGCAACTGCGGGTTCACCATCGCGCCCTGCCTGCCCGAGCACCGCGAGACGGTCATGGAGCTGCTGCTCTACGTCGAGGGCATGCCGATCGAGACGCTGCGTGCGGGCATCGAGTGGAGCTGGGAGGAGTTCCCCGACTACCTCGGCGCACTCGAGCGCCAGGGTGTCGGGCCGAACGTGGCGGCCTTCGTCGGCATGTCGGCGGTGCGCTTCCACGTGATGGGCAAGGCCGCGGTCGAGCGTCCGGCAACCGGGGACGAGATCACGCGCATGCAGCACGTCGTCCGCGACGCGATGCGCGCAGGTGCCGTCGGCTGGTCGACGTCGCTCTCGCCGACACACTTCTTCGGTGACGGCACGCCCGCGCCGACGCGCGTCTCGGACGACGCCGAGCTCGACGCGATGGCCGCCGTCCTGCGCGAGTTCGGACACGGACTCATCGAGCTGGCACCGCAGAGCCTGCTCGGCACGCCCGACGACAAGCTGCGCGAGCTCGACCTGTTCGCGCGCCTGGCGCGGGTCTCGGGCCGGACGGTGACGTTCGCGCCGCTGCACGAGTCGCCGTTCTTTCCGGGAGCCGCGCAGCAGATCCTCGACGCGTCGCGCGCGCACCTGGCGGACGGCGCGAGCGTCGTGCCGCAGGTCGGCTGCCGCCCGCTGGAGCTGCGCTTCGACTTCGTCAAGCCCGCCTTCGGCCTCGAGAACAACGGCTTCTGGAAGCCGATCATGCACCGCACGCTCGACGAGCGCCGCGCGATGTTCGCGAGCCCGGACTTCCGCGACAAGCTGCGCGGATACGACGCCAACATGAAGGCGCTGCTGACGCCGAGCTGGGAGCGCATGTTCCTGCGCGTGCCGGCGCACCCCGAGAACGCGCGCTGGGTCGACGTCAGCGTCGCCGACATGGCGCGGCAGACGGGCAAGCACCCGGTGGACGCCTTCCTCGACGTCTCGCTCGCCGACGACCTGGCCGGACAGTGGGGCGTCGAGGTCCTGAACGCCGACGAGGAGAAGGTCGGCGCGCTGATCCGCTCCGAAGGCACCGTGCTCGCGCTGTCCGACGCGGGCGCGCACGTCGACACGCTGTGCGACCAGGGCTTCACCAGCTACCTGCTCGGCCACTGGGTGCGCGAGCGCGGGCTGCTCGGCCTCGAGGAGGCGGTGCGCCTCGTCACCAGCAGGCCCGCCGAGGTCTACGGCCTGCACGATCGCGGCACGCTCGCCACCGGGAAGGCCGCCGACGTCGTGCTGTTCGACCCGAAGACCATCCGCATGCGTCCGACGGAGGTCGTCGCGGACCTGCCCGGCGGGCAGAAGCGCCTCCTGCAGCGCGCGGAGGGCATTCCGCTGGTGCTCGTGAACGGCAGGCGCGCGGTCGCGGACGGCAAGCCGACGGGCACGCTCGCGGGCCAGGTGCTGCGCGGCGGAAGAGCCTGACGACCGATCGCTCGCCTCGAGAGGGGCCGATCTACCCGAGCGCGGTCGCTCGTGGATCCTTCCGCGTCAGCAGCGCGACCGCCTCGACGTGGTACGTCTGCGGGAAGATGTCGATCGGCTGCACGAGCTCGACGCGGTAGCCGCGCGCCAGCGTCTTGAGGTCACGCGCCAGCGTCGCCGGATTGCACGACACGTAGACGATCCGTGCCGCTGCCAGCGCGAGCAGCGACGACAGCGCCTCCGCAGCGCCGCTGCGCGGCGGATCGAGCACGACCGTGTCGAAGCGCAGGCCGCGCCTGGTCCAGCCGCGCAGCACGGTCTCGGTCGGGCCGATCGCGAGCTCGACGTTGTCGATGCCCAGCCGGCGCGCGTTCTCGCGCGCCGCCTCCACGCTGGTCGGTGTACGATCGACGGCGAGCACCGCACCGGCGCGACGTGCGAGCGGCAGGCTGAGGTTGCCGGCGCCCGCGTAGAGGTCCGCGACGCGGTGGTGCTTCGCCACGCTCGCGTGCTCGAGCACGAGGCGGATCAGCTCCGCGTTGCCGTGGTCGCTCACCTGGCTGAAGTCGCCGGCGCGAAGCCACATCTCGTCGCCGTCGACGAGCGGCACGCGCACGCGGTCGTCGCCCCAGACGCGCCGGAAGCGCTTGCCGCGCAGGACGACAGCCGCGATGCGTGGCTCTCGTCGCAGCAGAGCCTCCCCTACCTCGGCGTCCGCTGCGGCCATCTCACCATCCGCCTGCGCCACGACCGCCACCCGGTGGTCGTCGCCGGTCGCGACGATCTCGACGCGGTTCACACGCGTACCGAGCGCCCGGACGAGCGCGCGCGCGAGCGGGATCGCACCCTCGAGACGCTCGTGGCCGAGCAGGCAGTGCTCCACCGGGACCAGGTCGTGCGACGCCGCCGCGAGGAAGCCGACCTCGCCGTCGGCGACGCGCAGGCTGAGGCGCCGCCGGTAGCCGTACTCGCTCGCGGCGCGCACGATCGGTCGCACCACCGACGGGTCGATGCCTCCCATGCGCGAGAGGAGGTCACGGACCGATGCTTCCTTCGCCGCAGCCTGCGCGTCGTAGGCGACGTGCTGCCAGGGGCAGCCGCCGCAGCGCGGCAGGTAGGGACACGGCGCCTCGCGCCGCACCGGGCCGGGGGCGAGCACGCGGGCCACGCGCGCGTAGGCGAACGTCGGATGGTCCTCGTCGACCTCCACCTCGACCTCGTCGCCCGGTGCGGCCTGCCGCACGAAGTGGACCTTTCCGTCGATCCGCGCGACGCCGTGCGGACCGTGCGCGAGCGACTCGATGCGGGCGACGGCCATCGTGGTAGAGGGTCGGTATCATGCCGAAGCAGATCGCGCCTTACGGGTCGTGGCGCTCGCCGATCACCGCCCGCTGGATCGTCGCCGACGCGGTCGGACTCGGGGCGATCGCCGTCGCCGGCGACGACCTGGTGTGGAGCGAGTCGCGACCGGGCGAGGGTGGGCGCACGGCGCTCGTGCGGCGGCGCCCCGACGGCACGACGCTCGACCTGCTGCCCCGGCCGTGGAGCGCGCGCAGCCGCGTGCACGAGTACGGCGGCGGCGCCTTCACCGCATCGCGCGACAGCGTCTACTTCGTCGACGACCACGAGCAGCGCGTGATGGCCTGCGCGCTCGACGGCGCGGCGCCGGTGGCGCTGACGGCGCCGTCGGCGCGCCGCCACGCCGACTTCGCGATCGACACCCGGCGCCGGCGCCTGATCGCCGTGTGCGAGGACGTCGCGGCGCAGCCCGAGCCGGCGAACTTCCTGGTCTCGATCCCGCTCGCGGGCTGCGAGCAGGGCGCAACGCTGGTCTCGGGCCACGACTTCTACGCCTCGCCGCGTCTCAGCCCAGACGGGACGCAGCTCGCGTGGCTCGCGTGGCGGCACCCGAACATGCCGTGGGACGCGACCGAGCTGTGGGTCGCGGATCTCGACCCTGCGGGATCCCCGCGCGACGCGCGATGCGTCGCGGGCGGGAGCGGCGAGTCCGTCTTCCAGCCCGAGTGGTCGCCCGGCGGCGTGCTGCACTTCGTCTCCGACCGGACGGGCTTCTGGAACCTCTACCGCTGCGACCGCGCGGCGGGTGGCGGGGCCGCGATCGAGGCACTGTGCCCGCGCGAGGCCGAGTTCGGGCTGCCGCAGTGGGCCTTCGGCATGACGACCTACGGCTTCGCGGACGAGCACCGGATCATCTGCTGCCACGCCGAGCGCGGCGAGTGGCGCCTCGCGCGCCTCGACGCGCGCGACGGCACCCTGACGCCGATCGACGTTCCGTTCGTCGGCTTCTCGTCGCTCGTCGTGCGCGGCGCGCGCGCATGGTTCGTCGGCGGCTCGGCGACCGAACCGGCGGCGCTGGTCGAGCTCGACCACGCGTCCGGCGAGCATCACGTCCTCCGCCGCTCGGCGAGCCTGCAGCTCGATCCCGGGTACGTCTCGACCGCACGGGCGATCGAGTTCCCGACCGGCGGCGGCACCGCGTACGGCTTCTACTACCCGCCGCGCAACCGCGAATTCCAGGGTCCGCCCGGCGAGCTTCCGCCGCTGCGCGTGCGCTCGCACGGCGGACCGACGTCGGCCACCGACGGGTCGCTGAAGCTGCCGATCCAGTACTGGACGAGCCGCGGCTTCGCGGTGCTCGACGTCAACTACGGCGGCAGCACCGGCTACGGGCGCGCCTACCGCGAGCGGCTGAACGGCCAGTGGGGTGTGGTGGACGTCGCGGACTGCGTCGCCGGCGCGCGCCATCTCGCCGCGCAGGGCCTCGCCGACACCGACCGGCTGACGATCAGCGGCGGCAGCGCCGGCGGCTACACCACGCTGTGCGCGCTGGTGTTCCACGACGTGTTCGCCGCGGGTGCCAGCCATTACGGCATCGGCGACCTCGCGGCACTCGCCGCGGACACGCACAAGTTCGAGTCGCGCTACACCGAATCGCTGGTCGCGCCCTGGCCGGCGGGCGCGGCTCTGTACCGCGAGCGCTCGCCGCTGCACCATGCGGACCACCTGTCGCGCCCGGTGATCTTCTTCCAGGGGCTCGACGACAAGGTGGTGCCGCCGAACCAGGCCGAGGCGATGGTCGCGGCGCTGCGCGCGAAGCGGCTGCCGGTCGCCTACGTGGCGTTTCCCGGTGAGCAGCACGGGTTCCGGAAGGCCGAGACCATCGTGCGCGCGCTCGAGGCGGAGCTCGACTTCTTCGGCCGCATCCTCGGCTTCACGCCCGCCGACCCGATCGAGCCGGTCGAGATCGAGAACTTTCCCGGACGTCGGAGGTAGCCGCCTGCCGGTTCCGGCCTTCGTGGCCGGCGAAGCCGGTGCGGAGGTCAGATGGAACACCCTGCCCGTTCCATCCTTCGTGCCCGGCGAAGCCGGTGCGGAGGTCAGTCGGGATGGCCGCGCAGGCCGCGCGCGATCGGGTTGTCCGCGAAGTCCCAGTTGCGCCCCGGCGACGCGTCGATCGACACCGGCGACGCGTTCCACACGATCGCGGCCGGTGGCTTGCCCTGCGGTCCGTACGTGCCGACCGCCTGGATCGCCGCCTGCAGCGGCAGCAGGGCCCACACCGCGACGGCGAAGGCGCGCCGTCGCCGCGGCGCCACGATGGTGCCGATCCCCAGCGCCACGAGCAGCACGATCAGAGGCTGGGTCTCGGAGAGCAGCCGCGGACCATAGCTGTACCCGCCCCACCAGTTCGACCAGGCGGCGGTCAGGAGGAGCGTCGCGACGATGCCGGCGATCAGCGCCACGGCGAGGTCGTTCGCGAACGCGCGCGGCTCGAGGGCGAGCAGGAGCACGAGCAGCACGGTCACCGGGAAGTAGACGAAGAGCCCGCGCCCGGGGCTCAGCAGCAGCCCCGGAAGCGCGGTCGCGAAGTCGAACGCCATCGGTGCGGCGACGCCGTAGCCGCCGCTCACCGTGCCGAACACCAGCCCGTTCCACGCGAGCAGCGCCAGCGCACCGGCGAGTGCGGGCAGGGCGAGCGCGAGCCACTGCCGCGGGTGGCGCCGCAGCGCGACCAGGGCGAGGGGACCGACGATCAGCAGGTTGTTCGGCCGGATCGCGACCGCGAGCGCGCACGACGCGGAGAACGCGGCGACCGCGCCCGCGGCTCGCTCGCCCGTCGCTGCGCGACGCGCCGCGCGTGCGAGACACCACAGCGCACACACGATCGCGAGGCAGCCCGGACCGTGCTGCCACAGCGCCTGCGACGATGTGCCGTACGCCTGGCTGCCGAACGCGAAGGTCAGCGTGGCCGCGAGCGCAAGACCCGGCGCGACGCCGAGCTGCAGGCAGAGCGCGTCGAAGACCACCACGGCGAGCGCCGTCAGCACGGTGGCCGCGGCCTTCTCCAGCGTCCGCGTCACCGCGATCCAGCGCGCAGGATCGGGCTTCTCCGTCCACTGGAGCCAGAGCACCGCGGGCGCCACGATCGGCGTCGCGAGAACGCCGGTGGCGATCGGGTAGAACGACGCCAGACCGTACGGCGTGAAGCGCACGTAGTAGGCCTGCGGCGTGCCCGCGTGCAGCGCGTTGGCGAAGCGGTCGAGCATCGGCGTGCCGTCGAGCAGCAGCGCGACCGGCATCAGCCGGGCGGGAACGGAGTCGCCCATGTTGAGCGTCTTGCCGTTGCTCGCGTACACCGCGACGCAGAGGACGAACAGCAGCAGCGGACGGAGGCGAGACCCCTTGCGGCTGCTCCCTTCGCGCATCGCGGGCACGCTGTCGAGTCGCGGCCGCGCGGCGAACGCAGTAGACGTTCGGCGTGCGGCCCCCGTCGTGGTCGCGCACGGAGGTCCGTCGTGAGGGGATTCGCCGAGGTCACACAGGTCGGAGAGGGATTCGCCGGCAGCGGCGCCGACGCGGCGCACGTCAACACCGTGCTCGGGCGCAAGGGCGGTCCGGTCGAGACCGCGTGGGCGACCGCGCTCGCAACGCCGCGGCCGGGGCACCTGCCGTTCGTCGCGGTGCTGCAGCCGGGGCTGCCGGTGAAGCCGATGACGCTGTTCGTGAACAAGGCCGAGCTGCGTGGCACGCTGCACGAGCGCCTGACGTGGGGTGCGGGCCAGGCCGGCGTGGCGTCAGGGGTCGCGCGCGCGGTCGCCGCCGGCATCGTGCCGCCCGGCGACGCCGACGACCTGCTGCTGATCGCCGCGGTGTGGGTGTCGTGGGACGCGAGCGACGAGGAAGCGGTGTTCCGCAACAACCGCGACGCCACGTACGCGGCGCTCGAGGCCGGAGCGCGGCTCGCGCCGCCGATCGACGCCGTGGTCGCCGCCGCCGACGCGCCGGCGAACCCCTACTTCCGCAGGTAGCCGGACGCGGCGGCGCGGTACGCCCCGAACATCGCGGCGCCGAACAGCACGAAGCGGATCTCGGCGAGCGCGCCGGCGTGCGCGGCGCAGGTCTCGATCGAGATCGCGGCGGCCTCGTCCGCGGGGTAGCCGTACACGCCGCACGAGATCGCCGGGAACGCGACGCTCCCGAGCGCGTGCGCGTTGGCGAGCTCCAGCGACGCGCGATACGCGGCGCGCAGCAGCGGCGCCGACGTCTCCGGCCGGGCGTAGACCGGGCCGACGGTGTGGATCACCCAGCGCGCCGGCAGCCGGAAGCCGGGCGTGATGCGAGCCTCGCCGGTCGGACAGCGCACGTCGGGCCGCACCTCCGGCACCGCCGCACACGCGGCGCGCAGCTCGGGTCCGGCGGCGCGGTGGATCGCGCCGTCGACGCCGCCGCCGCCCAGCATGCGCTGGTTCGCGGCGTTCACGATCGCGTCGACGTCGGCCTTCGTGAGGTCGCCCTCGGCGATCACCAGCTCGCACGTCGGCGTCAGGAGGAAGCGCTCCACGCCGGCGATTCTAGCGCGGCGCCGCGGCGGCCGGGAAGCGCCGTCGCGGGCCGTCCCGCCGCCACGTGCGCGCCCATCGGGCCGTGTTCCCGGCCGAGCTACGCGAACAGCGCCTCGCAGCCCGTCCCGGCGAGCACGCCGTCCACCCACGCGCGATCCGCCGACGACAGCCGGTCGCGCGACTCGCGCAGCCAGCGCAGGCACTTCGCCTGATACGGGAACGGCTTCTGCTCCCAGCGCGCACCGTCGATCGTGCACGCGACCTTGTCCGCCCCCGACGCGATCGCCGCCGCGTTGGCGAGCAGGAACGGGGCGTAGACGCGGCCGATCTCGGCGAGGATCGCGCGCAGCGTGTCGGGCAGCGCGTCGCGCCCGACCCAGCCGGACGCCTCGTCGTCGAGCTCGACCCACGACGGGTCGTCCATGCGGTTCGTCCACGCGATCGCGCGCGGCGCCACGTCGACCGCGACGCGCGCCGATGTCGGGTCGAAGAGCGCCAGCTGGCTCAGCTGGCCGAAGACGCCGAAGTCGCCGCAGCCGGGGCGGTGGCCGAGGAGGTACGGCACCTGCTCGACGTGATTGGACAGCAGCTCGAGCAGCCGGCGGTAGCTCGACTCGATCACCGGCTTCGTGACCTCGTTCGAGCCGACGACGGCGAGCCGCCCGATCTGCCGCTCGCCAAAGACCTTCGCCGCGAGCTCGCGCTGGCCCGCATCGAGGTCGAGCCGCATGTCGAGCGGCAGCACGTGCGACGCCTTGCGCGCGTCCTCCGCGTAGGCCCAGCGGTAGTGGAACATGGCTTTCGTGAGCCACTCGTCGGCGTAGTCCTCGATCAGCTCGTCGAGAAACGCGATCGCCGGGTCGGACGGGATCACGCTGCGCCCGGCGTACATCTGCTCGAGACGCCGGATCTGGAAGGTCGAGTCGACCATCGCGCTCGGCGCGGCGCCGTTCTCACCGGGGATGACCAGCACGGGGATCAGCGCGACCGGCACCGGTGGCAGGTCGCGGGCTCCGTTCTCTCGCAGCAGCCACTGGAACGGGATGTGCCGGTAGCGCAGCACCGCCCGCATCTTGCGGCTGTAGGGGGACCCGTAGGCCCCGACGAGCTTCAGCTCGGGCATCGACATCGCGGCACCTCCGAGGGACGGTGGATACGCTAGCGGAATTGGCAGTTGGAGTGCAATAACCAGAGGCGGACGGATCGCGATGCCGCTGGGCGTCCCCCGCGACGTGCATGCGCCCGATAGCGTCCTCGATCGCGGTCGACGCGACAGCACCGGGAGAGCGCCGGGGTGGCAGCGCCGCGGCGTCGAGCGATGCCGCGCTCGTCCTCAGCTCGCGAGCCGCCGCAGCGCGTCGGCCGGAAGGAGGATCGCCGGGTCCTCGTCGTGCCCGACCTCCGCGAGCAGCGGCACGTCGGTCAGCTCGCGCAGGCTCGCCGCGAGCGTGTCGGTCGCGAGGTCGCGGGTCGGCGAGAAGTGATTGACGACGATGCCCGCGACGGGGATGCCGCGCGACGACGCGACCTCCAGCGACAGGAGCGCGTGATTGATCGCGCCCAGCCGCGCGCCGACGACGAGCAGCAGCCGCGCGCCGAGCTCGCGCGCGAGATCGGCGAAGGTGAATCGGTCGGTGATCGGCACCAGCAACCCGCCCGCCCCTTCGACCAGCAGCAGGTCGACCTCGGCCGCGCGCTGCCGGCACGACTCGACGACCCGTGCCACGTCGATCGTCACGCCGGCGCGCCGCGCCGCGAACGCCGGCGCGAGCGGATCGGGCAACCGGATCGGGCACACCGCATCGACCGGCTCGTCCGCGCCCACCGCGGCGTGAAGGGCGACCGCGTCCGCGCCGACGAGCCTCCCCGTCGCATCCGGATCGCAACCGGTCTCGGCGGGCTTGCGCGCCGCGACACGCAGGCCCGCGGCACGCGTCCCGCGGAGCACGCCGCACGACACCCACGTCTTGCCGACGCCGGTGTCGGTTCCGGTGACGAGCAGCACGCGACCGCTCACGCTTCGGTCACCTCACGGATCGCCTTCGCGGTCGCCGACACCAGCAGGTCGAGCTCGTCCATCCGCAGGCTCAACGGCGGCATCAGCACGATCACGGAGCCGAGCGGGCGCAGGATGACACCGTGCCGCCGCACGGCGTCGCACACGCGGTGGCCGATCTTCGCGGTGGGAGAATACGGCGCACGCGTCGCACGGTCGCGTACCAGCTCGATGCCGGTCATGAGGCCGCGGCGGCGCACGTCGCCGACGTGCGCCAGCGGCTCGATCTCGCGCGCCAGCTTCTCACCGAGCGCGCGCGCCAGGTCCTGCACGTGGGTCATCGTCTGCTCCTGCTCGAAGACGTCGAGCGAGGCGAGGCCGGCGGCGCAGGCGAGCGGGTTCCCGGTGTAGGTGTGGCCGTGGAAGAAGGCGACGAAGTCCTCGTACGGCGCGAGGAACGTCGCGAACAGCGCCTCGCTCGCGAAGGTGGCGGCGAGCGGCAGATACCCGCCGGTGATGCCCTTGCCGACACACAGCAGGTCGGGCGCGATGCCCGCCTGCTCGCACGCGAAGAACGTTCCCGTGCGCCCGAAGCCGGTCGCGACCTCGTCGCAGATCAGCAGCGTGCCGACCTCGCGCGCGAGCCGCGCCAGCTCGGCGAGGTACTCGGGCGGGTGCATCCACATGCCGGCGGCACCCTGCACCAGCGGCTCGACGATCAACGCCGCGAGCTCGTGGCCGTGCGCGCGCAGCTTCGCGCGCGCCTCGTCGATCGCGGCCGCGCACGCCGCATCCTCGGTCATGCCGTCGCGCCAGCGGAACACGTGCGGCGGCGTCAGGCGCAGAACGTCGAACAGCAGCGGCCGGTAGAAGCGGTGGAACGTCTCGCTGTAGCCGACCGCGATCGCTCCGATGGTGTCGCCGTGGTACGCCTCGACCAGCGACGCGAAGCGGGCACGCCCCGTCTCGCCGCGCAGCTGGCAAGCCTGGAAGGCGATCTTGAGTGCGATCTCCACCGCCGTCGCACCCGCGTCGGAGTAGAAGACGCGCGTCAGGCCGTCCGGCGCGAGCGGTACCAGGCGCGCCGCCAGCTCGGCGGCGCCCGGGTGCGTGAGGCCGAGCATCGTCGAGTGCGCGACGCGGTCGAGCTGGGCCCGCACCCCGGCGTCGAGGATCGGATGACGGTGGCCGTGCACGTTGCACCACAGCGACGACACGCCGTCGAGGTAGCGGCGGCCCTGCGCGTCGATCAGGTGGTTGCCCTCGGCGGACACGATCACCAGCGGCTCGCCCGAGAGCCAGTCGCGCATCTGCGTGAACGGGTGCCAGAGGTAGCGACGGTCGAGGTCGGCGGCATGTGCGGCGTCGAGGCTCATGGTCCCGTCTCCCGGATCGCCCGCGACAGGACGCCCACCGCCTGGTCGATCTGCTGCGCCGTGTGCGTGGCGATCGGCGTCAGGCGCAGGCGCGCCGTACCCTGCGGCACGGTCGGCGGGCGGATCGCCGGTGCGAGCACGCCCTGCTCCAGCGCGCGCTCCGCGACCGCGAGCGCCTCGGCCGCGCCGCCCACGACGAGCGGCACGATCGGGCTCGCGAACGGCCGCATGGCGACGCCGGCGCGCTCGAGTCCGCCGTGCAGACGGCGTGCGTTGTCCCAGAGCGCCTGTCGGCGCTCCGTGTCGCCGCGAGCGATCGCCACCGACGCATCGGCCGCCGCGACGACCGGCGGTGGTAGCGCCGTGCTGTAGACGTAGGCCCGCGCCCGGTTCACCAGGAGCTCGATCAGCGCGCGAGAGCCCGCGACGAACCCGCCGTAGCTGCCCAGCGCCTTGCCCAGCGTGCCCATGCGCACGGTGATGCGCCCGCCGAGGCCGGTCGCCTCGGCGAGGCCCGCGCCCGTCTCGCCGAACACGCCGACCGCGTGCGCCTCGTCGATCATCACCCAGGCGTCGTATCGATCGGCGAGCGCGACGATCTCGGCGAGCGGCGCCAGGTCACCGTCCATGCTGAACACGGAGTCGGTGACGATCAGACGACGACGCGCGCGCGACGCACCGAGCTTCCGCTCGAGGTCGTTCGCGTCGAGGTGACGATAGACCTGGATCTCCGCGCGCGAGAGGCGGCAGCCGTCGATCAGGCTCGCGTGGTTCAGCTCGTCGCTGAACACCTCGTCGCCCGCTCGCACGAGCGCCGCGAGCACCCCGATGTTGGCGTGGTAGCCCGAGCCGAACACCAGGGCCGCCTCGCAGCCCTGCCAGGCGGCGATCGCGCGCTCGAGCCGCTCGTGCGCGTCCATGTGGCCGCTGACCAGCGGCGAAGCGCCCGCGCCGATCCCGGCTTCCGCGATCGCCGCCACCGCGGCGTCGCGCAGCCGCAGCTCGCCGGCGAGGCCCAGGTAGTTGTTCGAGCACAGGCAGAGGACGTCGCGCCCGTCGACGCGCACGGTCGACCCCTGCGCGCCGCCGACCGTGCGCCGTGCGCGGCGCAGGCTCTGGGCCGCCAGCTCGTCGAGCTCGTCGGCGAGATGCTGCCCGGCGATCATCGGGGCCCTGGGTAGGCGAGCACGGCACGCCTGTCAACCGGATGAAGATGAGAGGTCGACAGGCCCCGGGCGGCTTGGATGAGCCCGCGCAGCGCGGCAGGATCGCAGCCGAGCGCCGATCGCGCGGACGACGACGGAGGATCCCCGATGATGCACGGAAGCTGTCTGTGCGGCGCCGTCGCCTGGGAGGCGACCGGTCCGCTCGAAGCGCTGCACCACTGCCACTGCTCGCGCTGCCGGAAGCAGCACGGCGCCCCGTTCTCGACCTACGGCCAGTTCCGGCAGAGCGGCTTTCGCTTCACGCGCGGTGAGGAGCACGTGAAGAGCTTCCGCTCGTCCGAGCAGGTGCAGCGGACGTTCTGCGCCGACTGCGGCTCGAACCTGCAGTTCCTGGTCGATTTCCTGCCGGATCTGGTGTGGCTCGCGGCGGGCAGCTTCGACGACGACCCGCCGTTCAAACCCGACGCGCACATCTTCGCGACGTCGAAGGCCGCGTGGTTCGACATCACCGACCACCTGCCGCAGCACGAGGGCTACGCTCCGCATCCCTAGGGTCCCGGCTTCGAGAGGGTGCCGCCTTCGAGATCGCGCCACGCATCTCGCCGCCCCGCGACGCCCTTCGCTGCCGGATCATGTACGCGGTGCCATCGGCGCGGGCTTGGCGCCGAAGTGCGATGTGGTAAGTGCGGCGCGTGGCTCGCGCGCGCACGGTCTTCGTCTGCCAGCAGTGCGGCGCACAGTTCGCGAAGTGGCTCGGCCGCTGCCCGGAGTGCGGCGCGTGGGAGACGATCGTCGAGGAGAGCGTCGCGCCGCGTCCGGCGACGGGCGGCGGTGGCGGCTTCGGCGGCGCGCGCACGTCGGTCGCGATCGCGGCGCAGCGCGCGGCCAAGCCGCGCGCGCTCAGCGCCGTCACGTCGGAGAGCCACGCGCGCATCGGGACTGGGCTCGACGAGCTCGACCGCGTGCTCGGCGGCGGCATCGTGCCGGGCTCGGTCACGCTGCTCGGCGGCGACCCCGGCATCGGCAAGTCGACGATCGGTCTGCAGGTCCTCGCCGAGCTCGCGAAGGGCGGGCTCACGGCGCTCTACGTCAGCGGCGAGGAGTCTCCCGAGCAGGTGAAGCTCCGCGCGGATCGCCTGTCGTGCAACGAGTCGGTGCTGATCCTGCCCGAGACGTGCGTCGAGGAGATCATCGGCCACGTCGCGGCGACCGACCCGGGCATCGTGCTCATCGACTCGATCCAGACCATGCACTCGCGCGAGCTGACCTCCGCGGCGGGCAGCGTCGGGCAGGTGCGCGAGTGCGCAGCGGCGCTGGTGGCGCAGGCGAAGTCGACGGGCAAGCCGATGCTCCTGATCGGCCACGTGACCAAGGAAGGCACGATCGCCGGGCCGCGCGTGCTGGAGCACGTGGTCGACACGGTGTTGCACTTCGAGGGCGATCAGGGCGGTGGGCTTCGCCTGCTGCGCGCCGTCAAGAACCGCTTCGGGCCGACCAACGAGGTCGGCGTGTTCGAGATGGGGGAGCGGGGGCTCGAGGACGTGGCGAACCCGTCGGCGGTGCTGCTCGCGGAGCGGCCGAAGGGCGCTTCGGGATCGGCGGTGCTGCCGACGATCGAGGGCACGCGGCCGCTGCTGGTCGAGGTACAGGCGCTGTGCACGCGCTCGGCGCTCGCGATGCCGCGCCGCACGACGCTCGGCCTCGACGCGAACCGCGTCGCCGTGCTCACCGCGATCGTCGACAAGCGCGCCGGGTTGAAGCTCTTCGAGCACGACCTCTTCGTCAGCGTCGCGGGCGGCATCCGGGTGCAAGAGCCCGCCGCAGACCTCGCGATCATCGCCGCGATCGGCTCGAGCGCCAGCGACACGCCGCTGCCGGAGGGCCTGACGCTGTTCGGTGAGGTCGGGCTCGCGGGCGAGGTGCGCGCGGTGCGGCACGCGGAGACGCGGCTCCGCGAGGCGCACAAGCTCGGCTTCACGCGCGCGATCGTGCCCGCGGCGACCGCGCGCCAGGTGCGCGCCCCGGACGGCCTCGAGGTGCAGGGCGTCGCGACGGTGCTCGAGCTCTGGACGGCGCTGTTCGGCGGGCGGCGACGCGCAGCAGCCGCCGCCGCGTCGCGGCAGCACGACGACACGGGCGACGCGTTCTGAGCGCCGACGAACGATCCCCGGAGCGAGCCGGGAGGGGCTCGATTCACGGACCCTGAGGGGGCGCAGCGCGGTCTGCGACTGACACCCGCACCGGCTTCGGTGATCGCGACAGATGGAACCGGCAGGGCGTTCCATCCGACGCCGGACCTGCTTCCGCCGGGGCGAGTCTCCCAGCCGGTCGGCGGCCGGAGCGAGTCTCGCAGCCGGCGGTCGGCTGCCGGAGTCAGTCTCTCAGCCCGCGTTCAGCTCTCGGACAGCGCTTCGTGCACCGCGGCCTGCGCGGCCTCGACCGGAGGATCGGGCAGCGCGCGCGGCGCGAGCGTGCGCTCGAGAAACGCGACGACGCGCTCGCTCGCGTACGCGCGCTCGACGTCGACGGGGATCAGGTGACCGCTGCGCTCGAGGATGCACAGCTCGACGTCGCGCGCGCCGGTATTGCGCGCGAGCCAGTGCGCGCCGGTGACGGGGCACGTCCGATCGCGCACCGAGTGTACGATGAGCTGCGGCTGCGTAACCGCGCCGACGCGCGCGCGCACCGCGAGGCGCAGCTCGTTGAACGACAGCACGGCCGCGACCGGAAACGGCTGCGACCTCGGGTGCGTCGCCCGGACCTGCGCGTCGGCGATGTCGCTCGGCCCCTTGCGCAGCATGCGGCCGCGCCCGCGCTCGCCGAACGTCCGCGCGGCGAGCCACAGTGCCGCGCGGAGCGCCGGTGGAAGCGTCACCGCCGGCGACAGCGCGACCACGGAGCGCACCTCGTCGCCGCTCTGGCGCGCAAGCTCGAGCGCCAGCAGCGCGCCCATCGACAGCCCGACCACCGCGCGCGGCGCGCCAGGCTGCATCGCGGTGAGCTCGGCGAAGCCGTCGAGCACCGCCTGCTCCCAGGCGCTCCACACGTTCGGCTCACCGGAGCCGGACGTGCCGTGCCCTGGGAGCCGGAGCCCGAGAACCCCGAAGCCCGCCGCCGCAAGCGGGTCCGCCAGCGGCTCCATCTCGTGCGGCGCGCCGGTGAAGCCGTGCACCAGCAGCACGGAGCCCCGCGTCCCCCCGTCCCTGCGGAACGCGATCGCCATCCCGCAAACATCGCATCATGCCCGCCGCGAGGAAAGCCGCCGGGGCCCGCCCGCCAGACGACGCCGGGGACATCCTCCCCCACGCCGGCGCCCCGGCGAGCTACACGCCCGGAATCGCTTCGAGGCGCTCTGCGTTCACCTCGATCTGCGCCGTCTTCTTCAGCTCACCGAGGTAGCGCGCAAAGGCGTCGTCGCGGCGCTTCTCGAGCAGCTGCTTCTTCGCCTCGGTCATCCTCGCCTGGACGTCCTCGTCGCTCGGCAGCACGACTTCCCGCAGCTCGACGACGAAGGCATCGCTGCCGATCACGAACACCTTGTCGCCCAGCTTCCTGTCCGGTGCGAGCGCGAACGCGGCGTCCTTCACCGCCGGGTTGGAGCCCATGCCGGGGATGAACGGTCCGGTACGCGCGAACGCCGACGAGACGTCGACCTTCCTGCTCGACGCGGCCGCGGCGGCTTCGAGGCCGTCGGTCCCTGCGGCGGCGAGCACCTTCTCCGCTTCGGCCTTGGCGGCATCGGTCGCCTTCTGCAGGCGGTAGGCGGCGTCGACGCGGTCCTTCACCTCCGCGAACGGCGGCGTCACCGAGGCGACGTTCTCGATCAGCTTGCCGATGACGATGGTGCCGTTGACGTCGACCGGCGTCGTGAGGCCGCCCGGCTTCAGATCCCAGAGAGCGTTGGTGAGCGGCAGCGAGCGGCCGAGGCTGGGGAACGCGGCGTTGCGCGCCAGTGGCTCCGGCCGGTCGACGGTGAGACCACGCTTCTCCGCGATCTGATCGAGCGTGGCGCCGTTGCCGAGCGCGGTCGCGTCCTCGTCCGCGGCGGCGCGAGCGTTCTCGGTCGCCGACTCGTTCCGCAGCGTGACCACGACCTCCTCGCGGACCTCCTCGAGCGGCTTCTTGCGCTCCTCGCGGACCTCCTCGACCTTGATGACGTTGAAGCCGAACGGCGACTCGACGACGTCGCTGACCTCGCCCGGCTTCAGGGCGAACGCCGCTTCGTCGAACGCGCCGACCATGCGGCCGCGCGGGAAGAAGCCCAGGTCGCCGCCCTTCTCCTTGGAGCCCGGGTCGTCGGAGTACTCCTTCGCGAGCGCGGCAAAGTCGCCGCCCGCGTCGATCTTCCCCTTCACCTCGTCGATGCGCGCGCGGGCCTTCGCCTTCGTGGCGTCGTCGGCGTCGCGCGGTACGCGGACCAGGATGTGACGCGCGCGAACCTCGTGCGGCTGGGTGTACCTGGTTTCGAGGTTGGTCTCGTAGTGCTCGGTGATGCGCTCCTCCGTCACCTCGACCCCGTCCTGGAACTTGTCCACGGGGTAGCCGAGCAGCTCGACCTTGACCTTGTCGGGCTCGGCGTAGCGCGCCCGGTTGTCCTCGTAGAACTTCTCGAGGTCGGCGTCGGTGACCTGCACCTGCGCGGTCAGATCGGCCGCCGGGATCTTCACGAATGCCAGCGTCCGCTTCTCCTCGCGTGAGACGATGTCGTCGCGCACGTCGTCGTCGCTCACCGTCACGTTGTCGCCGATCAGGTTCTGCAGGCGCCCGACGGCGAGGTCCTCGCGCTTGGCGCTCTCGAAGTCCGCCGGGGTCAGGCCCGCCGAGCGCAGCACGCGCAGGTACTGGTCCTTGCTGAAGCGGCCGCCGACCTGGAACGCCGGGCTGTCGACGATCGAGTCGCGCAGCTCCTGGTCGTCGATCTGGTAGCCGAGCTTCTCGGCCTGCCCCGCCAGGACCGCGCGGTCGATGAGGCCGTCGAGGGCACGCTGCCGGAGGTTCATGGCCTTCTGCATCTCCGCGGTGAACTGGCCCTTGTAGGCGTCCCGGTAGGCCTGGGCGAGGTTCATCTCGGCCCGCTGGATCGAGATCTGCTCGATCGGCTGGCCGTCGACGGTCGCGATGGTGGTGAGCGGGCTGCCACCGCTGACGACCGCCTCGACGCCCCACAGCACGAACACCGCGATGATGAGGAAGAAGATGACCTGGATCACCCGCGACTGCGAGTGTCGACGCAGGAAGTGCAGCATCCGGCCACGGTAGTGCGCCGCCCTCTCGAAGGCAACGCCCGCCATCGGGCCCGTCCGGCGAGCCGGGAAGCGGGCGCGAGCGGCGAATCACGACGCCGGGCGGCCGTTCTCCGTTGCCCCCCCAAATGGCATCTGGTAGTGACGGGGCGCTTCGCTGATCCCGCTGCTCGGAAGCGGTAGGTTCTCGGGGCGGGGGGGGGCATCGGCAAGACCATGATTTTCGATTCGCTGCTGGGGTGGTTCTCGAACGATCTTGCGATTGACCTCGGCACCGCAAACACCCTGATCTACCTCAAGGGTGAGGGCATCGTCTGCAACGAGCCCTCGGTCGTGGCGATGCAGAAGGAGAGCCGCAACGGCCGCCGCGTGCTGGCCGTCGGCGCGGAGGCCAAGCGGATGCTCGGCCGCACACCGGGCAACATCATCGCGATCCGCCCGCTCAAGGACGGCGTCATCGCCGACTTCGAGATCACCGAGGCGATGCTCCGGTACTTCATTCAGAAGATCCACAACCGGAAGTCGCTGATCCGCCCGCGCATCATCATCTGCGTGCCGTTCGGCTGCACCGAGGTCGAGAAGCGCGCCGTGCGCGAATCGGCCGAGTCCGCCGGCGCCCGCGAGGTCTACCTGGTCGAGGAGCCCATGGCGGCGGCGATCGGCGCCGGGCTGCCGATCACCGAGCCCACCGGCAACATGATCGTCGACATCGGCGGCGGCACCACCGAAGTGGCCGTCATCTCGCTGTCGGGCGTCGTCTTCTCCAAGTCGGTCCGCGTCGGCGGCGACAAGATGGACGAAGCGATCATCCAGTACATCAAGCGCAAGTACAACCTGCTGGTCGGCGAGCGCACCGCGGAGCTGATCAAGATCACCATCGGCTCGGCCTACCCGTCGAGCGAGATCCAGACGATGGAGATCAAGGGGCGCGATCTGGTCGCCGGCGTGCCGAAGACGGTCGAGATCTCCGACGAGGAGATCCGCGACTCGCTGCTCGAGCCGATCAACCAGGTCGTGGAAGCGGTCCGCATCGGACTCGAGCGCTGCCCGCCCGAGCTCGCCTCGGACATCGTCGACAAGGGCATCGTGCTGGCCGGCGGCGGCGCGCTGCTGCGCAACCTCGACGTGCTGCTGCGCGAGGAGACCGGGCTCCCGATCATGCTCGCCGACGATCCGCTGACCGCGGTGGTGATGGGCGCCGGCAAGGTCCTCGACGAGCTGAGCCTTCTCAAGGACGTCACGATCCAGTAGCGGAGCGTCTACGGCGGCAGCCATCGGAAACCAGGCCATGACGCGGGCTCGGCGGCCTGGACGCCGCGTGGCGCGGACCGGCGTGCGCGGTGCGGGACCGCTCCGCCGGGGAGAGAGTCGTTTGGAGCCTGCTCGGGCGGGGAGAGCGCCGTGCTGAACCTCCTCCGCCGCTACTCGGTCCTGTTCACCACGGGCACGCTCCTGGTGGTGTCGCTCGCCTTGCTGGTGACCAACACCCGCACGTCGCGGCGCATCGACCCGCTCGGCGTGGTGTTCCTCGAGATCATCACGCCGATCAGCCACCTGCTGAGCACGGTGTCGAGCACGATGATCGGCACCTGGCAGACGTACGTCGACCTCGTCGGCGTGCGCCAGGAGCGCGAGTGGCTGCGCCGCCGGGTGCGGGAGCTCGAGAGCCAGGCCGAGCGCGTGGCGACCGTCGCGAGCCAGAACGCACGCCTGCAGGCACTGCTCGACCTCCGCGAGGGGATGCCCGGACAATCGGTCGCGGCGCGCATCACCGGCATCGACGCGAGCGGGCTGTTCCGCACCGCGACGGCGAACAAGGGCGAGCGCGACGGCGTGCAGAAGGGCATGGCCGTGGTCTCGCCCGCGGGCGTCGTGGGCCGGGTGGTGTCGACCAGCCCGAACGCGGCGCGCGTGCTGCTCCTCGAGGATCCGTCGAGCGGCGTCGACGTTCTCGTGCAGCGCAGCCGTGCCCGCGGGATCGTCGAGGGCAGCCTGCACGGCGGGTGCCAGCTGAAGTACGTGAAGCACCGCGAGGATCTCCGCGTCGGCGACCTCGTCGCGACATCGGGGCTCGACGGCATCTTCCCTCGGGGCGTGGTGGTCGGGGCGATCAGCCGCCTGTCGCGCGAGGAGGGCGGCCTGTTCCAGACGGCCGAGGTCGAGCCCGCGGTGGACTTCAACAAGCTCGAGGAGGTCATGGTGGTCGAGGCCCCGGAGAACGAGGTGCCTCCGGAGGCGTCGCCCGAAGTGCCGACCACCGCGGAGCAGCAGGGCGGCTGAGCGCGATGCGGTCGGTCCTGATCTTCGCCGTGGCCGGCGTGCTTGCCGTGGTGGTGCAGACCACCCTGGTACAGCGGGTGCCCTTCCTGCCGGCGGCCCCCGACCTCATCGTCACGCTCTGCGTGTACCTCGGACTGCACTACCACTCGGCGGGCGGGGCCGTCGGAGCGTTCCTGCTGGGCTACCTGCTCGACACGTTCTCGGGAGCCGTGCCCGGTCTCCACTGCGTGACCATGACCCTCGCCTTCGGGATGGTATACCTCGTCTCGAAGCGCCTATGGATGGAGAACCCCATGTCGAACATCGCCGCCGTGGCGCTCGGATCGGCGGTGAAGATCGTCACGGTGGTGCTCTACTTCGCGGTCGGGTCGACGCGCGCCGTGAACTGGTGGTTCGTCCTGCGAACGCTGACCCTCGAGGCGCTGCTGGCGCTGGTCTGCGCACCCGCGGTGTTCGCGGCGCTCGACAGCTATCTGCCGCGATCGGCGAGGCAGCATGCAGCTGAATAGCCGCGAGGGGACGAACGAGCTCCGCCGCCGCCTGCTGATCTGCGGCGTCGGCGTGGCGGGCCTGTTCGCCGGCATCGGGCTGCGGCTCTACCGCCTGCAGGTCGGACAGGGCGAAACCTGGCGCTCGCTGTCGGAGAACAACCGCATCCGCCTGCAGCGTCTCGCCGCGACACGCGGCCTGATCTACGACCGCAACGGCGACCCGCTGGTCGACAACCGCCCCTCGTTCGACGTGGTCGTCGTCCCCGAGGACACGGAGGACCTGGCCGCCACGATCCAGCGCGTGGCGCGCTTCCTGCGCGTCCCCGACCTGAACGTCAAGCAGCTCGTCCAGGCCGCGCGCGGCCGCCCGCCCTACGAGAGCCTCGTCATCCGTCGCGACGTCGACTACGACGCCGTGGTCGCTCTCGAGACCCACCAGCTCGAGCTCCCGGGCGTGAGCCTCGACGCCGGGCCGCTGCGCACCTACCCGTACGGACCCGTCGGCTCGCACCTGTTCGGCTACGTCGGCGAGATCTCGGAGTCGGAGCTCGGGCAGAAACCGGGCTACCGCATGGGCGATCTGATCGGCAAGGCGGGCGCCGAGAAGTCGTGGGAGACGCGGCTGCGCGGCGTTCCGGGAGGACAGCAGATCGAGGTCGACGCCCTGGGGCGCAAGCTGCGCGTGATGTCGCGCGTTCCGCAGACCCAGGGCAACAACATGATCCTGAGCGTCGACCGACGCCTGCAGCTGTTCATCGAGCAGCGCATGGCGGAGCACGAGGGCTCGGTCGTCGTCATGAAGCCCGACACCGGCGAGATTCTCGCGATGGTGAGCAAGCCCACCTTCGATCCGAACGTGTTCGCGCGCGGCATCCGCCGCGACGAGTGGCGCCAGCTGACCAACGACAGGCTGAAGCCGCTCAACAACCGCGCGATCCATGGACAGTACCCACCGGGTTCGACCTTCAAGATCGTCACCGCCGCAGCCGCGCTCGAGGAAAGCCAGGTCACGCCGTTCACGCGCATCTTCTGCGGCGGCAGCTACAGGTTCGCGAACCGCACGTTTCGCTGCTGGAAGAGGGGCGGCCACGGCAGCGTGGACCTGCACCGTGCGCTCGTCGAGTCCTGCGACGTGTACTTCTACCAGGTCGGCGTCAAGCTCGGCGTCGACGCCATCGCCGACTACTCGCACCGCTTCGGCCTCGGCGAGCCAACGGGCATCGCGCTCGACCACGAGAAGCCGGGGCTCATCCCGTCCACCGGGTGGAAGCGGGCGCGCTTCGGCGAGCCGTGGTTCCAGGGCGAGACGCTGTCGGTCGCGATCGGCCAGGGATACGTGCTGGCGACGCCGCTGCAGATGGCGAGCGTCATCGCGACCGTCGCCAACGGCGGCACACGCTACCGGCCGCACTTCGTCCGCCGCATCGAGAACGCGACGGGGGACGTCGTCGAGGAGATCCTGCCCGAGGTCGTCGGCACGGCGGGGCTCCGCAAGTCGACCCTGCTGCAGCTCCGCGAGGCGCTGCGCGACGTGGTCAACGGGCCGAGGGGCACGGGCAAGAAGGCGAAGCTGCCGAACATCGACGTCGGCGGGAAGACCGGTACGTCGCAGGTCTTCAAGATGGGCAAGCAGACCAAGACGCACAACCTGGCCCGCCACCTGCGCGACCACGCCTGGTTCGTCGCCTTCGCGCCGGTCGACGCACCCGAGATCGCCATCGCGGTGCTCATCGAGCACGCCGGTGGCGGCGGCGGCGCGGTCGCAGCGCCGGTCGCCCACGACGTCGCGGACTTCTACTTCGCGCTCACGCGCGGACGATCCTACCAGGTGGCGTCCGCCGGGGCGCCCGAGGGCGGAGCCTGACATGCGGCTGATGTTCGACCGCCGTCTCGTCTACCACTTCGACTTCGTCCTGATGCTGCTGATGCTCGCCATCGTGGGCGTCGGCACGGTCTCGGTGTACAGCGCGGACTACGACCCGGCATCGTCGCGCGGCGCCATCTTCGCGGCCCGCCAGACGATGTGGGCGACGCTCGGCGTGCTGGGCGCCCTGATCATGGTCGCCTTCGACTACCGGAAGCTCGAGCGCTACGCGTACGTCGCCTACGCGGCCGGGCTCGCGCTGCTGCTCGCGGTCCCGGTGATCGGCTCGACGACCAACGGCTCCAAGCGCTGGCTCGACTTCGGGTTCTTCTCGCTGCAGCCGTCGGAGATGATGAAGCTCGCGCTCATCATCGTGCTGGCGCGCTACTTCCACCGCTCGATGCGCCCGGAAGGGCTTCGCCTGCGCGACCTCGCCGTCCCGGCGCTGCTGTCCCTGCCGCCGGTCGCCCTGATCCTCGCCCAGCCCGACCTCGGCACCGCGGGCGTGTTCTGCTTCGTGGTGGCGAGCATGGTCGTTCTCGCGGGTCCGAGCCCGCGGACGTGGGCGATCATCGGCGGCGCCGCGCTCTCGGTGCTGCCCGCGATGCCGTACCTGATGTCGCACCTCAAGCCGTACCAGCTCAGGCGCATCGAGACCTTTCTGAACCCCGAGCTCGATCCGCTCGGCGCCGGCTACCACGTCATCCAGTCCAAGATCGCCATCGGGTCTGGCGGGCTCTACGGCAAGGGCTTCCTGCACGGCACCCAGAACCAGCTGCACTTTCTGCCCGAGCAGCACACCGACTTCATCTTCTCGGTGTTCTCCGAAGAGTGGGGCTTCGTCGGGGCGACGATTCTGATCTCGCTCTACCTCGCGCTCATGATGCGCGGGCTGGTGGTCGTCGGACGGGCGAAGGAGCGCTTCGGCGCGCTGCTCGCGTTCGGCGTGCTGTCGAACGTCCTCTGGCAGGCGGTGATCAACCTGGGGATGACGACCGGCATGCTGCCCGTCGTCGGCATCACGCTGCCGTTCTTCAGCTACGGCGGATCGTCGCTGGTCACCCTGATGGCGGGGCTCGGGCTGGTAATCAACGTCAACATGCGACGCTTCTCGAAGGACCGCATTCCCAACCTCTGACGCCTGATCTCGCGGCGGGGACGGCCCGCGCGGCGCCGGTGCGGCGCAGGGAGGACGACCGATGGAAACCCTGTTCCAGGATCTTGCGAAGCACGTCGAGGTCGACCCGAAGATCGTCCTGGTCTCGATGCTGACCGCGACGTTCTGCTCGTACCTCTTCGCGCTCCTCTACCGCATCACCTACCGCGGCAAGAAGGCCTACGACCGCGACTTCGCGCTCTCGCTCGTTCTGCTCGGCGCACTGGTGTCGACCGTGATCTCGCTGATCGGACACAGCGTCACGCGCGCTCTGGGCGTGTGGGGCGCGTTCTCGGTGATCCGCTTCTACCGCCTCAAGGTGTCCGACGGCCTCGACATCACGTTCGCCCTCGCATCGGTCGTGATCGGCCTCGCCTGCGGTGTCGGCGAGGTAGTCGAGGCGGTGATGGCGACCGGTGTCATCTGCCTGCTGATCCTGCTCTTCCACTTCCTGCCGATGGGCCTCGAGGGGCCGGCGGAAAGGAAAAGCGGCGCGGCCGACGAAGGGGAATGAGCGTCGGTCCGGTGTCCAGTCCCGGAGGGCGGCGCAGAGGGGACCTTCGCGATCCCCTCTGCTCGGCTCTTCACCCCACGGCGCTCTGAACCGCCTGGGCAAGGCGGCTCTTCGGCACGGCACCCACGATCTGCTCGTGGACCTTGCCACCCTTGAACACGATCAGGTTCGGGATGCCGCGCACGCCATAGCGGCTCGGGGTCTGCTGGTTGTCGTCGACGTTCATCTTCACGACCTTGAGCTTGCCGGCGTACTCGCTGGCGAGCTCCTCGACCACCGGTGCGATCGCGCGGCAGGGTCCGCACCACGGCGCCCAGAAGTCGATGAGAACGGGAGTGCTGGCCTGCAACACCTCGGTGTCGAAGGTTGCGTCGCTGACGTCCTGAACGTTTGCCATCTTGATCGCTCCTTGTGTCGAAACGTGGCGGGAGGGTAGCAGCCCAGCAACGCGCGTTCCACGTGCTCGCGGCGGGCTCCGGAGTCCGGCTGGCCCGCGCGCCGCGCCCGGGTGCACTACCCCAGGTCGCCGTCGGCTTCGAGGTAGGCCCGGTTCGTGACGAGAAGCTTGTCGCGGACCGTTGCACGGACGTGCGCCAGGAGCGCCGCCGGCTCGGCGTCGTACTCGCCGGCCCGGATGCGCGCCCCGAGCTCCTCGTTGCGCGCGCGGACGGCAGCGGCGAGCGCGTCGCGCCCGCCGGGCATGGGCTCGGCGCCGAGCAGCGCGTCGAGTCCCGCCCACTCGCGCGCGGCGTGCTCGGCCTCCCCCTGCAGCTCGCGCTCGACGAGCCCGATGGCGTTCGCCGCGACGCGTGCGAGGAACTGCCGGCGGCCTTCCGTGGCGGGCACGACGTCGTCCCGCAGGAAGCTCTCGACCGCCCGCAGCAGCTCGTGGAGCGTCGGCCGGTCCTGCATCAGAAGCCCTTCCCTTCGATCAGGTTGAGCAGCTCCCACTCGGTCTCGGCCGTGCGCCGGCCGATGCTCGCAAGCTCCACGCTGCTCGACAGGCCCTCGAGAAAGGAGCGCACCTGCACCAGCGTGAAGACGCCCCAGCGCAGGTTGCCGAACACCTCCCAGAAGCGCACGACCTCGGGGTCGACCGGACGCCCGCTCGCGCGCGCGTAGGCGTCGAACAGCTCCGCGCGGCGCGCGATGCCGCCCATCGGCAGGTGGTCGACGCCGAAGCGCCACGAACGCACGCAGAGCCACCCCAGGTCCTCGAACGGGTCGCCCGCGTGCGCGAGCTCCCAGTCGAGCACGGCGCGCAGGCCCTCCTCGCCCACCATGACGTTGCCGATGCGGAAGTCGCCGTGGACCAGCGCCACGTCGGTGCTCGTCGGCTGCCGCTCGGCGAGCCAGCGGAACGCGATCTCGAACGCGGGGTGTGGCTCGACGGCGATCTGGCGGTACATCGCCTCGAGGCGCACGAGCTCGCTCGCGACGGCCGACTTGCCGGGCTCCGGTCGCGGCAGGAAGGTCAGCGGATCGCTGCCGTTGCGGCCGTCGAGCGGCACCCGGTGGATCGCGGCGAGTGCCTCGGCGAGCTGCACGGGCAGCACGCGACGCGCCTCCGCGAAGCGCTCCTCGCGCACCAGCCGGCGGCCGATGGTCTCGCCGCTCAGCCGCTCCATCACGTAGAAGGGCCGCCCGAGCTCGGCCTCGCCGACGAACATCGGCTTCGGTACCGGCGCCCCGGCGGCGCGCGTCGCCGCGAGCAGGCGGAACTCGTCGCGCGCGGAGAACGCGCGCTGCCCGCCGGGGCGGAAGATCAGCAGCACGAGCCCGAGATCGCGCGGCTGCCCGACTTCGCTCACCGTCGCGTCGAGGGACCAGGCCTCGCGCGTGGCGCCGCCCGTCATCGTGCGCACGTTGGCGATCTGCACGGGGCCGCCGGTCTCGCGCTCGAGCAACGGCGTCAAGCGCGCGGCGATCTCTTCGGGCTTCACGCCCCCTGTCTAGCGCGGCTGCGCGGTGCCACGCAAAACGCTCCGGCTCGCCGTCAGCGTGCGCCGGGAGCGTCCATCTGCTCGCGCAGGGCCAGCGCGAACGCCTCGGGGCTCACGCCCGTCTGCCCGTGGTAGGGGTGATCGGTGACCATGATGAAGAACACCAGCAGGCCGATCATCGCGGCGAGCAGCGCCGACATCATCGCGTGGACCTGCAAGCTGTCGATGTTGAAGACGCACGACGCGCCGACGGCGATCGCGGCGCCGATGAGCAGGATCCCCCAGAGCGTTCCCGGCAAGGCGTACTCGACCGCCTCGAGCCGCAGGCGGCGCCACTCGACCACCTGGTTGAAGCTGCCGAGCACCTCGGCGTGGACGACGCCCTGCCCGATCGTCGCCGGCTCGAACGCGTAAAGACTGCGTTGGATGTCGTCGAGAACCCGCGCCCCGGCCAGTGGCACCTCGCCGAGCCGCTGCAGCGGCCAGTCGGTCTCGATCACCTCGCGCGTGTAGTCGCGCACCAGTCTCTCGAGCTCGCCACGCCGCGGCTGCGGGTAGCCCCCGACGTCGCGAAAGAGCGCGGCGACGGCCGCAGCCTCGTGTGACGCGACGCTCGACGCCTCGGAGGCGTTTCCCCAGGTCGCAACCGCGATCAGCCCGATGGCGATCGCGTAGATCCCCACGATGGCCGAGAAGATCCAGCCGATCACCCCGTTGTCGACCAGTGCGTGCAGGCCGCGCTCGCGGCTCCAGCGTCGCGACCAGGCGAGGCCTGCGACGGAGAGCCCGACGAACAGGCCGATCGTGATACAGCCGACGATCCAGTTCGGCAGATCGATCCTCGGGAGCATGCCGCTGCAGGCTTAGACCACACAGCCCCGCAAGTCGACCGCCGGATCGCCACTCGATCGCACGTCTCGCCGCCACAGTCGAACGCGGCCACAAGCCCGGCGCCCGGCACCGATGCTCGCACCGCGGGTGACCACCTCGCGCGCCAGGTCGTTCTGTCGTAAACCGACCCGCGCGATGAGGCAGTACCTCGAGCTGTTGCAGAAGATCCTCGACGAGGGGGTCGAGAAGGGCGACCGCACCGGCACCGGCACGCTGAGCCTGTTCGGCGGACAGCTGCGCTTCGACCTCGACGCCGGCTTTCCGATGCTGACGACGAAGCGACTGCACTGGCCGTCGATCGCGCACGAGCTGCTGTGGTTTCTCTCGGGCGACACCAACGTGCGCTACCTGCACGAGCACGGTGTGACGATCTGGGACGAGTGGGCCGACGCGCGCGGCGACCTCGGGCCCGTGTACGGCCACCAGTGGCGCTCGTGGCCGGCGCGCGACGGCGGCACGATCGACCAGATCGCCTGGCTGGTCGACGAGATCCGCCACAACCCGGACTCGCGCCGCCTGGTCGTCAGCGCGTGGAACGTCGCCGACCTCGACCGCATGGCGCTCGCACCCTGCCACTGCCTGTTCCAGTTCTACGTGGCGCGGGGCCGGCTGTCCTGCCACCTCTACCAGCGCAGCGCCGACGTGTTCCTCGGCGTGCCGTTCAACGTCGCCTCGTACGCGCTGCTGACGCACCTGGTCGCGGCCGCGACCGGACTCCGGCCCGGCGAGTTCGTGCACAGCTTCGGCGACGTCCACCTGTACGTCAATCACATCCCGCAGGCGCGCCTGCAGCTGACCCGCGAGCCGCGCCCCCTGCCGAAGCTCTCGCTCGCGCGGCGCACCGACTCGATCTTCGACTACCGCTTCGAGGACCTCGCCCTCGAGGGCTACGACCCGCACCCGCTCATCAAGGCGCAGGTCGCGGTGTGAGGCAGGGCCTCCCCACGAGGCGTCGCGGCGAGAGGCAGGGCCTCCCCACGAGGCGGGTCGCGGCGTGATCGTCGCCCTGGTCGTCGCGGCCGCCGAGAACGGCGTCATCGGCCGCGACGGGACGCTCCCCTGGTCGCTGCCCGCAGACCTGAAGCACTTCCGCACGCTCACCACCGGGCACCACGTCGTGATGGGCCGCAAGACGCACGCGTCGATCGGCCGCGCGCTGCCCGGACGGACGAACCTCGTCCTGACGCGCCACCCCGAGCGGGTCGCGTCAGGGTGCCATGCGGTGACGACGCTCGACGCCGCGCTCGCGTTCGCCCGCGCGGCGGGCGAGACGCTCTGCTTCGTGATCGGCGGCGCGGGCGTCTACGCGCAGGCGATGCCAGGAGCGGGCCGCATCTACCGGACCGAGGTGCACGCGGCGATCGACGGCGACGTGTCCTTCCCGCCCCTCGACGCCGCGCACTGGGTCGAGGTGTCGCGCGAGCTCCGTCCGGCGGACGAGCGCAACCCCTACCCGCTGGCCTTCACCGTCCTCGAGCGTGCCGCAGACGGGGCTGCGTCACGCCGCACTCCGGCCTGACGCAGCCGCCGCGGCGCTGCCGATCGCGCGGGCGGCGCCGGACAGGCGCTCGAGGACCGGCGCGAGCGTGCGATAGAGCTCGAGCTGGCTCCGCATCTCGGTCACCGCGGCGAGCGCGCCTGGAAGCTCGATGCCGGTCGCCGCATCGATGGCGAGGGCCTCGTCGGCGGCGGCGATGCGCGCCGCCATGTCGGGCGGCGGTGGTGCCACCCGGCCCGCCAGCTCCTGCGCGGCCGCCTCGAGGTGCGGCGCGACGGCGAGCGCGACCTGGCGCAACATCGCGTGCGAGGGCAGCTCGATCCCGCCGATGCCCGCGTTCAGGCGGTTTCGCACCAGGCCCGCGACGAGCAGGAATGCCTGCTGCACCTCCTGCTGCAGCGCCAGCAGCCGCCGCTGCCGATCGTGCTGCTCCGGCGTCGACGCCCCCGGCTCGAACTGCGCCTCGGCGTGCAGGCGCAGCGTCGCCGCGAGGTCCTGGTGGATCTGCAGGCGGAAGCCGCGCGCCGGCCGCGCCGGCTCGGTCCCCCGGATCCCGAAGCGCGACAGGTCCGCGAGGTGCCGCAGCGCGGACTCGAGGCTCTTCACCATCTCCTCGCCCGCCAGCACCGGCCATAGCCAGAACGCGACCCCCGCCGAGACGAGGTTGCCGAGCAGGATGCCCAGCACGCGGTCGCGCGGCTTCACCAGCTCGACGCTGGGCCCCATCGAGTCGAGGAGCGTCATCGCGAGCGCGAGCGCCATCTGGATGCCGACGTACGAGATGCGCGCGGACCCGGTGACGACGTACGCGGCGACCGCCGTGCACGCACCGACGACGATCAGGAAGGGCGGCAGCGTGTCGATGGACGGCACCACCAGCAGGATCGCACCGACGCCCAGCAGCGCACCGAAGATCGCGCCCGCGATGCGCAGCAGCGCCTTCTGCACCGTGGCGCCGAAGCTCGACTGCGCGACGATGACGCAGGTGACGACGGCGGTCGAGAGACCCGGCCAGTCGAGACCCGCGACCAGCAGGTAGCAGATCATCGCCGCGACCGTGACCTGGGTCGCGAAGCGCAGGTCACGCGTGTTCGACCAGGTGCACGACGGCGTGAAGAAGCCTGCCGGTCCCCCCTCGAGCGGCGAGGGAGCGAGATCCGCGCGCGGACCGCTCGCGTCGCGGTCGAGGAAGCCGGTCGCCGCCGGGACCTCCGCGAGAGCACGCTCCATATCGAGGAGCGGTGCCAGGAACGGCAGGTCGCGGCCGGCGAGCGGAGACGGGTGTGCGACGGGGGTCACGGCCTCGGCGCCGACCGGTCGCCGCTCGCGGAGCGCACGCCGCAGGCGTTCGATCGTCTCCGCCACCGCCCGCACCCGCTCGACCAGTGCCGTGCTCGCGTCGTCGTCGTCACGGCGGCCGGGTTCGCCCTCGACCAGCGCCTCGAGGGTGATCGACGCGGCCGCGACGCGATTCACGGCCCCGATCAGCACCAGCTGCTCGCTGTGCCGCCCGCGCAGCGAGCGGTAGCGCGTCTCGGCGTTGTTCAGCAGGTCGAGGTGGCGAACGAGCCCGTTGAAGACGCCGTCGGCGACGCGCGCACGTCCGGCGTCGGTCTCGGAGCTCGGCTCGCCACGCAGCAGGCGCGCGAGGCGCTCCTCGACCAGTCCGAGAATCCGCTCGACGTCCGTCAGGAGCAGGTCCTCCGGGTCGTTGGGCCACAGCAGAAGGTGAGCCGCCGTCGCGACCAGCTCCGCGACGGCCACCGCCGCGAGGCGCCAGAGTCCGTCCTCGACCGACGCCGTCGGGTGCACCTCGCTGCTGCCGAGGAAGAGGACGACCGTGATGCCGCCCAGCACCGCGACGTACGGGTACGACGTCGTGCGCGACAGGAACGCGCTGGTGCCGATGAGCAGCGCGATCACCGGCAGCTGGAACCACGGCTGCTGCGGAAAGGCGACCACGGCGGCGATGACGCCGAGCGCGCCGACGATCGTGCCGGCGAGGCGGAGCAGCGCCTTGTCCAGCGTCGCGCCGACGTTCGGCTGGCTGACGATGAAGATCGTGACGATCAGCCAGTGCGCGTTCGGGATCCGGAACGTCTTCGCGATGGTGGTCGCGACGAGGCAGGCGACGACGATACGCCAGGTCGCGCGCCAGCGCGCCGGCGACGGCGCCAGCTCGGTACGGAGAAACGCCGACAGCCGCGCCGGCATCGCTTCCCCGCGCTCGCGCGCCGGCCGCCGCCGACCCGGCACGAGAGTCTGGCTGCCGAGGATGGTCACGAGAAGTTCCGCACCGCCGCGCGAAGGTTGGCGCTTCACCGGCGTCGGCGTCAAGTCGCGGGGGTTCACGCGGGGGTTCCGATCGGCAGCGGTCGGCGGTGGGGGGCCACGTCGGCGGTGGCAGGCGGCGTGGCCGTCGACATCGCGATCGGCGTCGTCGCAGCGATCGAGCCGTGGTCGACGCGCGGTGGACCCGTCGCGGCGGTCCACCGCGCGCACACGCCGTTCTCCGCGTATGCCGTTCTCTGCAATCGCGGTTCTCCGCACACCCCTTTCGACGGTCGCGTCCGCGGCGCGCAGCACGTACGGTGCGGCCTCATGCAGGAGCGAGCACCCGACCGGCGGCGTGGGGCCGGAGCAGGCCCGGGATCGCGCGCTCGCACCGCAGCGCTGCTGCTGGCGCTTCTCGTTGCGACCGCATCGCCGGCGCGCGCCGGCGACGGCGGCCGTGATCTGGCCGCCGTCGCGCAGCGACACGGCTTCTCGCCGGACGTGCTGGGAGTCGTCCTGTTCGACGAGGCGACGGGCACGATCCTCGCGCAGCACGGCGCCGACCGCCCGTTCATCCCGGCGTCGACGACCAAGGTCACGACGGCGCTGGCGGCGCTGGAGATCCTCGGCCCCGGGCACCGCTTCGCGACCACCCTGCTCGCGACCGGCCAGGTGGCGGACGGCACGCTGCACGGCGACCTCTTCCTGCACGGCGGCGGCGACCCGACGCTGAGCAGCGACGGCTTGCGCGCGCTGGTCGCCGGGCTCCGGCACGCCGGAATCCGCCGCCTCGACGGCGCGTTCTTCTTCGACGACTCGCTCTACCCGCGCGCGCCCGAGATCGACCCGCAGCAGCCGGAATCGGCGCAGTACAACCCGGCAGTCTCCGCGCTGTCCGTCAACTACAATCGGGTCGAGCTGCGCTGGCAGCGCAACGCCCAGGGCCGGCACTCGACGAAGCTGCTCTCACCGGCCGACGGCGGCGCGCTGCCGGTACGCGGCATCGCGACCGGCACGCTCGACGCGGCGCTCGACCCGCGCATCGATTTCGTGTTCGCGGCCGAGCCGTCCCCGCGCTGGCTGATGTCGCAGCACCTGTCCGCGAAGGGCAGCGCCTTCCTGCCGGTGAAGGGCGACCCCGGCCCCGTCGTCGCCGAGCTGCTCGCGACCCTCGCCGCTCAGTCCGGCGTGACGCTTCCCGCTGCACAGCGCGGCACGCGCCCGCCGGAAGCGCGCGAGATCGCGCGGCACGAGAGCCCGCCGCTCTCCGAGGTCGTCACCGGCCTTCTGCGCTACAGCAACAACCTCACGGCCGAGCTGACCGGACTCGCGGCGTCACGCCAGCTGACGGGCGCCGGCCTCGCGCTCAACGAGTCGGCGCACCGCCTCGCCGCGTGGTGGCAGGACCGGCTGCCGGAGACCTCGTTCGCGGGCTTCGTCGCGGCGAACCACTCCGGGCTCAGCTCGGTGACGCGCCACACGCCACGCCAGATGGCGGCGGTGCTGCGCCACGGCTCGGCCCGAACAGGTTCGGGGGTGCGCCTGCAGGACGTGCTGCCCGCACGCGAGGGGGGCGACGACCTCCGCCGGGCGCGGGAGGGGAGCGACGACGACCGCCCCGCGCGCGACGCGAACGACGGCCGCCCGGCGCGCGACGCGAACGACGACGGCCGCCCGGCGCGCGACGCCACGCCGGGCGGCAGGATCCTCGCGAAGTCCGGCACCTTGCTCTACGCCGACGGCCTCGTCGGATTCCTCACCACGCGACGCGGCCGCGAGCTCGGCTTCGTGATCCTCCTGACCGATGCCGGCGCTCGCGCGCGCCTCGACGCGGGACGCGACCGGCGCATCGCCGCGTCGCCGCCCGAGGCCACCGACTGGACCGGGCGCGCCAAGGCGCTCGAGCGCGACCTGATCGCACGCTGGAGCGCCGACTGACATCCGTACCGGCGTCGCGGACCACCACTGACGCCCGTCCCGGCGTCGCGGGCCATGCAGGTTGGAACCGGCACGGCGTGTCATCTGCCGTCCGCCGCGGCTTCGCCGAGGCCGACAGCCCCTACCAGCCGGTGCCCTCCGTCTGCAGCGGGAAGAAGCCGACCCCGGCGACGACTCCCTGGCCGGCAGGACCGCGGACCCAGGCGAGGAAGCGCGCGACGTCCTCGTCGTGCGGCTCCGTGACGTGCAGCCAGAGCCGGCGCGCCAGCGGGTAGGTGCCGTTGCGCACGCTCTCGACCGTCGCGGCGACCGGTGTGCCACCTGCATCCTTCGCAAGACGCACGTTCTTGAGCCCGCCCGCGTACGCGATGCCGCCGTAGCCGATGCCGTTCACGTCCTTCGCGACCGAATCGACGATCGACGCCGTGCCGACCAGGTTCAGGGCGTCGACCGAGAAGTCGTCGTCGTGCAGCACCTGGCGGCGAAAGAACGTCCACGAGCCCGAGCTGTGGTCGCGGCCGTAGATCGCGATCGGCGCCGTAGACCCGCCGAGCTCCTTCCAGTCCTGCACCTCGCCGCGGAACACGCGCGCCAGGTCGCTCAGCGTGAGGACGTCGACCGGGTTCGCCTCGTTCACGACGATCGCGAGTGCGTCGTACGCGACCGGGATCTGCACGATGCGCCGGTCGTGGCGCGCCTCGGCGCGGGCGACTTCGGCATCGGTCATCGGGCGCGACGCGGCCGCGATGTCCGTGGTGCCGTTGGTGAGCGCGGCGATCCCGGTCTCCGAGCCGCCGCCGGTGAGCTGCAGGACCGCTGTGGGGTGCTCGCGCTTGTAGTGCTCCATCCACTGCTGCGCGAGGATCAGCATGGTGTCCGAGCCCTTGATGGTCACCGTGTCGGCGCGCGCGACCGGGACCCAGACGAGCCCCGCGACGAGAACCGCGAGCCGCGCCGTCCGGGCGGCTCGGCTGCGGGGCGGTGGGCACGTCCATCTCACGGTGCGCACGGTAGCAGGGTCGCACGGCCTGGAGAACGGTCGAATGTGCCCGCCTTGACCCCCTGCCCCCCCACCAATTAACTCGCGGCCTAACGGGGGAGGGTTCGTGTTCCAAAAGCTGATGCCGCAAGAGGTCGCATTCTTCGACTACTTCGAGAACATGGGGGCCAAGATCTCGGAGGGCTGCGCCGCCGTCCTCGAGATGCTCGAGGACTTCCGGAACATTCCCGAGAAGGCGCGGCGGATCAAGGTCATCGAGCACGAGGGCGATCTCATCACCCACCAGTGCATCGAGATGCTGCACAAGACCTTCATCACGCCGTTCGACCGCGATTCGATCCACCGCCTGATCACCAAGATGGACGACATCCTCGACCTCGCAGAGGCGGTCTCGGACCGCATCAGCGTCTACGAGATGGCGGAGCCCACGGACGAGGCGAAGCAGCTCGCGCGCGTGCTGGTGTTCAGTGCCGAAGAGGTCGCGAAGGCGGTCCGCGGGCTGCGCAGCATGAAGAACGCGCAGGAGATCCTCAAGCAGTGCGTGGAGATCAACCGCCTCGAGAACGAGGCGGACACCCTGCTGCGCGTCGCGGTCGGCAAGCTGTTCAAGACCGAGCGCGATCCACTCACGGTCATGAAGTGGAAGGAGCTGTACGAGGGCCTCGAGGAAGCCACCGACCGGTGCGAGGACGTGGCCAATCTCGTCGAAGGCATCGTCCTCGAGTTCGCCTGAAGGCGCATCCGCCCGATGGACACACTTCTGCTGGTCGCGATCGCGATCATCGTCGTCGCGCTCGTTTTCGACTTCATCAACGGCTTCCACGACGCCGCGAACTCGATCGCGACCGTGGTGTCGACGCAGGTGCTCACCCCGCGCGTCGCCGTGCTGTGGGCCGCATTCTTCAACTTCATCGCGGCCTTCGGCTTCGAGACGCACGTCGCCAAGACGATCGGCAAGGACGTGATCGCCATCGGCTCGCTGCCGCCCGGCGCCGCGCTCGCGGTGGTCGTCGCGGGGCTCGTCGGCGCGATCGTCTGGAACCTCATCACCTGGTACTTCGGCCTGCCCAGCTCGTCCTCGCACGCGCTCGTCGGCGGACTCGTCGGCGCGGCGGTCGCCCAGGCATCGGGCTTCGAGCTCGTGCACTGGCACGGCATCGAGACCATCGCGATCTTCATCGTCGTCGCGCCGACGCTCGGGCTCGTGCTCGGCGCCGCCCTGATGATCCTGCTCGCCTGGACGTTCCGGCGCTGGCCGCCGCTGCGCATCGACCGCTGGTTCCGCGTGGGACAGCTCTTCTCGGCGGCGTTTTACAGCCTCGGGCACGGCCTCAACGACGCGCAGAAGACGATGGGCGTGATCTTCATGGTGCTCGTCGCGACCAGCCACCTGAGCGAGGAGGCTGCGAAGACCGGCCACATCCCGTTCTGGGTGGTGCTGATCTGCCACGCCGCGATGGGTCTCGGCACCGCGATGGGCGGCTGGCGCATCGTCAAGACCATGGGCATGCGGATCACCAAGCTGAAGCCGGTCGGCGGCTTCGCCGCCGAGACCGCTGGCGGCATCACGCTCGCGCTGAACTCGTGGATGGGCATCCCCGTGTCGACGACGCACGTCATCACCGGCGCGATCGCCGGCGTCGGCTTCACGCGCGGTACGCGCGCGGTGCGGTGGGGAATCGCCGGCACGATCGTCTGGGCGTGGGTGCTGACGATCCCGATGTCGGGCATCGTCGCGGCGCTGGTCTGGTACCTGCTCCGCGTGTTCGTGCACTGAGGGGGCGATGGCCGAGAACGCGAGCGACCCGCCCTCGCGCGACCCCGCACAGCCGATCGAGCGCCGGGTCGACGACCTGCTCGCGCGCATGACGCTCGCCGAGAAGGTCGAGCAGATGCACGGCCTCAAGCGCGAGCCGATCGACGGCCTGTACCACACGCCGCCGAACGAGCGGCTCGGCATCCCCGGCTTCCGCATGGTGGACGGCCCGCGCGGCGTGCGGGCGGGCAAGGCGACCGCGTTCCCGGTCGGCATGGCACGCGGCGCCACGTTCGACCCCGACCTCGAGCGCCGCGTCGGCGAGGCGATGGGCCTCGAGACCAGCGCGCGCGGCGGCAACGTGCTGCTGGCACCGTGCATCAACCTGCTCCGCCACCCGAGCTGGGGCCGCGCGCAGGAGACCTACGGCGAGGACCCGCACCACCTCGGCGTCATGGGCGCCGCCTTCGTCGAGGGCGTGCAGCGGCACGTGGTCGCGAGCGTCAAGCACTACGCCGTCAACAGCATCGAGAACACGCGCTTCACGGTGAGCGCGAACCTCTCCGAGCGCACGCTGCGCGAGGTGTACCTGCCGCACTTCCAGCGCTGCATCGCGGCCGGTGCCGGCTCGGTCATGAGCGCCTACAACCGCGTGAACGGCGAGTGGTGCGGCGAGCACGCGCACCTGCTGCGCGACATCCTCAAGGGCGAATGGGGCTTCGACGGCTTCGTCGAGTCCGACTGGCTGCTCGGCATGCACGACACCGTGCGCGCCGTCCGCGCGGGGCTCGACATCGAGATGCCACGCCCGAAGGTCTACGGCCGCAAGCTGCTCGCCGCGGTCGAGTCCGGCGCCGTGCCGGTCGATCTCGTCGACGATGCCGTGCGCCGCATCCTGCGGATCATGCTGCGCTTCGGCATCCTCGACGGACGTCCGCCGGCGGCGGAGTCGGTGGTCGCGTGCCGCGGGCACACCGACCTCGCGCGGGAGGTCGCGGAGAAGTCCCTCGTGCTGCTGCGCAACGCGGGCGAGCTGCTGCCACTCGACCGCAGCCGGCTGCGCCGCCTGGCGGTCGTCGGCGAGCTCGCCGGCGCGAAGAACCTCGGCGACCGCGGCAGCAGCCACGTCTCGCCACCCTGGGTCATCACGGCGCTGGCGGGGATCGAGGACGCGGCCGGACCGGGCATCGTCGTCGAGCCGATCCTCACCGACGCGCCCAGCGCGGCGCAGCTCGACCGCGTCGCGGGTGCCGACGCGGTGATCGTCGTCGCCGGGCTCTCGTCGAAGGACGAGGGCGAGGGGCAGGTCAGCGCCGGTGACCGGTTACGGCTCGAGCTGCCCGAGGCACAAGAGGAGCTGATCCTGCGCGTCGCCGCGGCGAACCCGCGCACGGTGGTCGTGCTCGAGGGCGGCAGCGCGATCGCCGTGGAGAGCTGGATCGAGCAGGTCCCGGCCGTGCTGCTCGCCTGGTACCCCGGCATGGAGGGCGGGCTCGCGATCGCGGCCGGGCTGTTCGGCGACGTGAATCCCGGCGGCCGCCTGCCCATCACGTTCGCGCGATCGCAGGCCGAGCTGCCCGCGTTCGACGTCGAACGCGACGAGGTCGAGTACGGCCCGCTGCACGGCTACGGGCTCGCCGACCACGCCGGCTTCGAGCCGCGCTTCGCGTTCGGCTTCGGGCTGTCCTACACGCGCTTCGCCTATCGGGCGCTGGTGATGGAGTCGTCGACGCTGCGCGCCGACGGGCTCCTGCATGCGACCGTCGAGGTCGCGAACGTCGGCACGCGCGCGGGCGATGAAGTCGTGCAGCTCTACGTCGGCTGTGCGCGATCGCGCCTCGCTCGTCCGGTGCGCGAGCTCAAGGGGTTCGCCCGCGTCCACCTCGCGCCGGGCGAGACGACGCGCGTCGAGTTCGAGGTGCCGATGTCCGAGCTGCGCTACTGGGACGAGGCGGCGCGCGGCTGGCTCCTCGAGGAGACCGACTACGTCGCCTGGGTCGGGCCGTCGTCGCGCGAGCTGCCGCTGCGCGCCGAGTTCAAGGTCCAGCTCGGGTAGGCGGCACGCGCCCGCCTACCCGGACGGACGATCACCCTGCCTGCGCGCTCGGACGAGCGCCGACGCGCGCGAACCAGCCGGACACGTTCGCCAGCTTCTCGTCGAACGGCAGCCCCACGGTGCGGCCGAAGTCGAGCGCTGCGAACAGCACGATGTCGGCGAGCGTGAAGCGCTCACCGACGATCCAGGTCCGGCCGGGGAGGAGCCCGTCGAGCCAGACCAGCTTGTCGGCGACGATGCCCTTCAACCCCTCGGCGGCCTCTGGCAGGACGCGCATGCGTGGGCGGAACACCTCGATGCCGACGCCGTACCGGAACGCGTTGTAGAGGTGCTCGGTGATGCCGAGCTCGACGCGGCGCAGCCACATGCGCGTCTCGGCACGCTCCTGCGGGGTCGTGCCGATGAGCGCCGGCTTCGGGTTGAGCTCCTCGAGGTACTCGCAGATGGCGACGGTCTCGGCGAGGACGCGGCCGTCGTCGAGCTCGAGCGCCGGCAGCTGCCCCGCGGGGTTGCGCTCGGTGTAGGGCGGGCGGCGGTTCTCGCCGCCCATCAGGTCGATCTCGATGCAGTCGAGCGACACGCCCTTCTCGACCATGAACATCCGCACCGTGCGCGGATTCGGGCCCATCGAGGTCAGGAGCTTCAATCGGATTCCTTTCGCGATCTCAGGGTGGGCAGTTGCCGAGCGCGGTGATCGAGCCGTCGACCGCGCCGACATAGAGACGGCCCGGGGCGAGGATCGGCGCCGATGCGAACTGCTTCTGGCTCTCGAGCGTGAACAGCAGGTTGCCGTTCTTGTCGAAGGCGTGCAGCGCGCGCTTGAGGACGACGTAGACGTTGCCGTTCGCGTCGACCACCGGCGGCGTGTTGCGCGCGCGGCCGCGGCCGAGCTGCGTGTAGTCCTTCTTCCACTTCAGCGCGCCGTTGAAGCCGATCGCGTAGAGGGACGACTTCTGGCCGCGCGAGGCGAGGAAGAAGATCGTGCCGTTCGCCGTGTCGAGCGCGGGCGGCGACTGGATGCGCTCGCGGAACGTGTCGTAGGTCGCAAACAGCATGCTCGCGTTCGGCGTGCCGGGCAACGACGCGGGCGGCGTGACGACGTGCAGGCCCTCGTCGAAGCCGGCGTAGATCTTGCCCGTCGTCGGGTCGATGACCGGCGTGTAGTTCGCACCGCGCAGCGAGTTGCGACGGCTCTCGAGCATGACCTCCCAGTGCTTGTGGCCGGTCTGGACGTCGAGTGCGGCCATGAACGCGCCGCCGTGCGTGATGTAGACGATGCTGTTGTCGGTGTTGACCGCCGGCGAGACGTTCTTGATGCCACCACCGAGCGGGTTGATGCACCACTTGATCCGGCGCGTCGGCCCCGGGCACATCGCCATGATCGTCCCGCCACCGAGCGAGTCGGAGCCCATGTAGACGACGCCGTCCGGACCGATCGAGGGCGACGTGGTGATGTCGCCGTCGGTGCAGACCTTCTGCCGCCACGCGACCGGCGCGACGGACGACGAGGTCGCCGGGATGTCGATCGCCCACATGTCGTTGTCGCGCGTGCCGACGTAGATGAAGCCGTTGTTGCCGACCGCGGGCGACGAGTAGTCGGGCAGCTTGCCGATGTTGTCGGTGTCGCACCAGTAGATCTGGCCGTTCGCCGGGTTGAGCGCGCAGACGGGATACTTCGCCGACGCGAAGTACAGCGTGCCATCCGCACCGATCGCGGGCTGGCTCAGGATCTTGCCCTTGATCTTCGAGGTCCAGATCTCGTTCTTGCAGGTCGGGCCGGCGTGCGGGCTCACGCCCGTGTGCTGCAGGTTCTGCTGGAAGACCGGCCACGCGCTCGCGTCGAGGCCAGGCGAGGCGTAGGCCGGACAGGTTCCGGTCGCCTCCAGGCAGACGTTGTTCTGCAGCTCGATGCCGCAGCGCTCATCGGCGCCGGCGAGGCCGGCGGTGGCGGCGACGAAGACTGTCGCACCGGTCAGCGTGCACAGCGCCGACGCGGCCGTGCGGGAGCGCCGCCGGGCGCGCCGGCGGGCCAGGTTCGATTCATCGGACATTCGTGGGTCTCCTCGTAGGTGCGGAAAGGAGGGCCGCTCGGAAGAGGTGGATGATGGCGAACCGGACGATCCTGGGCAATGCCGAAACTTCACGCAGGCGGTCGTGGGCGAAAGTCGTGATCCGAGGACTTGCGGCCTGCGGTGCGGGGTGCCTGGACGGCCGCCCTGCCGGCCGGACGAATCGGTGGGGTGGAACGGCGGACCGGGTTCATCCGTCCTGGCGAGCGCGGTCGGTGGGACGTCCGAGGAACAGGCCTCCGGCTTCGTCCCTGCGTGGCCGGCGAAGCCGGTGCGGACGTCAGATGGAACGCCGTGCGGGTTCCGTCCTTCGTGGCCGGCGAAGCCGGTGCGGACGTCAGTCGCCCATGACTACCGAGCGCAGCAGCGAGTTCACGATCGCGAGCACGATGGCGCCGAAGAACGCGGGCCAGAACCCGCTGACCTTGAAGCCGTCCAGCATGGCCGAGGAGAGCTGCAGCATCAGGGCGTTGATGACCAGCAGGAAGAGCCCGAACGTCAGGAGGGTGAGCGGAAAGGTCAGAACCTTCAGAACGATGCCGACGGTCGCGTTCACGAGGCCGATGACGACTGCCGCCAGCAGCGCCGAGCCGAAGCTCTTCACGGCGAAGCCCGGGACGACGTGCGCGACGATCATCAGGCCCAGCGCGCTCAGGATCCAGTGCAGGATGATGGACATGCGTCCTCCTCGCGGCGCGCGGCGATCGATGCGCGCCCTCCCCGTTCGGCGAGGGAGATTGACGCGGTCGCGGCGGCAGATCAATCGCCGGGCGTGCGCCTGATCGCGGGGGAGAACGGACGGTGCGTTGCAGCCCTGCGCGAACGCGGCCCCGCTCGTTGCGTGGCCGCAAGGGATCGAGCGCCCCGCGGCTCGTGCTGGTCACGGCCGTGGCGCGGATTACTTCGCAGATCCGGAGACTTCGAGAGATCGCCAGGGCATCGCCAGGGAGCGGCGCCCAACTTGCTGTGCCGCCCGGGCAGGTCACGGAGGACCGTCCTTCGCGTGCACGGACGCACGGCTTCCAGCCGCAGCATCCGCGGAGCGCGGCGGGGCTGCCGGCTGGAATGCCTCCCCCTCCCCGCGGTCGGAGCCAGGGATGGCCCGACCGCACCCCCGTTCCCTCCCGGCACGAGCCGCTGCCGCGCTGAGGCACCCGGCTCACCCGGCCGCTCGCGCCGCTCGCGTGGACAGTGCGGCCAGGCACCGGTAACTCACTGCGCACTCCCGCCGGAGTGGCGAAATGGCAGACGCGCCGGACTCAAAATCCGGTTCGGGCAACCGAGTGCGGGTTCAAGTCCCGCCTCCGGCACTCACGAAACCCGCGTCGGACGCAGGCTTCTGCGATTCTGCGGTGCTCCGGTGGCCAAAACGGACTCGCGGCCAGAGAGCCGGCCGGCAAGTCCGTTCAGGCCGCCGCACCACGCCTGAAATCGACCTCGATTCCCGTGCATCGCACGACCGGAATCGACGTCTTCCGCGGACCGTCCTTCCTCAGCTCCACGAGACCCACCTCGGCCAGAAACATCACGTCGGAGTGAACGTTCTTGAAGTCGCGCCCGAGGCTTCTTGCGAGCGCGGCGATCGACTTCGGCTCGATCTCCGGAATGCGGGCCAGCATCTCCAGACGCGTCGGCGAAAGGATCTTCGCGAGCACGTCCCAGTTCGCGACGGTGATGACGTCGCCACTCGATCTCGCTTTTCCCTTGAGAGCCGCCTTCCAGCGCGAAGTGGTCTCTCCGAGCGGCTCGACCGCGATGCGCACACGCTTCGCCCTCATGGTTCGAATCCTTCCTGACGTACGAGCTTCCAGAACGTGGCGAGCAACTCGTCTTCGTCCGATGCACGCAGCGGCCGCTCTTCACCGCGGTGGTGGAGGTGCGGGCCTTTCGGCTTGTGATTGTCGATTCCGACGCGCACGTCTCCGTCAACCGAGAAGAACAGCGAGAATTTGCGCCCTTCCGGGTAGTGGCCGGAACACGGCACCTCCCACACCTTGATCTCGGCGATGCCCACCTGCGTGGTCGAAGACGACGAGACGAGACGCTTCTCGCCGAAGAGGAGCCGGGCTCTCACCTATGGTTCATGTACCATAGATGGAGATGTTCCCGCCAGAACGACTCGACCGCGCTCCCTCGTCCGAGCCACTCCTGGAAGGAGACGGGTGCTCAAGACCCGCGCGGCCCCTGGGGGCCAACCCTTGGCACACGGCGACACGCGGTGACACACGCGACCCCCGAAAACCCATGAATTTCCATGGCTTCCGAGGGATTCGAGTCCCGCCTCCGGCACTCACGAAACCCGCGTCGGCATCGCAGGTTACGCGTGTTCGGCTGGCCCCCCGATCGGGCTTTGGGGGCCAAAGCCCTGGCCTCTGGTCCCTCAGGCCGGTGGAACCTCCAGATCGCGACAGATCTTCCGCGCCAGATGCTCGTTGATCTCGCGGTGCCGAGGGATGGCGGAGGCCTTTCGCGACTTTCGATTGACGTAGACCGAGTGATTCGCTCCCTCGCGCAGCAACTCGCATCCGTGCGCCGCGAGGTGACGAACGAGATCGATTCGCTTCACGCTGCAGAGACGCGGAGCGGCTCGCGAAGGACGTCCTTGCCCGCGATCTCCTCCTCGGCCAGCGCACGGTTGGCCTCGAGGACGAGTTGGACGGCTTCCTCGAGGTTCCTCCTCGCCTCTTCGAGCGTCGCGCCCTGCGTGTTCGCGCCGGGCAACTCCTCGACGAACGCGACGTAACCCTCGGGAACTTTCTCGAAGACCGCCGTCAATTCCAGCTTCATGCTCGCTCCGTCTTCCGCCTGGTTTCGACGTACTCCCCGGATCTGCTCACGAGCGCGCCGGCACGGCAACCGTGCTGCGTCGCACTGGCCCCCGGGGGCCAACCCTTGGCACACGGTGACACGTGGTGACACACGAGCCTCCCGAAAAGCCGCGTATTTACGTGGTTTCCGAGGGGTTCAAGTCCCGCCTCCGGCACTCACGAAACCCGCGTCGGACGTGGGTTTCGTGCATATCCCCTCGGCTTGGGGGCCGGAGAGGGCGCCCGAACCGAGCGCAGGACGGTTGCCGGCGGCACGCCGCAACACAGGCTGCCGACATCACGAGACTACTTCTCGGCGTGATCGCGAACCGCGCCTCGGGGGCTACCCGATCCCTGGCTCGAACCGCGCGACGGCCCTCGTCGAACGACGTCCCGAAGTCAGTCTCGGGTAGAGCTCCTAGATCAGCCGCGGGGTCGAGCAACCGGCCGCCCCGGCCGGCGCAGCGAGGAGCACCCGTCGGACGACCCCATGGCGGTTCACGCCCGTCCTGCCGGCTGGGGCAGTCGTGCCGAATCGGCTTTACAGGCGTACGCCGTAGGGATAGCGCCGTTCAGCAGTCGACAGCAGGCTCACCCGATCGAGGAGCGGCGAGATGGTATTCCTTCCATGATGGCACGCAAGCCGTCGTCGGCGTCAGCACGCAGCCATCCCCTCTTCGCGCACGGCGAAGCTTCGATGAGCATGGGTTCTGCGATTGACGAGCGCAGAGGCAGCCGCCGGGTCTCTCCATCCTTCCATTCGTGCTCGGCACCACCGCGCTGCGGCGGGTCGGCACACGTTGCCTTGCGGGAGACCGGGCCGACCAATCTATCCGAGGGCTTCCCCGATTCGGGGAGCCAAGGAATTCCGCGGTCTGGCCCGGCCGCGCATTCGCGGCAGCGGCCTCGGACGTGTCGTCGATCGCTACGTTCGAGCGCCGTTCTCAGGCGGCAGCGCTCTCCGCTGTGCTGCCGCGCAGACGCTTCGCGTCGTACGTCGTGCCGTCGCGCAGGATGTAGAAGGCGATGCGCAGCAGGTGTCGCGCAAGCGCGACCGTCGCGATCTTGCGCCGCCCGCGCGACGTCCGCACGCGCTGGCCGATCGCCTGCAGCGGCCGCGCCTCGACCGTGCGGCAGCGGCTGGTGAGCACGTGCGCCGACTGTACGAGAGCCGAGCGCAGCGCCTTGGATCCCTGCTTGGTGATCCCGCCCGAGCGCTGGCTCGCCGCACTCTGGTAGACCGACGGCACGAGCCCGGCATAGGCGGCCAGCGACTTCGCGTCCGGGAAGCGGCCGATCTCGCCCACCCACGCGTAGATCGTCGTCGCCACCAGGTCGCCGACGGCGGGGATCGTCTCCAGTCGCTGGATCGCGTCGATCGCGCGGGCCTTGCGACGCAGCTCGGTGTCCACCTGGCGCAGCTCCAGGGCGAGTGCCGTCTCCTGGCGCTGGCAGAGCGCGAGCGTGTCGCGCAGCGGTGCCTCGAGCTCGCTCACCGTCTCGAGGTAGCCCTTGAGCGAGCGGCGCAGGTAGTGCCCGCCGGTGCGCAGCGTGCGACCCGAGGCGCGCAGTGCCGCCCGTGCCCGGTACTGCCAGCGGTTGCGCTCGGTCTGCAGCATGCGCCGCCGCGTGAGGAGCGCGCGCAGCTCGCGGATCTCGCCCGTCGGAATGTACACCGGGTGCGGGTACATCCCGCTCGCCAGTGCCTTCGCGATCCAGAAGGCATCGCGACGATCCGTCTTCTTCCGCGAGGCGGCGATCATCCGCAGCTGGGCTGCGTTGAACGACAGGATCTTCGTGCCGATCGCGGACAGCGTATCGTGGACGAGGTAGCTCATCGTGCCCACCTCCTGGCCGGCGAGGATCGGCTCCTCTCGCGCGAGTTCCTGGACCAGTGCCGCCAGCGTCGCGGCGGTCGTCGCGACCGAGCCCTCTCGGACGACCTCGCCGCTCGCATCGAGCAGGCACCAGGTGGTCGACTTCGCGTGCACGTCCATGCCAAGGTACTTCACGGTCCCCTCCTTTCGGGTCGAGCATCGAAGCCGGCTCGACCGGTTGCACACGTGGACCCGAGCCCACGGGCTCGAGGTCGCCAAGCGCGTCGTGAACGCGCAACGTATGCCGGCTCGAAGAGGAGGGGACCGACTTGCTCGGCGTCAAGCGCACGCTTGCCACGTCGGCCATCATGGCATCTATCCATTCTGAACGGGGCGTCTCGTACTGAACGGGGCGTCTCGTACGATCCTGACGCACACGATCTGTCTCGTGGCGTCGGTGGCTCTCGTCGCCCCGGCCGGCGCCGCCCCGTCGGCCGACATCAAGTGCGTTCAAGCCAAGAGTAAGGCGGCAGGGCGTCGGCTCTCGTGCCTTGCGAAGGAGCAGCGGAAGCTCCTCCTCGGGCTAACCGCGAACCCCGCCAAGTGTCACCTCGCGTTCGACCGTTCGATTCTGCTCGCCGAAGCGGCTGCGGCCGGGAGCTGCCCGGTCACGGGCGACGGACCTCTCATCGCGTAGCGGGTCGACGACGCGGCCTCGGCCATCCTCGCGGCGCTGCAGGCGAACCTCGCCGCCTCGTCGAACGAGAAGCGCTGCGTGGCCGCCAAGAACCTCGCGGCGGCGAAGTACGGCGAGTGCACGAGCACCATGCTGCGCCAGCGCCTCGCTGGCAAGAAGGACGCCGGAGGCGACTTCGCCCGCTGTCCCGGGTCACTCCTCGCGGCCTTCACCGCGGCCGAGACGAAGGGCGGCTGCCTCACGATCGGTGATGCTCCATCGATGGCACCCCTGGCCGGCCCCGTGGGCATGAATCTCGCGCAGGTCTCCTTGAGCGGTACCGATCTGCGCGGTGCGATCCTGGTCGGAGCCGATCTCGCCGGAGCCGCCTTGAGCGGTGTCGACCTGTCGAATGCGGACCTCGGTGGCGCTACCCTGACCAGCGCGAGCCTCGACGACGTCGATCTGTCGTTCGCCACGCTCACCGGCACCGACCTCGCGAACGCCAGCATCACCGACGTGAGTCTTCGCGACTCCGATCTGAGCGGCGCGAGCTTCGTGGGCGCGACGCTGGAGGCCGATCTGACGCGGGCGAATCCGAGCGGAGCCACGTTTGCCGGTGCGACGCTCACGGGAACCAGGGCCGTCAAGCTCGCGGTGTGTCCCGCGGCACTGCCTGCTCCTTGGGTGTGCCTAGTCGCGAACGGTATCACGGGCAACACGCTCGCCGGGCCCGGTGTGCTGCTGAGCGCCGAGTACCTGGAGAACGCGGACTTCTCGAACCTCGATCTCACCGGTGCCACTTTCAGCGGCTACCTTAGTGGCGCGACCTTCGCGGGCGCGAACCTCGCCGGAGCGTCCATCGGGGTTGGCGGTGGCGGCACCGACTTCAGCGGAGCGAACCTGGCAGGTGCCGGCATCAGTGGAGTTCATTCCGGGGATCTCTTCGTCGGTGCCGACCTCACGGGAGCCGACCTCTCGACGGGCCTGTTCTTCGACGGCGACTTCACCAACGCCAACCTGAACGGAGCCGACCTCGACGGAGCCTACCTCGTGAGCGCCGACATGGCGGGTGCCGATCTCACGGGCGCCACGCTGAGCCACCCGTGCGTCGGCTGCGGGGTGTACGGGATCGACCTCGATGCCTGCCCGGCAGCGCTGCCCGCGGGCTTTGCCTGCGTGAATCGGAACCTGCTGGGCCCCTACGTCAAGGCCTCCCAAGCTGACCTGGCAAGCGCCGACCTCAGTGGCCTCGATCTCACGGGTGCCGATCTCACGGGGTCCGACCTGAGCGGAGCAGATCTCACCGGTGCCAACGTGAGCGACGTGCGCTTTCTCACCTCGACGATGCACGGCGCGAACTTCACGGGCACGAACGCCTCCCGGACCAACTTCTACAACGTGCAGATGCTTGGCGTCACCTGGGACTCGACGACGTGCCCGGACCTCACCAATAGCGCCACCAACGGGAGTAGCCCGGAGTCCTGCTGCACTCACCTGATCCTCGCCGCGTCGTCTTGCTCGCCGTAGCAGCGCAGCGCTCCTGCGCCGGACACCCGCCGGACGCTCGGGATGCGTGAATCGGCGGTCGTCGACCGCTCGACCGGGCGCCGCCTCGCGCAGGCAATCGGTCGCGCGGCGATCCAGCAGGGCTTTCGCGTGCTCTACCGCGAGGCGCACGTGCTCATCGAGGAGATCGCCGACGCGAGCATCGATGGCACGCGCCAGGACCTCTTCACGGCACTTCGCGAACGCCTCGCTGCTGATCATCGACGACCTCGGCATGCGGAAGCTCCCGGCGACGGCGGCCGAGGACCTGCCGGAGCTCGTCATGCGCCGCTACGAGCGCGCCACCACGCTCTTCACCTCGAACCGCCCGGTCGAGGACTGGCCGAAGAGTCTCGGCGACGCGCCTACCGTCGCTGCGATGCTCGACCGGCTGCTGCACCACGGGCACGTGCTGAAGTGCGGCCCACGGAGCTGGCGGACGCGACTCAACGCGACG
>Ga0172363_10000089_pt1 | contig 53715 bp, 43 predicted proteins | sample LakKivs2_kivu2a2_FD_114541 | JGI IMG/M metagenome (GOLD analysis project Ga0172363, IMG submission 114541) | Sediment microbial communities from Lake Kivu, Rwanda - Sediment s2_kivu2a2 | ecosystem: Environmental > Aquatic > Freshwater > Lake > Sediment | place: Rwanda: Western Province, Lake... | reverse complement strand
CCTGGTATTCTCAATATATTCCCGGCGCAACCTTATCAGCTCGCCTATCTTTTGCCGCGTGATTCGGTTCGGCTGGTACCCGCTTTTAATTCTCTTCCCTGGCCGTTGCAGGATTAGTATCACGTCTTGCCTTTGAACGTTCGCGGCTTGCTGACCGGCTGCAAATGCGCGCAAATCCTGTACAGACATATTTTGTATATTGTCTGGTATCTCTTCGGAATATTCCTTGTAATGCTGGATTTCCGTTGTCGAATTCGGCTTCATGGTTCCAATGGTTATTTGAGGTTTGATTTTTGGTTTTTCGTCTTTCATTTTATCGGATAACCTCTGTTCCCGGCGGATTCGGGTCTTTTGGTTTGGCAATTTTCGTCATCTCATGGAGGGCGCCAACACCCAAAGTCTCCTTACAGATAACCATAGTTTCCAAAAAATGCAGCGCCTTGATTCGCTGTTCCGGTGTAAGACTATCAAAAAACTTTCGCCATTCTCGCTCTCGCTTCTTATTCATCTTCATATGCTCCCATGGGTATTAAAATACCCCGAATGATCCGGGGTATTGGTATAATTACTGAAGCCTGATTCCGGTTTCCCCCGGTTGATGGTTAGGGCGGGTAAGTGTTGGCTTCACTTACCCCGTCCGCATTAAATTATACTACTACTCTTTTAATGTGCAGTTTATAGAATCCAGCTCGATATAATCAGACAGAATATAAATATTGTTTTGTGTCTCTGACCAAGGATACCGTCCCGGTGGATGTGGATGCCGTCCTGTTCTGGCTGGTTTGGGATGCCCAAAAAGCTGCTCTAGAAGTGGCTGATTATCGTGTAGCGATCTCCTGGGCTGCGCAAACTGCTCTACGCGAGATCATCGGCCAGATGACCCTAGCCGATATCCTGGTAGGGCGGGCAGTGATGGATGCTGAGCTGCAAAAAATCATCGATGAGCGCACCACACCCTGGGGCATCACCGTTCAGTCAGTTGAGATTCGCGATGTGGTCATCCCGCCCGACTTGGAAGACGCCATGAGCCGCCAGGCCCAGGCCGAGCGCGAGCGCCAGGCACGTGTGATCCTGGGTGAATCGGAACAGCAAATCTCCTCCAGCTTCGCCGAAGCTGCCAAGGCCTATTTCAATAATCCCACTGCGCTGCACCTGAGAGCGATGAACATGCTCTTCGAAGGCTTGAAGCAAAAGGGAGCATTGGTCATTGTCCCCAGCAGCGCCGTTGATACCATGAACCTGGGCAGCATGAGCGGGCTGGTGGCCCTGGGTTTTGAGCATACAGCCAAGGGTGACAAGCCAGCTACTCCCGAGAGCCATTAATCGCCAGGAAAGTATAAGAGATGATTATAGCTATGCTGCCCGGGACGGGTATTCAACCAGCCTCGAACTCAGTCGGCAAAGCATTTCCAACCAACCGACCCAGCAAGATGATCCTCCGGTCTGAGACAGGCCGGGCATTAGATACTCGACCAGCGGTAGGAGCACCTGACCCGGCACCTGTATGATAAGCCCTTGTTTCACGTGAAACTATCTCCTAAGCTGGAAAAACTGCCCTTGAGACATGTTTCACGTGAAACACACACGCAATCAACAATATAAATAGATATTTTTATGTTTATTGTATGATATATTGCTATTTTTGGGGTTAATACAATTCGCGTTTACCCTCCAGCCTTTTCTAAAACAGGGAGAAGATTACACCCCGTTATTCCGCCCCCAGGTTTCCAGGAGTTCCTCAACCTGGTCAAGGTAGGCGTCTAGGGCGTCGATCCTCTCACCGAATGCCTCACCCAGCAGGCCCAGTTGCTCTCCTGCAGCTTGCCAAGCCAGCCGCTGCTCTGCCTGCGCCGGCAAAACACCTATGATGTGGGTCCAGGTGTGCCATAAGGGCCACAACACATCCTGGGGAGAGCGGCTTCCCAGCAAGGCTTGTATGGCACGTTCATAATAGAAAAGGCGATAACGGTGTAAGCGCATGGGCACTTGGTCGTCGCGCAGCGCCCCATAGGCAATCCTCCACTCTTCGAACCAGCCGTTCAGCTTAGCCATGTCCATCGAGGCAGCGCCTAATAACCCCAAAAATCCGTTATACAATCCAGGCCTGCCCACCTCTTCGGCCACCTGGGGAAAATCCACCAAAAAGCGACGCTCGGTGAGGTTTCGCCCATTAATCCCGGCTATGGCATTGGCGGCGTGTTCCAGGGTACGCATATACAGCACCGCGTCCTTCGTTGCGGGAGGGTGCGGATCATCGTACAAAAAACGCCACATCTGGCGGGCATGCGTAGCCTGTTTTTGCACGCGGTTCATCACGTTGGAGGGGGTGTTGAACTGCCCGCGCACGCTGGCCTGCACAAAATCCAGGAAGTGTTGTGGGTCGTGTAATATCTTGCACCCGTATACTGCCGGACCTAGCCAGGGATGCACGCGCAGTTCCCGCGGCTGCCTGTACAGCTGGTGAGAATGGTGGGAAATATCCAGGTGGACTTCATCTGAAATTCGCACAATCTCCCGCTCCACAGGCACTTCATCGCTGTGGATAAAAAACAGGTCGATATCAGCAGTATTTCCAATCAGCGGCGATTCGCCCAAAAGCGACCCCTGCAGATAAATCGCCATGATCGTGCGATCTTCGGCAACGGATTTCTCGACCGCATCATGTGCCAGGCGAAGCAGCATCGCACGGTTTATGCGCATGACAGCCTATCCAAATAATCACGCCATACTTGTCTGAACATTTCCTTCACCATTTCTCGTGCTTTCACCCCACAACATCCGGTATATATATAGGTTTTCATCAATATCAATGATACAACCAGCCGTCCTCGCCTTTCACATGCCATCATCGATCGGTAATGAGGCCTGGAAGGGCACCTGTTTCAGCGTCTGTCGTATGCTGTTTTCCACAAATTTTAAGTCCTCCACCCTGCGCACGTAATCCAATTCGTTAGTATCCAATGTCAGCACGGCCACGCTTTCTCCGATGTTCCTGGCGCGGCTCTCTAAGAAAAATTCGTCGTAGGCATGGATCAGCTCTTGGATGTAATCGCGCTCCATGTTGCGCTCATAGGGCCGGTCACGCGAGGCGATGCGCTGCATCAGCACTTCCAGGTCTGCGCGTAGATACACAATGAGATTCGGTAGCGGAATTTTTTCTGCCAGGGCGTCATGCACGCGGTAATACATCTCCAGCTCGTCACCCGCCAGGTTGATGCGCGCAAATAAGGCGTCTTTCGTAAAGGTATAATCGGTGATCAGCGATTCGCCGCGCTTGAGGATCTCAGGCACCGAGCGGCGTTGCTGGTAGTATCTGCTTAACAGGAAGAAAATCTGGGTTTGGAAGGCATATCGCTGCCGGTCGGAGTAGAAATCTGACAGGAAAGGGTTTTCCTCGAATACTTCCAGCACTATCTCAGATTGAAAAGCCGGCTGCAGCAGCCTCGCCAATGTGGTTTTCCCGACCCCAATGACTCCCTCGATGGCAATATACATGTTTTTTAGAAGCCCTCTCCCGGCCGAAAAAATACACCTTGTAGGAAATTCAACAGGTTCTCAGCCACCGTCCGTGGTTGCTCAAGCATTACCATGTGCCCGGCTTCTGGCACCACCACCAGGCGCGCATTGGGTATTCCATTTACCAGGAATTGTGCGTAGCGCTGAGGGGTCATTTGATCCTCTGTGCCACATATCACCAAGGTTGGCTGCATAACACCTGCCACACGATCCATCATATCAAATTTGTTGCAGGCTTGCAAATCCCCGCTCAACACACTTTGGCGTGTTTCTAACATGCGCTTGGAGGCCAGCTCAACCAGCCGTCGCGGTGTATGTGGGCTGAAAGAATAGGACACCAATAGCTCGGCAGCTTTTTCATAAGTGGTTGCATCAGCAGCAAAAGCCAGCATGCTGGGGTTGACCCTTAGCCGCGCGCCACTGCTGATCAATCCCAAGGCTATGACCCGCTCAGGATGTTGGATGGCCATCGATAAGGCGATTGCGCCGCCCATAGAATGGCCCACCACAACGGCGCGGCGCAGGTGAATTACTTGCATCCAATCCAACAGGATATTGCTGTATTCGCCGATAATTTGGTGCCCATCGCGTTGTGACGATTTACCGTGCCCGGGTAAATCCAGTGCATAGACACAGTAACCGGGCAAGCGCCTAATTTCAGGTGGCCAATACAGCCGCGTGCCACCAGCGCCATGGATAAGGACTACTGGGGGGTTATCTGTGCCTTTTTCGCAATGCAGTGAATAATACAGATCACCTGAAACAGGCATACAGGCTCACGTGCCCCTGCGCAAGCGTTCAGCCGCCTCAGCGTTCAGGGGGATGAGCACCTGGATGGTAGTCCCTTTGCCAATGACGGAATCCATGCGAAAAATACCGTTCACCATATCGGTGCGCTCGTTCATATTTTTCAAACCCAGGCTGCCACGCTGGTCGTAGGAAGACTCCACGCTGTTCTTGTCAAAGCCAACCCCATCATCCTGGACCTCCAACAGCACCAGGTCTGTATCATAATCCTTCATGCGCACCCAGATGTGGTTGGCCTGGGCGTATTTACATGCGTTGTTGATTGCTTCTTCAGCTATATAGAAGATAATGGTTTGCCGGCTCATTTCCAACTGAGAGACAATACCATCTTCTGCTTCCACGATCACATTCTGATTGTAAGTCTCATGGGTTTTTTCAGCCATGGCCTTTAATGCCCCAATCAAGCCCTGCGATTCGAGTTCCAACGGGCGTAGTGTGAACAACATGTGGCGAATTTCTTTGGTGGTTCGCCTTGCCAGCTCCTCAATCTTAAGCAGCTCATCGCCGGTGGCTTTCGGGTCTCGTTCTAACAAACGGCGGGCAAAATTCAAGCGCATGGCAATGGCCGCCATGGATTGGGTAGGGCCATCGTGCAGGTCGCGAGCCAGCTTCTTATGTTCCTGTTGCTGGATCTCAATCATTTGTTCTTTTTCCCGCTGGATATCACTGTACAATCGGGCATTCTGTATGGCAATTACCGACTGGTGTGAAATGATGTCCAGTAGCTCGCACTTTGAAGGAGTAAAAAAATCCGGGTTGGTATGCGCAAAGATCATCACCCCGTAGGTCTCCAGCCCGGCCCTCAATGGCAGGCAGTGGGCAACCGAGCAATTGCGCAAGCCAACAAAACGGCTTAACTCGGAATCTTTGGCAGGGCTTGTGCTGGTCTTGGGTACGCCTTCGGAAATTGCCTGCCCCACCAGCCCGTTGATTCCCGGCAGAACGACACGTAAATCCGATTGGGGTAAATGCCGGGAAGCACCAACCGTCAATGCCGGTTGTTCGTACTCTGAATCGGAGAAAAGCAGCACCGCACTCACCAGTTTCTCTGCCGGCACGTTGGGTGTGGCTAACACCCGTGCCCCCAGATCCAGGGCGATCTCCAACACATTCTGATATTTCAATGTCGAAGTCACTTTTGAGATCAGGTTGTAGATTTCACGCAGCCTGCGATGGTCGATATCCCAGATGGGTTTACCGCTTGCGCTACCTGCATCCTGCCGTTTGAGCAAACCACCCAGATTTAATGTTCCCAATGCGTTCAAGGCTGCCAGGCAAATGAGTATACCCAAAACAAAGGCTATAACACCTACGATAAGGGTACCCGTTGTGTTCATCGGCAATATGATAACCCAAAAAACCCGGCTTGGAAAGCATCTTATAACAGAATTTGCAAATCTGTAATTTATTATGCCGAAAACAACGCCTGCAACACCGGTAATGCAGCTTTTATTGCCCTTGCTCGGTGACTTAACTGGTTCTTTTCGTCCGTGGTGAGCTCGGCCATGGTTTTCCCAATCTCTGTGATCAAGAAAATGGGATCATATCCAAAACCATTGCTGCCGCGTTCCTGCGGAATAATTTCTCCCGGGCAGGCCCCCTGGGCATAATATAACTTGTTTTGCGGTGTTGCTATGGCTACTGTGCACTGGAAGTGGGCTATCCATGGCTGGGGGTGGCCATTCAGCAATGCCAGCAAACGTGCGCGTCGGTCTGCATCCGTGGCGTGAGGCAGTGGAGAGAAACGGGCCGAGTGAACGCCGGGTGACCCTGCCAGGGCATCCACCTCCAGGCCAGAATCGTCCGCCAAGGTCACCAACCCGGAAGCCCGCGAGAACGCCAGCGCTTTTAATGCGGCGTTTTGCTCATAAGAGTCACCCTCCTCTGCCACGTTGAGGGAGATACCGAGCTCTCCCGGGGTCACCAGCCCGACCTTCACCTCAATGAGCAGGGCCTGTAGCTCAAGTAATTTCCCCCGGTTATGAGTGGCAATCAATAATTGCTGCATCTTCGCCTCCAAACCTTCGACTATCCGCACCATACCCACACACCATATGTGGTGAATTATGTCATAATTTTAACTCACCTATGGCAACAAAATATGTTATAATAATGAGGAAATATAATAAATTACTTTGCGATTTTCTAACCGAATTTTATTGCAAAGCTTTGTAATCACAGTGTCTGACCCACATTCTCCATTGCGCCTGAATGTCGGCTTCGTAGTTGCTCAATCAGCCGGCTTCAGCCGGGATTTTCCATTAGATCTCCCGCAAATTAATGTCCCGCCCGACCTGCACCTGACCAGTTTATCCGGTGCGGTAAGAGCGACGCGTACACCTCAGGGTATCCTGCTGCAGGTGGCATTCCAAACCAGCATCTCCCTTGAATGCGTACGCTGCCTGACCAGCTTTGACCAAGCACTCCATGTAGATTTTACTGAATTGTATGCCTTTTCCCAGCGCTATGTGACCGATTCAGGCTTAATCATGCCAGAGACCGGGATTATCGACCTGGAGCCCTTGTTCAGGGAGTACATTCTGCTCGAGATTCCCATCAGCCCGCTTTGCCGTCCTGACTGCAAGGGCTTGTGCCCGATATGTGGCAACAACCTGAATGAGAGCACTTGTTATCACGATGAAGAAACCGGAGATCCCCGATTAGCATCCTTAAAAGCATTATTGGATAAATAAGCACACCCATCCAATCAGGAAGGTAATGATGTTAAGTCCTCAATCGCAACCGCAGAAGTTAGAAGTACTTGACACCTTGCTTGAGAAAGCTGATTTACAAGGATACCTGACCACCGGCGATATCCTGGAAGTATTCCCGTGGGATGGTGAGGATGATGAACGCTTGCTGGAGTTATTTGGCTTGCTCCATCGACAGGGTATTGAGATTATCATTGAAGAAGAAAACGAGCCCGAGCCATACTTTTCCAGGCAGGATGCTGCCACGGTTGAGTTCAACGCCTCCATGGAAACCGATCTGCTGCCCAACCTGGAGAGCATTTCCGCAGATGACAGCGTGGGGTTATATTTGAAGGAAATGTCGCGCGTACCCCTGCTCAGCCTCGATGAAGAGGTCAGCCTGGCGCAGAGAATCGAGCAAGCCAAGGATGCCAGGTACAGGCTCAATAAATTAAATAAGAAGGGCTCATCCAGACATCGCCAGCAGCTTGAAAATACCGTCCAGGATGGCATTCTGGCGCGTGAGCACCTGATTAAGGCAAACACCCGCCTGGTGGTGAGCGTGGCGAAAAAATACATTGGGCGAGGTGTGGCTTTTCTAGATTTAATTCAAGAAGGCAACCTGGGCTTGATGAAGGCTGTCTCAAAATTCGAGTATCAGCGTGGTTTCCGCTTCTCCACCTATGCCACCTGGTGGATCCGGCAAACCATCACCCGCTCCATCGCCGACCAAAGCCGCACAATCCGTATCCCGGTTCACATGACCGACCGCTTGCGCATGATGTATAAGGCAGCCCATAAGTTGGAACAAAGGAATGGGCGCCCTCCCACCCAGGATGAATTATGCCTCGAGATGGGGGTCGGGCAGGATAAGCTGCGCTGGATGCTCGAAGTGGCGCGCATCCCCGTCTCACTGGAGAGCCCCGTTGGCGATGAGGATGATTCCGAGCTGGGCATGTTCGTGGAAGATACCATTACCCCTTCACCAGCCCAAGCCACCTATGATAATTTGCTCCGCGAGAGAGTGGACCAGGTGCTTGGCACCCTTTCGGCCCGTGAAGCTCGCATCATCCGCCTGCGTTTTGGATTGGAAAATGGGCACCCCTATACCCTGGAGGAAGTGGGCCACAAATTCGGGCTGACCCGCGAGCGCATCCGCCAAATCGAAGGTAAAGCCTTGCGCCGGCTGCGCCATCCATATCGAGCCAGGTTGTTGCGCGATTACTTGTAATCTCCGCCGCTTTTTAGTTTGCACTGCAGGCTAAGAAATCTTGACAAAATTTTCTCATCCGTTTAGACTTGCACATTAATCTGTAAGGTGGACTGTGATGACTGGGTACGCTATGAACGCTTTTTTTATGTCTATGGCCATGATGAGCCTGGTTCAACGCGCCCGGGCAGCCACCTGTGAGCAGATTAAATAATCATGGTTCAGAAAACATAAAGGGCTGCCCAAACTGGCAGCCCTTTTTTATGCAGGTTGCTGTGAAATTTATTCAGAATAATCGGAAAAGAGGCCAAAATGTCCAACAATATCCTGATCGCAATTGCCTGGCCATATGCCAACTCGGAGATCCATGTGGGCAATATCACCGGTTCTCACCTGCCCGGAGATATCGTGGCGCGCTACCACCGCCTGAAGGGTGATCGGGTGTTGATGGTCTCAGGGACCGACTCGCATGGCACGCCGGTCACGCTGAAAGCCGATGCTGAGGGCCGCCCGGTTGAAGAGGTGTATCGCTTCTTCCATGAGCAGTTCCTTGAGCTATTTCAGAAAGCCGGCATCAGCTATGACCTATTTACCACCACCCACACCGAGAACCACTTCAAGGTTGCCCAATCCATGTTCCTGGCGCTTAATGAAAATGGCTTCCTGTACACCGAGTCGCGTCCCCAGTGGTACTCGCCAGCTGCCGGGCGTTTTTTACCCGACCGCTATGTGGAGGGAACCTGCTATATTTGCGGCTACGAAGGAGCCCGCTCCGACCAGTGCGACAATTGCGGGCATGTGCTGGAACCCGAAAAACTGATCAACCCGCGCAGCAAGGAAGATGGCTCTATACCTGAACTGCGCGAAACCACCCATTTCTACCTGGACCTATCCAAGCTTCAGCCGGATGTGGCTGAATTTTTACACCAGCGCCAGGGATATTGGCGTGAGACCGTGATCGGTGAAACCCTGGGGAAAATCGAGAGCGAGGGGCTGCTTCCTCGGCCCATCACACGCGACCTGGATTGGGGCATCCCCGTCCCGGTGGAAGGCTGGGAAGGTAAGTGCCTGTACGTGTGGTTCGAGGCTGTCATCGGCTACCTCTCCGCCAGCATCGAATGGGCAAAAATCATCGGGCGGCCGGATGCCTGGCGCGACTGGTGGACCGACTTATCGGCCAAGACGTTCTATTTCATCGGCAAGGATAACATCTTCTTCCACGCCGCCATGTGGCCAGCCCAGCTCAAGGGAGCCGGCAAGGAATTCGTGCGCATATTCTGTGAAGAGGATGGTGAGCCGCTTAACCTGCCTTATGACGTGCCAGCCAACCAATTCATGAACCTGGAAGGCCGTAAAATCTCCGGTAGCCGTAATTGGGCGGTATGGGGATTGGATTTCCTGTCACGCTATGACCCCGATGCCTTGCGCTATTACCTCACCATCAACATGCCCGAGCTGAGAGATACTGACTGGGACTGGGATGAGTTCATCGCCCATAATAACAACGAACTGGTTGCCAACTGGGGCAACCTGGTGAATCGCGCCTTGTCATTCGCTTATAAGCATTGGGGTGGCCTGGTGCCCGACCCGGGTGAGTTGCGCCCGATCGACAAGGAGATCATCGACCAGGTGGAGGCTGGCTTTACCACTATCGGGGAGCACCTCGAAGCGGTGCATCTCAGGGCAGCGCTCACCGAGGCATTGAGACTGGCAAAATTGGGGAACAAATACCAGGATGATACCTCCCCATGGTTCGAGATCAAGACCGATAAGGCTGAGGCAGCCAAGTCGATTTTCACGGCATTGAAAGTCATTGATTCGCTCAAGGTGTTGTTCGCTCCCTTCCTGCCGTTCAGCAGCGAGCGTCTTCACACCTTCCTGGGCTACTCCCAGCCGTTATTTGGAGAGCAATATGTAGAGACCCTGCAGGATAAGCTGGGTGCTCATGATGCCCTGCGCTACCGCCCGCCTCAACCGGGTGGGTGCTGGCAGCCCTCCGATCTGAAACCCGGCCAACGCCTCCGTCAGCCTGCCCCATTGTTCAAGAAGCTCGAGCCTGCCCTGGCAGCACAGGAACGCGCCCGCCTGGGGTAATAACTACTCGGTATCCTCGATTTCTACAACCTGTTTGAGGTTAAAACCGCGCCGCTTCAGCTCATTCACGAAAGGAATGGCTGGCACAAAACTTTCCACTCCACCGGCACCTCGCCGTGTTTGCCCGTGAGCCATCATCTCTGCCACGATTGCGGCATCCCACCCGGTGGTACGCTCCATGGCAGTGAAGCCAGTCTTTTCATCGAAGCGGTCCACCAGCTCCATGATGGCGTGCGCGCGCCGGCCAGCTTTCGTGCCGTCCGCCCTCACCCGCACCAATACAATGTCTTTGCCTTTTTCAGGATGCTGTGGAAACGTGACTTTTGGCTCATATAGTGCGTGGAACACCTGGCGCGGTATGATTTCGGTGCCATTGATGGTCAGTGGCTTTAAATCCCACAACCCAAGGTCCCAGAAGCTGCGCAGCTGCTGGCAATGCCCCGGATAGCGCAGGGTAAGGTTCTGCAGGGTACGCAGTTTACCAGCGTAGGTCCAGGGCATGGTGCTGGTGCCGCCTCCCGTCACAAAGGCTTCCAGGGTGCCAACCGAATCGGGAAATTCAATCGTTTCCAACTCGGTCATCGGTTCCACCCGGGTAATTTTCCCCTCACGCAGGAATATGGCTGGCTCAGCGTATTCATTTGTCAACCCTGCCACGTGGAAGGTAAGCAGGTAGTTGAAAGGCGGTTGGGGATGCTGGGGAAGGCCGCCATCCCACATATAAACATCCACCGCCTCGTCCAGCAGTCCCATGGTATATACGGTCAGGGAAGTACCCATCCCCGGCACCTGCCCGCAGTCGGGTATGATGCTGATGCCTGCCTGGCGGGCCTGCTCATCAAAGGCGTGCTGCTGCCTGGCAATATCGGTGTTACCTCCCAGGTCGCACATGCAGGCTTTCACCTTAATTGCCACCCTGGTGATATCCAGGTTGTAATAGTAGGGCACTGCGCTTACGAAAGCCTGTATGCCTTCCAGCGCCCGCTCCAGGGCGTATGCATCGGTCACATCAACCTGGACAGCCTGAGCTGCTTTCCGGCCAATCAGGCTGTTCACGCGCCCGGCAGAACGTTCGGCGATGGACAGCTGTTTGTCGATCAGGATAATACGCTCTGCCTCCCCCCAGCGTGCCATGTCATATGCGCAGGCCGTGCCCTGCCTCCCTGACCCGATGACTGCATAGCTATATTCCATATTATTCCTCCCGTGGATGATCTGAGTCAATTATAAGGTATTTCACTCCTCCCCGAGGCATTCGAGTGTGGTAAACTCCCTGATTGCCTGACATTCTGTAAGTGACCATAACGATGGACGCAAAAACACTTCAAACCCTGGATTACCAGAAGATCCTGGAACACCTGGCGGGCTTCTGTGCCTTTGCCGTTTCTACCGAGAAGGCACTCCACCTCCAGCCGACCAATAACCTCGATGAGGCCAATCGCCGACAGGCAGAGACCAGCGAAGCGCTGCAGATGCTGGTTACCCGGCCTGACCTCACCATTGGCGGGGTGCGTGACGTGCGGCAGGCAGTGGACCTGGCAGTCCATGGGGGAGTGCTTGCGCCTGCGGAGTTGCTGGATATAAAATCCACGCTGATCGCTGCCCGTAACCTGGCACGTACCTTCGAGCGCCTGGGTGGGCAATTTCCCATATTGTATGAGATCGCCACTCGCATCCCCACACCCATGGGCCTGGTAGATGCTATCACGCGTGCCATCTCAGAACGCAGCGAAATCCTGGATGGCGCCTCTGAAACACTCGCCAACATCCGCCGCGACCTGCGCATCGCCCACGACCGCCTGATGACCAAGCTGCAGCGCATGGTTGCAGACCCACATACCTCTCCATACCTGCAGGAAGCCCTGATCACCCAACGTGATGGGCGTTATGTGCTCCCCCTCAGGGCAGAGTTTAAAGGCAAAATCCGAGCGGTGATTCACGACCAATCCGCCTCGGGGGCCACCCTGTTCATCGAGCCGCTCAGCGTGGTGGAGCATAACAACCAGTTCCGCGAGCTCCAGCTGGCTGAGCGCGACGAAGAGCGGCGCATCCTTAGCGAGCTTTCCCAGCAGGTGGGCATGCATGCCGGCAGCATCCTCAATACGGTGGAGCTTGTATCACAGCTGGACCTGTGCTTCGCCAAGGCAAAGTACTCCGAAGCGATTGCTGCCGCCGCACCAAGGCTGCACCCCATCAGCAAGCCGAGCGGGCGCCACCCGGGAACTCTCATCCGCTTGTACCAGGCGCGCCATCCCCTGCTGGACCCCGCCACCGTTGTGCCGATTGACGTGGAGCTGGATGACCAGACCTACGCCATGGTAGTTACTGGCCCCAACACGGGTGGCAAGACCGTCACCCTCAAGACCATCGGACTGCTGGTCCTCATGGCCCAGTCCGGCCTGCACATCCCGGCCAACTCCGGCTCTGAGATCAGCCTGTTTCACGATATCTACGCCGACATCGGTGATGAGCAGTCCATCGAACAATCCCTATCCACATTTTCGGGACACATCACCAACATCATCCGCATCCTCGAGCATGCCGACCAGCGCTCACTGGTCATCATGGATGAGCTGGGAGCTGGCACTGACCCTCAGGAAGGGGCAGCTCTGGCGCGCGCACTGCTCACCCACCTGCTCGACCGCGGCATCACCACCCTGGTCACCACCCACCACCCTGAATTGAAGGCTTTTGCCCATGCCACTCCCGGGGTGGTCAACGCCAGTGTGGAGTTCGACCTCGAAACCCTGCAACCAACCTTTCACCTGACCATTGGCCTGCCAGGACGTTCGAATGCCCTAGCAATTGCCCAGCGACTGGGCATGCCTGACCCAATCATCAATTCAGCCCGTTCCGAGCTAAATCCTACCGACCTGCGCGCCGAAGACCTGCTGGATGAAATCCATCGCCAGCGCGACCTCTCACGCAAGGCACGCATTGCCTCCGAAAAAGCCCACCACGACGCTGAAGTTATGCGGGGTGAGCTGGCACAACGTCTGGAAAAAATCGAAGACGAGCGCATGCAGGTGCTGGAAAAAGCTCACCATCAGGCCGAGGAACAGCTGGAAGAGGTGCAAGCTGAGCTGCGTGAGGTTCGCCGCCAGCTGGCGCGCACCAGGCAGCCTCTGGAAGTGATCCAAGAGGTCGAAGACCAGCTGGCTGACCTCGAGGAAACAGTTGCGCCTCCCGTGGAACGCAAAGCCCCTGATACCGATATAAGCCCATTCAGGCGCCCCATCCGCCTGGGCGATAGGGTCAGGCTGCATTCGCTCAACTCACAGGGCGTGGTCACCTCACTGAGTGAGGAAGAAGCAGAGGTATCGGTGGGAATGTTGCGCATCCGCGCCAGGCTGGCGGAGCTTCAGCTACTGGGTGAAGGTACTGACTCAGCTGTGGGGGCTTCAAGCCTGCCTACTGCCCGTGAATTGTTGGCCACCAACCGTCCCCAGCCCACCGCAGAAACGACCGGCACCACTCGCCAGCCGGGTTCGCAAATCTATGCCGAATCCCCGGGCATCGAGCTCGACCTGCGCGGCAAGCGCAGTGACGAAGCCCTGGATGCCCTGGAGCGCTACCTTGACTCGGCCTACCTGGCCGGGTTGCCCTGGGTGCGCATCATCCACGGCAAGGGCACCGGTAAGTTACGCCTGGCGGTGCGCGAAGCCCTGGGAAATAACCCCCACGTGAAATCCTTCGAATCCGGCGGTGACAAGGAAGGTGGCGATGGTGTCACCGTCGCCAAACTGGCGCAATAAAGGATCCAATCAGAACCTGGGCGCTGGCATAACGAATTTTTCTATTGGAGAATTTATCCAATATTAATTGGGTATATAATTCTGGCAGCAAAGTGTTACCCGCTGCATCATAATCCTCGGGACACAAAACTGGTATCGTTATAAGACCTTTAGCATAGGATTTTTCCGTTTCCCTATAAATCTAATAAGGAGAATGCAATATGAAAAACCGACTGCTTGCTGTTACTCTGACCATTGCGCTGCTAGTATTGCTCGTCGCTCTGGCAGGTCATGCCCAGGCATCACCCACGACCTCCCCAGGCAACCCTTCACTGGTTTACGTTGATTTAAGCCACCCGGATGACCTGAGCCGTTTTGCATCCACGCAGCTGCCCATGTATGCCTACCTTGAGCAGGGCCTGCTGGCAGGCGCCGACCAAGCAGGTCAACAGGACCTGAGGTCTGCCGGCTTGAGAATCCAGGTGCTGGATGAGATTGTGCAGTCGGGTACTTACTACCTGGCCGAAACCAGGCCCACCCGTCCGGCGCCAGATTTTACCCTGTATGGTAAAGTCTTGTTGAGCACTTCCACCGGCTCGCTTTTGCGCATGGACCCTTCGCAGGTGGATGCACTCACGGCTGCCGGAGCCGAGCTGAAGGCCATCAGCCTCACCCCCAAGCCCTTGCCTGCTCTTCAGGCCAGGCCGTCCTTCCCGGATGTGGTCGAGCCTGACCCCCTCATCCAGGGCATGATCGACCAGGTTACCGAAACCCAGGTGTATACCTACGACCGCCAGCTGGCCGGCGAGCTGCCCGTGTGGGTGGATGGCGACTGGTACACCATATTGACCAGGTATACCTACAGCGGCGTGCCCATCCAGAAAGCCACCCACTTCGTGGGCCAGCACATGCAGGCTTTGGGTTTGGACGTTGATTTCCACGTGTGGGACAACGACACCAACCCGAATGTGATCGGCGAGATCTCGGGGCTGGTTAATCCTGATGACATCTTCATCATCGGCGGCCACCTGGATGCCGTCCAGGGCGCCCCCGGGGCCGACGATAACGCCAGCGGCAGCGTGGCCACCATGCTGGCGGCCGATATCTTCTCGCAGTACCAGTGGGGCTGCACCATGCGCTTTGCCTTCTGGACCGGTGAGGAGCAGGGCCTGCTGGGCAGCGCTGATTATGCCGAATACGTGCACAGCCTGGGCGAAAATATCGTTGGCTACCTGAACCTGGACATGATCGCCTGGAATACCATCGGCAGTGAGCCAGATATTGACCTTATTTATAATCAAAATATGCCATCCACGCTTGAACTTGCTAACCTTTATGCGGATGTTGTGGAGGCCTATAATATACCTCTTGTGCCTGAGATCCTCACCTCTTTAGGCGGTGGCAGTGATCACAGCTCATTTTGGGATCAGGGATACACATCCATACTGGCTATTGAAGACCAGGGTGATTTCAACCCCTATTACCACAGCCCCCAGGATACCCCGGCCCACACCGACCCAATCTACTTCACCAATTTCGTCAAGGCTTCCATCGCCACTACCGCTCACATGAGCGGCTGCCTGATCCCCACCGGTACCGGTGCCCTGGACGGGCACGTGACTGCCGCGGATGGCGGGGCACCCATCGAGGGCGCCAAGGTGGTAGCCAGTGATGGCCAGGGTCACAACTATCCTGCCAACACTGATGACACCGGTTATTACACCCGCACCCTGATAGCCGGCACCTATGACCTCACCGCATCGGCCTACAGCTATCTGCCTGCTACCATCAGCGGGGTGATCATTACCACCGATACGGTCACCACCCAGGATTTCTCCCTGCTCTCTGCCCCAACTTACCTCGTCACTGGCACAATTTCTGAGAGCGGTACCGGCCTGCCGCTGCTGGCGGAGGTCAAATTTGACTTCTCGCCCGTCACGGTATGGTCGGATCCCGCCACTGGCCTCTACCAGGCTGAACTGCCCGCGGGGAATTACACCATGCAAGTGCGATCGGATCTGCACCGCCCTCAGCAACGGGATATCGTCGTCGACCAAAACCAGGTCCAGGATTTTTCCCTCGAACCCCTACCCTGCATCTTGCTGGTGGATGACGATAAAGACAGCCCTGACGTTCAAAGCTATTACACTTCAGCATTGGATGGCCTGGGTGTGGATTACGATGTTTGGGATACCAGCGGCGGTGACCCAACATTGGACGATATTGCCGGCTATCGAAAATTACTTTGGTTTACCGGGGAGGATTGGAGCGATACCTTGAATGCAGGCAACGAAACGATGGTGGCGGCCTACCTGGATTCGGGAGGTAACTTCTTCCTGTCAAGCCAGGATTACCTGTTCGACATGGGACTGACCTCCTTCGGACAGAATTACCTGCATATCAACAATTTCAATAATGATGTCAACCAGACCACCGTAACCGGTCAGAACGTATTCGATGACCTGGGTCCATACAACCTTAGCTATCCATTCTACAACTATTCCGATATAGTCAACCCTGATGCTCACGCACTAGTGGCGTTTTCTGGTAACCAGGGAAATGCCGCCATCAGCTATGATGGGGATAATTTCAACACCGCCTTCTTCGGATATCCTTTCGAGGCAATCTCCCAGCTGGCCGACCGGGAAGCAGTGATGAACCGCCTTCTCGATTTCTTCGGCGAATGCCAGCCGAGCTACGGTTGGCTGGACGGCCACGTTACCGATGCGCAAACAGGCGACCCACTTCAAGGCGCCCTGGTGACAGCCACACCAGGCCTGGCGGGCGTCTCAGCCATCACCGACCCATCCGGGTATTACACCATGACCCTGCCCGTAGGTGACTATTCGGTCACTGCCTCTATGGATGGATATCTCCCCCAATCACAGCCTGCACCGGTGGTCAAGGATGAAATCACCACTCGTGACTTTGCCCTGGAGATCGCCTGCGAGCCGGTGAGCGATGTCGACTTCACCTGGCAGCCTCTCGAGCCGTTCAGTGGAGAGGTGATCACCTTCACCGCCACTGCCAGCGGCAGCCTGCCGATCGATTTCCAATGGGACTTTGGTGACACCTATACCGACACCGGTGAAACGGTGACCCATATCTACCCTGCAGGCAGCCACATGGTGTCGTTGACGGCCTCCAATGGCTGCGGTGCAGGAAATGCCAGTCACGACGTGCTTGTGTTGCCAGTGCTCCAAGAACTATACCTGCCTCTGGTACGCAGGTAATTATTCAAATATCTCCCCTCTCATTCGGTGAAATCAGTGTTTTGAGAGGGGAATATTTTATATCTTATATGTTAATTAATATATATAGTAGTCGTCGTAGGGGCTGTGGAAAAGTTGAAAAAGTAGTATATTGTCGGCCTTTACCCCACCCGTTGGGGAAAGCTTTAACTAGTTGGCTATATATGGTGGTTTATGATAGTAAATCTTTCCCCACCCCGCGTGGGTAATTTCTGTGGATAAATCCATCCTCGTGTATCCCATTATTGGTGGTTACACCTGCGGGAAGTGCGTATCCATTCCCCCAATATCTGGGGGCTAAAAGGATATAAGATATTTTGAGATATGCCGAGTTTTCCACAATTTGGGGCACTTATCCACAATATTTATTGAGTTATCCACAGGTTTTTGAGCATCCCATCCCATGCACTCCACTATTCTGCCTGGTAGGATGATGGCTGATACAAGGCTTAGGGAAAGTGGATCGAAATTCCTTTGATACCGTTGGCTAATGCATCCCCAATCCCCTTGATCACACTGCAGCCTGACAGTGATAGTACCAGGAATAATCCAAGGCTCACCCGTTTGATCAGCTTTTTAAACATATGGCCTCCTTTTTGGGTATGTGACTATCATACCCGATTCTAAATCGAACGGGGATAGGCGTTGACAAACTGGTTGGGTTAGATTATTATCTAATTAGATATACGTCTAATCTCATTCAGGTGACTCGCTCGAGCTTATGAAACAATCTGCTCTTTTCAAGGCCCAATATGGCAGTTAAGCCTCAACCCCGCATACAATGGGATTGGGGCAGCGCTTACGACTTGTTCGCCAGCCTGCACGTGCTGCATCACTCTGACAGGTTTGGCTTGCGCGGCTCATGGGCTGCTGGCGTGCGCTCGCGCCTGATGGTTGCTCAGCGCACCGTGCTGGAAGATGCCCAGAAGCTGTTCTTCACCAGTCCCATCGCCTGGGTCGCCAGCCTGCCAGAACCCAAGGATGCTGCCACCGTGTTGTGGGCTTTACAGCAGATCCCGCCGGCAGAGCGGTTACCAGCCCTGGCAGCTCACCGCGATGTTCCTGCCCAGCTGCTTGAAAGGCTTAAAAATGTGTCCACGCGAGAAGCCTGGAATCAAGATGACCTGAATGCCTTGCAATCCTATGCTCAGGCGAATGAAAGCCCGCTTTCCTCCGACGACCTGGTCAAACAGCTTACCTGGTGGGCGCACACGGCTGAATTTGGTGAAAGTTACCTGTCTGCCTTGCAGGCATACGTAGCGGTGTTCTTCGCCGAAGAAGAGCGGCGCATCACCCCTCACCTACAAGCGGCCCTTACCCAGGCGCAGGCCATGGCCTCCCGGCTGGATTTTTCGCACCTGATGGTAGAGCTCTCTCAGGGAGTGAAGATTGCTGCCCTTGAAGAAGCTGATGCGGTCACCTTTGCGCCATCTTATTGGTCCTCACCCCTGGTGATGTACGACAGTATTATAGAAAAGAGTTGGGTGGTATTGTTTGGCGCGCGGCCATCAGAAGTGGGGCTGGTACCGGGTGGGGTGGTTCCAGATGCCATGCTGCGGGCGCTCAAGGCTCTATCCGATCCAACTCGTTTATTGATCCTGCATTACCTGGCTGATAGGCCTCAAACACCATCCCATCTGGCCCGCAGGCTGCGCTTGCGCCCTCCCACCGTCATCCACCACCTGAACACATTGCGCTTGGCCGGCCTGGTGTATATCTCCCTCGAAGAAGGAGAGGAAAAGTGCTACACCATCCGGGAATCAACCATTGGGGACACTTACACGGCATTGCGTAAATTTTTATCGATTGGCGGCGAGGAATAAAGTATGCTGGCCGGTCTCTACCGCAATATTAAAGATTATGGCGATCACCTGATGGCCTTTCGCCCCAATGCGCGCCTTTATTTGCTGTATGCCATTGTGGCCGGCATAGCCATCGGTGTGTTCCGCTTGCTGTTTAATTTTTACGTGCTCAGCCTGGGCTTTGACGAGAAATTGCTGGGCAATCTGGTTACCACTGGAAGCATGACCGCATTGATTGTGGCCTTGCCGATGGGCTACCTGGCAGATTTCCTGGGGCGAAAAAGGTCCCTGCTCATCGCGGCAACCTTTGTGTGCTTATCCATCGCCATGATGGTGCTTTGGCCTGTTTCGCCGGTACTGTATGCCATGAATGTCCTCTCCGGTGCGGCACAAAGCCTGGCGGGCATGACCATGAGCCCTTTTCTGATGGAAAACAGCGGCGAGCACGAGCGCACCTACCTGTTCAGCTTCAGCATGGGCATTCAGATGGTTTCAGAATCGGTGGGCAACTGGATTGGTGGTTACCTGCCAACCTGGGTGGGAAGCGTGCGCGACGTCAGTGCGCTTAGCAGCCAGGCCTACGGAGGCTCGATTCTTTTGGTAGCCGTCACCTTGGCAATGGGGATTATCCCTCTGGTACTTATCAAAATGCCACGCCGTGAACATTCAGAGCGCACTCTCTTTGCTCCTTTCGCCTATGCCGCGCAAAATCCAAAGAAACTCACCAAGCTCATACTGCCCATGCTCATCACCTCCATCGGCGCTGGCCTGATTATGCCGTTTATGAATGTATTCTTCCGCCAGCAATATAACCAGTCAGACCAGGTGATCGGGGTCCTGTTTGCCTGGGGCTCGCTGGCCATGGGCCTGGGCTTGCTGATCGCCCCACCTCTGGCCGACCGCTTGGGCAAGATCCAGCTGGTGGTCATCACACAGGGGCTTTCAATCCCATTCCTGATCCTGCTGGGTTTCTCACCTGTATTCTGGGCCAGCACGGCAGCTTATTACATCCGTGTGGCCTTGATGAATATGAGCAGCCCGGTGTATGAGACTTTCGTAATGGAGCGGGTGGAACCTTCCCACAGGGCAATGGTTGCCAGCCTGGAGAACATGGCTTGGAATTTCGGTTGGGCACTCAGCCCAACGGTAAGTGGCATTCTGCAGGTGCGTTATGGCTTTGGACCTCCCTTCATGGGCACCATTTTCCTGTATACCATCTCGGTGTTCCTGTATTGGTTCTTCTGGTGGCGCAGGCAGGAAGCCAGAGAGCCGGTGGCCTTTAAAACCGCCACCTAGCCAGCTCCGTCGAATCCAGGTGCAGTAATAAACAGCTGATATAGAATATCATTCAGTTTCCCTCTGCTGTTTTGTGCTGGCAAAATAAAGTTAGTTTCCACTCAACAGTAACTTTCCTGGTTGTTTTGCATCCAAAGCAAAATATAGGTAAAGAAAACAGTTTTAATGTTAAGGAGAGATTATCAATGGAAATGATGGTAGATTTTCCGGGCGGCGATCGTGTTGACGCCCATTTTGGCCCTTACACCGTGATGACGGATCAACCCAATGGCAATGGTTTACCAGCCAGTGCGCCCACGCCGTTTTCATTGTTCCTGGCATCCATCGCCACTTGTGCTGGGATCTATGTGCTCGGTTTTTGCAAGCAACGCAACCTGCCTGCAGAGGGGATAAAAATCATGCAGCGCGATCACCGCAACCCGTTTACAGGGATGATCGAGAACGTGGAACTGGTGATACAAACTCCGTCCGATTTCCCCGAGAAGTACCTGCCCTCGCTGGTACGTTCGGCAGAGTTATGTGCGGTGAAAAAGCATCTTGAAAAACCGCCTGCCTTTAAAGTGGTGACACAATCCATGTCTGAGGTTACTGTCTCGTAGGCAATAGATTTTTGCAGAACAAACCCACCCTCTTGCTGATTATTGGGTGGGTTTTTTGTTGTATATGGTGCCGAAGGTGGGAATCGAACCCACATTCCTTTCGGAACACGATTTTGAGTCGTGCGCGTCTGCCTATTCCGCCACTTCGGCTGGCTGGTGAGGCAAATTATACCTGAAAGTGCCCTGAAAAGTTCCCGGAAAAGTAAATAAATCACGTTCCCATATCGCCTTACGGTGCAAAGGCGATGTATAATCACACACGCAAAACATTACCTCGGCCGTTTTACTGTGCCTGGACTGGGAGATTCATCATGAAGCTTGGCATAATCGGACTACCTCAATCGGGCAAGACCACCATTTTCAATGCCCTCTCCCGTGGGCACCAGCCTGTCTCCACCAGCGGGGGTCGCTTTGATGTGCATACCGGGGTGGTGGATGTGCCCGACGAGCGTGTGGACCGCCTATCTGAGCTGTTCAAGCCTAAAAAAACCATCTACGCCAAGGTGACATATGCGGATATTGCCGGTCTGGAAGGCAGCCAGAGCGCCATTTCAGGACAGCTGCTCAATTTGCTCACCCAGATGGACGGCCTGTTGCACGTCGTGCGTTGTTTTGAGGACCCCAGTGTTCCACACCCCTCCGGAAGCGTGAACCCTCTACGTGACATCGCCACCATGGATGCCGAGTTACTGCTTAACGACATGATTGCCGTAGAGCGCAAGCTGGAGCGATTGGCCGATGAGCGCAGGAAGGGCGGGGGGCGTGAGAAATCCGTGATCGAGCGTGAAGTGGTGCTTTTCGAGCGGTTTAAAGACAGCCTATCGCGCGAAGTCCCGCTGCGTGAGGTCGAGCTGACCTCAGAGGAGGAAAAAACGCTCTCCGGCTTTGGCTTCCTCACCCGCAAACCCATGCTGGTGTTGTTGAACCTTTCCGAGGGGCAAGAGCTGCCTCCCGTGGAATATAATCACCCGCACTGTGACCTGGTGGCCCTGCAGGGCAAGCTGGAGATGGAAATCGTCCAGCTCGATCCAGCTGATGCCGCAGATTTCATGGCGGAATATGGCATCACCGAGCAGGGATTAGCCCGGGTGATTCGGGTATCGTATGTTTTGTTGGGCCTGATCTCGTTTTTCACCGTGGGCGCCGATGAGGTGCGCGCCTGGACCCTGCCGCGTGGCTCTTCAGCTTATGCCGCCGCCGGCGAAATCCACACCGACCTGCAAAAAGGCTTCATCCGCGCCGAGGTGATCCCTTATGGCGAGCTGCTTGCCCTCGGAGGCCTCAAAGAAGCCAACGCCAAAGGCCGCCTGCGCCTTGAGGGCAAGGATTACATCGTACAAGATGGCGAGATCGTGCACATCCGGTTTAATGTTTAGCTGCGGGGAACCAGGCAGCATGTGAACAACATTCGATAGAGATATTAAAAATTTAGATATAACGGAGACCATCATGACCTATACACAATCCCCATGGAGTTTGTCAGACCTTTTTCCAGCCTATGACAGCCCCGAGATGAAAGCCGGCTTTGATGAGCTGGATGTGAAGGTTGTCGAGTTCGAAGCCTTGCGACCGCGCCTTGCTCCAAACCTCGCCGAGGACACCTTTATGAATCTGATCACCCGGCTGGAGGCAATATCCCGCCTGGAGCGACGCATCTATGACTTCGCCTCGCTCAGCTTTGAAGCCGACACCCAGGACCAGGCCATCCAGGCCTTCAAGTCAGACGTTGAAAACCGCATCTCGCTCATTGAAAACCGCCTCTTGTTTTTTAACCTGTGGTGGAAAGACCTGGACGGTAGTACTGCCGAACGCTTAATGGCCGGCTCGGGTGATTATCGCTACTGGCTGGAAGAGATGCGCCACTTCAAGCCCCACACCCTCACCGAACCCGAGGAGAAAATCATCAACATCAAGGATGTCACTGGCGGGCGAGCCATCCTCAACCTGTATAGCACCCTTACCAACCGCTATGTCTTTCACCTGGAGGTGGATGGGGAGCTCAAAGAGCTCACCCGGGGAGAATTGATGGTGTACGCCCGCAGTCACGACCCGCAACTGCGCGCTGCCGCCTACCAGGAGCTCTACCGGGTGTATGGGATGGATGGCATCATCCTTGGACAGATGTACCAGACCCTGGTTCGGGATTGGCACAACGAAAACGTCGACCTGCGCCATTTCACCAGTCCCTTGGCTGTGCGCAACCTGGCCAACGACATCCCAGATGACGTTGTCGACACCCTGTTGGATGTCTGCCGGGCCAATAGCTCCGTCTTCCAGCGCTTCTTCCGGCTAAAAGCGCGCTGGCTGGGCGTGGAGCACCTGCGTCGCTATGACATTTACGCACCGGTGGTGAAAACGGAGAGAAAATACACCTTCGAGCAGGCCGCCAGCATGATATTCGATGCCTTCCATAGCTTTGAACCCCGTATAGAACAATTGGCACGCCGGGTGCTAGAGCAAGATCACCTGGATAGCCAGGTCCGGCGTGGAAAATCAAGCGGTGCTTTCTGCGCTACTGTAGCTCCTAATATCACGCCTTGGGTACTGGTGAGTTACCAGGGCAGGCCGGATGACGTGGCTACCCTAGCTCATGAGCTGGGTCACGCCATCCACTCGCAATTGGCTGCTGAGCACAACCTGTTTACCTTCCATTCCTCGCTGCCGCTGGCTGAAACAGCTTCCACCTTTGCAGAGATGATGCTGGTGGATCACCTGCTAGAAACGGACCAGGATGCCACAGTTCGCCAGTCGCTCCTCTTCCGCCAGGTGGATGATGCCTACGCCACTGTCATGAGGCAGGCCTACTTTGCCATCTTTGAGCGCCAGGCGCACGATATGGTTCAGCATGGGGCCACCGTGGATGAGCTTTCGGCTGCATACCTCGAAAACTTGCGCCAGCAGTTTGGTGATGCAGTGGAGGTCAGCGATGAGTTCCGCTGGGAATGGGTATCCATCCCCCACATCTTCAATACCCCGTTTTATGTGTACGCCTATACCTTCGGGCAGCTGCTGGTTCTGTCTTTATACCAGCAATATAAAGTTGAAGGGGATGCCTTCAAGCCTCGTTACCTCAACCTGCTTTCAGCGGGTGGCTCAAAGCCGCCTGAGAAAATCCTATCTGATGCCGGCATCGATATGCACAGCGCCGCCTTCTGGCAGGGCGGATTCGATGTGATTAAGCGGCTGGTCGAGCAGCTGGAAAAACTCCCCATCGTGAGGTAAAAACAGGGATTTGGAGCGCAGTAGAAACCCTCCAAATCCCTGTTTGGTTTATTGCTGAGCAAGCCAAGTTTAATCTTCTTCGGTGGGTTCCTCTGCCTCCACGGAAGGTAGTTCCTCCGCCTTGCGGTCTAGCATTTGCATCTGCGTGGCTACCACTTTAGTGACGTAACGAGTTTCGCCCTCATGCTCATATCGATCTGTGCGCAGTTGGCCCTCCAAAAAAACCAGTCGGCCTTTATGCAGATATTTCTTGCATATCTCACCCAGGCGACCCCATGCCTCAACTTTGAACCAATCGGTCCCTTCCTTATCTTCTCCGCTGCTGGTTTTCCAGCGGTGGCTGACCGCCAGGCTGAAGCTGCATACTTGCTTGCCGCTTGGTGTGAAGCGCACTTCGGGGTCCTTTCCGAGGTTGCCGATTAATTGGATGCGATTAAGAGATGGCATTCTACCTCCAAAGAGTCGATTGATGACCTTACCTCTCAGGTTGAGGGGCTACGATGATTTGCTTAGTAATTAATCAATCTGGGCAGCTTTTTCGCTTGCTCGATCCAATTTGCAATCTGTGATTCTGCCGGCAGCTTGCGCACCAGCTTTTTCTCCTGGTTCACCTCGATAATTTTCTGTGCCAAATTGGCTGCCTTACGCTGTGCCAGCTCGGGTACGGTGTCCACTCCGGCAGCCTCCAGCAGGTCGGAATATTCAGACCCTACACCCTTGATGCGGTAGAGATCAACATGGTTGACCCATTCGAGGATCAATGAATCCCCAATGCCTGTTTTTTCTGCCAGCTCTTTGCGCTCCTTGGGGGTCGCCCCAGCTTTTAGCAGGGCATCGGTCGTGTTTATTCCCGCCCTGATGAGCTTGTCAGCATATTTGACACCGATTCCTTCCACATCAACAATTTTAGCCATCGCCTTCTCCTTTTTTTGGGTTATTTTTTCTTTCCGCCTAACAGGCCTCCCAGGCTTGAGGTAAGGTCTCCGGGGAGCTTTCCGCCCTCTAGCAAATTATCCAGCTGGCCTGCAATCGTTGGCGGTAGTTTTTGCTTGAGGAATTTGACCACCGTGTCAACCGCAACCTTGGCTTTATCTTGTGGCAACCCAGTCTTTTGAGATACCAATTTTATTAATTCTTCCATTTATTCACTTCTCCTTTATTCCACCCATATAAATTCAAGTTAAGTGGTTGTTGCTATAATTATAATCTCGATTGCGAATAAAACACGCCTAAAGGGAGTGATTTCTGTTGGGTATTTATTGAGCTTATCATTATTCCGCGTCGGCTCACTCCCATTCGATGGTTGCGGGTGGTTTGCTGGTGATATCGTAGACTACCCGGTTGACGCCGTCGACTTCATTGACAATCCGGTTGGCCACGCCGGCCAGCAGGTCATAGGGCAGGCGTGCCCAATCTGCGGTCATGAAATCATCCGTGGTCACTGCTCGCAATGCGATGGTCTCCTGGTAGGTGCGGCTGTCTCCCATGACACCCACCGAGCGCACTGGCAGAAGCACGGCAAACGCCTGGGCGGTGCCTTCCTCCTCGATCATACGCAGGTATCCGGCAGCCTCCAGCTCGGAGGTGAATATATAATCTGCCTGGCGCAAGCGTAGAATGCGTTCGGAAGTCACCTCTCCCAGGCAGCGTACCGCCAGGCCTGGCCCTGGGAAAGGCTGCCTCCAGACCAATTCGTGCGGCAGGCCCAGCGTCTCCCCCACCTGGCGCACCTCATCCTTGAACAGGTAACGCAGCGGTTCCACCAGCTCAAAACCTATTTGTTCGGGCAAGCCGCCCACGTTATGGTGGCTCTTGATCCGCGCCGCCTGTGAGCGGTCAGGGCCGCTCGACTCGACCACATCCGGGTAGATGGTACCTTGCACCAGGTAGCGCGGTGCCCCCAGCTGCCAGGCTTGCTCTTCAAAAATGCGGATGAATTTTTCACCGATGATGCCCCTTTTTTGTTCCGGGTCAGTCACTCCCTGCAGGGCGTGGAGAAATTCATCTGCAGCATCCACCGCCACCAGCTCCACACCCAGCGTATCGTGAAAAACTTTCACCACCCTGGCGGCTTCTCCCAGTCGCAATAACCCATTATCCACGAAAACCGCCACGAGCTGTTCCCCAACTGCATGGTGCACCAGGCTAGCTGCCACACTCGAATCGACCCCGCCACTCACTGCCGCTAAAACCCGAGCTTCGCCCACCTGGGCTTGGATGCTGCGGGTTGCCTTCAGGATCATGGATTCGGGTGTCCACTCGGGGGCTGCCTGGCAGATCTCGCGCGCAAACCGCTGGAGTATTTCCGTTCCGCCCTGCGTATGGCGCACTTCCGGGTGGAACTGCACGCCATAATAACCTTTCTCAATATCCCCAATGGCCGCATAGGGAGAGTTGGCACTTTGCGCCAGAGTAACGAAACCATCCGGAGGGCGCTCGATCCGATCTCCGTGTGACATCCATACCTTCCGTTTGCCCTCCCCCAGCAGAGGGTTGGCCAGCACGGTATCCACCTCCGCCAGCCCGTACTCGCGCTTCGCCGATGGGCTGACGATTCCTCCCAGGGAATGGGTAAGCGCTTGCATCCCGTAACAAATACCCAGTACTGGCTTGTGACTTTCCAGCACATACGCCGGGATCAAGGGTGCCCCGGGGTCATAAACTGAAGCCGGCCCGCCGGAGAGGATAAATCCCTTCGGGTTTATTGCCAGCACTTTTTCTTCAGCTGCATTCCATGGGAATAGCTCGCAATAAACGTGAGCTTCGCGCACCCGTCGAGTGATGAGCTGGGCGTATTGAGAACCGAAATCCAGGATTGCCAGGCTGTCCATTAACCCTCATCCTGGGCAAAGATGATCTGGTCACCTTTCATGGAGACGATTTTTACCAGTGATTCGATGGGTATCCCCAGGCAGGATAACGCTTCCCGGCCTCCCTCGAACGTTTTTTCAATTAGCGTGCCGATGCCCACCACCGTTGAGCCGGCAGTTTGCGCCAGGCGTACCAGGCCCAGGATGGTTGCCCCGCTGGCCAGGAAGTCATCGATGATCAGCACCCGCTCTCCCTCGGCCAGGTATTCGGGTGAGATGATCAGCTCGATCATGCCCCCCTTGGTATGGGAGGGACTCAGGGTGAGAAATACCTGGTCGGGCATGGTGATGGGTTTGTGTTTGCGGGCGTAAACGATGGGTAGTTGCAGGTGTAAGGCAGTCAGTACAGCTGGAGCGATGCCGGATATCTCAGCGGTAAGCACCTTGGTCGCTCTGATGTCTTCGAAGCGCCGCGCCAGCTCTCGCCCGCAGGCATCCATCAGCAGCACATCCACTTGATGGTTGATGAACCCATCCACTTTGAGGATTCCATTCCCCAGGTTTTTCCCGTCCCTTGATATCCTATCTCGCAGGTCAAGCATGATTCTCTCCCGGTTGCATTAGTCTGGTCGCTGCGCTCATTTTACAACCCCTTCGTGGAAAGAACCAGAGTGAGATTGTGTTAGAATCACCGGATATGGTTCCCCAGGGCAGTATGATACAGCTTTACCTTGCCAGTAACTCCCCCAGGCGCAGGGAGTTGCTTTCCATGGCCGGGTTCGGGTTTGAGCCCCTTGCCGTACAAGTGGATGAAACCCCTCTTCAGGGTGAGCAGGGTGTGGATTATGTAAAGCGCATCGCCGGCCACAAGGCGCTGGCTGCCAGCAAGCTGCCGGGGATTGAGGGTGTCGTTATTTCCGCTGATACCGCAGTCGTCGGGTTTGGCAGGGAGGGTGCGCTCGAGATATTCGGCAAGCCAAAAGACAGCGCTGAAGCAGTTCAGATGCTTCAACGCTTGCGCGGGCGAACCCACCAGGTGCTCACTGCCATTAATACATTTATTACCCGGGATGGCACCAGCTGGCTTGATTTGTGTACCACCCAGGTACCCATGCGTGATTACTCTGATGCCGAAATCGATGCCTATGTTGCCAGCGGTGACCCCATGGACAAGGCTGGTGCCTATGCCATACAGCACACCGGCTTCCACCCGGTGAAGCACCTGCAGGGTTGTTATGCCAACGTGATGGGCCTGCCGATATGCCACCTCACCCGTCGTTTGAGCCGGTTTGGTATCTCCTCCCGGGTGGATGTGCCTCAGGCCTGCCAGGCTGCTCTTGGGTATAATTGTCCTGTTTATTCGGATATTTTAAAGTCATAGCCCAAACCCCTTCCATTTCTGTCCTTGACAAGCTTATGATGAAAAGTAGACTCCTGATCACTATTGTTACCGCATTCATCCTGTTTGGTTGCAGCCGGGTGGAGACGGAAACCGTTTTACCAACCTTCACGACCTTGCCCTCACCTTCCCTTCCGGGCCCTCAGGTTGAAACCACCAGCGTTCCTGACCCAAGCGTGGCAGCCAAAACCTATCTCGATCATTGGAAAGCTGAGGAATACCCTGCCATGTATGCCATGCTTACCCGGGTCAGCCAGGATGCCGTCACCGAGGCAGATTTCACTGCCCGCTACCAGGGTGTGGCAAACGAAGCTGCCCTGAGCAGTTGGGATTATGATATCTTGTCTTCCATGAAAAATCCACAGAGCGGACAGGTGGGCTATAAGGTCACCTTGCACAGCATCCTGGTGGGGGATATCGAGGGCGACACGACGATGAACTTGAACCTGGAGAATGGTGAGTGGCGCATCCAGTGGGATGATTCGCTGATCCTGCCCGAGCTGCGTGGTGGCAATCACCTGTACATGGAGTATCATATTCCTTCGCGTGGTAATATCTATTCCAGTGATGGCCATGCCCTGGTGGCCCAGGCCGATGCAGTCGCTATCGGGCTGGATACTTCAGCGGTCGACCCCGACCAGGAAGATGCCTTGCTGGCAGAAATTTATCGCCTCACCGGCGTCCATCCGGATACCTTGTCGGGGATGATCGAAGCCTGGCGGCAGTACGGCTATTATCTGCCGGTGGCAGATATCTCTGTGGATGCCCTGGCACCTCGCGAGGCTGTGCTGGCAAGCTATTCGGGAGTTATCCTTCAGCCCTTCCGCACCCGCTATTATTTCGACGATGGTATTGCCTCACATGTGCTGGGCTACATGAGCCTGATCCAGCCAGACGAGGTTGATAAGTATAAGCGCCTGGGTTACAAGGTGGATGAGCGCGTGGGGCGTGATGGCCTGGAGTATTACGCTGAAGATGTGCTGGCTGGCGTGCGCGGCGGTGCCTTATATGTGGTTGATTCCAGCAATAATGTGGTCACACAGCTGGCCTCCAGGGATGCTCAACCCGCCCAGGCGGTGTACACCACCCTCGATTATGACCTACAGCTGGGCTTGCAGCGCAGCCACGCCCTCAGTGATGGCATGCAGGGAGCCATCGTGGTGCTGGAGCGCGACACGGGCCGCGTCCTGGCCATGCTTTCCTCCCCTGAGTTTAACCCCAACCTGTTCGAGCCCGCCAATTACAACTACAGCTACATGATCAATGATCTGTATAACCCCGACACCACCCCCTTGCTCAACCGGGCCACCCAGGGGCAATACCCGCTTGGCTCGGTCTTTAAGATCGTGACCATGTCGGCCGCCTTGCAGAGCGGGTTGTATACCCAGGAGAGCGAATACAACTGCGGCTACTTTTTCACCGAGCTGGAGGGCATGCAGCCTCATGATTGGACATATGACCATTACCTTAAGGATGGTAAGACCCAGGCCAGTGGCTTGCTCACCCTGCCGCAGGGCTTGATGCGCTCCTGCAACCCCTGGTTCTGGCACATCGGCCTGGATTTCTTCCAGCGTGGGATGCTCACCACCATCTCAGATATGGCACGGGGCTTCGGTTTGGGCTCCCCCACCGGCATTGAGATCGATGACGCTGCCGGGAATATCCCCGATCCAACCAGCGCGGTAGACGCAGTTAACTTGGCCATTGCCCAGGGTAATACCCTGATCACCCCCCTCCAGGTGGCTGATTTTATTGCCGCTGTGGGCAATGGAGGTACGTTATATAAACCCAGCGTGATTGACAGTATTGTCCCCGTGGAAGGCGATCCAACTTATGTATTTACCCCCACTGTGCGGGGAACCTTGCCTGTTTCGGCGGAAAACCTGTCCATTATCCAGGATGCCATGGTCAGCGTGGTGATGAACCCGCGCGGCACAGCTTACCGCACCAGTGCCTATGGCTTGAACAGCTTCGTCAATAATACCGGCATCCCTGTGGCCGCCAAGACAGGCACCGCAGAATCGGGCTATGTTGACCCGCACGCCTGGTTTGCCGGCTACACCTTTGCCGGCCTGGAAAACCGGCCGGATATTGCCGTGGCTGTTCTGGTGGAAAATGGCGGTGAAGGATCAGATGTAGCAGCCCCCATCTTCAGGCGGGTGCTCGAAATTTATTTCCTTGGCAGCCCCCAGATGCGCTACCCGTGGGAAGCCCAAATCGGTATGGTGGCCACCCCAACCCCTGAGTCCACTGAGACTGCCACCCCCGAAGCCTCTGAAACCCCATCCCCATAGCATCATCCGGAGCTTACGCGCCTGAATCACGGTTCGCGTACCTCCGAAATGCCGGCACCAACCCTGTTTGGCAGGCTTTATTTTGGCAGGGATATCACAAATTGGTAATAAGACAAATTTGGGATGAATAGGACGAATGTAAACTACACCTGGTGACAATTGACAGGTTTTATTTTATAGAAAGATGTATAATCTTATTCGTAACATGCTTTGTAATGGTTTTGTCTTCCCTATTGGTTTTGATACCCACAGGGTTCAGGTTTTCCCGTGTGGATTTTCGTCTTAAACGGTTATCAAATTTGAACCATTCACCATATTAATGAGTATTATTAAGAAGGACATTCGTATGCTGACTGCCCTCGAGGTGAAGAAATCAAATCCAGACACCCGGCTGATCATTAATTTGCAAAACGGCAGCCTTGATGCACTTGGTGGGCTCTATGACCGCCACCGCGGTTTGGTTTTCAGGACTGCCCTGGCAATTACCGGGGATGCTGATGCAGCAGCGGATTTATTGCAGGAGGTTTTTTTGCGCCTGCATCGTTTCGCCAGCCGTATTGATTCAGACCGCCCACTGGAACCGTGGTTGTATCGAATGACGACCAACCTTTCATACACCTGGGTTAAGCGACACAACCGCTTGTTGCGCCCCCTTGAGGATGTCGCTGATTGGATCACCGGTAACCGCCGGGATATCCCCGCAGTACGCACTGAGATGAACGAATCCTGGCGGCAAGTGCAACAAGCCATGTCTTCATTACCTTTGTCGCATCGAGGCGTGGTTGTTCTTTATTACATTGACGAACTTCCCATCCAGGAGATTGCCGAGATACTGGATATTCCGGTAGGCACCGTGAAGTCTCGTTTGCATTACAGCCGCCAGGCTTTGCGGAAATCGTTGGATGTATTGCAGAACAAGAGCCTTCCAGAAATGAGTTACGAGTTCACATAGGTAAAATAATGAGCACGCATACAGACCATTTTATCGGTAATATCCTCAAAAATTGGGTGGCCAGCCAAAAGCCACCTGTAAATGGCCGGGCCCAGCTTTTAGAGAAAGCGGAAGGAATTAAGCGCTCTCGCTATGACTTTTGTGCGCTGATTCCCCGGCTTCAATTTAACGACTATCCTATTCAAAGTACCAATGAGGGTTTACAACTCCAGAGTTCCTGGTTCTTCGCCCAATCCATTCACGTGAGTGTTCAGTCTCACGTGAAATCGTATGCACTTTAACAATTTACTGATCGTGATCCTTTTGTTGGGCTTGGTAGCTTGCAGCCAGGCACCGGCATCCACTTTGCCAGCTGTACTAACCTCACCTGTCGCTGCCACCAGTCAGCCGACCAGGACCGTGTCTGAGCCTGCTCTCACGGCGACCCTTTTGCCAGAAACCTCACGGTTGCTGACCATTTGCCTGGGTCGTGAGCCGACATCCTTGTTTTATTACGACGCTACCTCCACCTCCGCACGCGATATCCTGGCGGCAATTTATGATGGCCCCATCGATATCCGCGATTACACTGCTTACCCGGTCATCCTGGATAAGCTGCCGTCATTAGCAGATGGCGACGCCAGGCTGGAAGCGGTGCAGGTGAACCCTGGTGACCTGGTTGTGAATACCTCAGGGAACGCGGTGAACCTGGAAGCCGGTGTGGACTATCGCCCCTCGGGTTGCTCTGAAATGTCATGCGCGCAGCAGTATGACGGCGACCAGCCCGCTCAAATGGATCGATTGGTTTTGGATTTCAAGCTCTTGCCTGGCATCCAGTGGTCCGATGGCACCCCTCTCACGGCTGCCGATTCGGTCTACTCGTATGAGCTGGCTCGCAGCCTCTACCCATCGGCCGAGCCGGACCTCATCCTGCGTACGCAATCCTACAAGGCCCTGGATGAAAGCTCGGTCGAGTGGGTCGGCTTGCCCGGTTATCAGGACGGAGCTTATACCAATAAATTTTTTACACCTCTCCCACAGCATGTCTGGCAGACTTTATCTGTGGAAGAACTACGAACAAATGAGCTTTCAACACGCCAGCCCCTTGGTTGGGGCGCCTATATTATCGATGAATGGATCGCAGGTGACCATATCTCGATGCATAAAAACCCGCTTTATTTTCGGGCAGGAGAGAATTTGCCTCACTTCGATTACCTGGTTTTCCGGTTTGTGGACAATTCAGGCGAAGCCCTGGATGCCCTCCAGGCTGGTGAATGTGATTTAATAGACCAGACCGCCATGCTTGACCCGCAAACCCCCCGCTTATCGCAAATCATGGCTGCCGGCCAGGCATCCACCTTTTACCAGGACGATGCTGGCTGGGAGCAGCTCATCTTCGGCATCCAGCCGCTGGATAGCCAGCGCCCGGCTTTCTTTGCTGATAAGACCATTCGCCAGGCAGTGGCCATGTGCATCGATCGAACCGCATTGGTAGAAGGCCAGTCGCAGGGTGAACAGCTCTCCCTGGATTCGTACACCTCGCCAGCCAATCCACTTCATAATCCCGGCAACCAGCTGCCCACCTATGACCCGCAGCAAGCCTCAGCACTGCTCGAAGCTGCCGGTTGGGTTGATACGGATGACAACCCCGCAACCCCCCGCCTCGCCCAGGGTGTCAGGGGTGTTCCGGACGAGACTCCATTTGAAGTCCAATACCTGGTCTCGTCAGATGAGAGCTCCCAGGGGGTGGCCAAATCCATCCAGGGTATGCTGGGGCAGTGTGGCATTGCTACCGATATCGTCGCCCAGCAGCCGGCCGAGTACCTGGCTCCCGGTCCCGATGGACCCGTATTCGGACGCACCTTCGACCTGGCTCAATTCGCCTGGGCGGCCTCATTGGAGCCACCTTGCAACCTGTACCTCACCAGTGAGATCCCCGGTCCCTACCCCGAATTTGCCAAAAGCTGGGGTGGGGCGAACGCCAGCGGCTATTCCAATTCAGAATTTGACCAGGCCTGTGAGAACGCACTGTTCAGCCTGCCGGAGGCACCAATTCATCAAGCCGCGCATTTCCAGGCGCAGGAGCTTTATTCAACGGAGCTTCCCTCGCTCCCCTTGTTCTCGCACTTCACTGTTGCAGTATCCCGCCCCGATTTCTGCAACTACACTTCACTTTCAGCCCTCGACAGCCCCTTGTGGAACCTCGAGGCACTCGATTATGGTGATGGCTGTTTGCAATAATACTTGACCGATTAGCTTTTTACAGGTATATTTTGTGCGCGTTTGGATAAGTATGTGGAATTCTAAATATATGAGAGGAGGTGAGTACTGGGTATTAGAAAATCTGGCATTTCAGTATCCTGTAAATAATTGTATTAACCAATCAAACCATAAGTTCGGAGGAGAAATATGACGAAGAAATTGTTTTTAGCTGTTAGCTTACTAATTACCCTTAGCATGCTTCTGGCGTCTTGTGCTCCGACAGCGACTCAGGTCGTTACCCAGATCGTGAAGGAGACAGTGCCACCAGAAATTCAAACCCAGGTTGTTAAAGAAACTCAGGTTGTCGTCCAGACTGCGGCACCACAACCTACTACCCCACCCGTAACCTCGACTCGTAAGGGTGGCTGGGTTGACCAAATGGTCTTCTCGGAGCAGCCTGATTTCTCTGCAGCAGTAAAGCAGCTCCAGGCTGATGATATTGATATCCAGTCCTTTGCTATCTCCGACGCAGAACTGTTCAGCGAAGTCAAGGCCGACCCGAATTTGTCCTACACCACGGCATTCGGTTTATTCGATGAGCTGACCTTCAACCCCTACGGCCCCACCTTCAACGACGGGAGGCTCAATCCCTTCAGCGATGCCAAGGTGCGCGAAGCCATGAACTGGATGATCGATCGCAATTACATCGTCCAGGAGATCTTTGGCGGTCTGGCCAAGGTGAAGTACACCGACCTGAACAGCGCCATGCCAGACTATGCTCGCTACGTGGATACCGTCAGGGAATTGGAAGTCAAGTATGCTTACAATCCCGATCAGGGAGACACTGTCATCACTGCTGAGATGGAAGCCATGGGTGCCACCAAGGATGCCAGCGGTAAGTGGACATTCAATGATGCCCCGGTGACCATCATCGCCATCATCCGTACGGAAGATGAGCGCAAGGAAATCGGTGATTACGTCTGCAACCAGCTGGAAACCATCGGCTTTACTACAGACCGCCAATACAAGAGGTCTGCTGAAGCCTCACCCATCTGGAACCGGTCTGACCCGGCGGAAGGCCAGTGGCATTTCTATACCGGCGGCTGGATCTCCACCGTCATCAGCCGTGATGATGGCAGTGACTATGGTTTCTTCTATACCCCCCTCGGTTCTGCATCCCCACTCTGGCAGGCTTATAAGAATGACCCTGCCTATTACAAGGGTGATGGCACTGGCGTAGCCGAAAAGCTGTGGAACAATGATTTCAAAACCCTGGATGAGCGCGCCAGCTTGTTTAAAGAGGCGCTCGTCATGGCAGGCCAGGAAGCGCAGCGTGTCTTCCTGGTTGACCAGATCAGCTTCGGGCCACAGCGCGCCGACGTGTCTGTAGCATATGACCTGGCTGGCGGCGTATCCGGTTCACAACTCTATCCCTACACGCTTCGCTTCACCGATCAGGAGGGTGGTGTGATGCGGGTTGTTATGCCAAGCATCCTAACTGAACCTTGGAACCCGGTTAATGGTACGAACTGGATCTATGACCAGTCAATTATGCGTGCCACGATGGACCGTGGGGTAATTGCCGATCCTTACACCGGCCTGTACTGGCCGCAGCGCATCGAGAGCGCAGATGTAGTGGTTGAGGAAGGCCTTCCGGTTGGCCAGACCCTTGATTGGCTGACCTTGAGCACCGCGCCTTCTATCGAAGTTCCCTCGGGTGCCTGGGTGGATTGGGATGCAGCTAATCAGAAGTTCATCACCGCAGGTGAGGCCTATACCACCACCCAAACAGCCCTCTCCAAGGTCACTGTGACCTATCCAGCTGACTTCTTCTCCACCACCTGGCACGATGGCAGCCCGCATTCGGTGGGTGATTTCATCATGGACATGATCATGACTTTCGATATAGGAAAGGCAGACAGCCCCAACTATGATGAAGCTTATGCCCCCACCGTTGACGCATTCTTATCGCACTTCAAGGGCGTGGTGATCGAGTCAACTGATCCACTGGTGATCACCACCTATGACGACCGCTGGTACCTGGACGCTGAATGGATCGTGGCTGGTGCAACCTGGTATCCAGGCGTTGGTTATACTTATGGTGGAGCCCCGTGGCAGGTCATCGCCCTTGGCAATATGGCAGATGGCAGCACCGACCCGGCCACCGCGCTGGCCTGGAGTACGGATAAAGCCGGCGCCAAGTCGGTTGAGTGGCTGAGCCTGATTGCTGGGCCGAGTTTATCGATCCTTAAAGGCTGGCTGGATCAGGCTGTCTCTGATAACTACATCCCCTACGCCCCCACCATGAGCCAGTATGTCACCGCCGATGAAGCTACAGAACGCTGGGCAAATACGGCCAATTGGTACAAAATCCAGGGTCATTTCTGGATCGGTGACGGTCCATACTACCTGGATAAGGCCTTCCCGGTTGAGAAGAGCGTCAGCCTGTTGCGTTTCCAGGATTTCCCAGATCTGGCAACCAAGTGGAATCGATTCAGCACGCCCATGATCGCAGTGGTTACCGTTGATGGTCCTGGACAGGTTGACATTGGCTCTGAAGCCATGTACGATGTGTACGTTGAATTCGAGGATCAGCCCTACCCGGCAGACGAGGTCGCTGGAGTGAAATTCCTGGTCTTCGATGCCGCGGGTGCATTAGTTACCCAGGGTGAAGGTGCCTTCGTCGAAGAAGGGCACTACTCCGTCACCATCAGCGCTGATGAGTCCGCCAAGCTTGTGGCTGGTGCGAACAAGCTTGAAGTCATTGTCACTTCCAATGCTGTGAGCATCCCAACCATCACTGACTATGAGTTTATTGCCAAGTAACAAGGATTAAGTGTTTTTTCAATGGAGGCAGGCTCCCCGCCTGCCTCCATTGGAATCTAAGGTAAAAAAATTATATTGATGAAAGTGAGTTACACACCATGAGCGAAGCTACGGTTCCTTTAGATGCACAATTGGAAGCGCAAATCAAGAGAAAAGCAACCACCAATACTCTCTCGCGCATTTTCCGCTACACGATAGTGCGCGTGATTACCCTGCTCATTACCGTGGTGATTGCGGTTTACCTGACCATCCTGATTGCCAATATGGGTGGGTATGTAGACACGATTCAACGCTCACAAATCCAGGAGCAAGTCGCCATGCAGTTTGCCATGGACCCGTCATTCAAGGCTTTGTCAGCGGATGAAAAACAAACTCTAATGGCTTCCCAGGTTTCCATCCGTGAAAAACGCTTGGGTTTGGACCAACCTTTCATGGTGCGTAGCTTCAGGTATCTCACCGGTGCACTCACGCTTAACCTGGGGCGAGCCTTGCAGATGTCGAGTGACAGTGGTTCAAAGATGGTGAGGAATATTATCTTAGAGCGTCTGCCTCCCACGCTGGTCCTCTTCGGCACCGCGGATGTGTTCTTATTTGTCTTAACGCTTCTTATCGCGCTTTCTCTTTCCAGGAAATATGGCAGTTTCCTCGATAAGCTGTTCATTGCCCTATCCCCGACCTCGGCAGCGCCGGGGTGGTTTTATGGCATCTTCCTGATCCTGATCTTTGCCGCCGTGTTGCACTGGCTGCCGTTTAGCGGCATGGTGGACGCACCTCCCCCTGCCAATAAACTGTTGTACGCCTTGAGCCTGCTCAAGCACATGGTTTTACCGGTGCTAGCCCTCACTATCAGCACCACCTTTATCAATGCCTATTCATGGCGCACATTTTTCCTGATTTATTCCAGCGAAGATTATGTGGATATGGCCAAGGCCAAAGGGTTAACCTCCAGGAATATTGAGCGTAGCTACATCCTCAGGCCAACCTTGCCGACTATTATCACCAGTTTTGCTTTATTGGTGATTTATGCCTGGATGGGCGCGCCCATCTTTGAAACAGTCTTCATCTGGCCAGGATTAGGACGGGCGCTTTTCATGGCTATTGGTTTATTCGATGTGCCCGTAATCGTTGGCTCAACGATTATTTTTGCATACTTATTGGTGATCACGGTCTTCCTCCTGGATATTGTTTATGCCTTGGTAGACCCCAGGGTGAAGATCGGTGGCGAAGGCAGGCCTCAATGACCTCTTTTAAAAATTCTTTAAAACAGCTGTTACGCTATCCATCAGCGATCTTGGGATTGCTGATTATTATGGCGCTGGTGATATTGGCTATTTACGCCATGGTTTCCATACCTTATAGCCGGGCGCTTGTGCTCTGGCGTGGCGGTGAGGGTATCTGGTATCAAAATCCCAGGTACGCACCACCCGCCTGGATTAATTTCTTCAGGTCTGATAAATTACCACAGACGATCACCCTGAGCAGCGCCGATGGTACCGCCTCTAAAACATTTACCCCGGGCGACACCATCGATGAGACAACCATTGATTTCACCTTTAACTATGCTTCCAATGACTACCCTCAGGATATTGCCATCTTTTTCACCTCCCAATACACTGGAAAGCAACCCTTTGTATCCCTCACCTGGACCACTCCGGATGGAAGAGATATCCGGATAGCAGATTTTGCGGTCGACGAGGCGGAAACATTCTATATCTCCCAGGATACAGCCCTCCAACGCAGGTTGGCAGGATTACTCCCTCAACAGGGGCTTTTCGTGGCTGACCCAAAAGCTGGCCTCACCGGAGCGCTACAGGGCACTTATACATTAAAAGTTGATGCGCTTTCCTTTGAAAAAGGCTCCAACCTGGATGCTGAGATGGTGCTGTATGGAAAGGTGTATGGGCTGGCCGGCACCGACAACCTGCGTCGAGACTTGATGGTAGCATTGTTGTGGGGCACCCCCATCGCCCTGGCTTTCGGTCTGCTGGCAGCGGTGGGAACCACCGTTCTCACCATGGTGATTGCCGCCTTTGGGGTATGGTTTGCAGGTTGGGTGGATAGCATCATCCAGCGCATTACTGAAGTGAACATGATCCTGCCCTTCTTGCCAATCCTGATCATGGTGGGCACCTTTTACTCACGCAGTATATGGACGCTTCTTGGGGTGACCATCCTGTTAAGTATCTTCGGATCTACGATAAAAACCTATCGTGCGGTATTTATGCAGGTAAAAGAATCTCCGTTTATCGAAGCCGCCCGGGCTTATGGTGCGGGCAATATCCGCATCATTATCTCTTATATGGTGCCGCGCATCATCCCCTTTATCATCCCTCAATTGGTAATCCTTGTGCCTACGTTTGTTTTCCTAGAAGCCAGTCTGGCAGTGTTAGGCCTGGGTGACCCCACCCTCCCCACCTGGGGCAAGATCATCTCCGATGCCCAGGGGAATGGTGCCCTGTATAAGGGATTATATTATTGGGTCTTGGAACCATCGGTATTGTTAATGGTAGCCGGGCTTGGTTTTGCTTTATTAGGTTTCTCTTTAGACCGCATCTTTAACCCCAGGTTGAGAGGTATGTAATCGAATGGCTAACACGGAATTATTACGCGTTGAAAACTTGAAGCTCTACTTCCGTACCACCCAGGGAGTGGTTCAAGCCGTGGACGGGGTAGATTTTAATCTCAGTTATAACCGCGCCGTGGTGATTGTGGGCGAATCAGGATGTGGGAAGACCTCGCTCGCCAGAGCGATTTTACGCTTGCTGCCCCGCAATGTGGATACCTATACTGGCCACATCTGGCTGGATGGCAAAGATGTAATGACCTATGATGAAGAGCAATTTAGGCAGAATGTGCGCTGGATCAAGATGTCGCTGGTGCCGCAGGCGGCCATGAACGCATTAAACCCGGTTATTCGGGTGGGCGACCAGGTTGCTGAACCGGCCATGATCCATCTGGGGGCCAAGGCAGATGAAGCCATGAATATGGCGCGCAAAATGTTCCAGAATGTAGGCATATCTGCAGATTTTCTGGTTCGCTATCCATTCGAGTTGAGTGGTGGTATGCGTCAGAGGGCTGCCATTGCCATGTCACTGGTAACATCACCAATCCTCATCATTCTGGATGAGCCGACCTCTGCTCTGGATTTGCTCACTCAAGCCAATATCATGAATGTGCTCAAGCGCATTAAACATGAATTTGAAACCAGCTACATCCTCATCACTCATGATATTGCCACTTCCAGCGAGCTGGCAGACGATGTGGCAGTGATGTACGCCGGTCAGATCGTGGAAGTGGGAGATACCCCGCGGTTCTTCCCCAATCCGCTTCATCCATACTCACGCAAGTTAATGAATAGCGTTCCCAGGCTACATGGTGATACGGAGCCCGAATTTATTATTGGTCAACCCCCCAGCTTGATCTCACCTCCCACGGGGTGCCGCTTTGCTGAGCGCTGCCCCTCGCGCTTTGAGAAATGTGTCGAGGATCCTCCCACATTCACGGTAGATGGTCGCCGGGTTAAATGTTGGTTATATGCATAAGACAGGATAGGTGAAGGCATGATGGATAGTACCCCGATCAATACAGATGTGAAAACGATGGATGCCCCTGGCAGTGGCGGCAACAATGGATCGTTGTTATCGATTACGAATTTAAAAGTTTGGTTCGAGTTGCGTCGGTTTGGCTTTGGGCATGCCGGTTATGTACGCGCCGTGGATAATGTTAATTTCGATGTGGCTCACAGCGAAGCAATCGCCGTGGTGGGAGAGAGCGGCTGCGGAAAATCTAGCCTGATGAAAACCATCCTGGGTTTATATAAACCAACCGAAGGTACCGTGGTATACGAGGGTCGAGATTTGGGTAAAATGGAACCCAAGGTTCTGAAGTGGTACCGCACCCAGGTGGGTTATGTCCAGCAGGATCCTTATGGTGCTTTGCCCCCGTTTATGAGCGTAAAAAAGATTCTATCTGAGCCACTCATTATCGGTGGCATCAAGGATAAGGACGAGATTGCGCGGCGCATCGATAAGGTGATGACAGAGGTCAAGATGACCCCGGTCTCGGACTTCTTAAACAAGTTCCCACATATGCTGAGTGGCGGGCAACAACAGCGCATGGTCATTGCCCGCGCCATGATCATGGAACCGAAATTCCTGGTGGCTGATGAGCCCGTTTCGATGCTGGATGCGTCTGTGCGGGTCGAAATCCTAAAGCTCTTGCGCGGCTTGCAAGAGACATACCACCTGTCGGTGATTTATATTACCCATGACCTTTCGACGGTGCGTTATTTTTCAGAGCGTGTCTTCGTGATGTATGCCGGCAAGATCGTTGAAAAAGCAATTATCAGCGATTTGCTGCGCAACCCGCTTCACCCATATGCCAATGCTTTACTTGCCGCCACCTCCGAACCAGACGCTAAAAATGCCACCACATTCAAAGAAGTACCCCCTGGGGAGCCTCCCAGCCTGGTTAAACCCCCGCCGGGATGTCGCTTCCACCCGCGCTGCCCAAAGATGATCGAAGGCTTGTGCAATGTGCAAGAACCACCGGAATTTACCATGGAACCAAGACACACCGTACTATGCTGGTTATACAAATGAGAACCATACGTGGTGAATATCTCATACTGATTGGCTTTGTGATGGTCCTGCTTGGGGCTATCTTGCCGTTCCTGATGGTCATGAAGATCCTGACATCTACATTTTTCCTGAACTTTTTTTCCTACACAGTCTCCGTGGCAGGCTTGTTCATGGGTATTGCAGGATGTGCTTTTTACGTGCGTTACCACAGGAATAAAAAGAAAGGGACATTCCTTTCAAGTGATGAATCGCCTGATCAGCCTCAGGATTGGTGAGGGCTAGCTGAAAGCGAACCTTTAATATTTAGCAGAGTATATACTATATATAGTATATATTTTTGAAGCCTGTTTTCATTTGGTTGTTATAGAAGGCAGGCTTCAAATTTTGATGGCTTAAACCATGATTCCATCAAATGAGCATGCATCCACGCAAAATCCTGCTTCCGATACAGTTTCCAGGACTATTAAATATATAACCTTGAGGGCAGTAGTCCTGTTCATCATGGTTGCAGTTGGGATTTTTCTCACCATTGTTATCGTAAATTATGGTGGGTACATTGACAATATCCATCAGGCGGAAATAAACGAGGCATTGAATTATGTTTCACTGGGCATGCGGGGTGCATCTCTAGAAGAAGTTGCTCAGAGAACCGAACAGCTGAGATGGGCGATGGAAGAATCCTATGGATTGCATGAGCCCTTCCTATTTCGATGTATCCGATGGTGGTACCAGACCCTGACATTTAACTGGGGAACTATATATCGCATTGGAATTCAAGCTTTCACTTCAGGTCAAACTCCGGTAACGAAGATCGTCTTGGAGCGCGTGCCCTACACTTTGCTGCTGGCAGGAAGTACCAACATTATCCTTTTCTTTGCCAGCATCCTGGTCGCCGTAAACCTTTCCAAGAAATATGGCAGTTTTACTGACCGGATGATGGTCACGCTATCACCATTATCATCGATTCCGAACTGGGTATATGGGGCCATATTAACTGTAATTTTTGCTGGACAGCTTCATCTTCTACCATTTAATGGTTTATACGATACTTTCCCACCCGCTACGAAACTTGGATACATCCCGGTTGTGCTCAGGCACATGGTTTTACCAGTAACAGCCATTTTCCTGGGCATGTTCTTCTCCATTGTATACACCTGGCGGACTTTTTTCCTGATCCACTCCGGTGAAGATTACCTGGAAATGGCAAAAGCGAAGGGCTTGCCAGAGCGGGTTATCGAGCGTCGCTATGTCCTTAAACCAACCCTGCCTTATTTAATCACCAGTTTCACCATTATGATCATCACCTTTTGGCAAGGGATTATTGTCTTAGAGGTATTTTTTGATTGGCCTGGCCTGGGTCAGCTCTTTATGACAGCGGTTACAAGCAGGCAAGTGCAGGTAACCACTGCTATCGTGGCCACTTTCGCTTTTTTGTTGGGTATTTCTATTTTCTTTTTAGATATTATCTACGTTCTGGTTGACCCCCGGATAAAAGTAAGTGGTAGCAGCCAAAGCATTAATCCGGTGAGCCTTTGGAAGGATGGGCTCACCTCACTATCAAGGTCTTTCTTGTATTCTCTCAATCTTCGACAGCGCCTTAACAGCCTGGTTAATCGAGTTGCCGCGCCCCTCTCCATATTGGAGGGAGTAGTTATTCATACTGCCTCCCCCAATCAAATCCGCCTCACCGGGTCATCCGCCAGGATAGCTGACCGGCGCTACTGCCCACATCTAAGGTTGGATAATAATCGCCCCTTTGTCATGCAAGCTCCGGCCTCGCGCTGCCGATGTTACCTCCACAATCATCCTGAGCGAATTGCCAGTACTTTCCAGTTGCAGGTTTGCCGGACCGCCGCTCACCATGATTGCCCCAGGTTACTGCCAGCTCCCCTTGGGCAGAGTGCATCCGCTGAAACAGAATTTTCATCACGCCAGTTAATACACTCTCGTAGAAACCGTCGAACATTCCCCGCCCCATTGCGAGAATTATTACGCTATCCAAGCGCGGTGCTGGGGGTGATCATCATTCTTGCTATGATCGGGGTCTCGATTTATGCCGTTATCGCCATTCCCTACCAGCAAGCCGTTCGGGCTTGGATTCCACTAACCCCCGACAAATACTTGCTTCCAAAGAATGCCATGCCGGAATGGGTCAACTTGTTCAGGAAAGATCCTCTACCCGCAACCATCATTCAGGATAGCGCCAAAGGCGAAGCCGTCAAAGTGTTTACTCCTGAGTCTAAAGGACTGACCAGTGAGGTGATTACATACACTATCAACTATCCATATGGAGATTTTCCCAAGGATCTGTTGATCGTCTTCGATGGGCAGTACGAAAAGAAACCATTTGTCATTCTAACCTGGACGACGCCGGATGGCAGGGAATTCAATCTGGGAAATTTTTCTGTCGTATCCACGCAACGATATTTGGTCTCCGAGGATATCCCTGATAAGTATGTAATTGGTAAAGGTGTCGCCATGCCGCGCGTAATGCTCTCTGGGAAGGGAGGCGCTCCCCCAGTGCAGGTTCTTTTCAATGAACCGGACGCGGCAATGCTGACCAAAGCATTGAAGGGCACATATACGCTGCAGATTGATACCACCCTGTTCGAGCCCAATTCCAACCTGGATGCCGAGCTTATCCTTTACGGTGAGGTATATGGGATCGCAGGCACCGATGACATGCGGCGTGACTTGCTGTTGCCATTATTATGGGGAACACCCATCGCGCTTGCTTTCGGGTTTTTAGGCGCCATTGCCACCGGAGTACTCTCCATGGTTATTGCTGCAATAGGGGTGTGGTTTGGGGGCAAAGTTGACGCTGTGATTCAGCGGCTCACCGAAGTAAACATGATACTGCCCGTCCTGCCCATTGCCATTATGATTTATTACCTATATTCCAAGAGTATTTGGATGATTCTAGGTGTGATCATCATCCTGAGCATATTTGGTCCCTCCATCAAGACCTATCGCTCCGCCTTTTTACAGGTGAAGGAAGCCCCTTACATTGAAGCTGCCCTATCTTATGGTGCCAGTAACTGGCGCATCATCAAGAATTATTTGGTACCCCGCATCATACCTTTGCTGATCCCTCAGTTGGTGATTTTGGTTCCCAGTTATGTTTTCTTCGAAGCTACCCTGGCATACCTGAATGTGAGTGATCCGGTGTTACCTACCTGGGGCAAAGTAATTTACGATGCACTGACTCGTGGGGTTTACCACGGTTATTATTATTGGGTGCTCGAGCCCGTCACCTTGATGATCCTCACCGGCCTGGCTTTTGCAATTGTTGGGTTTGCCCTGGATAGTATCCTGAACCCCCGGTTACGCAGCCGTTAAAGCTGCCGGCCACGAGAGGTGGTTTCACAACCGCTGGTCGTAATTTTCATTGCAAATCCAGAATTCAAAATCATGATAGAATGATTCCAACATGGCTGGATACCGGGTTTTGGTGGTCGAAGACAATCACGAAGTCAGGCGCATGGTCACCGCCAGTATCAAGTCGCTTGGCGATGAAATTGACGTGATGGATGTCATGTCGGCCGAGGAAGCGCTGGTCATCAATGCTTCTCTGCCGCTAGACTTGATGGTTCTGGATGTCCGCTTGCCCGGTATGTCGGGGTTGGAGATGGTTACGCGCATGCGCAAGCGCAAACCGGGCACGAAAATAATCCTGGTCACAGGCATGATGGATGCCGCCATGCGCCAGCTGGTGTCTAAAGCGGATGTGGATGCATATTTCTTCAAGCCGCTTGAGATTTCTGCCTTCCTGGAGGCAGTCCAGCGCTGTTTGGTTGCTCCCGCTGCTAAAACTGCTCTGGAATCGCCTCGCGCAACAGGAGCGGTCAATATCTCGCCTCCCACCCGCCCCGTTGGGCACCCTGCCCCGCTTATAGAGCAAGAAAAATCAGCTTCGAGTGGCCCTTTACCCACCCTGATGGAGCGTTTATCCGAATTGAAGAAACAGGTGAGAGCCGTGGCTGCCTTGCTGGTGAATGATGCCGGGCAGGTGGTGGAAGAAGCCGGTACCGCCGCAGAAATTACCACCGGCTCTGCCTTGCTAAATGCACTGATGCATGCTTTCCGCTCCAGCTTGCAGGTATCTCACGCCATGGCCAGGGGCACCAGTGAGAGCCTGCAGTATTTCGTTGCCCCACGCCAGTGCATCTATATGACCCCGGTAGGAATGAAACACGTACTGCTCGTGGTTACCGTCGGTTACTTTGGCCCCGATAAACTAGGTACCATCTACCACGCCGTCCACCTGGCGGTCCGCGATATCCAGGCTATCATAGAAAATGAAGCCGCCTCCCAAAAGGAAACGCTGGATGCCCGAAATGAGCTCCCTGCGGAGGTAACCATAGATAAGGAAACCCTGGCCGAGGTTGAAAACATCTTCTCTCAGCCCACAAACAAAGTGGGTAAGAAGCTGGCGGACGACTTTTGGGAGTCGGCTGGCGAAAATGGACCACTATACGGTTCAGATCGTAAGGATGTCCTCTCCTATGAGCAGGCCCGAAACCTGGGCCTGGCACCGGGTGAAAATTCGGTCGGTGAGGCACTGGACGACAGTTAACCGCCCCTGGCAGGAATGGCCTGAAAAATATGATAAAATACCACACGCCCTCAAACCAGGACGTTCAATTTGGGGCATGGTGCAATGGCAGCACAGCAGACTTTGGATCTGTTTATTCTGGTTCGAGTCCGGATGCCCCAGCTAGTACCTAAAAATGATCGCTGATAAGACTTACGCAAAACCACTGGAGTGTAGAAACGCTTGCTGGTCACACTGTTCTGGTTTTGCGTTTTTAATTTGATGGAGGTGTGATGAATCTATCCGCTGTGATTCTTGCCGCCGGACAGGGTACGCGCATGAAATCTGACCTGCCCAAGGTGCTCCACCTGCTGCTGGGTATGCCCATAGCCCACTATGCCATTGAAGTAGCCAGGCAGGTCACTGGCAACCCCCCGTTATTGGTGATTGGGCACGGGGCAGACCGGGTGCGCCAGGTGCTGGGCAGCCAGGCAAATTATGTCGTTCAAGAGCCGCAGCTTGGCACCGGGCACGCCGTGATGCAGGCAGAGCCATTATTAACCGGCAAAGCTGATTTGCTTCTGGTAACCTATGCCGACATGCCATTGCTGACCGCTGAGTCGCTCGCCAGGCTGGTTGACCTGGCACAATCGCATTCCGGCCCTCTCACCATGCTCACCGTCTCCGCCGCTGATACACGCGGCTTTGGGCGCATCTTGCGCGACCCGCATGGGCGGGTAAGCGCGGTGGTGGAGGAAGCCCAGGCCTCCCCTGAGCAGCTTAATATCCGTGAGCTTAATCCCGGGGTATATTGCTTTAAAACCGATTGGCTGTGGCCGGCGTTACATCGCATCAAACTATCACCCAAGGGTGAATATTATCTCACCGACCTGGTTGGGATGGCAGTTGACAGCGGCTACACCATCGCTACACTTGCCATGGAAGACGTCGAAGAAGTTATCGGCATCAACAACCGTGTGCATCTGGCTCAGGCTGAGGCCATCCTGCGCCGGCGGATTAATACCCAATGGATGCTCGCCGGCGTGACCATGATTGACCCTGCCAGCACTTACATCGAGCCAGGCGTCACCTTGGGGCAGGATACCGTGTTGTGGCCTGGCACATACCTGCACGGCGATACTAAGCTTGGTGCGGGCTGTGTCATCGGCCCCAACACCTTTATCAAGGACACCATCGTGGGTGATCACTGTACTCTGCTGTGCTCTGTGCTTGAATACGCAGTGCTCGAAGATCACGTTGAGATGGGTCCCTTCTGCCACCTGCGCAAGGGCGCCCATCTTGCTTCGGGCGTGCATATGGGTAATTTCGGCGAGGTCAAGAATTCTACCCTCGGTCAGGGTGCCAGGATGGGGCATTTTTCGTACCTGGGTGACGCCACCGTCGGTGCGGGCGTGAACATTGGCGCTGGCACGATCACCTGTAATTATGATGGCCAGCACAAATACCCCACCGAGATTGGCGAAGGGGCTTTCATCGGCTCCGATACCATGCTGGTTGCGCCGGTGAAGGTGGGTGCCGGGGCCAAGACCGGTGCCGGCGCGGTGGTCACCAGGGATATTCCCCCAGGCACGCTCGCCGTGGGTGTACCTGCAAGGGTGATCCGTGAGCTGAAAAAGTGAGCCATTACCTGATTATCCTGGGTTTATTGCTCCTGTTCTGCATCGACATCTACACCATCGCATTCCGCAGCTCTTTGTTGAACTCCAGCCTGGCGCGCCTGCTTTCCCTCAGGGAAGAGATGAAAACGCAGGTAAACCGCACCATCAGCTTGCTGCACGCCCCGCAAGAGTGGTCGGCTGCCAGCAATTTACTCCAGCTTGTAGCTCGTTTTTTAGGCGCCAGTTTGCTGGTGGCGCTGTTTTTCCCCCGAGAGATCACCGTAACATCCATGCTGGTGCTGCTGGGCATATTACTATTAGCTGCCATTGTGGTCTTTTGGCTGGAATGGCTGGTGGAGAGGGGGGTCTCTCGCCACCCAGAAGCGTGGGCGATGCGCCTGGCCGGCTCCGTGCGCACTACTACGGTGATCCTTTCTCCCATCCTGCTGATACCGCTGGCAATCAGCCGGCGCAAGGGCGATCAACAGGAACCGGTAAGCTCCGTCACTGAAGAAGAGCTCAAGAGCATGGTAGACGCTGGGCACGAGGGAGGTGTGCTCGAGACGGAAGAGCGACAGATGATTTACTCCATCTTTGAGCTGGGCGACACCCTGGTGCGAGAGATTATGCTGCCGCGCATCTATATCAATGCCCTCGAGATCTCCACATCCCTTTCAGATGCCGTGGATGCTTTTATCAAGTCGGGACATTCACGCCTCCCGGTTTACCAGGAATCGATCGACAATATCCTGGGCTTGCTGTATGCCAAGGACCTGCTGAAGGTATCGAATCGGGTTGAGCAGGTCGAATCACTGAACAGTCTGCTCCGTCCCGCCACTTTTGTACCCGAGGCAAAGAAGGTGGATGAGCTGCTGCAGGAAATGCAGGCCGGGCAATTCCACATGGCCATGGTCGTGGACGAGTATGGCGGCATCGCCGGCCTCGTCACCCTGGAGGATATCTTTGAAGAAATCGTGGGTGAGATCCAGGATGAGTATGACCAGAGTGAGGAAGCACCCTATACCAGGATCAACGATGGCGAATGTGTGTTCCAGGGCCGGGTGGATCTTAGGGATTTCAACGAGGTCATGGGCACCCAGCTGCCTATCGAAGAGACTGATACACTGGGCGGTTTCATCTACGAGCAAATAGGCCGTGTGCCCACTAGCGGTGAAACATTGCAGGTTGGCGATATTCAATTAATTATCGAGCAGGTCACCGGCCGGCGCATCCGCAAGGTGAGAGCCAGGAAACTGAGTGAACCGCCTCTACAGGAGCAACAAGATGAATCAACAATTAACTGATGAGCTTCGTACCCGGCTGATCGACCTGGCCAGGCTTGCCCGTCAGAATGCCTATGCCCCGTATTCGGGCTATAAGGTGGGTGCGGCATTGCTAGCCGCCTCAGGCAGGATTTTCACCGGCTGTAATGTGGAAAGTGCTGCTTACCCCACCAGTATGTGTGCTGAAAGGGTGGCGATATTCAAGGCGGTTTCGGAAGGCGAGCAGAAGTTTGTCGCTCTTGCGGTCGTCACCGCTAATGGTGGCACGCCCTGTGGCGCCTGCCGGCAGGTGATGGCAGAATTTGGCCTGGACATGATTGTGCTCATCGCTGACTCGCAAGGCAACCTGAAGCAGCAAATTACACTTTCCGAATTACTGCCAGGAGCCTTCACCCCCGGGGATTTAATGAAAAAGTAACAAACGGTAGGCATTATCGGGGATAGGAAAAGGGATAATAAGAAAAAAATCACATTGCAAACTTTTTATCTGTGTGCTAAACTTGATATCACGTTTAGCCAACCTGACTCAAACAAAATCTAATAAGAGGAGAAACCGCATGAAGAAGTTATCTACATTTTTAGCCCTATTGATGATTGCTTCCGTGATGCTGGCTGCCTGTGCGCCAGCTGCGACCACCACACCATCGCAAGTTGTCACAGAGCCTACCCAACCGCCACCACCGACCGAAAAGCCGTATCGTGTAGGCTTTGTAACCGATACCGGTGGCATTGATGATCAAAGCTTCAATACCACCCAATGGAACGGTGTTTTGAGGGCGCAAGAGCAGCTTGGTATAAAGGCGCAATTCATCCAGTCGGATGAAGCCACTCAATATACCCCAAACCTGACCGAGTTCGCCAGCCAAGGCTATGACCTTGTAATTGCTTCTGGCTTCTTCCTCGGTGGAGACCTGGCAAAAGTTGCCGCCGAATATCCCGACGTCAAGTTTTCCATTGTGGACTATTCCTATCCTGACCCGTTCGGTGTTCCCGAAGGTGTTGTGGGCAATTCAGAGTGCATCCCAAATGTTCAGGGACAGGTCTTCAAGACTGACCAGGCAGCATTTCTGGCGGGTTATTTAGCCGCCGGTATGTCCAAGACCGGTAAGCTCGGTTATTTTGGTGGCGCTAAAATCCCCACCGTGACCATCTTCGGTGTCGGCTTTCAGGCTGGTATGGAATATTACAATCAGGTGCATGGCACGAGTGTGACCCTGTTGGGATGGGATAACAAGACCGGCGAAGGCCTGTTCACGGGTGACTTCTCTGACCTGAACAAGGGGAAGGAATCCACAGCGTCACTCTTCGATGAAGGTGCAGATATCTTCATGGGCGTTGGTGGCCTGATCGGTTCTCCCGGTTTCGATGTTGCTCGTGAGCGTGGCGGTTATGGCATCTGGGTGGACGTTGATGGCTACAACCTGCTGCCTGAGGCTCGCGATGTTCTCCTCACCAGCGTAATGAAGAATATGGACAACTCGGTCTTCGATGTGATTAAAGCCGCTATGGATGGCAACTTCGATGGTTGTGGCGTTTATGTCGGCAGCATCGCCAATAATGGCGTGGGCATTGCCCCGTATCACGATTTGGCTAGCGCAGTACCAGCCGACCTGCAAGCGGAAGTCGATGACCTGAGGGCAAAGATTGCGTCTGGTGAAATTGCCGATACTGGTTGTGTATCTTATCCAGATTGGTGCCCCGCGGGGTTATACCCGTAGAATTTAGTTGCTAGCATTGAGCAGGCGGTGTCTGGTAATAAAACAGACACCGCCTGCTGAAAAAATGTTATCACCGAATATAAGATTCTCCCTTTTCTAAACCGAGGAGAGATGTATGACGCCTATCCTGGAATTGCATGGTATTACCAAGCGTTTTCCTGGCGTTCTGGCAAATGACCATATCGACCTTACCCTGAACGAGGGTGAAGTCCTCGCCTTATTAGGGGAAAACGGTGCTGGCAAGACCACGCTAATGAACATTCTGTATGGCTTATATACGCAGGATGAAGGGGAAATCTACATCCGAGGCAAGAAAGCAGCCATCCACTCTCCACGTGATGCTATCGACATGGGCGTAGGCATGGTGCACCAGCATTTCATGCTGGTAACGGTTTTTACGGTTACTGAAAATGTGATGCTCGGCATTGAGCCAACTAAGGCCGGCGTCTTTCTGGATCGAGCGATGGTGGCTCAGGAAATTAACCAAATTTCCGAACGCTTCGGCTTGAAAGTTGAGCCCAATACCTATATCGAAGACCTGTCGGTTGGTGCTCAGCAGCGCGTTGAGATTATCAAAGTCTTGTATCGCCAGGCAGATATCCTGATCTTTGACGAGCCCACTGCTGTGCTGACTCCTCAGGAAGTAGACGACCTGTTTATTGTGCTCCATTCTTTGGTCGAACAGGGTAAATCCCTCATTTTCATCAGTCATAAGCTCAATGAGGTATTGTCGATTGCAGACCGTATCATGGTGTTGAGGGATGGTAAGCTGGTCGGCGTCACCACCCCTGCCCAGGCTACTGAGGCTTCGCTGGCAAGCATGATGGTGGGACGGGAAGTTATCCTGGAAGTGGAGAAGCAGCCGGCTAAGGTTGGTGATGCGGTGCTGGAAGTGCAAGACTTGCATGTCCGCGATGATCGCCAGCTGCTGGCAGTGAATGGGACTTCATTTGAAGTCAGGGCGGGCGAAGTACTGGGGGTGGCTGGTGTGCAGGGTAATGGGCAGACCGAGTTGGTTGAAGCACTCACCGGCTTGCGAAAAGTGGAAAGCGGCCAGGTAAAATTCATGGGGCAGGAAACCACCACGGCTTCCCCACGTGAGATTACTGAAGCAGGGACAGCCCACGTACCTGAGGACCGTCTGCGAGACGGATTGGTACTCACTCTCTCGGTGGCGGATAACCTGGTATTGAATACATACTACCAACCTCCGTTCACCAAAGGCAAGATACTCCAGGCGAAGGAGATCAACAAGGCTGCTAGCGAGCGCGTAGAACAATTCGATGTGCGCACTCCTGGTATCTCGATTCCCGTATCTAATTTATCGGGCGGCAACCAGCAGAAGGTGATCGTAGCGCGTGAATTCTCTCGCCCGATCAAGTTGCTGATCGCCTCCCAGCCCACCCGGGGTTTGGATGTAGGTTCTATCGAGTATATCCATAAGCGCATAATCGAGAAACGGGATGATGGCTGTGCCGTATTACTGGTCTCGCCCGAATTGGACGAAGTGATGAGCTTGTCAGATCGCATCGCCGTGATGTATGAAGGAAAAATCCTGGATATCCTGCCCCAACAGCAAGCCACCCGCAAAGAGCTTGGATTACTAATGGCAGGTGTGCAAGATAAAGTTAATGATGCGCCCACGACCTGATGGCAGTCTGACAGGCTCTACCGGTAATGGGAATCGTTCAGTCTTGTCCGTCTGATAAAATCTGGAGGTCGAATTGAGCCCAAAAAAGCAGGCCTCAACCGAGAAAAAAGACGAAATCCCTAAAAAGCAGCGTTCCCTGCTCCAACGCATTTTTGTCAGGCAGGGCGCACGCTCGACAGTCCTGGTGCCAATCCTGGCGGTTTTCACAGCCTTGGTGATTGGGGCCATTATTATTTTAGTATCGACACCGGCAGTCATTGATGCCTGGCGAAATTTTCTGAGTGCACCTGGCAACGCTTTCTCGATCACCTGGGTCACAGTTCGAGATGCCTATCTCTCTCTGTTCCAGGGGGCATTCGGCAGCCCACGCGATATTGTGGCGGGATTCAAGACCTGGTTCACTACCGGTGATAGTCTGCCATTACGTTCTGCATTGCGTCCGTTCAGCGAAAGCCTGGTGATTTCCACACCCTATATCTTCGCTGGTTTGGGTGTGGCGCTGGGTTTCCAGGGCAACCTCTTCAATATAGGAGCAGAAGGGCAGATATTCGTGGGTGGCCTGGCTTCGGTATTCGTGGGTTATTCGATCAGTGGTTTGCCAATGATCATCCACCTGCCTCTGGCATTATTGGCAGGCATATTGGCAGGCGTCATCTGGGGTGCTATCCCCGGGTATCTAAAAGCCAAGACCGGAGCCCACGAGGTGATCAATACGATCATGATGAACTACGTGGCTTTTCGCCTCACGGATTTTCTGCTTACGGGGCCCATGGCCCGCCCGGATGGTTTGCCCATCACCCCAGAGATAAAACCATCCGCCTCTTTGCCCCTCTTATTTGGGTCCCCCATGCGTATTCACCTGGGATTTATCCTGGCTTTGGTGGCTGCTTACCTGGTGTACTGGTTCCTGTGGAAGACACCGCGCGGCATGGAGATTCGCATCACCGGGCAGAACGTACATGCTGCACGCTACGCCGGTATTAATATCAGCGCAGTGATTGTGATGACGATGGCATTGAGTGCCGCTCTGGCCGGCCTGGCAGGTGCCAACCAGGTATTAGGAGTGGATCACCGCCTGGTGCGTGCCTTTTCCACTGGCTATGGTTTCGACTCAATCTCCCTGGCATTGTTGGGTAACAGCCATCCTCTGGGGGTGGTGCTGGCCTCGCTGCTGTTCGGTTTTCTGCGCGGTGGAGCGGCTCGTATGCAATCGGTAGCAGGGATACCGGTTGAGATCATTCGTATTATCCAAGGCTTAATCATCGTTTTCGTCGCTGCCCCGGAGATCATCCGCAGCCTATACCGGTTGAAGGAAGTCAAGAAGACCGGTCCGGTAGTGGCCCAACCAACTGAAGAACTTTGAGAGTGATACATGGCTGAAATCGCAATCGTCCAGAAAAAACGCAGCAGTCGTCGAGCCCTGGTCATCGGAATAGTATCTATAATCATTGCCATATTTTTATTGTTATTAGGTTTGAATAAACAAGGTGAGGTTTCCACGTTTGTACTTACCAGTCAGCGTGCCGGGGTGACAATTGCCGCACCCGATCTTGTGCTACCCACTGCTATCACGCTATATATTTTCTGTGGCATTGCAGGATTGTTGGGCCTCTCGCAGATTGTGCGTCGTTTTAAACGCGATAATTT
>Ga0172363_10000087_pt1 | contig 53902 bp, 39 predicted proteins | sample LakKivs2_kivu2a2_FD_114541 | JGI IMG/M metagenome (GOLD analysis project Ga0172363, IMG submission 114541) | Sediment microbial communities from Lake Kivu, Rwanda - Sediment s2_kivu2a2 | ecosystem: Environmental > Aquatic > Freshwater > Lake > Sediment | place: Rwanda: Western Province, Lake... | reverse complement strand
CTGACCAAGTGGGGGATGCCGGAACTCTTGTCGGTGATGGGCACGGAATACATCTTCATTGCGAACGTGGCGATGCTCAGGATGACGATGGGTGACGTGGGGCCGGAGGTCGTGAGCCAGGTCCGGCCCACGATGGAGGGGCGGGCGTACGTCAACGCTTCGCTCAGCCTCAAGATGCAGGGGAAGAAACGGGTCGCCGGCGAGTTCCGCACGATGGACACGCTGACGGCTGAGATCATCGCAAACCTGGACGAGACGGAATATGTTCCCGAGAAGCTCCCACCTGCACTCAGAGGGCTCTTGTTCAAGATGATTCGGCAGAACCTGGGATTGATCGGGCGGGTACTCCAGGCGCTCCGGCGCCCCGAGATGTACAAGCAGCAGTATCTCGATGCTATCCGGCAGTTGCATCAGGATTTGGCCGCCGAAGCGCGCCAAGCGCCGCCCATCCGGGAATTTGCCGAGCGAACGATCGCCCGGATGACGGCGGACGTGGGCCTGTTTCTGCTCGTCATCTTCGCCGCCGAGATTGCCAAGTCGCGGATCAGAAATCTGTTCAAAAATGACCCGCCCGAGGTGTGCGAGCGGGTGGTGCACCTCGAACGCGCACTGCCGAACAACGTCACGATCGAGATGGGGCTTGCCATGACCCGCCTGGCCCGCTTCGGCGAAATCGGCGCGTGTGCATCGGGAGACGAGTTTGCTGCCAAATTGAACGCGCGGGCCTTCTCCCCGGAATTCCTGCAGGCCTGGGATCGCTTTATGGACACGTATGGCTTCCGCTGCCCGATGGAGATGGACCCGGCCACGCCGCGCCCCTACGAGCGACCGGCGCACTTCTTCGAGCAATTGCGGGCGATGGCCGCCAACGTGGACGAAGAACACAACCCGCAGGCCGTCTACGAGCGGGTGCGGGCGGAGCGCGAACAGGCGTACATGGAGTTGCTGCAAATTGCCCGCCACAAGGGCCGCCGCCAGGCGCGGCAGCTCGAACAGAACTACCGTATCCTGATTGAACTGGGCGGCTTCAGGGAGACACCCAAATATTGCTTCGTCCTGGCCGCGGACATGTTCAGGCGGCGGGTGCTCCAGGCGGCGCAAACGCTGGTGGAGGCCGGGCGGCTGGATGACCTGCAGCAGGTGTTTGACCTGACCATGGACGACCTGGCAAAAGCGCTGGCCGATCCGACGCTCGACCTGCGGGCGCGCGCAGAGCAGAACACCCGCTTCATGAACAGATTCAGGCGCGTTCGCGAGTTCCCGCGCGTGGTGGACTCGCGCGGCAAGATCTTCCGCGCGCCCAAGCGGGAAGCGCGCGAGGGCGAACTGGCCGGCGAGCCGATCTCGCCCGGCGTCGTGCGCGGGCCGGTCAAGGTGCTCCACGCGGCGGACGAAAAGCCGCTCCTGCCGGGCGACGTCATGGTCACCCGCGCCACCGACCCTGGCTGGACGCCGCTCTTCATCAACGCGAGCGGGATCATCCTCGAAGTGGGCGGCTTGCTCCAGCACGGAGCGCTGGTGGCGCGAGAGTATGGCAAACCCTGCGTCGCCGGGATCGAAAATGTGACCGACATCCTACGCGACGGGCAGATGGTCGAAATAGATGGCGCGCACGGAATTGTCCGGTTGGCGTGAAACGTGAAACGTGAAACGTGAAACGTGATGATTTCCTTTTCACCTCTTGCCGTACTCTGGACGTCGCTGCCAGGACTGCTCAAAGCCCAGCGGTACGTGAGCCGAGATCGGCGCAAGATCCCGGAATTTATCGCTGCGACCCCGGGCTGGTGCCGCAGCCAGCGCATGCAGATCCAGGCTGTCCGTAGTGGGGACAAATTGATCTTGTCGTCGTTATGGCGAGAGGCCATAAAACCATATTTCCTGCAGGCCTGCGGATTGCTGCGCGGCGTGACCATGCTGTTCTCTGACCCCGCCACCAGGTTGCGATTGGATTTGATCAGGCTGGCCGGAGAAGCCGACGCCAACACCATCATGTCGAACCTGGCGGGCAGCGCGGCCGATCTGGAAAGCCTGGGGCCGCTGGTCGGCCTGGCGCAGGTGGCGCGCGGCGATATGAGCCGGGATGCTTATGAGGTAACACGCCTAACCCGGCTGATCCGCCAGTTCGCCCTGCGCGCCGGGGGACTCGCCGGCCTGGGGGATGACATCTTTAGCAATCATCACTGACGTAGGTGCTCCCCTATCCCATGCGGCCATCGTCGCCCGCGAGTTGGGGATTCCAGCCGTCGTTGGTTGCGGCAATGCCACCATGCGTCTCAAAACTGGTAACCGCGTGCGCGTGGATGGCGGACGCGGTATAGTCGAAATCTTGAAGGAAGGAGCGCAATGAACCACAAATATGTACTACCTCTGGCCGATTCAGAGGCCACTTTGGAGACTGCGGGCGGCAAGGGCGCGTCGCTGGCCCGGCTCTCCAACGCTGGATTGCCAGTGCCGGGTGGATTCCACGTGACCACTGCGGCCTACAAGCAGTTCGTGGCCGAGAGCAATTTGCAGCCGCGCATCCTGGCGGCGCTGGAAGCGGTGGACGTGGCGCAGCCCTCCACACTGGAGGCGGCTTCGCGCGCCATCCAAGACCTGTTCGCGCAGGCGCACATCCCTGCGGCCATCGCCGGGGCCATCGCTCAGGCGTATGTGGACTTGCCGGGCGATCATCCGGTGGTTGCCGTGCGCTCCTCGGCCACCGCCGAGGACCTGCCCGACCTCTCGTTCGCCGGCCAGCAGGAGACGTTCCTGAACATCCACGGCCTCGAGGCCGTGCAGGAGGCGGTCAAGCGCTGCTGGGCTTCCTTGTGGACGGCGCGGGCGATCGGCTATCGCGCGCAGCACTCCATTGACCAGAGTGCGGTCAGCCTGGCGGTCGTTGTACAGATGCTGGTACACGCCGAGGCGGCGGGCATCCTGTTCACCGCCAACCCGGTCACGGGTACGCGTGGCGAGGCGCTGATCAGCGCGGCCTGGGGGCTGGGCGAGGCCGTCGTGGGCGGGCTGGTAACGCCCGATGCGCTCACCGTGGACAAGGCCACCGGCGGCGTGCTCGCGCGCGAGACGGCCGACAAGCAGGTGATGACGGTGCTGTTGGAAAGCGGCACAGAGGAGCATCCCGTTCCTGAGACGATGCGCCAGACACCCGTGCTGACCGATCAGCAGGCGGCCAAGTTGGCGCAGTTAGGTGCGCAGATCGAGGCTCTGTACGGCATGCCGATGGACATTGAATGGGCGCTGGCCGAAAACCAGTTCGCTATCGTCCAGGCGCGGCCCATCACTGCGCTTCCACCGGAAGCGCGGCTGCCGGAGGCAGAAGCGCCTGTTCCGACCGAGTGGGCACTGCCCGACCCCAAGGGGCAATATATGCGCACCAGCGTCGCCGAACTGCTGCCCGACCCGCTGACGCCTCTGTTCGCCACGTTGGGCCGCTCAGCCATCAACGCCGGCACCAAGCGGCTGGGGAACGAGCTTGCAGGCTCTGAAGATGGGTGGCCGGACGAGACGGTCGTCACCATCAACGATTACGCCTATTACACCACCCGGTTTACGCCCAGGCAACTACTGGGGTTACTGACCACCATGCCTTTTACCATGCCGCGCATGATGCGGCACGCCGAAACGCGTTGGCGTGACGAGGTTCACCCGCACTATGTTGAAACCATCCAGCGCTGGCAGGCCAGGCCGTTGAACGAACTGCCCACAACTGACATCCTGACTGGCGTACGTCAACTTGCGGATGCGTCGTTTGACATCTACGCCTTGTACCAGTCCGCCCTTTTCCCGAATGCCAACTTGAGCGAGATGCTGTTTACCCGTGTCTATGACCGGCTGATCAAGCGCGAGGGCGATCCCCCGGTCTTGACCTATATTCTGGGGTTCGACAGCACTCCCATCCTGGCCGAAAAGTGCCTCTACGACATCGCCGGATGGTGCCGCACGCGCCCCGCCCTGGCAGCTTACGTCGCCAACACACCGGCCCGGCAACTGGCCGTGCAACTGGAAGACGACCAAGCGCCGCCGGGCGTGGCGACTGAAGATTGGCTCCAGTGGCAGAACCGCTTCCACGCGCATATGCAGCAGTACGGGCACATCATCTACGATCTCGACTTTGCCAGGCCAGTGCCGGCCGACGATCCCACCCCACTGCTGGATACGTGCAAGATGTTCCTCAGCGGCCAGTGCCCAAATCCCTACGCGCGCCAGCAAGCTGCGGCCGAGCGGCGCGAACAGGCGACGCAGGCCATCTTAGGGCGGCTGAAGGGGCTGCGCCTGAAGCTTTTTCGCAAGCTCGTCACCTGGGCGCAAAAGAGCGTCCCCCTGCGCGAGGAGGGCCTGGCCGACCTGGGCCTGGGCTATCCGCAACTGCGGCACATGCTGCTGGAGTTGGGGCGCCGGCTGGTTCAGGCCGGCGCCATCGAGCAACCCAACGACGTCTTTTGGCTGTTCCAGGCCGAGGCTGAGCAAGCCGCTGGCGCGCTCGACAAAGGCGAATCCATAAACTCCATGGGCGACGCCGTGAAGGAGCGCAAAGCCGTGTGGCGTGCGGAACAGCGCGCCACCCCTCCGCCGGTGCTCCCCCCAAAGTCCAAGTGGATGGGGCTTGATCTGAACATGTTTGTGGGCACGCAGGAGGGCGACCAGGCTGCTGATACCATTCGTGGCGCGGGCACCAGCCCGGGCCGTGTGACCGGCACCGCTCGCGTCCTGCACGGTCCGGAAGACTTTGATCGGATGCAGCCAGGGGATATCCTGGTCGCCATGATCACCACGCCGGCCTGGACGCCCCTGTTCGCCCGCGCCGCCGCCGTCGTCACCGATATCGGCGGGCAGTTGAGCCATGGCTCGATTGTAGCCCGCGAGTACGGCATCCCGGCGGTGATGGGCACGGGCGTGGCGACCAGGCGCATCCACAGTGGGCAGATAATTACGGTAGATGGCGGCGCCGGTGTGGTGACTCTTGTGGAAGGATGAAAAAGATTCGGTTGGCGTTCCCCCGGCCGGCGTGGACGTCCCCCCGTTTCCCGTTTCCTGGTGGCACACATCCCCACCCGGCGGGAGGCATTCGAGAAGGACAGGGCCTTGCCGCTCTTGCCGGCGTGGATCCGGGGGCGCTTCGATCCCTTCCGGTGGGCCGCCGACCCGAACCGCCGGCTAGATGTCTTTGACCCCCAAGCGCCCATATCCCCCGCCGCGCCGAATACTGATGGCGTTGTCAAGGGGCATCCGGGCTCCGCCGGACGCGTGGAGGGGGTGGTTCGGCGCATTGACAGCCTCGATGAGGGAGACCAGCTCCAACCCGGCGAGATCCTAGTCGCCCGCACGACGAACGTGGGCTGGACGCCGCTGTTCCCGCGCGCTGCAGCAGTGGTTACAGACATTGGCGGCTCGTTGTCCCACGCCGCCATCGTCGCCCGCGAATTGGGCATCCCCGCCGTCGTGGGCTGCGGCGACGCCACCATACGCCTCAAGACTGGCGACCGGGTGCGGGTGGATGGGGGGAAGGGTATTGTGGAGATCCTGGGATATGTCAACGAGCAACCGTAAACAAGTCGTCATTCTGTCCTTCGCCCTGGTCGTGGTCACGCTGGGGTTTGGGATGGTCATTCCGATCTTCCCCTTCTACGTGGACCGCTTAGGGGCCGGTGGTCGCGAGTTGGGCCTGCTCACGGCGACTGCCGCCTTGACGGAGTTGATCTTTGGCCCGATGTGGGGCAGCATTTCCGACCGTACCGGCCGCCGGCCCATCTTGATGCTTGGCTTGCTGGGGTACGGCCTGTCGTCGCTGCTGTTTGGGCTTGCCACACAGTTGTGGATGCTGTTCGTCTTCAGGGCCCTGTCGGGCGTGCTGTCTGCGGCCACGATGTCCACGGCGATGGCCTACATCGGCGACAGTACCTCGGACGAGGACCGCGGAGGCGGGATGGGTATCCTGGGGGCTGCGATGGGGCTGGGCCTCATCCTGGGGCCGGGTTTCGGCGGCTGGCTGGCCACCATCTCCCTGCCGACACCGTTCTTCGCCGCCGCCGCGCTCTCCCTGCTGACGCTGGTGCTGGTCTTTATCTTGCTCCCTGAATCACTCTCCCCCGAGGCCCGCCGGCAGGCGGAGGGCAAGGTGAGGACCGTGCAGTTTGGCGAACTGTGGCGTGCGCTGTTCAGCCCCATTGGGATTCTTCTGTTCATGGCCTTTCTGGCCAGTTTCGGGTTGGCCAACTTTGAAGCCGTTTTCGGGCTATATGCTTTGGAGAAATTCGATTACGGCCCGGAACGCGTGGGGACGATTCTGGCGGTGGTCGGCCTGGTATCCACCGTCGGCAAGGTGTTCACCGGGTCGCTCACCCGGCGCTGGGGAGACGCCGCCGTCATCAAAACCTCGTTGTTCACCGGCTCGATTGGCTTCCTGGTGTTGTTATTGGCCAGCACGTATCCCACCATCCTGCTCGCCACGGGCTTCTTCGTCCTGTCCAAGACGTTTCTGCGCCCGGCGGTGATGTCCCTGACCTCCAAGCGCGCCGCGGTGGGCCAGGGGGCGGCCATGGGGTTGAGCAACTCCTTCATGAGCCTGGGGCGCATCGTGGGGCCGATCTGGGCCGGCTTTATCTTCGACGTGAACGTCAACTCCCCTTACCTCAGCGGCGCGGCGATCCTGTTCATCGGGTTCCTGGTCAGCCTGATGTGGGTGACACAGGGCCAGAAAGAAAAGACCAGCGCCGGAGCGCAACCGGCAGCGGACTAGCCGCGGCAGCGGACTCCCCAACTTGGCGGAGTCCCCAACTTGTTGGGGTCTTTTCCGGCAACCTGCACAAGTTCGGGACTCCGACCGCCGTCTTTTGACAGGGCGTCACACTTCTGCTATGATGGTGGTCAACCTACCCTCCCGCAGGTTAGGAACCTGCGGGAGGGTATATGGAGCGGAAGGAGGAATATGGCTGTGACCGGCGTTCTCCAGGTTTTGGGCGGCCTGGCCCTGTTTCTGTTCGGCATCCGCATGCTCAGCGCAGGGATGGAAAAACTGGCGGGGGGCCGCATCCAGGAGTGGCTGGACCGCATGACCGGCAGGCCGCTCAAGGGCGCGTTCTTCGGCGCTGCGGCGACGGCGCTGATTCAGAGCAGCGGCCTGTTGATGGTCACCATGATCGGGCTGATCAATGCCAACCTGATGACGCTCGAGCAGGCGGTCGGCGTGATGATGGGGCAGGAGATCGGCACGACGCTCACGGCCCAACTGGTGGCGTTCAGGGTTGGGGACACGAGCCTGCTCTTTGTCATCCTCGGCGTCGTCTTAATCGAGTTCGTCCCACAACGCAACTGGCGCACGTACGGGGAAATCGTCCTGGGGGCGGGCATCCTGTTCCTGGGGATGGGCACGATGTCCGGGGCCCTGAAAGCGCTGGTGGCCCAGCCGGCCGTGTCGGCGTGGTTGGCGACGATGGGGCGAAATCCCCTGGCCGGTGTCCTGGCGGGCACGCTCGCCACGGCTATCGTCCAGTCCAGTTCGGCCATCACCGCCCTGCTGGTGGCGATGGGCATGAGCCAGGCGATCGAGTTGCGTGGAGCGATCGCCTTGCTCCTGGGCGCCAACGTCGGCTCCTGCGTGATGGGGCTGATCGCCTCGGCGCGCCTCTCCCGCCCCGCCCGGCGCGCCTCCATCGCGCAGATCCTGATCAACGTCTTCGGGGTGCTGTTGTTCCTGCCCATCCTGGGGCCCTTTACTGCGCTCGTCGGCCACACGTCGCCCGTGCTCCCGCGCCAGATCGCCAACGCGCACACCATTTTCAACGTCACCGTCAGCATCATACTCCTCCCCTTTGTTCGACAGGTCGCGCGGGCGGCTGAGTCGTTGATACCGAAAAGCAAGCGCGAAGAGAAGGCCAGGCTCACGGCGTACATTGACGAGCGGCAGTATCGCCTGCCCGCCGTGGCGTTGACGGAAGCGCTGCGGGAGTTGTACCACATGGGTGACGTGACGGCCCACATGCTCGAACACAGCCGCAGGGCGCTGATCGCCGAAGATATGGAGGCCGCCGCCTGGGTGGTAAAGCAAGAGGAAGAACTCGTTGACCCGACGCGCAGAGTCCTGGAGGACTTTGTCAACACGCTGATGCAGGAGGACCTCAGCGTGCCCCAGCAGCGACGTTGCTTCCAGATCAAGAACCTGATCATTGACGTCGAGCGCGTGGGCGACCTGGCCGAGGACCTGGCCGAGGCTGCGCAGAGGAAGGCGGCTCAGCGCGTGGCGTTCAGTCCGCAGGCGGTGCAGGATCTGGACCGCCTGTGCCAGCACGCGCACCGTACCTACACGTGTGCCCTGCAATCTGTGCGGGATGGCGACCGGGCGTTGGCACAGCGTGCCTGTGATCTGGAAGACGAGTTCGACGATCTATATACAGAAGCACGCCAGGCGCACATCGAGCGTTTAGATGCAGGGATATGCAAGCCGGAAGCGGACGTGCTCTTCGTAGAATCGCTGCGCAACCTGGAGCGCATCGGCGACCACGCCGACAACCTGGGCGTCAGTGTCAGCCGGAACTAGAAAATGTCGTTGGTTTGCGCTTCATCCCATCAGGATGTGCACTTCGTGCTGCTGACCATCACCCAGCAGCGGTATCTCCTTGTCGGGCAGGATGTCGCCGTCCAGCGTCGCCTGTCTCACCCCACGGTTGACGCCGCCTGGATTCTCCACGCGAACGTGGTAAACGGTTCCCCCGTCGCGGTAGGTCAATTCGTAACCCGGCCAGCCCCTGGGAATACACGGGTTGATTTGCAGTGAGTTCCCTCTCCGGCGCAGCCCCAGGATGGCTTCCAGGCCCAGGCGAACCATCCACCCGGCTGCTCCCGTGTACCAGGTCCAGCCGCCACGTCCCACGTGTGGTTCCCCACTGTAGACGTCTGCTGCCACGGCGTAAGGCTCCACCCTGTAGCGCGCTGCCTTGGCGGGTGTGTCACTGTGGTAAATGGGGTTGAGCAGCCGGAACAGCGCTTCTGCGCGATCTCCCTGTCCCAGTTCGGCAAAGGCCCACGTGGCCCACAGCGCGGCGTGTGTGTATTGCCCCCCGTTCTCCCGGATACCCGGTGGATAGCCCTTGATGTAACCGGGATCGTGCATCGTCTTGTCGAAAGGCGGGGCAAAGAGCAGCACCAGTCGGATGTACTCATCCGCGTCGTCGGAGCATACCAGCCGGTCGGCGACGGACTCCATCGCCGACACCGCACGCGCTGGATCGGCCGCCCCGGATATGGCGGCCCACGATTGGGCGATGGAATCAATCTGGCATTCGAGGTTTTCTGCTGAGCCCAGCGGTGTGCCGTCGTCGTAGTACGCACGGCGGTACCAGTTGCCATCCCAGGCATGCTGTTCCAGGGCCTGGCGCAGGTCTTGCGCCCGCTGCCGGTACGCCGTGGCCCGTTCTTCGTCGCCCTTATGCTCGCAGAGGGGGGCAAAGCAGGTCAATGTGGCGTACAGGAACCAGCCTAGCCACACACTTTCGCCCCGCCCCTCGCTGCCTACCCGGTTCATCCCATCGTTCCAGTCTCCGCTGCCCATCAAGGGCAGGGCATGCGCTCCGGCGGTTGACCCCTTGTCCAATGCCCGGCGGCAGTGCTCGTAAAGCGTGCCGGGTTCGGCCGCGCTCTCATAGCGCCCGTAGCGCTCCTCTTCTCCTGCTTCCAGGGGCTCGCCTGTGAGAAACGGCACTTGCTCGCTCAGGATCGCTTCGTCGCCAGTAGCGTCCACGTACTGTGCGGTGACAAAGGGGAGCCACAGCAGGTCGTCGGAGCAGCGTGTGCGCACCCCGCGCCCTGAAGGTGGATGCCACCAGTGGAGCACGTCACCCGCTTCAAACTGGTGGCCCGCTGCTCGCAAGATATGCTCCCGTGCGATCTCAGGTGCGGCGGACACCAGGGCCATGACGTCCTGCAATTGATCGCGGTACCCGAAGGCGCCGCTGGATTGGTACAGCGCGGAGCGCCCCCATACGCGGCACGCGAGCGCCTGGTACAGCAACCAACGATTGAGCAGCAAATTCATCGCCGCGTCGGGCGTCTCCACCGTGACGGTGCCCAACATACAATCCCACAACTTGTTCACAGCCTTCCAACTGGCATTTACCTGCGCCGCGTCCTGGTACTGCTCGATCAGCCGCAGTGCATCCTTCCGATCCACGCCCTGACCGAGCAGGAAAAAGACCTCTTGCACTTCGCCGGGGGCCAGGTTAAGGTGAACTTGCAAGGCCGCGCAGGGATCGAGGCCAGGTTTGACCGCACCGGCCAGCCCGATGCGTTCGAGGGCCGCCGGACGCGTGCGGTGGGACACGCGTCCCAGGAATTCTGTACGGTCGGCGGTCAGACCGTGGAGTTCTTGGCTGGTCGCCACAAAAGCGACGCGCTCGCCGAATTCTTCGTTGTAAGGGTTGGTAGCCAGCAAGGCGTTCCTATCGGCTACGAACTCGGGCACGACGTACTGTTGCGTGATGTGGCGCTCCGTGCCCAACACCCATTCGACGTAAAAGGTGGCGGTGATGCGCCGGGTGTGATGCCACGTGTTCTCCAACTGCAACTGGATCACCTTCACCGGTGCATCCGGGGCGGCGAAGAGGCGTAACCGCTGCTTGAGGCCATGGCTGTGATGCTCGAAGGTGCTGTAGCCAGCGCCGTGGCGGATCAGGTAGGGAGCCGGTGCACGGGCGGGTAGGGGTGTGGGCGACCACACTGCCGCCGTTTCCTCGTCGCGCAGGTAGAGTGCCTCGCCTGGCGTGTCGGCCACCGGATCGTTGCGCCAGGGAGTCAGGCGGTTCTCACTGCTGTTCCCGGCCCAGGTATAACCCCCACCTGCTTCAGAGGCCAGGAAGCCGAAGCCAGGATTGGCGACGACGTTGATCCATGGAGCCGGCGTCCATTGTCCTGGCTCGAGGTAGATGACGTACTCGCGCCCATCGGCGCTAAAGCCTCCCAGGCCGTTTTCGAACAAGAGGTCGGCCGGGCGCGCCAGCAGGGGCGTGGGTTCTGCGTCATCGGGGCTGGGCAGGGTAGGGACGAAGTGTGGCAGATGGAGTGGCCGTTCACGTAGAATCCTCAGTTGTTCGGCCAGCCGGCCTTTTCCCCCGTCCAGGACGACCCGGGCGGCAGTTTTCAACAACACCCGCTCGGCTTCGCTCATCTGGCCGGCGCGCAGTACAAAGATACCCCCTCTCCGATTTAGCCAGGCCTCGTTGTCCGTTTGGGCGATCAGCCGGTTTAGTTGGTCGTGCAATTCCTGGGCGTAGCCGCTGCCCTGCTCGTTGAGGATGACCAGGTCAACCTGGATCTGCCGGTTGCGCGAGTAGGCGTGAGCCTGCAGCAATTCGCGCACCAGCGCTATTTCCTCCTTGCTGCTGACGCCCACCAGCAGGATCGGATAGTCGCCGGAAATGGCGTAGGGCCACAATCCAGATTGCCCCTTGCTGTTCGCTGCCAACGTCTCAGGAGTGGCGCGCAGGGCCGCGTAAGGGTAGAGCAGCGTGGAGAGCAGTTGCTGGATGTGCTCTACCGCGTGGGTGTCCAGGCCGAGGTTGCGCAGTTCGGTTTCGCTTTGAGAGCGAGCCTGGTCGAAAGCCCGGTCAATGGCTGTCGTGGTCCGGTAGCGACGGGCCAGTTCCAGCGCCTCTTCCCTTGATGGAGCTGCCAGCGTGACGTAGACGACGTGCGCCTCCGCATGGGGCTCCAATTCGAGCTCCTGGCCGAGAGCCACGAGCGGGTCCAGTACAGCGCCCGTGGTGCCCGAGAGCCCTCTGCCCCTTTCGTCCCTCCCCGTGGAGTGGGTCGTGGACGGGGAGAGGGCGGCGGGTGAGCGGGCTGTCTGGCCACGTCCCAGGAAGCGGGCGCGATCGCTCTCGTGAGCACCGTTGCTCTCTTCTTTTTCCACGACCACCAGGTGAGCCAGGTAAATCGGCTTCTCCTCTGCTGAGCGGAGGCGGCGATGCAGAAGCAGCGCGTTCAATTCGGGCAGGTACTCGCTCTCGATGAAGAGTTTGTTAAACGCCGGATGACGCCGGTCAACGGTTTGAGGCGCGAGCGTGACTTCGCTGTAACTCGTGAGCGCCAGGCGGCGGGGGTGGTCGCTGTGGTTGGTCATGGTCATGCGCCGCATTTCGACGGCGTCGTTTGGAGCGACCGCGATCTCCATCCGCAACAAGATGTCGTGATCCCGGCGCCGGAACTCGGCTTTGTGGGCGTAAAAGAGCACCTCTTGTTCCTCCGGCGGAGCACCGCTCGGCTGGTAGGCGGCCGACCAGAGGGCGCCGCTTTCTCTATCTTGAACGTAGATCCAGGTCCCCCAATCGTCGAGCGTGGTGTCGGCGTGCCAACGGGTGAGGTCCACCTGCTGCCAACGGCTGTAGCCGCCGCCGCTGCTGGTGATGAGTACGCCATAATGCCCATTGGAAAGCAAGTGGGCCTGGGGTAACGGTGCATCCGCCAGCGGTCGCCAGGGTTCCAGTTCTATGCGAGTCTGAACCTGGCGCCTCAAGCCAATAGATTCCTCTGGGATTTCCTCGACGGGGGCTTGCTGTGGCACCTGTTCCTGCAGCAGCAGTTCCACGCTTCGCACCCGGGGATCGGCGTGGAACAGACGTACGATGGACTCGTCCTGCAAGTAGTTGGTCAGAGCCACCAGAATCATGCCCTGGTGGTGCGCCATGTACGATTGCACCACGGCGCTCTTGTGCCCCAGGGGCAGCCGGGACGGCGTGTAGTCAATCGCCTCGTAGAAACCATAGTGGCCCAGCATGTGCCGTTCGATGAGGCCGGCGACGTTCTGCGCCACAGCCTGGGGATGTACCGGTAGAGCGATCAGCGAAGCGTACGGCGCGATGACCAGGTCCTCACCCAGGCCGCGCTTGCACCCCAGTCCCGGCACACCAAAGCCCCGGTACTGGTAGTTCTCGTTGGCATCGAAGTGATAATAGCCCGACTCCGAGATACCCCACGCTACGCCCTTCTGGCGGGCGTAGGCGATTTGGCGGTCCACTACGGCCCGCTGGGTTTGATCTAGCAGCGTCCCTGCGTAACTGCGCATCAAGAGGCCGGGCATGAGGTACTCGAACATGGATCCGTTCCACGAAAGGAGTGCCCGCATGCCGTCAACCCGGCAGAGGGGCCGGTTCAGGTGCAGCCAGTGACTCTGGGGGACGTCCCCTTTGGCGATAGCCACTATGCTGGCGGTCCGCGCTTCGGAAGCCAGCAGGTCGTAATAGTTGCTATCCAATTTCCCAGCCGTAAGGTCGTAGCCGAGGTGGAAAACTAGCTGTCGCGGCTCGAACAGGAAAGTAAAGTCCATGGCCTGGAAATACGCCTCTGCCCGCGTGCTCAAGTCTTGAAGGTCAGTCAAATAGCCCTCTGCGGCGGCTCGGGCAGCATCCAGTTTCTCGGCCAGTCGCTCGCACCAGGCGCGTCCCTCCTGCACCAGTTCAGTGGGGCCCGCTTCACCTACCAGCAGGTCTTGCAGCGAAGCCAGGCACGCTCGTCCTGCCCTACAGGCTCCGGGGACCTCGGTGAGTCGGGGCATAGCGGGCAGCGCATCCTGCAACGTCTGCCAGGCCTCTCTTAGCGCCGGAGCGGCCTCTGCCTGCCCCACGAGTGCTGGCGGCTGGCTCAGCGCTTCGAGCCAGGGCAGGAGCAGGTCCAGTTCGTCCCACATACTATAAAAGTGGCGATACATGCGCTCCGACCACAGGCGTAGGTCGTGCAGGGTTACAGCGTCCAGGATGTAGGCGCCGGATTCGGCCAGCGCCACCAATAGCCGGTTCAATCCCTGCCAGCCCTCGTCCCGTAACGGGGTCAGCAGAGACATCCAACGTGCGGGAGTGTCTTGCACGTCCGTCACTTGCTGGCGGACGTGGGCCAGGTGGGCGCGTAGTGGCGCGGCCGCTTGCTCGATTGCATCTCCCTCCAGGCCCTCCACGATCTTCACCAGGACATCCATGGTGTCGAGCCAGCCCTGCCAGCGCTGCCAGCCCAGGATGGGTTTCTGAGGTAGGAATTGCAGGCCCTGTCTTAGAGCCAGGAGACATCCTGCCAGGTTGCCACTATCTACGGTGGACACGTAACGCGGGGAGAGCGACTGTAGGGTGCGTGTATCGTACCAGTTCAGAAAGTGACCCCGGTATCGTTCCAGCGTGTCCATGCTCTCGAAGGTGGCGCCCAACCGCACAGACAGATCTGGCGAGCCGATGTAGCCCAGTTCGTAGGCGGCCAAAGTTGAGAGCAGCAGCAGGCCCACGTTGGTGGGTGAGGTACGGTGCGCGACCTGGCCTAACGGGTTTTCCTGAAAATGGTCGGGGGGCAGCCAGTGATCATCTGGACCGACGAACTGTTCAAAGTAGAGCCACGTGCGGCGAGCCAGGTGGCGCAGTTGCTGGCGCTGCTCGGCTGAAAGGGGGGGATGTTCGTAAGCCGTGGGTTTGCTGATCCAGTGAGCGACCAGCGGTGATACCAGCCACGCGGCAAGCAGTGGCACGGCGACGGGCAAGGCCGGCACATTGACCACACCCACCAGTACGGCCGCTCCCAGGGCCAGCAGCGGTGCGCTGCCCATCTGTTTCCAGGCCAGGGCCACTTTCCTCTCTTTGCCAGAGAGACGGATGGTATGGGCAGCCGTGGTCCACTGCAAGAGACGTTTGCGTCTGATGGTCAGGCGCACCAGGGTGGTCCCAATAGCGCCCACCACGAGCACCGCCTCGTAGGGGAGAAAAATGAGCGCCAGCAACCAGCGGGCAGTCTCCGCCCTCAGCGGGGGCGTGATGCCGTTCAAAGACCTGTTCCGCAATTTCTGAGCCAGCCCGGTCACGATACCTGTAGCGAGGGACAAGCAAAAAATCATCAGCACTGCCAGCGTCCAGGCCAGTGCAGAGCCCGGCAACCACACCCAACCGGCGATCAGCAACGCCAGCAGCGCTGGTGCATGTAGGCTGCGGCGCAAGTTGTCCAGGATCTTCCAACGGTCGAGCGCCGACAGTGCGTGGGGTAGCGCGCCCTCGCCTGCGTGGGGCACCCTGGGGAACAGCCAGGGCAGCAACTGCCAGTCACCGCGTACCCAACGATGCAACCGGCGTGCGTACGTGAGATAGCCTGGGGGGTAATCCTCGTACAAGATCACGTCTGTCACCAGCCCGGCGCGCCCATAGATGCCCTCGAACAGATCGTGGCTGAGCAGTGCGTTTTCAGGCACCCGTCCGGCCAGACTGCGCGTGAAAGCCACTATATCATAGATGCCCTTGCCGACATAGATCCCTTCGCCGAACAAATCCTGGTATACGTCGGAGACCGCCCGCGTGTACAGGTCCAGCCCGGTGTCCCCAGTGAAAATTCGCGTGAACAGTGAACGGTTCGCACTGGTCAGCTTGACCTCTGTCCGAGGCTGCAGCACAGTATATCCGGCCACTACGGCACCACTGGCCGGATCGAATTCGGCCCGGTTCAACGGATGCGCCAACGTGGCGACGAGGCGATGCGCGCTGTCTCGGGGCAGGGTGGTATCTGCATCCAACGTGATGACGTACTGGATCCCGCTCAGCACGTCGAGGTCACCGTACTGTGTGGTAAACGAAGTCTCTGTGCTTCCTCCAACCAGGCGGTTGAATTCCACCAGTTTGCCCCGCTTGCGTTCCCAGCCCATCCAGGTGTTCTCACTCGCGTTCCATTGGCGCTCACGGTGGAAAAGATAGAAGGGGCCTGCCCTGAGCCCGTCGAAGGGGCCTGGTCCTGTCTGCCCGTATTTTCTGTTTAGAGCCTGAATGCCGCGCTTGGCCTGTTCGAGCAGTACGTTGTCTTCTGGCCTATGCTTTTCTGGCGCATCGGCGAAATCGGTGAGCAGGGCGAAATGCATGTGCGGATCTACGTTACCCAGAAAGTGTTGTTCCAGTTGCCGCAACAGAAATTCGATCTCACCGGCGGTGGTCAGAAACGCAGGGACAACCACCATCGTGCTACACTCGGCCGGGATGCCGGCGCGGAAATCCATCTTGGGTAACACTCGTGGTGGTACGCTGCGCATGACGAGCCAGTTGACCAGGCTGACAGCCACGGTCGTCACCGGTAACAGGGACAGCAATGCCGCTCCAATCACTTGGGCGGGCCTCCCGCCAGCGACAGCGGCGTACCCGGCCACGCCAAGCAGAGCGACCAGCGTCAGCATGGCGATACCACCCAGATATAGCGGCGTCGAGTGATCGAACAGCCAGCGGCGCAGGCGCACGCTGCAGGTAGGGCGGTAGCCCAGGCGGGCCTCGAGTTGGTGGCGGCCTGCGTCCAGGAGATAGAAACCAATGTGGGCCGTGCGTGGTAGACTGTACAGAGAGAGGGCCTTCATTTCCGGCAAGTGCTCCTGCGCCAGCCCAACCGCCGTGGACGCAACCGCTATCTCTTCCTGCTCCGTCGCCAGGGCCAATTCCTCGACGACTTTGCGGTACCGGTCGCGGGTATCGAAATCCATGCGCGCATAGATGCCCACCGGGTCCGAGCGCAGTGTCTTTTCCACCAGGCTGACGTCTTCGAAGAACGCTTTCCAATCCTGTGCTGCCAGCGTATGCAGGTTGAGCATACAACGTGCGACGATCGTCTCGCCCGCCAGGCCCTCAGGCAAGGACACTCCTGTGGGGGCATTCTTCTCCCTGTGGGTCTGCGTGTCCATGTCACGGCCGACCGTCTGGGCCAGGAGTTGCAGGACCCCCAGGCGCAACATCGTCGGTAACGCCCATAGTTCGCCCATCGTCAACGGCGTGACGCGTTGATAGGCGCGCACAAAGCGCACCACCCGCTCCATATCCAGACGACCCTGGTCACACTCGATGATCGCCAGCGCCAGCGCCAGGACCCGCGGGTAGCCCGCCATAGGAGAAGATTCGAGCTTGGGCAAGCGGCGATAGTACCCCTTTGGCATGCTCTCACGAATCTGGCGCACGGTCTGCTGCACCACGTAAAAGTTGTCCAGCAACCACTCGGCCTCGTAGGATAGCAACCCTTGCGCCTCGGACACTCGCGCAAAGTGCTCGTAGGCGTCGTGTAGGAGGGACTCTTGTGTCTGAAGGCGAGCGAGGGGTGAAGGAGCAGGACCGGGGAGGCGAGAGACAACGTGACTGGCGGCTAGCTGGGTGGCGAGGGTTTCTAATGGGTCCACGCTCGATGCAGGGTTACGAGTGGACGTGCTGCGATCGGTTTCATTGTCTGGCACTTTCAATATCCCTTCGACTCTCTCGCCTCTATTTCAGCCTGCGTTCTCTCTACTTCGGCACGGGAAAGGTCCTGCATAATCAGCAATGGGGCGGTGCAGTAGGCGATGAAATTGAGGGCTACGCTGCCATAAGGCCATTGGGCCTCGCCGGAATAACCGTGCGCGCTCAACATGACCATGTCTATCTCTTCTTGCGCGACTAACTCGTGCAGCGTAGCGGCTATGTTTTCGCTGCTCAGTAAGCGTGTTTCAACGTCCACAGAGAGCCGAGAGCGCAGTTGCTCCAGGTACGCGGCCCCGTGTGCCCGATTCAGTTCTGTAAGCCGGTTCACTAACTCGTTCTCTTCGGCCGAGCGGGGTGTGCGCCGGGGCAATTCGGGTTTAGACACCACGTGCGCCAGCAAGGGTAGGCACCCGTGAGATCTGGCCAGCGTAATCGCCAGCGGCAGGATAACCTCGGCCCGCTGAGAGCCATCCAGGGGCAGCAGCAGCCGCTTGTAGCGCAAGCCTGTCAGATCGCTAATGGCGGGGCGGTAGGCCCGCACAATCAATACCGGCATGTAGGCCTGGATGATGACCTTCTGGACCACGCTGTTGATGTTCCATTTGCTCGGACCACTCCAGCCGTGGCTGCTGAGAATGATCAGGCCGACATCTTTGGTCTGTGCGTACTCGACGATGCGCTCCGCAGCATTGCCTTCCAGGAGCGCCTTGTCTGTCTGTAAGCCCGCTTCTTGTAAGCGGGCCCCTATTTCATCCAGGTATGCTCCGGCCTCGGATTTGCGGATCTGCCAGCGCAGTGGGTCAATGGCCCGGTTCAGGCCACCGCCGCGAGCGCGCTCGACCGCTTGTAGCAATGTGATGTGGGCCCCAAAGGTGCGTGCCAGTGCTACTGCGTGGGGCAGCACACATTCCGCCAGGTGCGATCCGTCCAAAGGAACGAGTATATGATCGAGCATAGTTCCTGACTCCTTTTTCCGAGCCATACGTGGGTCACTACCAGCATACACGAGGAAGCGGTTTCGTACCTACAGGGTGGAGTGCAAACCTAACATAGTATACAGCTAAATATCTGTGAGTCAAGCGGTGTTATTCACCGGCAAACACAGCCAGCTTGTGGTGATGTGTTTGCAGCCGGGCGAAGAAATCGGCAACGAGGTGCACCCAACCGTTGACCAGGTCGTTCGAGACCTGTCAGGTCTTTCCCGGCTTCGACGTGATGGGACAGAAGAAACCAGGTTTTGCCGCTTCGCTTACCGAAAAAACCTGGTTTCTCAGCGATCGGTCGGGTCGGTTGCGCAAACCGCACGCCTGTGCTACACTCTCAGACAGCGAAAAACGTCACGTCACAATGAGGTGACCAATTCTCAATCATTCGCAAGAACGTGCAGAAAGTAGCGCCGGGTCTGGCTTGACCGTCAGGCAGCTATCAATGGAAGATTGGAGGTATGATGTGAGACCATTCAGCAAAGTTGCACCAGATTGGTGGGACTATACTACGTTGGATCGGGAAATCCTGGACGATGCGGCCCGGTTGACCATAGATGATATGCTGCGTCTTTCTCGGCCTGGCTTTACGGTGGAATTCTACGATACCCTCGAGGACTTTTACCTGGCCGAAGCGCTGGAGTACATTACTGCCTGGCGGCAGGCCACGGAGAGTGAACCGGCCGGTGTCTGTGGCCCCATTGGGCCTACCGAGCAACTCCCGTTGGTGGCGCGGCTGGTCAATGAACTGGGACTCGACCTGCGCTATGCCCACTTCTGGGCCATGGACGAGTGGGTGATAGATGGGAAGGAAGCCCCGGTGACCCATCCGCTGAGCTTCGAGAAGGCCGACCGCGAGTTGTGCTTCAATCGCATCCACCCTGACCTACGCATTCGTGAGGAGAATCTGCATTTTCCGAAGGCCGACCTGACCAAGTATATCAAGAGTTGGGAGAGTGCGCGTTGCGTGGTGATGCGGGGCGGGCAGGGAGAGGTCAAGCACTGGGCTTTTAATGACCCGGTGCGGCGCCAGGAACCGTACAAGGACCATCCACCAACGCCGGAGGAGTATCGGAAGCTCACCACGCGCATTGTGGACCTGCACCCCATCACTCTCATCCAGAACGCGCGCACTTCAGGGGGAGGCGTGGTGCAGAACGTGCCCAGCCAGGCGCTCACGGTGGGCCCGGTAGAGACGTGGAGGGCGGAAAAGGTTTCCATCTGGCAGGCGGGTAACCACGACAACCCCTTCGGAATGCGGCTCACGACACTGATGATCTCGAACAAGATCCCCGACAGCGCGGCGCCAATGTCGCTGCTGGCCGACCATCCGAATGTACAGTTCAACTTCTACCGTGGCGGCATTGGGACGTGCGAGGCTGAGATGCATTAGGAGCCGACGCGCCACGTCCGGGGGCGCCGGACCGGTTTTTGTTCAGGGCGAAGCTGGAGCTACTGCTTGATCCGTTCCAGGGTATCGAGAATCACGGGGATCGCTGCGCGCCAGTTGCGCGGCAGGTCCTCGGAGATCTCGAACGCCAGGAGCCGACCATCGGGGGCCGCCTGGCGCGCCATACGGCGGACGGTTCGCTGCAACGTGTCTGGCGGCAGGTCGTAGAGCGAAACGTTAATGTTGGCCCACAAGAACTTTTCCGGCCAGGCCGCCCGCGCCGCGGCATAACTCATGTCCCCTTCGGGCGGTTGCGTCAGCGACTCGATCCCGTCAATCTCCGTCCTGGCCACCAGGCCGGCCAGGCAGGCCAGTTTTCCGTCAAAGTGGGTGAACACCTTCTTGCCGCCCGCGTGCAGGATGGGCAGGATACGCTCGTATACCGGCAGGTGAACCTGGGCAAAGCGCCTGGGACCCCACGTTTCCGCGGTGAGGTTCTCCCACAGTTCTACGTACCGCCCAGGCCCGGCGGCGATCAGGCTGCATTCCTCGATCAGTTGATCTAGCAGCGCCTCGGCCAGGGCGAACAGTTCGGGGAAGCCATCCGCCAGGTGGTACGAGAGCGCCTCCAACCCTGCGTATTCCACCAGGATCGTCTGCATCGGCGAGCGCCCCGCCCCGATCAGCGCGATGCCGTGCTCGCCCACGCTCTGCTCGGCGTGCCAGAAAGCCTGGGGGTGAGGCTCGAGGTGTGTATCGCGCACCACGTACTCCATGACGGCATAATCGGCCGGGGTCTTGAGCCAATACTCCTGCACCCACCCGCGGGCCGACAACTGTGAGATTTCGCCCACCGGCGTGCGCAGAATGACACGCTCGGCGGGGCCGCTATGCCACGTCTCGGCCTGTACGATGCGTTCAACGTTGGGCGTCGTGCGCCGCGCGATGGCGGCGAAGGCCACGGGGCAAAGCCCCTGTGCGAACAGGCCCTCCCAGGCCGGATCAGGATTGGCGAGGACGCAACCGCGGTAATAGATGGTGAACGGAATGTGTTCCGGCCTCGTACCCTCCAGCGCCGCGATGAGGTTCTCTCGCCACGTCATTCTACTCAGCCCACGTCATTCCGAGCGCCCGAAGGGGCGCGAGGAATCTGTTGAATCTCAGCCGGGTCTTCTCCACGGCCTGGTCCGGGTCCAGTGTGTATTGGAATCCCAGTTCGGCGGACACGAAACCCTGGTAGTGGACCTGCCGCAGCGCCTCGAAGAAGGGAGCGAACTCGATGCTGCCATCCCCGGGTACCAGGTGGGCGTCACTGTCGCCGTGGTTGTCGTCAATGTGGATGTGGAAGGGCACGTCTTTCAGGCTGTGGACGACTTGAGCCAGGTCCTCCCCGTTGACGTTGGCGTGCCCTGTGTCCAGTAGAAGGCCCAACCGTTCTGACCCGATCTCCTCGATCATGCGCAAACCATCGGCCACCGTCAGGATCAGCGTGCTCTCGGCCTTGTGCGCTGGTTCAATCAGTAGCGCCAGGTCAGTGCCTTGCGTGTAGTCCAAGAGTTCCACGATGCTCCGGCGCAGTTGGGCCCAGCCTGCGTCCACGTCTTCGCCAGCCAACGTCATCCCCGGGCACAGGCACACGCTCGGGGCCCCCAGTTTCAGGGCGTTGTCAATCGCGTCCTGAATGTAGCACACACTGTCGCGCCGGACGGCCTCGTTCAGTGAGCACAGGATGGATGGGTAGCGAAACTGGGCTGGGATGAAGTTGGGGACGGACATCTCGAGGCGGTCCAGCAACGCGATGATCACGTCCAGTTCGTCGTCCAGGTCGTGGCGATAGGCGTGGGGCCTGCCTCCCCATATCTCGATCCCCTGGTATCCCAACCTGTGCAGGCGACAGATCGCCTCCTGCAGCGGATAGTTTAAGTACACGAATGAAGACTGTGAGAATTTCATCCTAAAACCTGTCTCCGAATTCTTCCTGGAAGCGCAGCGCCAGGAACTCGCGCTCGCCAGCGACCCGGGCTGCCATGGCATAGGCGTAGGAGATCCTGCCGGCGGGGCAACCCACGTTGGGGTGGAACCCGCGCGGCACTGCCACCATGTCCCCCTCGCGGACCAGGAAACAGCGCGCCTCGTCCAGCGTTTCGTACACGCACTGGATGCCAAAGCCGCCAACCATGTCGAAATAGACGTACAGTTCTTCCTTCTCGTCGCCGTGTTCGTGGGGCGGCCACACCGTCCAGCCTCCCGTGCTCCCCTGGCCGATCCCCACCAGCAGGCGCGCGGCGTTGAAGGTATCGTCTATGATCATGTACACGTCGCGCAGGCTGTTGTCCTCGGCCTTGCCATATACTCGATGCCGGGCAGGATCTAGGGCCACATCCGAGAAGCGGAGGTGGGCGAAGCCGGTGTTCCGGTCGCTGGGCGCCCCGATGCGCATCAAGACAGCGCGGATGAGTACATCCGATGTGCGCCCAGCCCGCACGCTCACCCGGCTCCTCCAGGGTACGTAGAGCACGTCCTTGAAGCTGGCCGTGCCCACGGTTTCACCGCAGTCATAGTCGAACTGGCCAGAGATGCAGGCCAGCACCACTTCCTCCGGGCCGGTCTCGACGATGGTCACCGGGTGCTCCTCGTCCAGTTCGATGCGTTGGCACGACAGGAACTGCAACCCGCTCTCCCCAGAGCCGACGCCCTGCTTCAGTTCATCAGGTCGAAAGTGATATTTCATCTCACTCTGGTCTATACTTCTCATTCGGATACATCATCACCTTGATCTCCCGCCTGGCTTCCAGCGCCTCGAACGCCTCGCGCCACTCTTCCAGGCGGATGTGCCTGGTAATGATGGGTTTCAGGTCAATCTTGCCCATGGCCATGATCTTGAGCGCTCGCTCCCACGAATGGTACCCGGCCGCCATGCGCACGGCCTGGTCGGCGTATTCCATGCCGTCCCACCCCCAACTGCCGCGCACGGTCAGGTTGTGGTAAGGAACTCTGTCCAGGTTGACCTTGAAGTCATGGCCCCACAGGCCGATGATGGTGATCCAGCCGCCGTTCTTGACCATTCGGGTGGCCTGGGTGATGGCGGCTTCGCCGCCGGAGCAGTCGAGGACGACGTCCGCGCCGGCCCCCTCGGTCAGCCGGAGCACCTCCTGCACCGGGTCGTCCTCACTGTAGTACACATAGTCGGCGCCCAGCTCCATGGCCTTCTCCAGGCGCCGCGTGTCGCTCTTCAGGCCGGTGACCATCACGGCGCGTGGGCTGAACAGCCTGACGATCTGCAAGAGCGTCAGGCCGATGGGGCCGGGGCCGGTGATGACGACGAAATCGGCCGGATAGATGCGGCTGCGCACCATCGCCGCGTGGCTCATACACGTCACCTGCTCGATCAGCGCCCCCTCGGCGAAGGTGAGGCTATCGGGCAGCTTGTGGGCCAACTGCTTGGGGAGCGCCAGGCGCGGCGCGTAGGCCCCGTCCACGTGAGTGCCGACGCGGCCCTGCAGCGTCTCCAGATCGCCGCACATGCGGTCGCCGGCCTGCCATTCTTCACCGACGGTGTGCCCCTTGCCGACGACCACGCCGGAGAACTCGTGCCCCAGGGTGACCGGGCGGCGATGCTCTTTCTCGTCCCGCCAGATGTGCAGGTCGCTGCCGCAGATACCCACGGCGCCGACCTCTACCAGGAGGTCTTCCGGTCCCACTCTGGGCTCGGGTACTTCTCGGATGCCCATGCCTGCCTTGCCATCGCCGAACTTTTGTAACGCCTTCATGCAGCCATCACCCTCTTCTATACGACGTCCTCAATATGGAAGGGCATCGCATGGTGTCTCAATTCCTGCTGGACGCTCTGGGCGCTCAACTGGTCGGGCGTCGTGTCGTGCAGCACGGCCAACCGGGCTGCGATGCCCGCCACCTGGCCGGTCAGGGCGGCGGCGGGGATCACGCGCGTGACTTCCCAGGCATCCCCCTCCGACGAGATGCACCGGCCGGCGGCGACCAGGCCCGCCACGTCCTGGGGGATCAGCGCGCCGTAGGGGATCTCCCAGATATTGCCAGCGGGGGATTCCGCGGGTGCGGATGGGGCGGATGGGACATCCGCTACATCCGCGTACACCCGTGTTCGCTCGGAATGACGAGCGGGCCCGCGCCAGTCGGCGACCAGGCCGACCGACGTGGGAACGTAGGCGCCTGTTCCTGCCTTCCGAGAGTGTCTCCCGGCCCACGATCCGGCGGGTAGTCCTGAACTGGGCCATGGCGGGCAGCGTCACCGGAAACAGGTGGTATCGGCTACAGTCACCGCCTTGGGCTTGTTGAGCCTGGTAGTGCTCGCGCAGCATCCGGCGGCCCTCGAGCACAAAGCGTGTCACCTGTGCTGCGTCGGTGCCGGGCATCTTTTCCGCGCCGGGCGGCGCGCCTGCGCCACTGTCACTGGCGCCCAGGCGTACCAACTGCAGGAGAGATGGTCGGCCGGGCTGGCAGGCCAATGTGTCGAGCCATAGCTTCACGCCGGCATCAAGCAGCGCCTCATCCAGCGCGAGCACGAAGCTGGCGGGCGAGAATCTGGCCCGGTAGCGTTCTCCCTTTCCCTCGCGCCAGGTGGCGGGCACATCGCCGGGGCCGTATTTCAGGCTGAGGTGCAGTAGCTCCTCGGCGATGCCGAATGTGACCTGGTGCCCCTGGCCATCACAGAGAGGCAGGTAGTGATTGATCAGGCCGGCAGTCGCCAGACCGCCCACGAGGACGGTTTTCTCGACCAATGCTGTCCTCAGGCCTGCGCGGGCAGTCTCCAGCGCCGCAGCGACGCCTGCCACGCCGGCCCCGGCGACCACCACGTCATAGTCCAGGCTCATGCGTGTTCCTCCAGTGGCGCGACTCTGACCAGCGTCTCGCCGCCGAAGGGGATGATGCCCACCCGGGCGTCACGTCCCAGGTTCTCGTAGGCCCGCTCCAGGGCCGCCTGCACGCTGGGGGCCGTGTCGAACTCCAGGGCCGCGATGTCCTCCCGCGAGAGGTGGTTAGTCACGAGGATGGTGCTCTGCACGCGGTGGCGCACCGTGGCGTGGTACATCGGCACGTTCAGGCCCACCAGGTCCTTGACTTTGCCCCGCTCCACGGCGGCTTTCTGATCCTCGAACGACCAGGGCAGGTACTGGCGCACGGTCTCCTCGTGCGAGGGGGCGTCGCCACACAGACCCTCCGTGCCATCCAGCAGGAAGATGATCACGCCGCCTTCCCTGACCGCCCGGTGGCAGTAGGCATAAGGCTTGATGCCCTGCCAGTAATCAAAGTGGCAGGGGTTGGCGGAGACGATCAGGACGTCGGCCTGGGCCGGAATGGGGACGACCATGACCTTCTCGGCCATCTGGCAGGCTGCGCGGTGCGCCTCGACAAAGTGGCCGGCGAAGACGCCGAGCAGGTTCTTGTCCTCGTCCATCACCGTGTTGACGATAAAGTCCAGGCCGACTCTGGCCGCGATGGCGTCCATCTCGGCGCGGGGTTTGTTGTCGCGGGTGCCGATCACCTCCAACACCGGCTGGACGATGCAGGCCATCAGGTGCATCATGTCGGTCGTTCTCTGGCTGCACACGCCGGGCAGGATCATCTTGGAGCCGCCGCCCCAGCCGGCGGAGATGTGGGGGATGACGTTGCCTGTGGCGATTTTGAACTCCGCCTCCAGGATCTCCCGGTTGATCTCAATCGGCGTGCCACTCTCGGTGTGGCCCAGGTCCACGAACGGTCCCTCGCGGTAGTCACGGTTGATGACCCGATAGCGCTGGCGCACCGCATCGCCCAGCTTGACGCGCAGCTCATCCTCCGTCATGGGGCGGTGGGTGCCCATGCCGATGAAGATGAGCACGGCCTCGTCGGGGACGCCGGCGGCGTGGATGCGCCGCAGGACGTGGGGCAAGATGCTGGCCGCCGGGGTGGGGCGGGTGATGTCGTCCACCATGAGCACCACGTTGCTCGCTGGCTTGAGCAGCTCTTCCAGTCTGCCTGTCCCGATGGGGTGCTTCAGGGCTTGGTCAATCACGCGCACCTGGTCGGGGATCTCGGCGATCTTGCGGTGGGCTGCGTAGAACAGCAGGTTTCGGTCGTCAATCTCCACCTGGGTGGTGACGCCCGGTCTGAATACCAGCTCAAAGACTGCCATTTCCGCTTCTTACACGCCTTCTTCCGCAAAGGGAAACACCAGGTTGACCAACACGCGCACCAGTTCGTCCCGCACGCTATTGACGTGGGTACGGTTCAACCGTGCGGCTTGTTCCCCGTCACCGGCCAGGATGCGCTCGACGATCCTTTCGTGCTCGGGGGTGGAGCGCTGCATACGCCCTTCCAGCGCCTGGAGTCCAATGCGCACGCGGTACCACTGGTCGTTGACGCCGCGGATGATGTTCGAGGCGCGCTCGTTTCCCCCCATGGTGAAGATGATCTCGTGGAGTTGTGCGTCGGCCTCCAACCAGGCATCGCGGTCGCCGTCCTGGGTGGCGCGCTGCATCCGCTCCAACGCCTCTTTCATGGTTCTTCGCAGTTCCTCGTCCTGGCATGCGGCCGCCCGCCGGATGATCAGTGCCTCCAGGGTCTCTTTGATGTCGAATATCTCGTGGATGTCCTCCAGCGACAGGGCGTAGACCTTCCAGCCACGCCTGGCCTCGTTGATCAGCAGGTTTTCCTGTTCCAGGCGACGCAGCGCTTCCCGGACAGGTGTGCGGCTGATGTGGAGGTCGCCGGCGACCTGGCTATCGGTGATGTATTGGCCGGGCTTGAGTTCCAGGTTTCTGATCTTCGCTTTGACGAAATCGTAGGCCAACTGTTGATAGGTCGTGCCCGACTCTGTTGCTGATCTCGAGTTTCTGTTCTCGTTCATTTTTCCTGCCTTCCATTCGGTTATTGCATTCTACCACACAGTTAAACTTGCTTCAATCGTGAGACCCCAGATTGAGTATGCAGATTTTCGGATTCTTGTTCTTATTATACCATACAATTGCATTCAAATCAAGAGATTCCTGTATACAAATACTTGACATTTCGTATTCTATATGCTATACTAGAGTACGCAGACCCTGCGTAAGGAAGGGGGTGATCTTGCAGACGGCGAGAACCGGATCATGAGTCAGGTCAGGTGTTGAAACCCAACGTTGGTGAAATCCTGAAGGAGGAAAACGAAAATGTACAAGCGCAAGATATTCGTCTTCGTAGCAGGGCTGGTGGCTGTGGCCACGCTCCTGGCCGCCTGCGGCCCCGCGCCGACACCTCAGGTGGTCACGGAAGTGCAGGAGGTAGAGGTCACGCGGATTGTGGCCGGCACACCCGAGGTCGTGGTCGTCACCGCCACACCGGAGCCCGAACAGCCCAGCGAGGGTCCGACCGCGATTGTGTGGTGGAGCCATTGGGCCAACGAGCCCACCAAGCGCGTGGTCATTGAGAAAATAAAGTCCGATTACGAGGCCGAGCACCCTGACGTGAAGATCGTCCTGACCTGGTGGGACAAGAACCCCATGCGGGACGCCCTTCGCAACACGATGACTGCCGGTGAGGGCGCTCCTGATATCACGTCGGACTTTTGTCTGCCCGACGAGGTGGCGGCCGGGTGGTGCCTGCCGCTGACGGATGTGCTTCCCTGGGAGAACTTTGTACCCGGGACGAAAGAGGCCAGCTCTTATGCAGCCCTGGGCTACCCGGACAACTACAAGTACGACATCGGGCTCAGCATGAACATGATCTTTTACAACAAGGAGATCTTTGAGGAGCTGGGCATCCAGGTGCCGGACAACTACCAGTTCACCCAGGACGAGTGGGTTGAGATCAGTGAGAAATGCAGTGCGGCGGGCTACGCTGGCGCGGCCGACGCCATCGGCAACCGGAACTATCCTGCGCGTTTCCCCGTGTGGTTCGCGCTGTTCAGCCTGGTCGGGCCTGAGGAGTTCAACAAGTATTATTCCGGCCAGCAGTCGTGGGACACGCCACAGATCCGCCAGGTCCTGGACTGGTTTGTGCAACTCAGGGATGCCGGCTTCTGGCCCAGCACCTTCTCCACCATGACGATTGACGAGTTCCACGTCTACTTCCATACCCAGCACAAGGCCTGCACGCTGTATATTCCCTCCTGGTATGCCGGCCGTGCGTTCAAGCCCGTGGAGCAGGGTGGACAGGATCCGAACTGGCACTTTGGCATGCTGCGCTACCCACTGATGGACGGCGCTGTAGCAGCCGACATGCTGTACGTCGGCTACGAGTCGGGTTATCACGTCACCTCCGCGACGCGGCATCCCGACATTGCCAAGGACATCCTGGTCTTTGCATCGCAGCCCAAGTACGGGGCGCTGTGGACGGCGGTCACCAATATCCCCTCCGCGATTGTCTACGATCCGGTGAAGGATTGGCCCTCGGACGAACTGTTGACAGAACTGGGGGTCGTACCTGGCCAGTGGAACTGGTTCTGGGAGGAGTACAACAAGGTCTATGGTGGCCTACAGGGCGGACAGGCCCCTACCCCTCTGTGCGACAAGTTCGAGCAAGCGTGGGCGTCCGCGATCAACGAGGGTTTGCCGCTGGGCTTGATCACGGTGGACGAAGCCATCGAAATGATGGACGCCAATCTGTGTAAGTAAAAGTACGCGTGATCACCAGGGGGGTGGGACGGGATATAGCGGATGGGTACATCCGTGTCCCACCCCTCTACCTGGCTATCAAACGGATGGCAAGTTATGGAAGCGAAAGCGGTGGCGAGCACCAAGCTATCGCCCCAGACGGGTGAGTCCGGAACACGGAGGAGACGTCGCGGATGGGTACATTCGAGCAAGCCCTGGGGGGCGATTGCACTGTTTATCGGACCTGTCATGGTGTACTATGGCGTCTTTATCATTTATCCGGTGCTTGCGACTTTCTATTACTCGCTCCTCAACATGACTCCCACGGGCGGGAGGATCGTCACGACATTCATCGGGCTGGGCAACTTTCAGAGGCTGCTCAACGATGGTATCTTTATCCAGGCTGTCAAGAACACGCTACGCTGGGGTGTCGTAGGGCCGGCGCTCGAGATGCTGACGGCTACGACGTTGGCTGTCCTGGTCTACTTTAAGGTGCCGCTGCACCGTTTCTACCGTACTGCCTGGTTCACGCCCGTCCTGGTTTCGGGCGTGATCGTCGGGCTGGTTTTCAGGTGGGTCTTTAACGTAGATTGGGGGCTGCTCAACGTAGCGCTGCGGGCGATTGGCCTGGACCGCCTGGCGCTGAACTGGCTCGGTCGGCGCGACACACCACTGTGGTGTGTTATTTTTGTGCACTACTGGGCTACCTTTGGTTACTCCTTCATCCTGTTGTTGGCAGGGCTGACCGCTATTCCTGAAGAACTGATCGAGGCGGCCTACATTGACGGTGCATCTACGCCGCAGACCGTGATGAAGGTGATGCTCCCGATGTTGCGTCCGACCTTTGTCACCGTGCTGATCCTATCGTTCATGGGCAAGATGCGCACTTTCAACGTGGTCTGGGCGCTGACAGGCGGCGGTCCGATGCATTCTTCTGAGACGGTGGCTACCTACGTGCACACGCTGGCCTTCGGCCAGCAGTCCCTGGATCTGGGTTATCCATCTGCCATAGCTGTCGGCTGGTTTGCAGTGGTATTGGTCAGTGTCGGACTGATCAACCGCTGGCTGAGTCGTCGGGTCGAGCAGTAGGCGGGAATCCGTGGTGTTCCTGAAGGCAACCGGTCCCACAAGGCCAGGAAAAAGATGATTACGGCTCAACGAGTCGGGGCAAAACGGCGCAATACGTGGGCCAAATGGCAACGCCGGATCGGGTTGGCTCTGCTGACGATTGCGTTGTTAAGCTTCACGCTCCTCGTCATCGTTCCCTTTGTTTGGATGGTTCTGATGTCGGTCCGTACGACTGGTGAGATTCTCAACGACCCGTATGGGCTGCCCAGGGCGGTCCGCTGGCAAAATTATGTGAAGCTGGTGACCGATCCACAGGTTCGGTTCTACCGCTATTTTGGCAACAGCGTCTTTGTATCTTTCTTCGCTCTGCTCCTCAACACCGTCCTGGTTACGATGGGAGGCTACGGCTTTGGGCGTAGCCGCTACCATTTCCGTGGCCGGGGGGCCCTGTTCACGGTCCTGTTGCTCTCCCTGATGTTGCCTGGACAGGCCATGTACATTGCGCAGTTCGTCATGATGAGCCGATATGGGCTATTGAACACCCGCTGGTCACTGGTGCTGTTGTATGCGGCTGAGGCGGTGCCAGTCAGCACGTACTTGATGGCAACCTACTTTTCGCAACTCCCTTCCGAGTTGGAAGACGCCGCCCGTATGGACGGCTGCAACGATTTCGGTATCTTTTGGCGAGTCATGCTCCCGTTGTCTCGACCTGCTCTCGCCACGGTAATTCTGCTCAATTTCATGAACTTTTGGAACGAGTTGATGCTGGCGCTGACCATGGTCACGCATCCCGATCTGCGTACCCTGCCATCGGCCATCATGTATTTCGTCGGCGAGCATGGATCAGACTACGCTATGGCTGCTGCCAGCCTGGTGGTGGCGATGCTGCCGATCGTGTTGCTCTACCTGTTCCTATCTGAGCGATTCATCGAAGGCCTGACAGCCGGGGCGATCAAAGGGTGACTTGTGCGGCGTAGGAAGGTTGTTGCGATGGCGAAGGCACTGTCACTGCGCGCCCGCTACATTCACGCCGGAAAAGAGCAGTTCGAGACGCTGACGTTGCCCGTGCGAGCGACAGCCTTGTTGTTGGTGGATGTGTATTACAACGATCAGCGGCGCGGCGACTGGGGTGAGCCGGGCGACCCATTCGTGCGCCATTTTGAGTGGATGGAACAGAATATCCGCACGGCGCTCGAGGCAGCGCGGAGCGCTGGCCTGCCGGTAGTCTACGCCATGAACAGCGCGCCGCGCATATGCCTGCAGCGCTCGGCCTTTGGGGCGCATTTCGCGCGCTCCTGGAGCAAGGATGGCTCGCCGCACACCTTTAACCGCGAGTTTGCCGAGGGGGGCGTTGACCCGCGCGAGTATCACAGTGGTCCTGAGACGCCGCTCAAGGTTCCGCCTGGCCTGGCTCCTCGGGCAGGGGAGTGCTACATTCGGAAGCACGTCTACAGTGCCTTTTTCGACAGCCGGCTCGACACTGCCCTGCGCAACCTGGGCATCGAGACGCTGGCCTGTGCCGGCCTGTGGGCCAACGTCTGCATGGCTGCCACTGCCCTGGACGCGCTGTATCGTAACTATCGTGTCTTATGGTTGCGAGATGGCACCCTGGCAGGTGAAGCGCCTGAAGACGTGGTCACCCTGCCGAACACCGCTCGCTGGATCGCCTGGTTTGAGGACGCGGTCGGCTACACGGTGACCAGCGCTGATTTTGCCGCGGCGTGTTCTGCGCCCTGAGCTGCTCGATCGCTGCCTTGCCTATTGCCCCGTACCCACGTTGACAAAGCCTGAAATGTGTGGTATATTGTTAACCGGTTATATAACCCGTTATATAACCGGTTATCTGCAGGATATCAAGGGGGAAGCCTGTGGCTACTATCCGGGATGTCGCCAAACACGCCGGGGTGTCCGTTGCAACCGTCTCCCACGTTATCAACGAGACCCACTACGTCAGCCCTGAGTTGCGCCAACGGGTGCTGGACGCCATCGAGACCCTGCACTATCGCCCGAACCGGCTCGCTCAAGCCCTGAGCAGAAAAACGATCCCCTTGCTGGCTTTGATCGTCCCGGACATCAGTAACCCCTATTGGTCATCCGTGGCGCGGGCAGTCCAGGACGTGACCGACAAACACAACTATTCGGTGATCGTGTGCAGCACCGATGGTCGCCTCAAGCGAGAGGTGCGCTTTCTGCGCTCGCTGTCGGGATGGCTCAGCGGCCTCGTCCTGCACCCATACCACGTCACGGCCAGGCACGTCAACCAGTACATGGGAGACTCGATCCCGGTGGTGGTCCTGGGTGATTTCCTCACTGCGCGGGAGCATCCCACGAACTGGGACTATGTGGGGGGCGACAACCAGGGCGGTGCGCAGGCAGCAGTGGAGCACCTGATCGGTTTGGGGCATCAGCGGATTGCTTTCATCCAGGGGCCATCCGACACGCCCACGGGCACTAGGCGCTTGGCCGGGTTTCGACGCGCCCTGGAACTGGCGGGGCTGGCGTTAGACCAGGCTCTACTGATCCCAGGTGACTATACCCGGGAGGCAGGCAGGGCCGGGATGACCACGTTGCTTGATGCCGAGAACCCGCCGACCGCGGTGTTCTGTGCGAACGATCTGATCGCACTGGGAGCGTTGGAGACGGCGACACAGCGGGGGTGCCGGATTCCTCAGGACCTATCTATTGTGGGTTTCGACGACATTGATGATGCTGAGCACGCGTCCCCGCCCCTCACGACGATCCGGCAGCCACCGCGCCGCCTGGGGACGGTCGCCGCACAGACACTCCTTGAGCGCCTGGAGGGTCGGACAGAGCCGTGCAGGATTGCGATTGATTTCACCCTGGTGGTAAGGCGATCTACCGCTCCTCCCCGAGTGACCGGCCTCTGAAGTCGTGACCGGCCCGTGGGGGGCAGTGACAGCGTACTCCTCTTGGATACCACTGATCTTGTTGCTCGAAAAGGAGGTGATTAGCAGATCCTCAGACAAAAAACCGTGCGTCGTCGTTGATCTAGTAGTCCGTTCAGTCTATGAACAGTAGAGGTAACTTAAAACAGGAGGAAGTAAGGTGGAGACCCAAAGCAAACGTAACGAAGTCGCGTGTCTCATCAGCCGGCGGGAGGCCCTCAAGCTGATCGGTTTGGGAGCCGGTGCGCTCGCGTCCGGCTCGCTATTGGCTGCCTGTGGTCCCAAGCCGACCCCCGAAGTGGCGGCCCCAACGTCTGTACCTGCCGAACCCATCACTCTCCGCTACCAGAACCATTGGAGCAAGGAGACCGATGCCCACTATGAAGGCATGAACTGGCTCTACAAAGAATTCCACGCCGCCTATCCCGACATCACCATCGAAAACGTCCTCAACCCGGATAGCCAGGAGTCCTACAAAAAGATCCTGGCGGACTGTGCAGCGGGCGACTGCCCGGACGTCATCCATGGCCCCGGGCCCGAGATGTGGGACTCGGGCTACCTGCTCGACCTGACGTCCTACATCGAGGGGGACCCGGCCTGGAAAGAGGTGCTGATCGCCAGTACCTTCTTCACCACCGACGGCCACGTCTGGGCGGTGAACGGCGAGTTCTCGCCCATGTCAACCGTCTGGAATACCCGCATCCTCGATGCTGCCGGTGTCAGCGCCCTTCCGACCACGTGGGACGAACTCATGGACGTCTGTGACAAGGTCAAGGCGTCCGGCAAGCTCCCCACGTCGTGGGTCGTCGGCGGCTCCCATCAGTGGCACAACATCATCGCCAGCCAGGATAAGGGCCTGGACGCGCTCGCCAATAACCAGTTCGATGCTCCCCAGATCCTCGAAGCCTTCAAGCGGCTGAAGATCTTTGTGGACAACAAGTGGATCCCCGACAACGAGATCGAACTCACCTGGCAGCAGTCCCTGGCGCTCTTCGTCGCCGAGGAGACTGCCTTCTATCTGAACGGCGCGTGGACTATCGGCAACGAGATCACCGGGGCCGGCGCTGCCCCCGACCTCAAGGACAATGTCGAGTTCTCCCCCTACCCGGCCGTTGGACCGAACGGCACGACCGTCGAGCTGAAGAAGACGACCGGCATCGGCCTGGCCAAGAAACTGGCTGACGACCCTGCCAGGGTGGACGCCGCAATCAAGTTCCTCAAGTTCTGGTTCAGCACAGAAGGTGGCAGGCAGTGGATCCTGCTGACCCGCTCCCCCATGGGCGTGAAGGTTGACTTGAGCACGCTCAGTGGCGTAGACCCGCTTGTGCTGGGGTTCCTGGGCACGCAGGACCAGGCCAAGACGGTCTACACGCTGCCGGACACCAAGGCCATGCAGCAGCGCGGCTGGGACGATTGCTGGTCCGGGCTGCAGACGCTGATGGCCGGCAAGAGTGCGGAAGATGCCGTCCAGGCCCTCGTCACAGAGATGTCCAATTACCTGTAAGGCCCTTGCGGCATCGCACGCGAGCACCGAGGCAGGGCAGTCGGGGCGTCTCGCCCCGACTGCCCGCCTTCACCTGTCATTCTGAGCGCAACTGTCCGTCATTCCGAGCGCAGCGAGGAATCTCCTGTGCCTGCTGAAAGGGGTGAAGTATGAAGTCCCGATATAGAGGCCGCGTGGGGTCCTACGGCAGCCCGATCGGCATTTTCCTTTTCCTCCTTCCTGGCGTGGGAGTCTATACCGCCCTCATGCTCTATCCAAGCCTGCTGTCCCTCTACTACAGCGTCCTGGAATGGGAAGGCGGACCACTCAGCATTGCGCCATTCGTGGGCCTGGCGAACTTTCAGCAGATGTTCCAAGACCCGTTCGTGCCCCTTGCCCTGAGCAACAATGCCCGCCTCCTGTCGGCAAACTGGGTCCTCCTGCTACCATTGGCACTGGCCCTTGCCTACGTCCTCAGCCGCCTGCGCCGCGGCGCCAGCCTCTACCGCTTCCTGTTCTACATCCCCGTTATCCTGCCCGCAGCCACCATGGCGCTGATGTGGCGGTTTGCCTTCTCGGGCAGCGGCTACGGCCTGCTGAACAACATCCTGCGGCTGTTGGGCCGGGAGAGCCTCGTCCGGCCCTGGCTGAGCGCTGATGGCGTCGTCCAGTGGACGACGACCTTTCCGGCCTCGTGGCAATCCGTCGGGTTCTACATGGTCATCTTCCTGGCCGCCCTGGTGGGCATCCCCGAGGAATATTACGAGGCCGCCGCGATAGATGGAGCCAATCACTGGCAGCAGTTGATCTACGTCACCCTGCCCAGCATCCGTGGTGTCTACGTCTCCGCCATGATCTTGACTCTCCAGGGCGCGCTTGGCGCGTTCATCTACCCTCTGCTGATGACCAAAGGCGGCCCCCTGCATCTGAGCGAGACACTGATCTCATACTCGCTGTACCTCTTGTGGGAGAAGAAAACGTGGGGCTATGGTAGCGCTGTCGCTACCCTCAGTTTTCTGCTGGGCATTATCGCAGTCGCGTTGGTGTGGCGCTTCGGCCGCCAACGCGAAGCGCTGCTCTATCGCTGAGAATGAGGAGTGCCATGACGACGATCGAACCAGGCTTGCCGCCTGTAGCCGCGATGCGGCGTGACCAGTGGAAAAGCCGCCTGGGCCAACTGGTGCTCCATGGCTGCCTGATCGGGTGGGCCTTCCTGGCCGTATATCCCCTGTTCTGGGTTCTGATCACCTCGCTAAAATATACCGCCGAACTGTATCGCGATCCTTTTGGCCTGCCAGCACATTGGAAATGGTCCAATTACCAGGAGGCCTGGGTCTATGCCAAGATGGGGCTGTATTTCCTGAATTCCATCATCGTCACCGTCATCTCGACGCTCCTGGTCCTCTTTCTGTCCTCGACTGCCGCCTTCGCCCTGGCACGCTTCCAATTCCGGCTCAAGGGGCTGGTCTGGGCCTACATCCTGTTCGGCTTTCTCATCCCGCACTCGATCCTGCTCGTGCCCTTGGCCATCTTCACTCGCATACTCGGCCTCTACAACCGGCTGGAGGGCCTGGCCATCGTCTACGCGGCCGTCGGAATCCCCTGGAACACCTTTTTCCTGCGCGCGTTCATGGAGACAATCCCCGGGGAACTCGAGGAGGCCGCCGTCATGGATGGCGCCGGGATGTGGACCGTCTTCTGGCGCATCATCCTGCCCCTCTCGCAGCCGGCGTTGGCGACGATGGCCACGTTTCACATCCTCGCCTCGTGGAGCGAGTACATCCTCGCCCTCGTGCTGACGGGTACCACCGCCTCGCGCACGCTCCCGGTGGGCATCAGCCTGCTGGAGGGCCACTTTACGTCGAACGAGCCCGGTGTCGCTGCCGGCATGGCCATTACCATCGTGCCCGTCGTCCTGGCCTTCATCTTCCTGCAACGCTACGTCATCAAGGGCATGACGGCAGGAGCCTTGAAAGGGTAGACACGAATCCACCATGACTACACCGTGTACTCCACGCGAACGGGTGATGCTCGCCCTGGACCACCGAGGAGCGGACCGGGTGCCGATTGACTTTGGCTCCACCTACATGACCAGCATCACCGTGCCACCTTACCTGGCGCTTGAGGAGGCGCTGGGCCTGCCTCCCGAGCCGCCCTGTTTGCAGACCCCGCTGAGCAAGATCGTCTTGCCGCGAGAGGAAATCCTGCACCGGTTTCGAGTGGACACCCGTGGCATCCCCCGGCCCGACGCACCCGCCTCCTGGCGCAACCAACTGCAGCCCGACGGCACGGTACTCGACGAATTTGGCGTGCGTTGGAAACAGCCGACGGGCCACGCTCACTATGAGTTCTACAAGGGACCGTTTGAGGGGCACCCCACGCTGAGTGACCTGCATACGTTTCCCTGGCCTGACGACCCGCATGAGCCGGCACGGTTTGCGGGCCGCAGGGAAATGGCACGTCGCTTGTACGAAGAGACGGATTACGCTATCATGGCCGCCATTCCCGGTGGGTTCGTCACGTGGTCGCAGTTCCTGCGCGGGTTCGAAGGTTGGTTCCTGGACCTGGCTGCGGATCCCAAATTCGCTGAAGCTCTTATGGACCGGGTGCTCGATTTTCTCCTGGCTCTCGCTGGTAAGCTGTTGGATGAAGTCGGCCCCTACATTCAGATCATCACCTTTGGCGATGACCTGGCTCTGCAGGATGGGCCCATGATGTCGCCGGCGATGTTCCATAGACTGATCAAGCCGCGCCTGAGAAGGGTTTTCGACTTCATCCGCTCAAAATGTAGCGCAAAGTTGTGGTTTCACACCGATGGGGCTGTGGTTTCTCTCATTCCCGACCTGATTGACCTGGGCATTGACATTCTGAACCCCGTCCAGGTGACGGCCAAAGGGATGGATGATACTGGGTATCTCAAGAAGGAATTTGGCGACGCTCTGGTGTTCTGGGGCGGCATTGACACCCAGCGCCTGCTGCCCTTTGGCACCCCCCAGCAAGTCCGGGCCGACGTGCGTCGGCGCATCCTGGACATGGCCAGGGGTGGAGGATACGTGTTGAGTGCGGTGCACAATATTCAGGGTGACGTGAGCCCGGAAAACGTCGTCGCCATGTTCGACGAGGCCTACGCCTGCGGCGTTTATCCCCTACCGGATTGAAAGGAGCAGCACATGCCTCTAGAGTTGGTCGTCGCATCTCCCAGGAAAATCGCCTTTGTAGAGTACCAGGACCACGACCCGGCCGGCAGCGAGGTCCTCGTGCGGACCACCGTCAGCGGTATAAAGCACGGCACGGAACTCAATACCTATCGCGGCGTCGTGCCCTTCGCCGACCAGGTCTGGGATCCTGACCTGCGCCTGTTCAGGCCGCTGCGCCAGGACGAGCGGGCAGAGCCCTTCTTTCCGCACAAGATGGGCTCCTGGGCGGCCGGGGTGGTGGACAGGGTGGGGCCGGCGGTGCACAAGTTCAAGCCCGGCGCGCGCGTGCATGGGGAGTGGAAGCACCGCCAGACCGCGCTTATGCCAGAGGACCGGCTGTATCCCATTGCAGACGACGTGGCCGATGAGGCGATGGTGTTCACCGACCCGGCGCGCTTTGCCCTGGCCGGGATTCACGACGCAGCCATCAAACTGGGGGACCGCGTAGCCATTTTTGGGCTTGGAGCCATCGGTATGCTGGCCCTGCAGATGGCGCGCATGAGCGGGGCCGGGCAGATCTTTGCCGTTGACCCCGTCCCGGGGCGCCTCGAACTGGCAAAGGAACTCGGCGCCGACGTCGCGGATGAGGGGGATGAGTACATCCCTTACATCCGGGTGATAAACCCAACGGAATGTGAGGCAGGGTTGGCGATCAAGGAGGCCAGCAGCGGTGCAGGCGCCGATGTGGCGATCGAAATATCGGGCGTCTACGCTGCCCTGCAGCAGGCCATCCGCTGCGTACACCGGGAAGGGCTGGTTGTGACGGTCAGTTTCTATGGGGACAAGACCGGACGCGTGGACCTGTCGAGCGAATGGCACCACAACCGCATCACGCTGCGCTCCAGCATGCCGGTTTGGGGATGCTCCCATCGCTGCTATCCGATGTGGGACATGGCTCGCGTTGAGCGCGTGGCCATCCGCCTGCTGGAAACCAGACAACTGCAGGTCAAGCCACTGATCGGCGCCCGGCTCCCCTTCGAGCGAGCCGCCGAAGCCTATGCGATGATTGACAAGTCGCCCGGAGATAGCGTGAAGGTCCTCTTGACCTACACCTGATGGAGACAACGACTATGAAACCCTTACGAACCGCGATCATCGGTTGTGGACACTTTGCCCACCGGCACGCTGAGCGCCTGGCAGCGTTGGAGGACGTGGAACTGGTCGGCTTCTGCGACCAGGTGCTCGAGAACGCCGCCGCGTACAACCAACGCTACGCGGGCGGCCAGGCCCGGATTTATGAGGACTTGCGGCGCATGTTCGAGGAACTGGACCTGGCCCTGGTCTACATCTGTGTGCCGCCCTACGCTCATACCAACGAGGTGGAACTCGCCTGCCGCCACGGGGTCCATTTCCTGATTGAGAAGCCGATTGCCTTGACGATGGAAGCAGCCCTTGGCATGGCCGACCAGGTCAAAGCCAGCGGCGTCAAGAGCCAGGTAGGGTTCATGTACCGCTACGGAGACGCGACGCTGTGGCTCAAGCGCTATATCCAGGACGCCAGCGTCAACGGCCGGGCTTTCCTGTTCGCCTGGTATGCCTGCAATGCGCTTCATAGCCCCTGGTGGCGGGAGCGGACCAAGAGCGGCGGCCAGTTGGTGGAGCAGGTCATCCACCTCTTCGACCTGGCGCGCTTCTTCCTGGGGGAGCCGGTGCGCGTTTACTCGATGCAGGAGAACCTGTTCCATCGCGACGTCGCGGACTATACGGTCGAGGATGCCAGTGGGACCGTCGTCCGGTTCGACTGCGGCGGCATAGCCACGTTTGCCGCCTCCAACGGCGCGATACCAGGACGCTGGGACTATGGGATGCAGGTGGTCCTCCCAGGTCTGACCGCTCATCTTGAGGATGCCAACCACGCTGTATTCCACCACACCGCACAGGCGTGGCGGGCGACGACGACCATTGCAGGCGAGAAGGACGTGCACCTGGCGGAGACGCTAGACCTGTTGGCCGCTATCCGCGACGACCGCCCCACGGCCGTGCCCATCGAGGAAGGAGTCCGCTCGCTCCGCCTGGTGCTGGCAGCCGCCCAATCTGCGGAACAGGACGCGCCCGTAGACATCGCGGATGAGGGGGATGAGTACATCCCTTACATCCGACCTCTGCCGGGCTCACCACGGTGATGACGAGGACTACGCGGATGAGTACATCCGGCTCGAGGGCGCGGCTGGACCTGTCCGGCCCGTGGCAACTGGCGTTCGACCCTGGCGGAGAGGGGATTTCCGGCGGTTGGTGGCTCGGTCAGGAGACCGGCCACAGCAGGGAGGGCTGGCCGGAGGCGAGATCCACGTGGGTGCAAGTGCCCGCCCTATGGAACGTCAGCCACCCGGACGCTGAGGGTGTGGGCTTTTACCGCAGGGTGTTCAGCCTTCCCGCTGAATGGCGCGGAAGAGGTTTACAGTTACACTTTGGCGGCGTGAGTTACCGCGCCGAAGCCTGGCTCAACGGCGTCTACGCCGGCAGCCACGAGGGCGCCTATACGCCCTTCTCGTTCGACGTGACGCCCCTGGTGAGGCTCGGCTCGGAGAACCAACTCGTGGTGCGCGTCGCCTCCCTCTCCAAGGCCCAGGACGTGGATGGGATGGTGTTGGGGGAATCGCCGGCCTCCAAGCAGAGCTGGTACTATACCCACGGGGGGGTGTGGGGCGAGGTATTCCTGGAAGCTGTGCCTCCACTCTTCTGCCAATCCGTGACAGTTGATCCGGATCTGCATCAGGAGATGGCGTTGGTGGAAGTGGGCGTCAGCAACGGATGTACCCATCCGCTCGGATGTACCCATCCGCTCGGATGTACCCATCCGCTCGGATGTACCCATCCGCATTGTCCCGTCGAAAGCCAGCGCGCGATGGTACATCTCCAGGTTGCCAGGCCAGATGGCTCTCTGGCGGCAGAGGAACGGTCTCGTGTTGCATTTCCGCCCGGCGCCTGCCGTCTGGCCTATCGCGTCCCTCTACCTCGCCCTTTGCTCTGGAGCCCCGAGGCCCCGAACCTGTACCAACTGCGGGTAACGATCGGCGAAGGGGGAGAGGAAGCCGACAGCCAAGTGGTCGCCTTCGGCATGCGCGAGTTCACCGTGCGCGACGGCGAGTTCTTCCTCAACGGGGAGCCGATCTACCTGCGTGGCCTGCTATTGCAGCCACACTATCCCGTCACGCTGGTCACGCCCCCGACCCGCGAGATGATGGTGCGGGAGATCACCCTGGCCAAAGAAGCGGGCTTCAACCTGATCCGGGCGCACATCCGGCCGGCCCCGCCGGGCTATCTGGACCTGACCGACGAGATGGGGATGCTGGTCTACGCCGAGTCGAGCCTGGCCTGGATCAAGGATAGTCCCCGTTTGCTGGACCACGGGCGCCGCGAACTCAGCGCCATGATTGAGCGGGACCGCAACCACCCTTCCGTCGTCTTCTGGGGCATCTACAACGAGAATCGGGCCGCCAGCGCCCTCACCAGCGAGGCGCTGGTCCGCTTCGTGCGCGCCCTGGACCCCACGCGCGTCGTCGTGGACAATTCCGGTGGCAGCATGGCGATTGACCAGGACTTTGGCTGGGTGGACCGCACGACAGTCGTTCCCAGCCGGGCGCTGCATCGCCAGCCAATCCAGGACGTGCACGTTTATGTGGGCGCCCCGCTCACACCTCCCGTCTACGAGTGGATGCGCACCCTGGGTATGAGCGACCCGCCCGTAGACATCTCGGACCACGACTTTGGGTCACAGCCCATGGTGGAAGAGTTCAACCGCGAACTCCGCTCGTACCGGGGCAAGGTGTTCGTCTCCGAGTTGGGCTGTGGTGGGATGGCCGACCTGGACGAGGTCGTGGCCGGGTATGGGGGCCAGCGGGACCTGCAGGATGCCCGAGAGATGATCGCCTTCCGCGACAGCCTGCACCAGGGGTTCGCAGCGCGCCGTCTGGACCGTATCTTTGGTTCGGTGCGTGGCCTGATCGCGGCCTCTCAGGCCCAGCAGGCCGCCGGCCTCACGCGCCAGGTCGAAGCGCTGATGGCCAACCCCCACGTGTCAGGGTACGTCGTCACCCAACTGAACGACGTGGCCTGGGAATTCCACGCCGGTGTCCTCGATCCATGGCGCAATCCCAAGCCGGTCTATCACGCGCTCAAGCGGCTCAACGGGCCTCACTGCGTCGTGCTGAAGGCCGCGACGCCCGTCGTCGCCTGCGGAGACGCCGTGGATGTGGCCATAACCCTGGTGAACCGCCGGCCACTGCACGGCGACGAGCACATCCACCTGACCGTCTACACCCCGGCCGGGAAGCAGGTGGAGGCAAGCCCACAGGTAGTGCCGGGCGGGGCCGGCATCAGGCAGTTGCCAGCCGTTTCCATTGAGACAGGGGAGATCCCCGGCGATTACCGCGTTGTGGTCCAGTTGATCAGGGGCCACGAGACGCTGGCGGAATCAACTGAGGTGGTCCTGGCCTTGCCGCGCGTGGATCTGGAAGGGTGGAGAATGGAGGATGGGGGATGGAGGATGGAGGATGCAGAGGAGTCACAGTCCCTGCTGCTGGCCGCCGACCCCGCGTCGCTCACGGGCGAGGATTGGATCAGGCTGCTCGACGCGGTAGAGATGGGCCGGGCGGCCATCGTTGGGCCGCTGCACAAGCGGGATGGGCTGGCCCTGCGCGCGCTCAAGAACCGCGGCCTGGACGTGCAGTTGCATTACGGCATTGGCAACTGGATGGGGTGTTACCACTGGATCCCCGCATCGGACCTCTTCGCCGGTTTGCCCGCTGGTTGTCTGGGAGGCGAGGCCTACGCCGATGTCTTGCCGTGGTATTGCCTGTCCGAATTGGGGGGCGAAGTTCTGGCAGGCTCGCTTCGCAACACGCAGTCCCGTCGCGAGCCTCCTGCCATGTTGTGGTACAGCGACGTTGAGGCGCTCCGCCTGGGCCAGGGGACGCTCATCCTGTGCCAGTATCGCGCCTTTGAGAAAGCGCGCACCAACCCGCTGGCTGCCGCCTTGGTGCACAACCTGATCCGCCTGGCCCAAGACTATCAGCATTCTATCATCTGATTGTTTCTTCCGCCACCCGTTCATCAAGATCAACGGCCAGGTAGTCGGGGAGGGGCAGATCGCCGCCGGGCTGGCAGGGGCTTATGGTGTGCCGGTCGCGCTGGTGACCGGCGACGACGTCGTCTGCGCCGACCTGCGGGCCTTCCTGGGTGACGTAGAGACTGCCGTGGTGAAGCGGGCGATTGACTATAACGTGGCCGAGTGTTTCCCTGCGGAGATGGCGCGGGAGCGCATTCGCCAGGCCGCCCGGCGGGCTCTGGAACGGCTACCCGATTTCAGGCCATACCGGTTCGACGTGCCCATCGTCCTGGAGTTCGAGTGCGTGTGGCACAGCCACGCCACGCTGCTGGCCCGCGTGCCGGGCACTGAGCGGGCGGGGCGCATCGTGCGCTTTGCCTCGGCGGACTTTCGCCAGGTTTTCGACATGATCGTTCTGCTCCGCTTCCTGATGAGAGTAGCGGTGGATTTCTATGGGCAGGGATAGGCCGGCATGAAGATCGGGATTGGCAGTTACGCCTACCGCTGGGCGGTGCAGTGGGGGAGGATGGACGCCCTGGCGCTGCTCGAACGGGCGCACGGGGTGGGCGCTGAAGTGGTGCAGATCTGCGACAACCTGCCCCTCGATCGCCTCTCCGATGAGGCATTGGACGGCCTTGCCCGGCGCGCTGCTGGGTTAGGCCTGACCCTGGAGGTAGGATTCCAGGGCGGCCAGCCGGAGCACCTGCGGCGCGGCCTGGAGGTGGCCCGCCGGTTGGATGCACGCCTGCTGCGGGTCGTTCTGACGACCCCCGAGTGGGAGCCCTCCTTCGACGAATTCGTGGCAGTTTTCAAGGCCTTGCTGCCCGATCTGCGCGCTGCCGGCGTGACGGTGGCGATCGAGAATCACTTCCATCTTCCGCCAGTGGAATTGGCGCGTCTCATCCAGGCCATCGGCGACTCACTAGTGGGCGTGTGCCTGGATCCGCTGAACGCGGTGGTCAAGCTGGCCGGGCCGCTCGAAACGGCAGCCTTGCTGGCCCCGTTCACGGTCTCTATGCACGCTAAGGACGCCGTCGTCACTCGCGTGCAGACCGGCTTCTGCATTGCCGGCTGCCCGCTGGGGAAAGGGCTGGTTGACATACCAGGCGTGTTGGCCGCGGTGCACGCTGCCGGCCGCTCTCCCAACGTGATTGTCGAGTCGTGGATGGACCGGCTGGACGACGAGGCCGCCACCCTGGCCCAAGAAGATGACTGGGCCAGGCGAGGCCTCGCCTATCTACGCCATGTACTCCCTCAGTTCACTCGCCGACTCGCCGACTCGCCGATCTGCCGATTTGCTATTTGCTATTTGCTATTTGCCATTTGCTATTTGCTGATTTGCCGATTTGCCATTTGCCCCGGAGGATCCTGATGAACAGACTCGCCGTGATCACCGCATTCCTGGGCGGCGTCAAGGACCGTTACATCACCTATCAGCCTGACCGCTCGCTGGAGGAGAAATTCGCCCTGGCAGCGCAGATCGAAGGGCTGGACGGCCTCGAGTTGTGTTATCCGGCGGATTTTGGGGACGTGCGCCTGCTTCGATCGCTGCTGGAGAATCACGGCCTCGGCGTGTCGGCAGTCAACGTGCGCTCGCGTCGCACTGGCAAGTGGCTGCGCGGATCGTTCACCTCTCCCAGGGCGGAGGAGCGCGCCGAGGTGGTGGACGATTTCAGGCGGGCGCTGGACCTGGCGGCGGAGATGGGGTCTCCTCGCATCTCGACCTGTCCCTTGAACGACGGGCACGATTATGCCTTCGAGGTGAACTACCTGGACGCCTATGCCTGGGCCGAGGAGACGTTCAGCGCCATCTGCGAGCACAACCGGGAGGTCCGCATCTGCATCGAGTACAAGTGGAACGACCCGCGCACACGCTGCCTGCTGGCCTCGGCCGGGGAGACGCTGGCCTTCTGCCAGTCGGTCGGCGCGCAGAACCTGGGGGTGACGCTCGACTTCGGCCACGCGCTCCTGGCTGGCGAGCGGCCGGCGCAGTCACTGGCGCTGCTGGCCCGCGCGGGCAGGCTGTTCTACGTTCATCTCAACGACAACGACCGCAACTGGGACTGGGACATGCTCCCCGGCGCGTTCCACCTGTGGGAGTTTGTCGAGTTCCTCTACTACCTCGAGGAGGTGGGATACACCGACGACTGGTACGCCTTCGACGTGATGTCGAAGGAGATGGACACGGCGGAGACGTTCAGCGCCGTCGTCCACCTGACCCGCAGGCTGGAGGTCCTGGCCAGCCGGATTGATCGGGATCAGATGGCCGACCTGATGGCGAGGCGTAACCCGATCAGGGCGCTGCGCTACCTCTACGATGCCGTGCTGTGAGTACGCGGTGGTAGTGAGGTGAGTGTCCTAGTCACAGGTGGGAGTGGGCGCATCGGACGCTACGTTGTGCGCGAGCTGGTACAGGCCGGCCACGAGGTGACCAGCGCGGATGTGGTCTACGAGAGGATGCCCGGGGCTGGCGCCCTGCAGGTGGACCTGACCGAGGCGGGGCAGGTTTACCAGGTCCTGGCCCGTTCCCGGGCGAGCGCAGTAGTGCACCTGGCAGCCTGGGCGCAGAGTGGCCGGGTTCCAGACACGCGCACCTTTGGGGACAACGTGCAGGGCACGTTCAACCTGTTCCAGGCGTGCGCCGACCTGGGCGTCAGGCGCGTGGTCTTCGCCTCGACCCATCACGTCTATGGCGTGGCCGCGTCGCCGCCGCTCTACGTGCCCATTGACGAGGCGCACCCGCTTCGCCCTGCCGACGCGTATGCGCTTTCCAAGGTCGTGGGTGAAAGGGTGGCCGACTATTTCGTGGCCCACTATGGCCTGGATATCCTCTGCTTTCGTTTCCAGGGTGTGCGCTCACCATCCCAGCTCGACGCCGAGGTCGAGCGCGCCGTCCGAGAGCCCTCCGAGAGACCGCACATGCTGTGGACGCGGCTGGATGCGCGGGATGCAGCCGCGTTCTGCCGCCTGGCCGTGGAGGCGGAGAAGGTGGAGCCAGGCCCCTACAACGTCGCCGGGCGCCGTATCGTGTTGGAGGAGGACAGCGTGGAACTGGTGCGGCGGTATTTCGGCGATCAGGTGGAGATCCGGGAGGGCCTGGCCGGCTGGCTGTCGCCGCTGAGTTGCGCCCGCGCGGAGACTGCATTCGGGTACCGGCCGCAATATGACTGGTCGGTGAGCCAACGCTATCCGGAAGGCTGAGGTTCATCACACTGGCGCGCCACGGGCAGCAGGCGCGCATCGGCGTGGTGACCCACGGGGCGGACATCGTGGGACGGTTGCTGGAGGGGTGATATGACAGCGTGGGTACGGGAGATTCGGCAGGACGAGCTCGCACCGGTGGCCATGATGGCACAGGGCGTGTGGAAACGCCACGTCTCCCTGGAAAGGGACGGCCGCGGCATGGTCTTCGGCATGGGGCGCCTGGAGCCGGGCGAGGAGGCCGGGCACGCGCACGTCGAGGAGGAGCTCTTCTACGTGCTGAGTGGCCACGGCGAGGCGCTCTGGGAAGAGGGCGACCAGGTGCGCCGGGCGGAGCTCAGGCCAGGCGTGGCTTTCTACAAGACGTCCCACGTGGCGCATACGATGCGCAACACCGGCGGGGAGCCGCTGGTAGGGCTGTTCTTCAAGGTGTGAGTGCATGAGCGGTACGTTCGTCGTCGCCAGCGACCTGGGCACCGGCGGCTGCAAGACGCTCGTCGTGGATGAGCGCGGGATGGTGGTCGCCTCGGCCCAGGCCGAGTACCCGACCTTCTACCCGCGCCCCGGCTGGTGTGAACAGCGTCCCCAGGATTGGCTCGACGCCGTTGGCGCGACCGTGCGCGCTGCGCTGGCCCGGGCGGGCGCGCGTCCGGCGCAGATCGCGGCCTTTGGGCTGGTGGGGGTGACGCACAACGCGGTGCTGCTGGATGCCGGCGGGCGTCCGCTTCGCCCATCCATCATTTTCTACGACACGCGCAGCCGGGCCGAGAGCGACGAGCTCGGCGCGCGCTGGGGCGGCGAGATCTTGCGGCGCACGTGCAACGGTATCTCGCCGCTGTGGACATGGTCGCAGCTCGAATGGGTGAAGCGGCACGAGCCCGAGGTGTGGGCCGCCACGCGCTTGATCCTGTTCCAGAAGGATTACGTGCGGCACTGCCTGGCCCCCTCGCCCGTCAGCGACCTGATTGACGTGGAGGGCTCGCTGCTGTTCGACCCGTTGGCCAACGAGTGGGTCGGGGACTTTATCGGCGACCTGGGGTTGTCCCCTGCGGCGTTGCCCGGCGTTGTCTATCCGGCTGACGTTGTGGGGCACATAGATGCCCGTGGTGCGGAGCTGAGCGGCCTGCCGGTGGGGACACCGGTAGTGGCGGGTACCACCGACACCGCCGCCGAGATGTTTGGGGCGGGCGCGCTGCGGCCCCGCCAGGGCATGGTCAAGCTGGCCAGCGTGGGCCGCATCGCCAGCGTGGCGAGCGCCCCGCTCGGCCATCCGCATCTTCTCAATTACCGCCACGTGGTCGCCGGGCTGTGGTACCCGGGCACGGCGTGCAAACACGCCGCTTCTTCCTATCGCTGGCTGCGCGACGTGATGTGGGGTGACACAGCCTACCAGGTGATGGATGCCGCGGCCGCGTCCGTCTCGGCGGGGTGTGACGGCTTGCTTTTCCACCCGCACCTGCAAGGAGAATGGGTTCCCTACTGGGACGACCGCCTGCGCGGCGACTTTGTCGGGCTGACGATGCGCCACGGGCGGCCGCACCTGACCCGCGCGGTGATGGAAGGCGTGGCCTGCGCCCTGCGGGTGGGCGTCCAGTACATGGAGGCGCTGGGCCTGCCCTTTGACGAGATACGCCTGGTGGGCCAGGGTGCGACGAGTCGCCTATGGGCGCACATCGTCGCCGACACGCTGAACCGTCCCCTGGTGGTCCCCGTCGAGCGGGACGCCGCTTACGGCGGCGCACTCATCGCACGGATGGGCAGCGGGCTGTTCCCCAGCGACGTGGACGCCCTGGCCGGCCTGATCCGCATCGAAGCATGCCTGGAACCGGATCCCGCACGCGCGCGCCTCTATGACGAGCTGTTCGCCATCTACCAGGAGGCCGACCAGGCTCTGGCGTGCATCGCGCATCGCCTGACGGCCTTTGAGCACGGGCGGTGAATATTCTACCTGGAGGCTAGGCTGTGAGTGCCAGTGACCTGCAACTCAAGATGATCCTGCACGAATTGGCCAGCGTGGTGGGGCGTGAGCACGTCGTCACCGACCCGGCCGACCTGATGCCTTACGGGGTGGACTTTTTCTGGGTGCCGCGCATGCTGATTGACCGGGGCCGGCTGCCGCCACTGCCCGACGCGGTCGTGCTGCCAGGCACCGTCGGGCAGGTCTCGGCGCTCGTCAGGCTGGCCAACGTCTACCACATCCCGGTCGTGCCGTGGGGCGGAGGCTCCGGCTCGCAAGGGGGCGCCATGCCGATGTACGGCGGCATGGTGATGGACCTCAAGCGGCTCAATCAGATCGTCGAGATCAACCAGGCTAACGGGACGGTCACCGCGCAGGCGGGCATCAACGGCTACGACCTGGAGAACGCACTCAACGAGGCGGGCTGGACGTTGCCCCATTACCCGGCCTCCGTTCACTCGGCTACGCTGGGGGGGTACCTGGCCTGCCGCGGGTCGGGCACCATCTCCACCAAGTACGGCAAGGCCGAGGACATGGTGCTTTCGGTGCAGGTCGTGCTGCCCAATGGCGACGTGGTGCGCACGCTGCCGGTGCCAAACCACGCCGCCGGGCCGGGCATCCTGCAACTGTTCGTCGGTGCGGAGGGCAGTTTCGGGATCATCACCGAGGCCACCATGCGCATCGAGAAGCTGCCGCAGGTGCGACGTTTCCGCTCCTACCTCTTCCCCGACATGCGTGCTGGCCTGGAGGCCGGCCGCCGCATTATGCTGGATCGGCTGCAGCCGCTGGTCATTCGCCTGTACGACGAGCGCTCGACGATCAAGACCGTGCGACGGGTTCTGGACATTGACGTGGAGCGTGGCGCGTACATGGTGATCGGCTTCGACGGCTTCGAGGACGTCGTCGCGGCGCAGGAGCGGCACGCCTTCGCCACCTGTGAGGAGATGGGCGGGGAGGACCTGGGGGAGGAGGCGGGCCGGCAGTGGTGGGAGCACCGCTACGACTTTTACTTCCCGCCCAAGGTGCTCGACTTCCCGTGGATGTTCGGCACGTTGGACACCGTGTGCACCTTTGACCGGATCGAGCCGCTGTACTGGGCCAAGAGGACTGCCCTGGAGGAGACGTACAAGGACTGGGGGCTCTTTTACTACGCCCACTTTTCCCACTGGTACCCCTGGGGTGTGATGGCCTACGACCGCTTTATCATTGAGAACCCGCCGCAGGATCCCGACCAGGCGCTGGCGCTGCACAACGAGGTGTGGGACCTGGCGGTCAGGGTCAACCTGGAGCACGGCGGCGTGATCAACGAGCATCACGGCGTCGGGCTGAAGCTGGCGCGGCACTTGCGCGCCCAATACGGCCCGGCCTTCCAGGTGCTCGAAGGGCTCAAAAGCACGCTGGACCCCCATCACCTGCTGAACCCGGGGAAGATGGGCTTCGGCCCGCCGAGGTGACAGACGTCTTGTGCCTGATCTGCTTTGGGATTCGACCATGAACCGTCTCGTTGCCCACAAGAAAGATCTATACCAACTCCGCTTCTCGCCGATGTGCAAGCCCGCTGGCGAGGTCGCCAATCTCACCCAGCTTGAAAGCCACACCACCCGCGCGCGGACGATGATGATGTGGCGCATCGCGCTGGGCTGCGTCGGCTGGGGGCCGCGCGAGGTGGAGTTGTTGTACGAGTCCACGCTCGATAGCATCAGTTGCGCCTTCGACGTGTTCCACTATCCGATCCATCGCTACGTGCTCGACGCCCGCGCCGACGTGTGGGAGGCGGGGCTGGCGCCCGCGTGTGTGCGGGAAGCGGTCGAGGCGAGCGCCCGTCCGTCCGTGGGTGAGCCACGCGGATGTGGGGCACGTGCCCAGGCTGTGTTGCTGGCCGGCGAGGTCGCCCAACTGGGTGACGACGCGCTGCTCAGGGCGCTGGAGGCCGCGCTCAAGGCTGCCAGCGTCGAGGCCGTCCCCTGGGTTGTCCAGACGGGTGCGCTGGCCTACGCGCTCGGCGCGCGGGAGGTAGCCACCGCGCAGGCGCAGCGGGTGGCGGAAGGGGTGCGCACCAGTGGTGTGCAGACCATCGTCGCCGATGGCCCGGAGACGGCCTGGGCACTGACCAGGATCTACCCTGCCCTGGGGGTCGGCTTGCCGGAGGGGGTGGCGGTCAGATTGCTTGCGGAGGTGTTGGTGGATGCGCTTTCTGGTGTGCGGAATGGAATCGGCGGCTGCGAGCAGGAGGGGGCCGCTGCGGGCGCGCTTTGCGAAGCGTGCGGAAACGGGACGGTCTTTGTCCACGACAGCCGCCCGGCCTACCTGATCTCTGCCGGGGAGCCGGGGCACACCGCCATCCTGCCAGGGTATACGGAGGATGAGGTCACCTTCGGCCAGGGCGTGGCCTACGAGGCGCCCCGTGCGCTGCTCGACGCGCTGGGCGCGCGGCGCGTGTGGGGCGTCTGGACGCGCGCGCTGGCCAGGACGAGTGGGGCCGACGATGGGCTGTGGCTGACCTACCCGAAGCTGGCTGCCGGGCTGGCAGCGCAGCGTCTCGACTACGCCGAACACCTGGGCGCGCGCCTGCTGGTGACCGATTCACCGCTGGGGGCGGCCTTCCTTTCCAGGCACGCCACGGGCCGCAGGATCCAGGTCAGGCTGTTGGCTGAGTTGTTCTGTACAAATAGCAAATAGCAAATAGCAAATAGCAGATGGAACGTAACGTCCTGCCGCTCAAAACGGAGCTCAATCCCGAGCGCGACCAGGCCTTTGTCCGCGACTTGATGCTGAAGGCCGTCGCAGTGCGCCGGCAGATCGTCGAGATGGGGCACCATTCCCGCATCCGCCTGCACTATGGCGCGTTGATGGGCATGGTGGAGATGGTCACGTTGCTCTACTTCCACTGGCTTGACGTGCGGCCCGAGGACCCCGCCTGGCCTGAGCGGGACCGTTTCGTGCTCAGCAAGGGGCACGGGGCGCCCTCGCTGTACGCCGTGCTGGCAGAACGGGGCTTTTTCGATAGGAGGCATTTCGACAGGTTCCGTCGCCTGGGGTCCATCCTGCAGGGCCACCCCGACCGGCTCAAGACGCCCGGCATCGAGGCCAGCTCCGGCTCCCTGGGCCAGGGGCTTGCGGTGGCCTGCGGCATGGCGCTGGGCGCCCAGCTCGATGATGCTCCGTGGCGCGTCTATTGCCTGGTGGGCGACGGTGAGTGCAACGAGGGCAGCATCTGGGAGGCTGGCCTCATCGCGGGGAACCTGCGCCTGGGACACCTGAGGGTGCTCTTGGACCGCAACCTCAAGTCATCCTATGGGCCGATGGCGGGCCGCAACGACGTCGAGCCCCTGGCCGACAAGTGGCGCGCCTTTGGCTGGGCCGTTTTCGAGGCCGACGGCCACGATTTCTGCGACCTGAGCCAGAAGCTGGCCCGGGCCGAGGCCGTCGAGGGACAGCCCTCGCTGGTCATCTGCCACACGCTCAAGGGGAAGGGCATCCCCTTCGTGGAGCACTACCCGGCCAAGCCCAACATTTTGCTGACCGAGGAGCAGTATCGGGAGTGCCTGGACGTGCTGTGCCGGGCGGAGGAGGAGGTGAGGAAGGGACCCTCACCCCGGCCCTCTCCCTGTGAGGGAGAGGGAGAGGGACCTTCACCCCGGTCCCGGACGCCCTTGAGACGGGGGCTGCGAGCAGCGTTACCATGCTGGGAGGGAGAGGGGGAGGGAAGGGGTGGGTGAGGTGAAGGACGTGACTGCGGCGTACAGCGAGGCGTTGGTGGAGGTTGGATTGGCCGACCCGCGCGTGATGGCGCTCGACGCCGATCTACCCGACTCGTGCATGACGGAGCCGTTCTACCGGGCCTGCCCCGGCCGCGCCATAGACCTGGGCGTGGCGGAGCAGAGCCTGCCGACCTTCGCCGCAGGGCTGGCGCTGGTGGGCAAGGTGCCGTTCTACAACACCTTCGCCGTCTTTGCCGTGGGTCGCTCCTTCGACATGATCCGCCTGTCGGTGGCTTACGCGCGGGCCAACGTCAAGATCGTCGGGCACGCGGCGGGGCTCTCGCTGGGCTACGCCGGGCCGAGCCACCACGCGCTGGAGGACGTGGCCATGATGCGCGCGCTGCCGGGCATGGTGGTGCTGCAGCCTGCCGACGCCGAGGAGTGCCGCCAAATGGTGTGGTGGATGAAGGACTATGCCGGGCCGGTCTACCTGCGCTTGACGCGCGCCAGGGTGCCGGACGTCCACGCCGCTGGCTGGCGCTTCGAGATGGGCAGGACAGAGCAGTTGCGGGAGGGCTGCGACGTGACGCTCTACACCACCGGCGACTTGTGGGTGCAGGCGCTGCGCGTGGCCGAGCGGCTGGCCGGGGAGGGCATCGGCGTGCAAGTGGTCAACGTCTCGACGCTCAAGCCGCTTCCGCCAGGAGAGATCGTCCGCCACGCCCAGGCCACTCGCTGCGGGACCACCATGGAGGATCACCACGTCGTGGGAGGCCTGGGCAGCGCCGTGGCTGAGGTGTACGCCGAATTCGTGCCCGAAAGGGCGCTGCGCCGGCTGGGCATCCGCGATACGTTCACCGAGTCCGACGACTATGACGTGCTGCGCGCGCACTATGGCCTGGCCGACGAGGACGTCGTAACGGCTGTGCACTCGTTGCTGGGCAGTTCGTAGCAGACAAAGGAGCGAACCCATGTTGGAATCCACACGCTTTTCCGTTCTGGCTTCTACCTTCAGCCCCCACCGCGACCGCTTTCTGCCGTCGCCGCAAGGCCCACCGCCGACGCCTGTGCAATTGATCGAGACGGCGGCGGCGATCGCCGAGCTGAGCGGCATTGAGTTGATCCACCCGGCCCACGTCACATTCGAGAACCTGGCGGAGATACGGGCTGCACTGGAGGCCCACGGGCTTGATTGCGCCTCCGTGGCCGCTTCGATCTCCAGCAGGTGGGAATACCAGGGCGGCTCGCTGACTGCCGACGATCCGGCAGCCCGGCGCCGGGCCATCGAGACGGTCAAGACCGGGATGGACCTGGCGGCCGCGTTGGGGGCGGGGCGCATCAACCTATGGCTGGGCCGCGACGGGTTCGATTACGCCTTCCAGGTGGACTATGACCAAGGTTGGGGGCGCATCGTCGAGGCCCTGCGGGAGATATGCGCGTACCGGCCCGAGATCAGGATCGGCATCGAGTACAAGCCCTGCGAGCCGCGCAAGCGGCTGCTGGTGTCCACCGCCGCCAAGGCGGTCGCGCTGAAGCGCGACGTCGGCGCGCCGAACCTCGGCGTGCTGCTGGACACAGGCCACGCGCTGGTGGCGCAGGAGAACCTGGCCGAGTCGGTCGCCTTCCTGGCGCGCCACGAGGCGTTGGTACACGTCCACTTTAACGACAATTACCGGGTCGCCGACGACGACCTGATCGTCGGCACGGTCAACTTTCTGGAGACCATGGAGATGCTGTACTGGCTCGAGCGGGTCGGCTACGAGGGTTGGCTCTCGTTCGACCCGCACACGGCGCTGGAGGACCCAGTCCGTGCCGTGGAGGAGGGCTGCAAGTTCGTGAGGGGGCTGATCCACACGCTGGAGCGGATCGGCAGGGCTGAGATCGAGCGCGCCATCGCCACGCGCCAGGTCACAGAAATGATGGCGCTGGTCAATCGGGAGCTGTTTGGGCCATCCTGATCCACCTGGCCCAAGCTTATCAGCGCGGATGGGTACATCCGAGTCATCTCCTGACGCCTAGCCTCGCCAGCCCTTTCTCCAGGCCCTCGAGCCGACGTTCCTCTTGCTCGCCCGGATGGGTGCATATCTTCTCGAGCCCGGGCGTGCGCTCGTTGACCCGCTCGAGAAAGGCGCCCACGGTCATCTCTTCCCCAGGAGACATCCCGAGGTACGAGAACAGCCTGCGGTCCAGCTCGTCGTTGTAAGCCTGCTTCGATATCGGTTCTCGCAATTGGTGCAGGACATCGCGGATGGGTACATCCGTTCCACACTGTCCGTCCGATCGCAGGTGCCGGCAGGGACAGCAGATCTCGTCTGCGGCCAGCACGAACCTCACCTGGGAACCCGGATTGGCCACAACTTGCGCCGCCACGGTATGCACGGCGTGGCCATAAGGGTGCGGTTTGAACTCAACGCCATGTCCATAATCGGTGACAATGTCGAGCAGATGGTGAGGTCGTAGCCTCATGACAGTCACTGTCGAATCCTTCCAAAGAACTCCTGGTACAGGGCCGGCGCCACTGTGTCGGCCTTTACAGCCTTTATCCCCTCCACCAGGCGCTGGACGAGGTGTTCGAGGAACTGTTCCCCCTTTTCCGCCGTGGCCGGGCGCGCATCGCCCGCATAGTGGTCAGGGAAGTTGGCGTACCAACTGATAGGTGTTTCCTGCCCTGGCTGCAGCCCGGCCAGGTGCTGCAGCCGCTCCAGCCGCTTGCCCGAGCGCTCGTCGGATGTACCCATCCGCTTGATCTGGTCCATCTTCACCAGCGCAGGATGGGCGGCCAGGATCATACTGGTCTCCATTTCCCCGCCATGTTGGTCGAACTCCGATTCCAGCACTCTGTCCCGCAGGTCAATGAAACCGGGATCCCAGAACGTCTGGGCGAGGTACACCACGTAGTCTTTGCGCGTGTCCAGCAATGACTGCAGGAAGAAGGAAGCCAGGAAACGGTTGCCGCCATGGCTGACGACCAGGATGATCTTGCTGAGGCCATTGCGCCCGATCTCGTCGCACACCGCCTCCAGCAGCCTCAACATCAGATGTGCGCCGATGGCAATCGTGCCCGGCTGATGCCGGGCCTCCATGATCTGGGTCAGGTAGAATGGCGGGAAGACGATGGCGGGTTCGATCTCGGCTGCGCGCCGGGCCATCTCCATGCCGATGAACAGGTCG
>Ga0172363_10000086_pt1 | contig 54000 bp, 38 predicted proteins | sample LakKivs2_kivu2a2_FD_114541 | JGI IMG/M metagenome (GOLD analysis project Ga0172363, IMG submission 114541) | Sediment microbial communities from Lake Kivu, Rwanda - Sediment s2_kivu2a2 | ecosystem: Environmental > Aquatic > Freshwater > Lake > Sediment | place: Rwanda: Western Province, Lake... | reverse complement strand
GATCTCCTCTCCGCACGTCGTTTTACACAGCTTATGAGCTCTCAGATGCTGTCGGCTTGGGTGAGATTTTTATATGGCAGGACGATACCTCCTTGGGTAAGGTTTTTAAATGGCTTGACAGGGTTGGGCAACGATTAGCGGACGGGCGACAGGAAGCCGCAGTCCTACGCTGGGAAAGCACGTGTTTTTGCATGCATATTTGCCCCGTATTTAAGGCGACCGAAATTTCCGCACGGACGCCGCCGGCAAGCTTGTAGCCAGGCGCGGGCGATTCGCCGGCGGCTCAGGGTTTGAAGTCCGGCCCGGGCCACGATTTAGAGCCGGGTCCGGCTATTGAATATGGGCAGAAGGACATCATAAGGCGGGCCTTCGAGAGCGGCCAGCAGGACCATGTGCAGGAGCTCGGAGTACGATATGCCTGCTCTCGAGGCTGAACGGGCCAGACCCATTCCGTTGTCGAGACAGGGATTGCAATTGACTTCGAGAACGCGTGGCAAGTCCTGGTCATCAAGCCGGATGTCGACACGGCCGTAACCCCAGCCGCCGACGGCCCGGAAGGCCTTGACGGCAGTCTCCCTGATTTGGGCGGCCAGTTCCGGCTCGACGTTGGCCGGGCACATGACCCTCGTTTTTTTATACTCAACCGACGAAGCTATCCATTTTGCCGCGTAGGACATTATGGGCGGAATATTAACTGGCAGACGCGAATAATCGACTTCGGCCAGCGGCATGACCTTTAGACGCTTTCCGCCCACGAGCCCTACGTTGAACTCTCTGCCGCAAAGAAAACGCTGGACGAGAGCTGGCTGGTCAAGTTCGCCGACAATTTCGCGGACTTTTTCCCGAAGGGACTTCTTCGTGTAAACGACGGAGTTACGGTCGAGTCCGATTCCCGCATGTTCCTGGGCGGCGTGAACGATGAGCGGGAAGTTCCATTTGCGGCCGTCGATTTGAGAGATCTTCTCGATCAGGGCAGTCTGCGGTGGGATGGGGATGCCGACGCCGTTGAGCAGGCTCGCGGCCATGAACTTGTAGCGGCTGATGCCCAGAGCCAGGGCAGGCGAGCCGGTCATGCGGTAGCCGAGCAGGTGGATGAAAGCGGCTACCCGCATTTCATAAAGGGCGCCATGAACGACGTCGTCGTACTGGTTGAAGACGATATCCGGCCTGATGCGGGCCAGCTTACGTTCGAGCGACTGGAGATTGCCGACGAGAGGGACTGTGACCACATGATGTCTGAGCTTGCGCATGGCCCGGGCCATGCGGCGGATCATGAGGCGGAGTTCGTGCGTCGTGGACTGGTCGCTTTTCTCATTGGGCTGTGAGTCGTCATATGCGTTGTAAATGATGGCGACCCGAAAACGTTTTTTCTTCTTCTTCGCGATCGCTCTTTTTACCACGGGCAAATCATAATTTATTTTGCGCCTGATTATCAAGTTTTTGAGCTCGAATTCTTTTCGTTTTCAGAGCGTCAGCCCGGTTCAAAACATAACCAAGAGCGCAAGGTTCGGGTACGGGGCGCAGTCGCCGGCTTACTTGACGGCTCCTGGGGCCGGCTTGACCATAGGAATGGCGCAGAGAAAGCGGAGAATCTCCGGCCCGGGATTGACGAATTGATGGATTTCATCGGGCATGACCAGGGCCGTGCTGCCGGCGGCAAGATGATGCTCCATGGTTTCGCCGCGCAAAACGGCCTGACCGCTGAGAATGAAAACTTCGTGCTCGTAAGGATGCATATGATGAAAAGTCGAAGCACCGGGTTCCACCTCGAAGAGCCTCAAAGCGAAATTCGGGGCGCCGTCGTCCGGCCCCCAAAGCCATCTTATGGTGACTCCTTCGAGACCTTCAACTGGTTTTGAGACGATCCCTTCGGCGTTTTTTACGAGCATGATGAAACCTCCTTATCCGGTTGGTTTAATTCTCTTTTTTCCGGCCTTGCCTCCGGTAGCGCCCGTAAGACGGAGTCCAAAAACGGGGGCCATCTCCTTCGGCCAGTTTAACGCGGCCGGATGCCTCGAGTCTGGCCAATATTTTCTCCGCCAGATCATGCGACTGTCCCCGGATCCAGCGGTGAAGATCTTCTTCGCTTACCGGATGGCGGGAAATTATGCCGATGAGGGTGGCAACGGGATCAGGCTCGGCGGCCAGATCAGGCGTGATCTCAGTCGGGCGGACGATTTCCGTGACGTTGCCCAGAATGGCCGCTGCCCGGAGCAAACCTTCTTCGTCGGCAGGTTCGACATCGCTTTCGGCCGGGACCCGCGTAGGCAGGTTGATGTGGACGGCATCCGGTTTTATGCCTTCGAGGATCCGGGAAATCGCTGTCAGGGCCTCCTCTGTATCATTAAGCCCTCGTATCAGCATGACTTCGATCCAGAGTTTGCCCCGGAAAATCTTGCGGAATTCCTTTAATCCCAGGACGAGCCTCTCGAAAGAGGATTCGGGATGGGGACGGTTTATTTTTTTGAAGAGCTCGGCTCTGCCGGCGTCGAGCGAAGGCAGAACCGCGTCGGCGGCGGAAATTTCCCGGCGGACTTCTTGGAGATAAAGAAGCGAGCCGTTGGTCAGTACGGCTACTGGAATACCAGTCGTTTTCTTGACCCTGCGGATCATCCAACCCAGACCGGCGTGGAGAGTTGGTTCCCCGGAACCGGCGAAGGTTATCCAGTCTATCTCGCCCGGTTCGTACTTTTGAAGGGCGGTGGCAACTTCGGCAATTATCTCCTCACGCGGATAGTACTCACGTCTTTCCCGGGATACCGGGACGGTCCGGCCGAGCTGGCAGTAGATGCAATTCCAGTTGCAGGTCTTGGCCGGAACGGGATCTATTCCGAGAGATCTTCCAAGCCTTCTTGAAGGCACGGGACCGAAGACGTATTTCATATCCGGATTCAACTATATTGATCCCGTTTTGTCAAACCTGGCGGAAGGCGCCGCGGAACCGGTCTTCACTCCGGATCGTACTTTTGCATTTTCTTAGGTTAGCAGGAGTAAAACTTCGACGATTTTGTCAGGAAAGTAAGTGCCCCTGAGTTTCAGAAAATCCTCGGGTGAGTGTACCTCGACATCTCCGATCCTTATGCTTCCATGCGCCTTGAGCCTTTCGTATGACTCAGCCAGGGCGATAATCGAGGCCCCGAGTGGTACGTCTTCCAGGTTATCCGGGGGCTTCGAGTCTTTCTGCCCGTAATGGACGAAGTAGGCCTCGATGATCGGGTGAATCTCCTCGAGCAAGGCGGCCGTCGTTTTAAGCAGAACCTTCTCATTATCGCTGAGTTTGGTGCCGCAGACGTTTTCGGTTTCCATGAACTTGCTCGTGTCCATGAACACTGGCAGAAAAGTCTTGAGTTCCTGAACCTCGCTCAGAAGAGATGCCGACTTGACGTTTTCCACTTCGCTTTTGCCGAGTCCCATCCCCTCGGCGATTTTACCCGCGAGTATCGATACCCTCTCCGGTCTCGACTTGTCCTTCTCGGCCACTTCCAGATATTTAAGGACGATAGCCAGGACTCCGGTATAGGCCTTCTTCAGGTTGAAAATCTCCCTGTCTCTTTTCTCGGCCAGGGATCCGATAGCGGCTGCGGTAAGTATCAGGAAGGAAGCCCAGGTCACGACGGAAATTATGTCGTCGAAAGAGAGGGCGTACCGGGCTCCGAAGATCCGGTGAGACGCGACGAGATAAAGTGCCTCGAGCAGGATGCAGGCTACGGCGGCCAGCACAGCCCGCTTTTTTCCGAGGTAGTACCCGGCTATTATTACCGGCAGGAAAAAGAAATTGAGGAAAGACAGGCGGTAATGAACGAGCAAGCCGATCAGAACGATCCCTATGAGCAGGACTATGGCGATCGTTGTTTCTATCTTTTTGCTGTCCCAGGTCTTGAATTTCATCAGAATTGAGTTTCGTCCTTCTTATATAAAAATAACAGGCTGGGAGTCAAGGAATTTGAACGCCGAGCGGCGAACAAAGCGATGGGGCCTGCCTGAATTCAAATAAATGTATCAAATTCAATTTTATGAATAAGAAGGATGGATTTAAATGGCTTACGTGCCTGAAAAAATCATTGGCACAATTTATGCATAAGAAAGTTTTAAAACATGCTTGCGAGGAGGTGCGAAGTGGAAAAATCATCGTTATCGAAAGAGATTTTAAGTTTTGGGCAGGGGAAACTTAGAGGGGAGGTTATTATGAAGAGAAAAGGGTTTATTTTCTTCTTCTTTATTTTTCTGTCGTCAGGTATTTTCCTATCGGCTCAGCTTACCCAGACGGGTTACATCAATGGCAAAGTGACCGATGAGGAAGGACAGCCGTTACCCGGTGTGGCCGTCACTATAAAATCACCGGCTCTCATATTGCCGCAAATGGACATGGTGACGACGGCCAGCGGAACCTTCAGGTTCCCGGGCTTGCCGCCGGGTTTATATACGGTTACATTTCAACTCACAGGCTTCAAAACGCTGGTCAGGGAAGGGATCAGGGTGAGCGTCGGTCTGACGACCACGATCGATGTCACGCTAGAGATGTCTCAGATTGAGGAAACGGTCACGGTCGTCGGACAGACTCCGGCCGTCGACATCAAAACCTCGACCATGGTCGCCAGTTTGACGTCGGAATTCCTCCAGAGCGTTCCGGCATCCCGCAATCTATCAACTTTTTTCAATATGGCTCCGGGTGTCACGAGCAGTCTGGCTCACGGCAGTTCGGAACGTGACAATACGTATAACATCGACGGCGTCAACGTCACCGACCCGGTCACCGGCACTCAGGCCGGAAGTTTCGGAATCGACATCATGGAGGAGCTGTCGGTTCAGACCGGCGCCCTGCCGGCCGAATACGGCAGTGTCCGGGGAGCCGTGGTCAATGTCGTCACGAAGTCCGGGGGCAACCGGTTCAGCGGCTCAGCCAGCTTCTATTACCGGGATAAGTCGCTCGTCGGCGACAATACGAAGTTCACCGTCTTTGAAGGCAGCGAAAGCGGCTTCGATTACGAGAGCGAGCCGGTCTTTACTCTCGGCGGCCCGGTTATCAAGGACAAAATCTGGTTCTTCGGCAACTTTTCTTTCAACAAATCCCAGGAATTCCTGCCCGGCTACCCCTGGGACGAAACCGGGGCAGTTCCTCTCGATTATTACCGGATATACCCGTATATCAAAGCCACTTACCAGATGACGGAGAAAGACAGGTTAATTCTGTCTTTTAACTTTTCCGATTATAAGCGCCACCATCGCGGCGCCAGTTATAACCGGACGGTCGAAAGCACCTGGGATCAAACGACGCCCATTTACACCTACAATATCCAGTACACGAGGATGTTCGGTCCCAACCTGTTCATGAACGTCAAAGGCGCCTATATGGATTACCACCTGAACTTGACGGCAAAGAACGATCTGCCTCGAATCTACAACACGAGCCTCATCAAATACCGCCAGAGCTACGGCTATGACGACGTTTACACCAGACGCCGTCTCCAGCTCATGGCCGACGCCACTTATTTCATAGACGACTGGTTCGGGCGTCACGAAATAAAGGGCGGGATCGAATTCGAGCGCTCCAGCGACAGCCGTTACCGCGGCCACAACATGACGGGCACAGTCTTTAACCTTGATGTCGAAAGCATCCTCGGTTACCCGGTCGGCCCCTTCTTTTATTACAGAAACGTGACGGTCGGTGACGTGACGTACGAAGTACCGAATTATGTCACCTATTACCAGGATTTCACCCGTTTGGACAAGAAGATCGTCATCGGCGGATTCCTCCAGGATACGTGGTCGCCCATCGACCGGTTGACGGTAAACCTTGGCCTGCGCTTCGACCATCAGGACGGGATCATACCGAAGCAGGGGCTTGAGCGGGGAGAGGTCGAGTACGGCGGCGAGATTTACGATCCCCGCGTCCTCGAATCGTTCACGGCCATGACCTGGAACACGCTTGCTCCAAGGCTCGGTCTGACCTTCGACATCACCGGCGACGGCAAGACGGCCTTCAAAATGAGCTTCGGCCGCTATTACATCGCCAACATCATGCAGTGGTTCGTAACCGTCAATCCCAACTCGTTCATTTCCTGGCGGCACTATTTCACCTACTCAATCGACCTTGCGACCGAGACCATGACCGTAACCGGAGTGGAGCCCATGTCACGTTTCAGCGCGACGGCCAGCGCCACCATGGACCCGGACCTGAAATCGCCTTACCTGGATGAATTTACGATCGGCATAGAACGTGAATTGGCCAGGAACATAAGCCTGGGCGTCCGTTACATCCGGAAATGGGACAGGAATCTGATAGAGGACGTCGACCTCAATGCTTTTGACCTTGACGCGTATAAAACCGACGACAAGGACATACTCGATCCATCGCTCTGGCTGAATTACTATCCTGTTACGGCGGTCGATCCGTACGACGGAAGCACGGTGACTTTCTGGGAGGTAACCGACCTTGATATTCCTGGGCTGACATACGTCACCAATCCTCCAGGGGCAGAGAGGGATTACGACGGTGTCGAGGTTGTGTTCAATAAGCGATTCTCGAACAGGTGGAGCCTTTCGGCTTCCTACGTTTATCAGAAGTCTCGCGGTCTGATTGGCACGGACTTCGATGACAGCTGGTCCGGTGAAGCTTATTTCGACTCGCCGAACGCCCACATCAACGCCCTGGGTAATTTCACCGGCGAACGCAGGCACCAGGTCAAGATCCAGTTCATGTGGCGGGCGCCGCTCGGCATCGACGTCAGCGGTTATTACCGGTACCTCGACGGCAGCCGGTTCACCCGCCGGATCAGGAGCGATGACCTGGGGCTCGATCTATCGAGCAATTTCACGATTTACGCCGAAACCAGGGGAAGCCGCAAGCTGCCCGGCCTGCATTATTTCGACGCCAGAGTGGAAAAAGTGTTCAAGCTGCCGAAAAAGTTCGGGCAATTCTCGGTCTTTGCCGATGTATTCAACGTCCTGAACATCAACACTATGACCGGTGTTCAATCTTTATCCAGCACCACTCAAACCGTAAACGGTCATCCCGTTTCCTTCCTGGGGCAGACGGGCATCCCCGACCCCTTGACTGTCAGGCTGGGGGCCAAGTTCGAGTTCTGACCGCAGCCTGAGTTGAAAGAGGCAGGCGGTCAGCTGCCTGCCTCTTTTTTACAGGAGAGATTTGCAGCCAAGATTTAAAGCGCACCTGGACTCCGTGCTTTACGGTTGAAGGCGCCCCCGCGTTTTGATAATATTTCAGCGGACGCCGGGGTGGCGGAACTGGCAGACGCAAGGGACTTAAAATCCCTCGGGGTGAAAGCTCCGTACGGGTTCGATTCCCGTCCCCGGCACTCGGCTGGCGTCGAATTTTTTCCTTGGTTTTTCTCGTTGCCTGGCCTATAATCTTTTCAGCTATCAAGGGAGGCGTTGAAATGAGAAAAGGTCATGACGGGGTACTTTTCTGCGGCCTTGGTCAAGGGATTGTTTTTGCCTTATTGGCCGTGTTTTTTATAATCGGAGTCGGTTGCAGCAGTGATGGGAAACTGGAGGAAGGACTGACTCTGAGCCTTCTCAAAAACTGTACCTATCGCGTCGGGACGAGCACCGTCCGCCTGCAGGAAGGTTCACTTACCGTCGGTCAATCGATCAATGATTATTTTTACGTGGGCCTGGCTGATGCCGCACTCGGAGACCTTAACGGTGACGGTAAAAACGACGGCGCGGTCATACTTAAGAACTCGGGCGGCGGAAGCGGCATGTTCTATGAATTGACGGCCATGCTCTGTGAAGCCGGTGGAAAGGACTCGGGCGCCGGCCGGGGCGGTTTGCGCCAGACGAATTCAATAGAACTCGGGGACCGCGTTGAGATTCTGACCCTTCTTTTGATGCGCGGCAGGATCATCATGGAGATGAAGGCCCACGGACCTGACGACCCGTCCTGTTGCCCGTCGGTTAAAGTCAAACGTTTTTATATTTTAAGGGATGGGGAATTGGTAGAAACTGCCGGTGACACCTGACACGGCCAGAATTCTGTCTAGAAGGCCGAGGTATACGTCCCAGCTGACTTGTTTCTTCCCGCTCAGAGCCAGATTGGTCTTATGGGCTATGACCAGGTCGAGCCTGGGAATAACAGTGATGAATTGGCCGCCCGCGCCGCGACCGCTGTAAGCCCCCTCGTAATAATCACCGGGACCGGCAGCCAGGGGTCCGTCGAAAACCCACCACAGATAACCGTAACCGAGACGGCCTTTGCGTAGCGGGCCGGGATTCATTTGATCGCGGGGAGTTACGACACTCGTTATCTTGCCGACCCAGACGCGCGGGATGACCTGTTTTCCGTTCCAATTCCCTTCCCGCAACATCAGAAGTCCGATACGGGCCATATCCCGTGTGGAGAACCACATGTGGTAGGCCGGGTGAATAGATTTCTTGAGGTCGCCGGATTTTCTCTGAGCCTCTCGCTTGAAGTCTTGCATGCCGATCGGGATGGCCAGATCCGTTTCGAGGGCGTCATAGATATTGCGGCCGGTCTCCTGCTCGAATATCGTACCCAGGGCGTTGAAGTCCCAGTTGCTGTACAGGAAATATTCGCCATGGCGCTTGGAACCGCGGGGAGGAGCATCGGCCAGGTTGTCGCCTGAGTTCGATGCTGCGTGGTAGATGCCCGAGCGGGCGGCGAGGAGGTCGCCGATCGTGGCTTCAAGCTCCCGGCCGGTAAGCCCGCCGTGGTCGATGATACCGAGCTCGGCCAGAGTCTTGTCGAGCCGTATCTTGCCCGCGGCGACGTAATTGCCGAAGAGCATGGCCAGCAAGCTTTTTCGGACCGAAGCGATGTAGGAAAGGCCGGTTATATCGCCGTATTCTAAGACGACCCGGCCGCCGACTACCAGCATGAATCCCGTGGTCGGCATGATCTCCAGGTGTTGACGGATGGCTTCGAGTGCCGCTTCGGTGAAACCGGCGGGGCGTGGATCGGTCATGCGTTCCCAGTCCGTGCCCGGGAAAACCGGCGTCGGGGAGAGAGCGGCAGAGGTTGAGGGACGTGGCGGTTGGGCCGGAACTGCGGCAGGTTCCTCGACCCTGACACAGCCCTGGGGGATTAACGCCAGGCCTGCCGTTATGGCCAGAACGAGAATAAGGATGGCAGCCTTGCGGGCATGAATCCGGGATGCGGCGACGGCCGCTCGGCGCTCGATCATTTCAACCTCCGTGAATCATTTGGCTTTCGTCTTCCGTGCGGAACGCGTGTTCCGGGCGTCAGGCCGGAGCTCTGCGCTCTTTCAGACGACGTAACTTATAACATTGCCTTCCGCATCGGAGGTCCGGAACCAGGCCAGAACCGGTTTGTTTTTGATGTCCTGGAAGGTGCCTAGGGTTATCATGACCGTATCGATGAGGACTCCAATTCCCAGACAACCGATGGTCAGCAGCCAGATTACGCCTGTGCCGGTTTTCCCGACATAAAAGCGGTGGGCGCCGAAGATACCGAACATCCAGCAAAGAAGCAACGCGATGAATCTCGATTTCTCAGACATTCGTTCTCTCCTCCGTTTCGCTTGTTATTCCGTCAAATAGTTATACGAGAAAGGATTCAGAGTCAAGGTTGTTGGCCGGAATCAATTCAATTCGTAAAAGAAGCTTCCACGATTTTGATTTCGCCTGGGTATTTTATGTCACCTATCGGCGTTCCGACGACCGGCTTTCCGAAAAGCGCGATCCGTCCCGACGATCCGCTTGCTCCGCCAAGGCTCAGGGCGAGATCCATAAGCGATTCGAGAGTCCTGTCTTTGAAAAATTGCTTCAGGTCGACTTCGATGCGCAGAGGGATGGTCGTGATTTCGCCAGTTCCGGGTACGGAAACCGGCGAGTCGATATCTCCGGAAACCGTCGGCTGGCCATCCAGTTCGAGCCGCCAGGCGAACGATTTCAAGGTGGCATCGGTCCTCGCGTAGCCTCCGGTTCCGTCGTTCGGATTCCTGGTTTCTAAGTTGAGGATGAAAGACAGGGGGAACTCACCGCGGGCCATGGCCGTGGCTATTTTGACTCCGTCGAGGGCCGAGAAATCACTCAATGAAGAGCGGCCCGCGAGAGATATTCCCATTGCTCTCAATTCGGAAACGGCTCCCAGCCGGAACTGGAGCCTGGTCAGGTTGACGAGGGTCTGATAAATGTCACATCCTGTGCCGAAAGCCGCGATCAAGATCGACAGGCCTAAAATCCGGGCGGTTCTTTTTGGCCAGACCGTCCGTACCGATGTTTTATTGGCTCTCACGATGACCTCCAATTCTTTTTTGTCTCTCCATTTTAGCCCGTTTTTCCTTTTTTTTTAATTGTGAGAAAATAGAAACATGATATCACTACCAACCGTCCTTGACCGCAAAACTTACTTGATCGGGGGCAAGGTTCTTGACTGGACCGGCCCTTGCGCCGAAGTTTTATCGCCCATGACTCAGGACCAGCTCGAGTATGGACATGCGGTTTCCGCAAGCGACTTGGCCGGTGCCGGTATTGCCGGCGTTCCCGATCCTGCTCGTATTGTCCTCGGGCGTTCGCCTCTCCTCACGGAGGCAGAAGCGCTCAAAGCTCTAGAAGCCGCCCGGCGGGCCTTTTCTTCGGGAATGGGGGAGTGGCCTTCGAAGTCCTTCAGCGAGCGCGTGCGGGCGGTCGAACTTTTCATTTCCGGGATCGACCGGAAAAAGGCCCGCATCGTAGAAACCGTTATGTGGGAGATAGCCAAGCCTCGCCGTGAGGTGGAGGACGAATTCGACAGGACGATCAACTTTCTTCGAAGGATCATCTCCGACGGCGCGGTTCTTGGCCGCCGCACCGGGAGAATGAGACGCGATAAAGGCATTTTCGGACGGGTAGCTCGCGAGCCCCTGGGTGTCGCTCTCTGCCTCGGCCCGTACAATTACCCCATATTCGAGACTCTGTCTCTCGTCATCCCGGCCCTCCTGGCCGGCAATACCGTGATAATGAAACCGCCGCGCTTCGGGGTGCTCTTTTTCCACGACATGATTGAAGATTTCGCCGGCTGCTTTCCGGCCGGAGCGGCCAACATCCTGTTTGGAGACGGAGAGCGGATCGTAAAACCTCTCATGAGCAGCGGCGGCGTAGACGTCCTGGCCTTCATCGGCAGCGCCGCAACTGCGAACAATTTGCTTTCTTTGCACCCGGGCAAGAACAGGCTTAGGAGCCTGCTGGGCCTCGGGGCGAAAAACGCAGCCGTTGTCCTCGACGACGCCGACCTCGAGACGGCCGTAAGAGAATGTCTTACAGGAGGCCTCGCTTTCAACGGTCAGCGCTGTGCGGCCATAAAAATCATTTTCGTTCAGGGAAGAATCGCCGGCCGGTTCCTGGAGTCGATCAAAGAGGCTCTTGGCAAGGTTAGCATCGGCATGCCCTGGATTGACGGAGTGAGGATAACGCCCCTTGCCGATCCGGAACGCATTCCTTTCTTGCGCCAGCTCGTGGATGATGCCTTGGACCGTGGTGCGGAGATATTGAACGAGGGCGGCGGGCTGGCTTACGGGACTATTCTGGCGCCTGCCCTTGTGTTCCCGGTCAACCCGGAAATGCGCCTGTATCATGAAGAGCAATTCGGCCCGATCATTCCCGTCGCTCCTTTCCAGGAAATCAGCCAAGTCATCCTTTACGTCCAGCAAGCAAGTTATGGGCAGCAGGCAAGTGTCTTCGGACGGAACCGGGCGATCACCGACTATTTCATCAAATCGGTCCGGACCTCGGTCGCTCGGGTGAACGTGAACTCCAAATGCCAGAGGGGGCCGGATGTCTTTCCGTTTACGGGCAGGAAAGAATCGGCCAAAGGCGATTTCTCTTCACCGGCTGTCCTTGAGTTTTTCTCGGAGACATTCTCTGTCACCCGGAGAGAAAGGGAGAAATGATACGGTATTTTTCCTGTCTGGTAGTTCAATTTTGTCGTCACGATCGACAAATATGTCGATGCAAGGGATTCTTCTTGCTGCTAACCTACTGATATTAATAAGGATAATTATTTGGCACGAGTGTTGCATATTGTTTTTCGGCTTCGAAAGAGGCTGAAAAGCATGAGACGAAAAAGGAGGTCATCATGAAAAAGCTTCGCTTCGCAGTGATCGCGCTGGCAGTCGCAGCCCTCGCCGGGCTTTCTTTCCTTCCCGCGCTGGCTCAGACCCAATCCCGGGCCATGCAGCAAGCCAATCAGCAGCAGCAAATGATGCTTAAGATGCAGGACATGACTCAGCGGATGGACCGCATCATGGAGCGGGCTCAGAACCTGGTTCAGCGGCTCGAACAGAAAATGACCCAGGTTCAGGCGCAAACTCAGAATCACGCCCGCAGCCTCGAGCAGATGGGCAAGGGGCTTGAAAACATGGCTCAGCATCTCAAACAGAATCTGGAGAGATGGCAGGAAATGATTCAGAGCCGCGAAATGATTCAGAACCGGGAGATGAATCAGGAGATGAGCCGCCTGCAGAAACACATGGAAAACGCAGCCGGAGAGATGGAAGAAATGCTCAAAGTAATGGAGCGTCTGACGGAACGGCTGCGACTCAACAATCCGAAATTCTGACCGAAGAACCTGAGTGCCATGCGAACGGGCAAGGTTGACAATCTCCTGAAGATGACGCTGATCATGGCGGCCTGGGCCGTAGCCCTGGCCGCCTGGCCCGGTCCGGCCCGCGGGGGGAGTGTCACGTACATCGGCTCCCTCCAGTTCGCTTCGGGCCGATACTTTTTCGACGAGACTACTACCGGCCTTTATTTCCTGAATGGCCTGGCTTTGAAAACCGGCCCGTTAACATTGACGGCGACCGTCCCGCTCGTCTATCAGAGCTCCCCTTATGTTTCTTATACGGCGATGGGCGTACTTCCGTCGGGCGGCTCCGGCAGCGAATATGTTCGAGGCCGGCGGCGAGGCGAGATCGTGATCCTGCCTGAGGTGGTCGAGTTCAGCCAGGTTGGAGTAGGTGATCCGATGATCTCAGGAGGCCTCGAAATAACGAATGATTCCCGGAGTCTGCCGTCGATTCAACTCACCGGCCAGGTCAAGATCCCTCTGGCCGGCGTCGATCAGGGATTCGGGACCGGGGCTTGGGATTATGCGCTCGGAGCAGCGGTAAGCAAGAGGTTAGGCCGGACGTTCGTTTTCGCCGATGCCAGCTACTGGATTTTGGGTGATCTTCCGGAGCTAGAACTGAAAAACGCCTGGTCTTACGCGTTTTCAATCGGACGGGCATTCAATGGCGGCAGACAAGCGCTGCTCGTCTCATATACCGCGTACACTGGGATAATAACCGAAGTTGCGCCGCCGAAGTCTCTCGGAGTGGGGTTGTCGTTCAGAACCGGCCAGAAGACGACTCTGATGCTCAACGGAAGCATTGGCCTCTCCGAGTCCTCCCCTGATTTCACCATTTCCGTCGGCTGGTCATCGCGGCTTTAGAAATAAACCGGGAAGTAGGCCGAAACAGGGACCTGGGCGCTGTCGCTGGTCACCGTTCCTGTTCGATCATGGTTTCGACTATCTGTTGAAGCAGTTTGTAGACCTTCTTCATCAGGGTCGCCGTTTCGATCGGCTTCTCGATGAACTCGTCCGCGCCCGCCTCTTCCACCATTCCTCTCGATGATGAGCCCCTGTAAACGGCCGTCATCAGAATGATCTTGGTCCAGCCCAGATCAGGGGTGGCTTTTATTTCACGGCATAGCTCGATTCCGTCCTTTTTCGGCAGGACGAGGTCGCAGATGACTACGTCTGGTTTCTTTTCCCGGACGATTTCGAAACCCGATTCTCCGTCGCCGGCCGAAAACACCGTGAAGCCGCTCTTCTTGAGGATAGTCTCGACCATGGTGCGGGTCACGGCGTCGTCGTCTATGACGGTGATGATATTCCGCAAGCCGCTGTATGCTGTTTCCATGGGTTTTCTTTATTCGGGAATTTATCGCAGAACCTCCATCCCTGTCAACTTGGCCGGCCTCTGCAAAATTCCGGCCTGTCTTCATTAACTTGTTTTGGGCTTTTTGCTTTATAATTATGGGCTTGACTCAATCCTAACCCGGAGGTGGATAATGCAGACCAGAATGTCTCCGAAATTTCTTTGGCCATTGGCCGTCCTGCTGCTTGCGTTTGCCATGTCTGTCACGGCCTTGGGCCGGCCCGGGATATGCGATTCCCAGGGCCCGTCCGTCTCGACAGTCGCTTCCGGCCAGAAAAAACTCTGGGCGGTTGAAGACATACTGTTGGCCGAGACGGCTTCGGCCTGGCAAATCTCCCCGGACGGCAAGAGGGCCGTCTTCGTCAAGATGCGTGTGGACAAAGACAAAGATGGCCGAATCTCCAACGTGTTTCTTGTCGGTCTCGATACGAAAAAGGAGATTCAACTGACCCGGGGGTCCGATTTGAACTCCCGTCCCAAATGGTCTCCGGACGGTTCTTTAATATCTTTTTCCAGCACGCGGGCCTTGCCCAAATCCAAACCGGACCTGGCCGCCACCCAGCTCTGGCTGATAAATTCTCTCGGCGGCGAACCATATCCGCTTACCGAGCTCGGGCGCGCCATGCGCGATTATCACTGGATTACCTCGGATACGATTTATTTCAGTGCCCAGGAGGATCCTGCCCTCTATGAACTGGAGCGTAAGCGCAAAAAAGACACCACGGTCGTCATCGATGACGTCGAGCATGAACCGCCCGTCCGCCTGTTCAGATTATCGGTCAAAGATGGAAAGATCACGAGGTTGACGGATAACACGGATTTCATCGAGAACTGGGCGCCGTCGCCTGACGGCAAGACGGCCGTGGCCAGCCACCAGTCGTATTTGAGTTTTGAATGGGACCACAAAAGCCTGCCCAGGACGTACCTCCACGATCTCGCCACGGGTGAGAGAGTCGAGCTTTTCTCCGGCCGTCGGATAGTCCCGGCCGGATTCCGTTGGGCGAAGGATGGCTCTGGTTTCTATACCGTCGCTCCGTACTCGTCCGATCCGCGTTTTTTCACCGCCGCCATAATGGTCGTTTACTATCATGATGTCGCTTCAGGCAAGACCGTGCAGGTCGGGCTCGACTGGCAGAACGGGCTGGCCGGAGGTCTGGAGATAACCAATGACGGATTCCTCACGTTGCTTGCCGACGGCCCGTGGCTGAGACCGGCTCGCTACGTAAAAAACGGTTTTCAGTGGCAAAGGATCGATGTCAGAGGAGAGCACGTCCGGAACGCTTTCGATGCCGTGCTGAGCCGTGACGGCCGCCGTCTGATCTACCAGTATTCGACGGCTTCCACTCCGGCCCAATGGTACGTGGCCGATTTCGACCTGGCTCGGGGCGCGGCTGTGGTCAAGGATCCGGTTCGCCTGACGGATTTGAATCCTGGCTTCAAGGACAAAAAGATTGCCAGAACCGAAGTCGTCCGCTGGAAAGGGGCTCTGGGCGAGGAGATCGACGGTTTACTCTATTATCCGCATGATTACGAGCCCGGCAAGGAATACCCACTGTTCACCGCTCCGCACGGCGGGCCGGCCGGAGCCGACCTGGACGGGTGGGACGAGAGCTGGGCTTATCCTCATCAGATAATCTGCCAGCGAGGCGCCTTCATTCTCAAACCGAATTATCACGGCAGCTCCAACTACGGGCTGAAGTTCGTCGAATCGATAAACCGGGCCAAATATTACGAATATCCGGTCGAGGATATAGAAAAGGGCGTCGATCACCTCATCGCCGAAGGGCTGGTCGATCCCGACCGGATCGGTACGTTCGGCTGGTCCAATGGTTCCATCCTTTCTATCGCCTTGAGCATAGCCAACCCGGACCGCTACAAGGTGGTCGGGGCCGGCGCCGGTGACGTCGAATTCATCAGCGATTGGGCCAATGTCGATTTTGGACAATCCTTCGATACCTTTTATTTCGGAAAGTCGCCGCTTGAGGATCCGATGTTATACGTCGGGATTTCGCCTTTCTTCAAGCTGGACAGGGTCAAGGCGCCGACCATCATTTTCTTTGGCACCGAGGACAGGAACGTTCCGACCGATCAGGGCTGGTCGCATTACCGGGCCCTTTACCATCTGGACAAGGTGCCGGTCAAATTCCTCCTTTTTCCCGGCGAGCCGCACAGCCTGAACAAGTTCAGCCACCAGTTGCGAAAAGTCGAGGAAGAGCTGTCCTGGTTCGACCGCTATTTCTTTAAGACCCTGAAGGCCGCGACTGAAGCTCTGAAAAATGATTCAGCGCTCGGCCGGCTGCTCCGGCTGAAAAAGGCAGCCTCGGTCGGCGGTATGTATGGAGTCTCTGCCCCGAACGGGACTCTGATCCCGGAGACGGTGAAACACGGCGGACTGGAAATCGGCCGCTTCGAAGTGACACGAGCCCAATTCGAAGCTTTCGACTCCTCTTATACATTCCCGCCGGGTACGGGCAATCTGCCGGCCAACGGCATCACTCAAGAAAAGGCCAAGAGCTACGTCGATTGGCTTTCGAAGGTCACCGGTGAAAGCTGGCGCCTGCCGAACGAAAAAGAAATCCCCGATCTTTATGGCAAGCCCTGGCCGGGGGAAAACACACTCGACAACTGGGCAGGTTACCCGCTGAATCCGGACGATGCCCGGCGTATCCTGGAGAAGGTCAAGGAACTCGCCGGCCCGGCTCCTCTCCTCAAGGAAGTCGGGGGATTTTCCGGTTCGGCCGGCGAGGATGAGTCCGTCTATGACCTGGGCGGGAATGTCGCCGAGTGGGTGGCCGGCAAAGACGGCCAGCTCAAGGTTGCCGGCGGCAGCGCCGACACTCCTGCCGACCCGAAGGCGCGATCCAGGGCGCCGGCTCCGGAGTACATCGGTTTACGGGTCATCAAGAAGAAGGCTATGTGAATAGAGCGAGATTTTTATTTGAAATTTACTGAGATTGGATGTAATAAGAAATAAAGCGTTATGCCTTTTGATAAACGGGCATGAGTTTGTTCAGGAGGTGGTCGAGTGTCTCATCTGGGCCGGTCCGCAACTGACAGGATTTTGACTGCTTTTTTATTTTTCGTTTTTTTATCATCGATCTGGCTTCCGGGTTTTGCTGCTGTAACCAGCCCGAAGCAGCAATTCGGTTTTGATATTGGCGACGACTACCAGCTCGTCAATTTCAAGCAGCTCCTCTCGTACTGGCAAAAGCTGGACGCCGAATCGGACCGCATGACGCTCGTCGATATCGGCCCTTCCGAGGAGGGACGGCCGGTGCCCATGGCCATAATCACTTCCCCGGAAAATCAGGCCCGCCTCGGCCGTTACAAGGAAATCTCGCGGCGGCTGGCCTTGGCCCGGGGACTGACGGATGACGAAGCGAAGCAACTGGCCTCTGAGGGCAAAGCGGTCGTCTGGATCGACGGCGGCCTTCATGCCTCCGAGATTCTCGGCTCTCAACAACTTATCGAGCTCGTCTGGCAGATGGTCAGCGGCGAAGATGCCGAGACCTTGCGCCTGCTCGATGACTGTATTTTGCTTGCCGTCCTGGCCAATCCCGACGGCCTCGATCTCGTAGCCGATTGGTACATGAAAGAGAAAGATCCGGCCAAGAGGTCTATGAGGGGTGTCCCGATCCTTTATCAAAAATATATAGGTCATGACAACAACCGTGACTTTTACATGGTCACGCAGGCAGAGACTGAAGCCATGTCCCGCCAGCTTTACCGGGAATGGCACCCGCTAATTCTTTATAATCATCACCAGAGCGGACCGGCCGGTACGGTCCTGTTCGCCCCGCCCTTCCGTGATCCGTTCAACTACGTTTTCGATCCGCTCATACCCGTCAGCCTTGAACTGGTCGGAGCGGCCATGCACAACCGTTTCGTCGCCGAGGGCAAACCCGGGGCGACCATGCGTCAGGGGGCAAGTTATTCTACCTGGTGGAACGGCGGCCTGCGCAGCACCGGTTATTTCCACAATGTGATCGGAATCCTGACCGAGACCATAGGCAATCCCACGCCGATGGAAATTCCGTTCATCCCCGACCGGCTTCTTCCCAAGCATGATTATCCTTTCCCCGTCCCCCCCCAGAATTGGCATTTCAGGCAGTCGGTCGACTACTGCATCACAGCCGACAAGGCCATCCTGGATGTCGCCTCCCGGTACCGTGAGCAGTTGCTTTATCAGCGCTATCTGATGGGCCGAAACAGTATCGACAAAGGCAGCCGTGATTCCTGGACGGTGGTTCCTGCGATGTTCGACTCCGTCCAGGCAGCTCTGGCCAAAGACAAGCTCCAGACTGCCGCCGGCGCCGGCGGCAGGCGGTTCGGACGAGGCGTGCCGGTCAAATACTATGAGATGATCTTCGACAAGGCAACCCGTGACCCCCGGGGTTACATCATACCGGCCGACCAGCCTGATTTCCTTACCGCTACCAAGTTCGTCAACACCCTGCTCAAAACCGGCTGCGAGGTTCACCGGGCGACCAAAGAATTCACAGTCAACGGCAAATCTTATCCTGAAGGCTCTTACGTGGTCAAAACCGCGCAGGCTTTCCGGCCGCATGTCCTTTCCATGTTCGAGCCGCAGAACCACCCCAACGATTTTGCCTATCCGGGCGGTCCGCCGGTTCCGCCTTATGACGCAGCCGGCTGGACGCTTACCTATCAGATGGGTGTCGAGTTCGACCGTATATTCGACGGCTTCGACGGTCCGTTTGAAGAGGTGCCCGATGTCATAGAGATCAAAAACGGACGTTTCGAGGAACGGGCCGCGCCTGCAGGCTACGTGATCGACCACAGGCTGAATGATTCCTTCGTTGCCGTGAACAGGGTTCTGGCAGAAGGAGGCGAGGTCTTATGGTTGAAGAACAGCTTGAATCTTTCAGGCCTTAAGCTTCCGGCCGGAACTTTCTTCTTCCCGACCGGCAAAAAGAAGGACATGCCAGCTTCCGTCCTTCGCCGTGTCGCACGGGAGAAGGGCCTGGACGTTCACGCCGTAGGTTCTCGTCCTTCCGGCCCCGCTTTCAAGCTTAGTTTGCCTCGCATCGGTCTCTGGGACACTTATGGCGGTTCGATTGCCTCGGGCTGGATGCGATGGCTTCTCGAGAAGTTCGAATTTCCCTACGAGCTCGTCTTCGCCCCGGCTATGGATGAGGGCCAGTTGAAAGATAAATTCGACGTTCTGGTCTTTGTCGGCGGTTCGATTCCGCGTCTTCAATCGGGCGAATCCGGCCGGCCGGATTTCAGCTCTTACCAGTCCCAGGCGCCGGCCAATATTCCCGATGAGTACAAGAACAGAGTCGGAAGGGTGACCGCCGAGAAAACGATCCCCCAGATAAAGCTCTTCCTCGAGCAGGGCGGTACGGTCCTGGCCCTGGACAGCGCTGCGGCTCTGGCTTTTCATTTGAAGCTTTCGCTGGCCGACGCCCTGGTGGAAAAGAATCCCGAAGGCCAGGTGCGATCTCTTACCCGGGAAAAATTCTACGTTCCGGGTTCAATTTTGCGGGCCCGGGTCGACAATTATCATCCCCTGGCCCATGGCATGCCTCCGGAGGTCGATGTGTTCTTCGACAACACGCCGTCCTTCGCCCTTTTGCCTGAATCAGCCGGGTCAGGAATAAAAACGGTCGTCTGGTTCGGAGATGGCCGTCTCCTGCGGAGCGGCTGGTCATGGGGTGAGGGCTATCTGCAAAATACGAGCCAGGTTCTAGAAGCCCGGGTGGGGAAGGGAAGGCTCTTTCTTTACGGACCCATGGTTGTCTTCCGCGGCCAGCCTCATGGGACTTTCAAGCTGGTTTTCAACGGTTTCTATTACGGACCGGCCTCCAATCAGGAATCGAAATAGGGATCGGCGCGTATCGTTTCAGGCTTTCTTTTTCTTACGGCCGAGTATGCCGCCGCTGAGGAAAAGTCCCGCTCCCAGGACGAAACCAAAGTTGTACAGGAAGCCGCTGTTGTGGACTTCGTAAAGCCTGACTGATTTTGTGAATATGGAGATGATGAACGTGACCGGGGATATGAAACCGTGCCACAAGCCGAGGAAGAAGCCGGCTATGTGACCTTCGGAATCCGGGATTTTCTCGGCGGTATTTGGCCCTGGCGCACAGGCTGTGAAAGTCATAAGGGCCGCGAAAAACAGAAGCGCGGCAACAATTGTGATTTTATTCATGGCCACCTCCGTCGACGTATTATAACGTTTTTTAGAAGTTGCCTTAATAACCTCTTTTGTTGCATTGGCTTCAGGCTTCATTTAGAATAGGAGGGCTGAAAAATTATGGCAATGGAGGGCGGATATGAAAGGCGATCCTAAACTCATCGAGGTTCTCAACTCACTTCTGGCCGACGAGCTAACGGCCATCAACCAGTACATGGTCCATTCCGAGATGTGTGAAAGCTGGGGCTACGAGAAACTGCATAAGACTATCGAGAAAAGGGCCATTCAGGAAATGAAACATGCCGAAAAGCTCATAGGCCGCATTCTTTTTCTTGGCGGTATTCCGGTCGTGAGCAATCTCCGTAGGATCTACATAGGCCAGGACGTCCCGGAGATGTTTGCCGCCGACCAGAAGGCCGAGGCGGACGCCATTAAGGCTTATAACGAAGCCATCAGGCTGGCCGGAGAAGTCAAGGATTTCGCGACCCGCGAATTGCTGGAAGACATCCTTAAGGATGAAGACGACCATATCGACGGAATAGAGGAAGTCCAGGACCAGATAGGCCAGATGAGCTTGCCGATTTTCCTTACGACTCAAGTGGAATAAAAAACCGTCCCTTCCCGCGCCGGCATCCGAGTTAAGACAGGCGACATCGAAAGGGAGATCTATATCGAGGTTTACATTAGGCAGGCGGGCTCGCCGAGCCGGATGAAGGGAACCAGTTTGTCGACCGAAATCAGGACATCTACGGTATCATGGGGCCGCGCTATATGCAGCTCGGCCTGATATGCAGGTTTTGATCCGGTCTTTTAAGGACGCTTAAAATGCGACCGGAGGAGGCAAAGTATAAGAAAGTCAAGAAAGGTGAACTGGGTTGAAAAACGATGAGTCCGCGGGGATTAAATGATACAATACCGGGGCGAAGGAGATTCCCGAAACATGCCATACTTGGAGTCTTGGCCTTGAACACACCACGCGACCTTCGGTCAGGCTTATCCAGCTCTTATATCGAAGACGCTGATGGAGGAAGCCAGTTGCAATGGGGAGACATGTACATCATGGAGAGCGCCCCGGGTCCGGTCACGAGAATCAACGGCCGGTCCTATATTTATTTCGGCGGGACCGGCTATTACGCTTTGCATGGACACCCGGAGCTCATTAAAGCCGCGATCGAAGCCGTCAAGAAATACGGGATTCATCCAGGGACTTCCCGCTCAGGCTATGGAAACAATCCGATACTGATAAACGCCGAGAAGATGATCGCCCGGTTTTTGGACGTCGAAGATTCCTTCTATTTCGTTTCCGGGTATCTCGGACCGCTGGTCCTCGTTCAGGCTCTGAAAAAGAGCTACGACGTGGTGATAACCGATGAGACGGCTCATTTCAGCGTCAAGGATGCGGTTTATTCGGCCGGAAAAAGGGTTTTGATTTTCAGGCACAGGGATCCCGGTGACATGGAGAAAGTGCTCAAGAAAGAGCTCCGGCCCCGGGAAAGACCGATTCTGGTTACCGACGGGATCTTCCCTACCTTTGGGGTCATAGCTCCGGTACCTGACTATCTCGAGATTCTAAAAGCCTATGATGGCTTGATTACCCTGGATGATGCCCATTCGTTCGGAGTCCTCGGTCCGAACGGGCGGGGAACCTATGAACACTTCGATCTCAAGGGTGATAATCTTTTCGCCTGTGGGACTTTGAGCAAGGCTTTCGGGGGAGAGGGAGGGTTCGTCCCTGGAAGCAAGGCCTTCATTGAGTATGCCAAAATCAATACCGGCATTTACAGTGGTGCGACTCCGACCGGGAACGCCACGGCCGCGGCTGCGGCCAAGGGCGTCGAGATCGTCATGAACCATCCTGAGATGAGGCAACGCCTGCGAAAGAACGTCAAAATGGTCAAGGAAGGGATGCGCAGCCTTGGTTTTCAGATGAATGACACCCATGTCCCCATTGTCACCTTCAGCCTGAAATCGGCCGATGAAATGCTGCGCGTTCAGAAAGCTCTCATGGACAGGGGCATCATACTGCCTTATTCCAAATACGTCGGCGCTCCGGCTGGAGGCGTTTTGAGAGCTTCGGTATTTTCCGAACACACCGAGGAGCATATCAACCGGCTTCTCAGCGGGCTCAAAAGCCTGATCTGAGAAAGCAGGTGGCCGATCTCTGAGAATAACATCTGACTTCGGGGAGGATTATATGAGGACGATTACCAGGCGGCATTTCGAACTGCTGGTCTTGTCGGCTTTCTTTCTGGTGTTCGGCCCGGCTTATTCGCCGGGCGCATCCGGCTGGACCAAATTCGAAGTCACGATCGATCCGGCTGTCCGGAGTGAGGCCGCCTCCGGGAGGATCATCCTTTGTCTCTCGCGGACCGCCAAATTCAACCCTGGACCGAACGGTACTCCGGTTTTCGGTCTGAACGTCGATGGCCTGCTTCCCGGGGCTAAGGCAGTCATCGGTGAAAAAGCTTTCGGGTATCCAGTAAGAAGCCTTCGGGACATCCCCCGGGGAGAATATTACGTCCAGGCCTGGCTCAACGTCTACACGACATTCAAACGAAGCGATGGCAAAGTCGTCAAGCTGCATCATGATCAAGGCGAGGGCCAGAACTGGCGGCGGTCACCCGGCAACCTCTTCTCGGAGCCGGTTAAAGTCAATATTGAACCGGGGAAAGATGCGACTATCCCGATTGTCTTGAGCCAAGTCGTGCCGCCTGCGAAGCCTTATGAGGACACGAAATGGGTCAAGCACGTCCGGATCGAAAGCCGGCTCCTGACAGAGTTCTGGGGACGGCCGATGTATATAGGCGCCAACGTGCTTTTGCCCAAGGGCTATGACGACAATCCCGGCGTAAGCTATCCGGTCCATTACATTCAGGGACATTTCCCGCACGGCCGGCCCGGCCGGTTCAGCGAAGATAATACGAGCCCGGCCTTCAAGCTCTGGACTGCCGACGACGGGCCGCGGTTCATCCAGGTCACGTTCGAACATGCCTGCCCTTACTATGACGACTCCTACGGCGTCAATTCCGAAAACGTTGGTCCATACGGAGAAGCTCTCACTACCGAGCTCATCCCGTACATAGAGAAGACCTTCCGGGCCATCGGCCAGCCTTGGGCTCGTGTCCTGTCCGGAGGCTCGACCGGAGGCTGGATCGCCCTTGCTCTCCAGATTTTTTATCCCGATATGTTCGGAGGCGTCTGGGCCTTTTCCCCCGATCCGGTCGATTTCCGTAAGTATCAAATCATCAATCTCTATGCTGACAAAAACGCCTATTTCTCAGGCGGCGAATGGAGGCCTGTGCCGCGGCCGGGCCGGCGGGCGACCGACGGGAACGTCATTTACACGATGGACCAGGAATGCCTTTACGAAGAAGCGATAGGCGACCGTTGCCGGTCAGGCGGTCAGTGGGCCATCTGGAACGCCGTCTTCGCGCCCGTTGCTGATGATGGCTACCCGAAGCCTTTCTGGGATCCGGTAACCGGCGAAATAGATAGGTCGGTAGTGGAATGGGCCGGCGATCGCTACGATCTCCGGGCCTATCTCGAGAAAGACTGGCCGGCCATCGGGCCGAAACTGGCCGGGAAGATTCATGTCTATGCCGGCCGCATGGACAACTTTTATCTGAATGAGGCTTGTTACCTGCTGGAAGATTTCTTGGTTAAAGCGAAGGATCCCGCATATGGCGGTGAATTTCGTTACGGAGACCGCGGCGGCCACGGCTGGTCGCCTTTTCAAGCAGACGAATTGCTCCGGGTCATGGCCGGCCATATCGCGAGGAACGGCCCACAATTGGCCAAATAAAAGGAGGCCGTCAACACAACATAAACAGCGCGGGAACGTTCAGATTTTAGCGAGTTTCTTCAGAAAAGCCCGATCGACATCACAGCCCAGGCCGGGCTTCTCGGGCAAGGTGATTATCCCGCCCTTTACCGTCATGCCGTCGACGACCGGATCGACCGTGTGTTCGGCGTTTCCGTCGAGATCGGCAAAGATTATGGATGGCTGGGAAGCAACTACATGGGCCGCGGCGGTCAGGCCGATTCTCGACTCCAGCATGCAGCCGACCATGCACCTGATGTTGGCGGCGTCGGCCAGGTGGGCCAGACGGATCATATTGAGAATACTGCCGGCTTTCATGAGTTTGATGTTGAAATAATCGCAGGCGTCGGCCCGGATAATGTTCAAACCGTCGGCCGGTGAAAAGAGGGCTTCGTCGGCCATGATGGGAATGGGACTTTGAGACCGGACTTCGGCCATTCCTTTTACGTCCGAGGCGATGACGGGCTGCTCGACGAATTCCACTTTCATCTCGGTTAAGCGTTCGAGGGCGTATATGGCCTGAGGAACACTCCAGCCTTGGTTGGCATCTATCCTCAGCTTGATAGAATCACCGACCGCCCGCCTGACGGCTCGCAGCCTGGCTATGTCGGTATCGGGATCGGTGCCAAGCTTGATCTTCAGGGTTTTGTAGCCCATTTCCGCGTGTTTTTTGGCATGGGCGGCCATGTTTTTCGGCGTATCGATGCCGGTCGTTATGTCGGTTTCGAAAGAGGCGCCGTCGCCGCCAAAGAGACGGAAGAGAGGCAAACCGGCTATCTTACCGAGGATGTCGTAGAGAGCGGTATCGAAGGCGGCCGTCATGCTCGGATTGGAATGGACGAGCGCTCCGATTTCCTTATTAAGAGCCAAAATGGCCAGGGGATTCTTGCCCACGAATAGGTCGCGCAAAGCTTTGGCCGCGGCCAGGTTGGTTTCCTGAGTTTCGCCGGTTATGGGCGGGAAAGGGCAGGCTTCGCCGATGCCCGTGACGCCTTGTTTGGTCCGGATGCGGACGAGAACGTCGCGAGCGGCCTTCATTTCGCCTATGGCTATACGGAAGGGTGCGACGAGAGGCAGATCAAAAACAAAGATTTCCACATCCTCGATTTTGTCGTTAATTGCTTTGGTCGGAGCGCTGAAAATCATGTCAGTTTCCTTTGATCTGGCCGGACCGGTCCCATTTCTGTAGGAACGGGATCGCATTTTTACAGCCGTTCTCTCGTCGGCCGGAAGTCCCAGGTCAACCTGAACATCAGATCGCTGAGCATGTTCATGGTCTCTTCGTCCTTGTCCTTGATTCCGAAACGTGGCACTTGATCCGCGCTCAGACTGAGAACTCCCACGGTGCCGTTAACAACCGCGGAGTTAGTCCAGAGCGTGGCCCCGGTTTCTCCGGCCATCAGACGTGCGGTCACGGCTATGGTCATGCTTGCCCGGGCTCGCAGATTCCCATGGAGGACTCCGGTCAAATCAACCTGGTGTTTGACTTTGGAGACTTGGATCTCGCCGTAGAAAAAAGATTTTATTTTGAAATGCTCGGCAATGGCCCGGGCCGCTTCTGGACCCAGGCCGGACTGGCCCGCTTTATCCAATACCGCCTGGAATTTGCCGAGTTCGAGAACGGGAACCTTTTGAAAAGCCGTCAGTTCCCTGAGAAAAACCTGGGTGGCCATTTCATCGAGGTCGCCTTCGGCGTTATTGACGGTGAAAGTTATCAGGCCGATGGGTTCGACGGCCAGCAGATCCACCGCCGGCGGGACGACGACGTAATGGCTGCTGCAGGACATTAACCCGAGTGTGAGCGCCAAGTAGAGGAATAATTTTCGCATGTATTTTTCTCCCTGACCTCCCTGGATGATAGAACAACAAAGTCCGGCAAGTCAATCGTGTCTTTCCGGTTTTCCGGACGGTGCGGGCTGTGATGAAAAAACTCGGCGTCCTGAGCTGCCCGCTTGACTTGAAATCCGGGCCTCGGTAATAATTAAAACCACAAACGGGAACATGTTCTATAAAAGGCAGGAATTTTATCGCTCTTTGACCGAGGTTTCCCCCGGGATCGTCGAGCGCGTGAAAAAGGCCGTCGAGGATTCTGAGAAGAAGTTCAAGCCGGCGGAGAAGAGCGGTCGCGGCTATCTCTGGGAACATACGGCTCTGGTTGCCTCTCTGGCCTATAGGATAGCGGCCGAAGAGAATGAAGACCGCCTCTGTGCCTCGCTGGCCGCTCTTTTTCATGACGCTGGCAAGTTCGCCCGCGGCTCGTATCATGCCGATGATGAGGCCGAAGACGAGGCCGCCTCTCGTGTCGCCCGTGAGGTCCTCGAACAGGCCGGCTTGGCGCCGGCCGTGACCGGGCACGTGGTCAGAGCCATCCGATCTCTCTCTGAGTCCGGATCGAGGAAGAACAAACTGGCCGATATAATTCATGATGCCGATTTCCTGACCAAATCCGGTTATCTCGGCGTGGCCGGATTCTTCGTAAAGTCCACGCTCCGGGGGAAAAACCTCGAAGCGGCCATCTCGGAATACCTAAGCCGCGAGCTCACGTATGCTTCCTGCCTGCCCCAAAACATGAGAACGGCCGCCGGCCGCAAGCTGGCCGTAAAGAAAGCCCGGGATACGATCCGCTTTTACCGGCAACTTCTGGCCGAGCTCGAGGATGTCCATAAAGTCCGTTTCCGCATCAGGATTATTGAATTCAAGAAAAAAGGCAGAGGGAAGCAAGCCGTACCTGTTACGCTCGTTCTGCCCGTGGTTTGCGCCGCCTGCGGCAGCGAGCTCACCGTCAGCCTGGTCACGGAAAAAGGCCCTAAATGCGAGACATGCGAGGCCTCGGTCAGGTGTTCGGCCTGCGGCGCCGTATACGATGTTTCTTTTTGCCTGCCGGAGCTCCGCTGAGATGCTCTGAAACGCGGCTTGCAGCAAGACCGTGATGAATGATTCGGGTCCCGGGCAGGCTGACGCCGGTCGGGAGGTGACGGAAATGTCGAATGGACGGGGCAAGATGCGAAGAGTGATCGAGATAGCCCGTTTAGCCTTGATTTCTCTGGCGGCGGTTCTGTCGATTTCGGCAGCCTGTGAAGTAAAATCCACCATTACGCCGGAGACGATGCGTCCCGAGAAGGTCGTGATCGGTTATTACCCTGCCTGGGTAAAAGATGTCTTCACCCATCTGGATGTCAATTATCAGTATCTGACCCATATCGCCCATGCCTTTGCCTGGCCGGAAGCCGACGGTGACCTGTATCTGCCGCCCGGCTTTCTTTATCCCGAGCTCAACTCGGCCGGCCATGCAGCCGGGGTAAAAATGATCCTCAGCCTGGGAGGCTGGGGCAACTCGGCTGGTTTTCCGGGTATGGCCTCGACCGTAGAAAACCGGACCAGGTTCATAGGGCAGGTGGTCGCCTTCTTGCGGCAGAACGCCTACGACGGCGTGGACCTCGATTGGGAATTCGTTTCAAACGACCTTGAAAAAGAGAATTTTTCCCTGTTAGTAGAGGAACTTTCAGCGGCGCTCCGTTCGGTCTCGCCGCCGCTTCTCCTGACCATGGCTGCTCCTTCCGGTGGCTACTGGGCGCGGTGGATCGATTTCGAGAGACTGATCGAAAAATTTGATTTCATAGGTATCATGACCTATGATTACCACGGCCAATGGTCTGATTATTCAGGTCACAACTCTCCTCTTTATTCGTGCGGCGATACGGCCGGTTCTTTTGATGCCTCTTTTCATTACTTCAAGAGCCGGGGAATACCTCTCGGAAAGCTTCTCCTCGGCCAACCTTTCTTTGGCCGGTCTTTCGATTGCGGCGGCTTCGGGCAACCCTTTACGGTCAGCGATTACTATCCTTACTCGGAAATCGTGAAGCTCACGGAGGCCGATTGGACTTTCAACTGGGATGCCTGCGCTCAAGTGCCGTTCGCCCTTCGCCGCGACGGGACCAAGATAATTTCTTACGACGATCCCCGTTCGGTTTCCCTGAAATGCCAGTATGTGAAGGATGCGGGCGCGGCCGGCCTGATAATCTGGGAACTGAGTCTCGACGGGTACGAGGGCAGTCACGAGCTCCTTGAGACTTTAGGCAAATCGTTCGGGGTCAGATGAGATGGAAATGGCGAGGTGATTGATGACCGGAAGAATAATCAAAATTCGTCCGTTTTCGTTCTGGGCACAAGCTCTGGTCTCGATCTCGATCTTGATCTTGGCTGCCGGCGGCGGACTCCTGGCTGCTTCAGTCAGGGGGGAGGTCACGCCCGGAAGAGAGAAAGATTTTTTTCCCGTTTCGGTCTGGTATGCGGGCGGGAAGGCGCGGGCGCCGATGCTGGAGGCGGTGATCCCGGCCTCGAGAGCCGAGTGGAAGAAGGACCTCGACCGGATCAAGAACCTGGGTTTCAACACCGTCCGGACATGGGTCGAATGGGCGGCCTGCGAGAAGAAAGAAGGTGTTTATGATTTCAGTTCTCTCGAACTCCTGACCGATCTGGCCCAGGAAGCGGGGCTCCGGGTCATCGCCCAGGTCTATATCGACTCCGCTCCCGACTGGGTGGTTCGTAAATTCCCCGAAGGCAAGTTCGTTTCGTCCAGCGGCGTGGCCGTCGAACCTCAGGCCGCTCCAGGCCTGTGCTTCGATCACCCGGGCGTGCGGAAGAAGATCCTGGATTTCTTCAGCGCCGCCGCCCGGGCCGTCAAAGACAAGCCCGCTTTCTACGGCTGGGATCTTTGGAGCGAGCCGCACATCATCAACTGGGCAGAGGTCTATTATATCGGCGACTTGAACTACGTCCAGTTCTGCTATTGCGCCAACACGCAGGCCCGCTTCCGGGAGTGGTTGAAGCGCAAATACGGCACGATCGAGGAGGTGAACAAGGCCTGGTACCGTTCTTTCCGTTCCTTTGGCGAGGTCCAGCCTCCGCGTTACGGCACCATACTGACTTTCACCGATTACATCGACTGGCAGGAGTTCATAACCGACAAACTGGCCGAGGATCTGGCCTTGAAGGCGGGGGCCGTAAAGCAAGTCCTGCCCTCAACCGTAGTCACCAGCCACTCGGCCGCTCCCGGTCTTTTTACGAGGCCGGGCTGGTCCGGGACTCCCGACGACCGCAAAATGTCCGGGAGCGTCGATTTCTACGGAGCCTCGATCTATCCCAAGCATGCCTGGACCGTAAGAGCCTGGTCGCCTTTCTACAGATCGTCTGGCCTGGATTTCGTCAGATCGATGGGCATCGACAACGGCGGTTTCTATATTGGCGAGCTTCAAGCCGGCTACGGCGTTTTCGGCATGAAAGTCAGCCAGCCGGTCGTCGGGGCCGACCTGCGTGACTGGATGTGGTCTTCGGCCGCATATGGGGCCCGGGCAATCAACATTTATGCCTATTACCCCATGAGCACCGGTTATGAGGCCGGCGGCTACGGCCTGGTTGAGCTCGACGGCCAGGTTACCGAAAGGGCCAGAGCTGCCGGCAAGGTGGCCGCGGTGATAGAGGCCAATCGAGACCTTCTTCTTGGTTGCCGGCCGGCCCGGGCCGAAATAGCCATTCTTTACAACCCTCTTTCCCACATGGTCGGCGGTCAGCAGAGTTTCACCGGCGAAGGCCAGCCGGTCGGGTCGAACAGTCTGAGCGAATCTCTCCAGGGCGTCCACCGGGTATTTTTCGAGCGCAACATACCGGTCGATTTCCTTCATGTCAGGGACCTGGGGAGCCGCCGGGCGGCCGGCTTTAAACTCATCATCGCTCCCTATCCGGTCATGATGTCGCGTCCGGACGTGGAGAGACTGGTCGAATTCGTCAGAAACGGCGGCACACTCGTCACCGAGGCCCGCTGCGGCTGGATAGACGAAAGAGGTTCTTCGAGTCCCGTAATTCCCGGCGGCGGCTTAAGCGAAGCCCTCGGCTGCCGCGAATCCTTTCTGGAGCCGATTCAGAGGACGGGGTTCATGAAGATCAAGACCGGACATGAGTCCTTGCCTTTGCTCGAACCGGGCGAAAAACTGGACACGGTCTTTTTCGCCGAAGGTTTCGATGTTTTCGGCAAGGGCAGCGTGGTTCTGGCCGAATACGAAAACGGCCTCCCGGCCATGGTTTATTCCCGGCACGGAAAAGGCCAGGCGATCGTCGCCGGTTCTTTTCTCGGCATGGCTTATCATCATTTCAAGAATCAGAACAATGCCCGGTTCCTGGCCGGGTTGGCGGATTGGCTGGGAATCGCACCGGCCGTCTCGGTTGAGGCTCAGGAGCCGGAGACGCTCCTTGAAGCCCGGCTCCTCGAGGGCGATGGTTACAAGTTCTTTTTTGCCTTCAACCGCGGCCCGAAAACCGCTACCGGAACCTTTGTAATTAAGTCGCCGTGGAAAAAGGCTCAAGCCGTGGATATCGAAACAGGCGATTCCCTGCCCGTAAAAAACGTGGCGGAAGGCTTTCGGCTGGCGAGGAGACTCGAATCACAAGAAGTCTGGGTCGTGCTGATTAAAGGACGCTGAAACCGTGAATCAGAAGAAAGAATTCTGCGGAGCGGTGGACGTCGGCGGCACGAAAATATCGACCGCTCTCTTCACCCGGGACGGATCGATTCTGGCCCGGGAAAGCAGTTATATAGACAGGGAAGGAGGGGAGGCGGCGGCCCGGCAGGTGGCCGAAAGCCTGGAAAGACTGCAATCCGTCGCTGGTTTCGAAGGCGGTCGCCTGCTTGCGGCGGCCGTATGCATACCGGGAATTGTCTCGCCCGCCAACGGCACGGTCTGGGCCGTCAACGTCAGGGACTGGATCAATTTTCCTCTCGTCAGGCTGGTGAGAGACATGACTGCCTTACCTTTTAAGGTTATCGACGACCGGGCGGCTTATATTACCGGCGAAGCCTGGCAGGGAGCGGCCCGGGGCGCGAGGGATGCCGTTTTTCTGGCCGTGGGAACCGGGATAGGAGCCGGCATCATGAGCGGCGGCCGGGTGATCAGTGGCTCCCAGGGAGTTTCAGGAGCGGTCGGCTGGTTTGCCCTGTCGCCACATTTCAGAAAAGAATATGCCGGCATGGGCTGTTTCGAAGCCGAGGGCTCGGGCGACTCGGTCGGCCGCAAAGCCCGGGCCTTAGTCGAAAGCGGCCGGAAATCGCTCATGCTCAGCCTGGCCAATGGCCGGACAGACCGCATAACGGCCGAGATAGTTGCCGAGGCCGCCCGGAGCGGCGACGCCGCCGCCCTCGAAATCGTCGATGATACGGTCGTTTTCCTGGCCATGGGCCTGGCCAATCTCGTCAGTTGCCTCAATCCTGAAGTCGTCGTTCTCGGCGGGGGGCTGTTCTCGGCCGCCGATGTTTTTTTTGAGCCGGTCCGGCGCGAATTCAAACGCTGGGCTCAGCCGGTGGCCGGCGGCTCGGTAAAAATAGAACTCTCTTCTCTCGGGCGGGATGCCGGGCTTTACGGCTGCGGCAGGATCGCCTGGGAGAGTTTGAAAGGAGAATGATAATGTCGGCCGTACTTTATCTGCAAAAGGTCAGAACGATTCTGGAAACGATCGAAAATGAGGAAGGAACCAGGATAAAGGCTGCCGCCCGGTTAATGGCTGCGTCAATATCGAAAGGCGGCCGGGTTTACATGTTCGGGAGCGGACATTCAGTCATTCCGGTCCTGGACGTCTATCCCAGGTACGGTAGTTTCGTCGGGTTCTATCCCATCTACGAGCCGAGATTGATGTGGACCAACGTCATCGGACCCGGAGGAGCCAGAGAACTGCTCTGGCTCGAGCGAAGGGAGGGGTATGCCCGGATATTCATGCAGAGTTATCAGCTCGAGAAGAGGGACGTAATGCTCGTTTTTTCCCACGGCGGGCTCAATGCCGCCCCCATCGAAGTGGCCATGCTGGCCAGAGAAAAAGGCCTCAAGGTGATAACGGTTTCTTCTCATGCCAACGCCGCCGTCGCCCGGAGAGCTCATTCGAGCGGCAAGGTTCTTTCCGAGCTGGCTGATGTGGCCATCGACAACCACGTCCCCCCGGAGGATGCTCTGATCGAGACAGGCCGGCCGGAGCGGTTGGCCGCTGGCTCGACCGTGGCCGCCGTGTCCATAGCCATGTCGCTGGTCGCCGAGAGCGGAAGCATTCTGGCAAAAAAAGGTAAACTGCCGCCGACCTTCGTATCGCCCAACGTCAAAGGAGTGCCGCCGGGCCATATAGACGATGTCTATGGGGCTTTTACCGAGTTCTATCACGCCCGGCCCTTCAAGGCCGCTAAAACGAAGAAAACGGCGAAAAATAAGCAAAATGGCTGAAGTCGAAAAGTCTCCCGATCCGGGCGGTAGAATTCCATCCTCCGCCCGAAGGCTGACAGTTTCGGCCTGGGCCGGCATGTTCGTATTCGGCATCGTCATGGCCGTATTGGGGGCCATCCTGCCAGAGCTGTTCAGAAAGGTCGGATTCAGCAAAGGCGAAGCGGCCAACCTGTTCCTGGTCATGAATTTCGCCATGCTGGTCATGTCGTTTCTTTTCGGGCCGTTCGTCGACCGCTTCGGCTTCAAAAAGCTGCTCGTCATATCCAGCCTCCTGGTAAGCTTGTCTATTCTATCGCTGGCCCTGGCCGGAAGCTACGGCTTCCTCGTGGCCGCCGTGGCTGTGCTCGGCTTTGCCGGCGGCGGCCTGAACGGAGGCACCAACACTCTGACGAGCGACGTCAACCCGGAGAGGAGGGGAGCGGCCCTGAACGTGCTGGGCGTGTTTTTCGGCTTCGGAGCGTTGACCGTCCCTTTTCTCATCGGGATGCTGCTCGATAATTTCGGACTCGGGCAGATCATTTATTTCATTGCCGGCTTAAGTGTCATACCGCTCATCCTTTTTGCCACGGCTGTCTTTCCAGCCGCCAAGCAGGCCCAGGGTTTTCCGTTTAAACGGGCCGCGGCCGTGGCCGGCAGCCCTGTTCTCTGGCTGGGAGCGCTGATCCTTTTTTTCCAATCCGGGAACGAGTTCACGGTCGGAGGCTGGATATCGAGTTATCTGCAAGAAAGTTTCGGATTGACCGCGGCTGCGGCCGCCCTGTCGCTGGCCGGTTACTGGGCGGCGATTATGACCGGACGGCTTTTCGCCACCCGGTTGGTGAGTCTCCTGGGCAATACGCGGCTCATTATGGCTACGTCCGCTGCGGCCTGCCTGGCCGCAGGGCTTCTCCGTTTCAGCGGCTCCGGCTGGACGGTTTTGGTCGCAGCCGTACTTATCGGACTCGCTTTCGCGGCCGTCTATCCGACGACGCTGGCCGTTATAGGCGGCCAATTCCCGGAACTTTCCGGAACGGCCTTCAGCGTGGCTCTGGTCGTAGGCCTCACCGGCGGAATGACTTCTCCCTGGTTGGCCGGCAAGATAGCCCAGACTCAGGGATTGAGAGAAGCTTTCATCATTCCGGTAATTTACTGCGCTGCCATCGTCCTCCTCGGTTTTTTGCTTAGCCGTCTTCAGGCTGACAAAGGCTCTGCGGCTTGAATGGTCGGGTGATATGAATGGCAAGGAGGTTGGCCGTGATTAATATGGCTTTTGTCGAGATATTTAAAAGGCGATCATTTGCCGGCCCGATTTTTTCTTTTCTGATTCTGACCGTTTGTTTGAGCGTAGCCGCAGCCGCCGATGAAAGCCAGAGTTCAGCCGTCCGGCGGGTGCTTTTCGACCGCCACCTGGATCTGCTTCAAGAAAAGGGATATGCCGGAAGCGACGGGCAAGAAATCGGCAGCAGGTTGCGGGAGCTGATCGCCGGAGCCGGGGAGGCGGGTCTAAAAAAAGAAAGAGATGTCGTCAGTTTCGTTCTCAAGGCCCTTAACCATTCGCCGGCAAACCTGGCCGGTTTTCCCGGTTGTGCTTTCGACCGGCCTTTAGGCCACCGCCTGGAAAAGTTCGGCCGGGCGGCGGCCCCCGGTCTCATTGAAGCCCGGGCCGAAGCGAGCGCCTGCCCGCTCGGCGGCATCGGCGCCGGGTCGTTCGAAAGGCACATGAACGGCAATTTTTCCACCTGGTTCCTCAAATCCGGCTGGATGGTCGAGGATACGGTCTGGGCCGATCAATTTCACGTCTTCTTCAAGTCCGCGGACCTGGCCGTAGCCCGTACCCTTTCTACCGAATCTCCTCCGGCCACGGCCGGACTAGCCGGGTGGGCCTGGAACTATCCGGCAGGCAAGGGTGACTATTACGCCCTTTATCCCAAGTCGGGTTTTTCTTATGAAGAAAACCGCGACTTCCCGGTCGAGTTGGCCGTGGTCCAGTTCTCGCCTGTCATTCCTGGCAATTACCGGGAAACGAGCTATCCGGCGGCAGTTTTTCGCTGGGTGGCCAGGAATAAAGGAAAGCGGGCCGTCGAGGTCGGTATCATGCTGACATGGGAAAACATGGTCGGCTGGGAGGCCGTTCCCGCCCCGCCCGGCTCAGGCCAGGTTTCTTTCGTCTGGGACAGGCGGAGCGCCGGCAACTATAACGAGTACATTGAGGACGGGAGCCGGAAAGGAATTCTCTTCGCCCGGAAGGGTATGGACGTCAGGACCGGCACGGCCCTGACCGGAACCATGGCCATGGCCACAGCCGAAGTCCCGGGCAAGACCTCGGTGTCTTATGTTGATTCTTTCAATCCTCTGGACGACGGTGCGGTAGTCTGGCGGGACTTTTCGGCTTCGGGAAAATTATCAGGAACCGTTTCCGGAGAGGAGACCGCTCGGGACCCGGGCGGGAGGACGGCCGCGGCTCTGGTCGTGTCCTTCCGGCTCGAGCCCGGTGAGCGCCTTGAAGTTCCATTTGTCCTGACCTGGGATTTTCCATTCTATGAGTTCGAGTCCGGAGTCAAGCACCGGAAAAAGTACACTGAATATTTCGGGGCCTCAGGCGATAACGCCTTCGCCATCGCGGCCGAAGCCCTCGATAACCATGAGGCCTGGGAAAAAGCCGTCGACCGCTGGCAGCGAAAGTACTCTGATGACCCAACTCTCCCCGGCTGGTTCAAACAGGCCCTTCTCAACGAACTCTATGTTCTGAGCGAAACCAGCATCTGGGACGCCGAAAGCGGCCTTCATACTTACCTGGAGAGCGTTGATTATCTGATGTACGGAACGTTCGATGTCGATTCCTATTGCTGGCACATTCTCAAGCTCTGGCCGGAGCTGGAGAAAAAAACCCTGGAGTTCATCGCCGGGACCGTAGGCATCGAAGACACTTCTTTCCGGGCCTTTCAATATGCCACGGCTTTTCCGAACGAGGTTCCGGCCGTCAAGAAGGACTATTACTGGAACACGGTAAAGGAAGCAGGCATGGTGCCTCATGATCTTGGTTCGCCGCGCAAAAGGCCGTGGGTGGTTCTGAACGCTTTTGACTGGCAAAATGCCAACGTCTGGAAAGACCTCAATCCGAAATTCCCGCTCCGGGTCTGGCGCTATTTCGTGTCGTCGGGCAAGAGCGATTTGGAATTTCTGGAGAAGACTTTTCCGGCTTGCGTACTGGCCCTGGATACGCTGGAGGCCAGGTTTGGCGATGAGGAAACCCACATTCCGCTGAATGAAGGGATTCCGGATCAGACTTACGATACCTGGAGGATGGAAGGGGAAACGGCATACGTCGGTTTTCTGTGGCTGGCCGCCCTTCGGGCCGTCATCGAGATGGGGGATACTCTGGCCGGGCATGGATATAGCCCCGAAGGCGGTTTGAGAATCGACCAGGTCGTTCTAAAATACAAAGCATGGTATGATAAGGGGAGGGCGGCTCTGGAGGAACTATGGGATGAGAAACGGGGTTATTATCACATAGACGCCCGGACGGGCGACATCATGACCGATCAGCTTTTCGGGGTCTGGTACGCAGACATGCTCGGGCTCGGACTGGAGACAGGAACGGGGCTCATTTCGTCCAGCCGGACGAAGCGTGTTCTGGGCACGATTTTCGAAACCAACGTTCTCGGTTTCGGGAGCGGCCTGATGGGCGCCGTTAACGGCCGGAGGGCCGACGGCGGCCAGCTCATGAGCCAGCAGGGGGACGAAGTTTGGGTGGGGACTGCTTATGCCTTCGCCGCCGCTTGCGCCCTGCACGGACTTAAGGATGAAGCCATGTGGACGGCCTACGGCCTTTTCCATATAATCTACAGTCCGTTCGGCCACGGCTACTTTTTCAAGACGCCCGAGGCGTATCTCAACCCCGATGAAAAGAGATGGGACGCGCCTCAGGAAAAATACGGCCAGCGGCTTTTCCGGCCGATGAAATACATGAGGGCCGGTGCGGTCTGGGCTCTTTATGAAGCTCTTGGATCCGGCCGCAGGAAAGGAAAATGAAAAGGAGCAGCAAAGCGGCAAGGCAAGCGAAAAGCGGAAGGGTTATGACCGGTCTCCTGCTCGCCGTCCTGGGCCTGGCCCTCATGGCTGCCGGGGTGTACGTTTTCTTCTTAAGGTCTTTTTCGGCCGCCGACAGAATCTCTAAACTTTGGTCCCAAACTGGAGTGGAAAAACCGAATGTCCTGTTGCTCACCCTGGATACGACCCGAGCCGACCATCTCCCTGCTTATGGTTATTCCGGGGTGATGACTCCGGTGCTTGACCGGCTGGCTTCCGGGGGAGTGGTCTTTGAGCAATGTACGTCAGCTTCGCCGCTGACTCTTCCTTCTCATTGCACCATAATGACCGGGACCTACCCGAATTTCCACAATGTCAGGGTCAACGGCAATGCTGCCCTGTCCGAAATTCATCTCACCCTGGCCGAGGTTTTCAAGGAGAACGGCTATGTCACGGGAGCCTTCATCGGAGCTTTTGTTTTGGACGGTCGCTGGGGTTTGGCTCAGGGCTTTGACCGCTACGACGACGATTTCGACCTTCGCAAATTCAAGCAGATAGACCTTGGTACGGTTCAGCGGCCCGGCAATGAGGTAATCGACTCCGCTCTTGCCTGGCTGGAAGAAATAAAGGATTCGCCGTTTTTCGGCTGGATCCACCTGTACGATCCACATCTGCCGTACAGTCCGCCCGAGCCGTTCGCTTCTGAATACGGCCCCGGTCCGATAGGATTGTATGATGGAGAGATCGCCTTCATGGACAGTCAAATTGGCCGCCTCGTCGATTGGCTGCATAAAGAAGGATTGGCTCAAAGAACGGTGATCATCCTGGTCGGCGACCATGGCGAAGGGCTGGGTGAGCACGGCGAATTCGCCCACGGCTATTTCATATACGATTATGCCGTTCAGGTTCCTCTCATCATGGCCGCGCCGTTGGAAAAAATGAACGGAGTGAGGATTAAAGCCCAGGTCAGTACGGTCGACGTCTTCCCCAGCGTCCTGGAGTTGGTCGGGCTGAAGGAACAGGTCGATAAAATACAGGGCCGGTCGCTCGTACCTCTCGTATTCGATGGCGGCGGCTCGGACATGGCCGTCTACAGCGAATCGCTTGCCCCGAACGTCCAGTTCGGCTGGAGCCCTCTTTTCTCGCTCCGCGAGGGCCGGTTTAAGTACATCGATGCTCCAAGGCCGGAGCTTTTCAACCTAACGGCTGACAGACTCGAATTGGAAAATATATACGGGCTGAAACCCGATCTAGCCAGAGAGATGAAAGCGAAGCTGGAGAAGCTCATGGCTGAGAATGAGTCGGGAGCAGTCAACCCGGAAGCCGCCAATCTGGACCGGGATACGGTCGAACGGCTGGCGGCCCTCGGCTACGTCGGTGCGCCGGGCAGGAAGACGAGCGGAAACTCATCTGTAAGTACTATGGCTGATCCCAAAGACAAGCTCGATGTTTATAATTCCATACAGCAGGGAGGCGAACTCATCACTCAGGAAAAATATGCCGAAGCCTACGATCTGCTCAAAAAGGCGGTGGACAATGAACCGGGTATCCCCCAGGCTCACCTCCTGCTGGCCACCTGTGCCGTGGAGCTTGGCCGTAAAGAAGAAGCCCGGGTCAACCTGGACCTGATATTGAGAGAATCACCCGACAACGTCCAGGCCATGCTGAGCATGGCCGATCTCCTGCTCGAGGAAGGAAAGAAAGAAGACGTTCTCGCCCTTTGTAAGCAGGCTCTGTCGGTGGACGAGAGAAATGCCCAGGCCCTGGCTCTCATGGGCGAAGTCCACCTGGAGGAAAAAGACTTCGGCAGCGCTCTTCCGTATCTCGAAAAAGCCGTTGAGTTCCAGCCCAAACTCACTCAGAATAAGCTCAATCTGGCCGCCTGCCTGGCGGGCCTCAAGGATTACGGCCGGGCCGAGGTCATGCTGGCCGAGATATTGAACGAGTATCCGAAATTTCCTCTGGCCAAATATCATATGGGGCTTCTATACGAAGAACAGGGCCGGCTCGAAGACGCGGTCGAGGCTTACTCCGAGGAAATCGAGACTAATCCGAGGGCCTACCGGGCCCGTTTCAACATGGGCAGAATAAAGTTGAAGCTCGGCGATAGTAACGGATATCTCGAAGACATGAGGGAAGTGGTGCGCATCGCCCCCCGGGCGCCGGAAGGATATCTTTTCCTGGCCCGGGGACTCCTCAACGAACCGGGTCGTCTTGACGAGGTTCTCGAGCTCGTAAACAAAGGCCTGGAATTGGCCCGCGATCCCGAACTCAAGGCCCTGGGTTATTTCCTCCTGGCAGACGTTTACGACCGGCTTTCCAGGCCTGACCTGGTGAGACAAGCACTGGAAAAAGCAAATTACTTCAAAAACCTCAAGGGGAGAAATCAACATGAGGTATAGGATATTGGAGAAAATCATCCCGGTTGTGATCTTGTTTTCAGCAGCCGCACCGCTGCCGGTTTCCGGGCAATACCGGGAATACGCTGTCCAGGGCATTGTGGTCGACACGGATACCAGGCCGCTGGCCGGGGTCGAGGTAGTTCTCCTGGATAAGAACACGAGCAGGCGCTACCAGGTGACTACCAACAAGAAAGGCAGATTCAGTGTCGTTGGCATTCCCCACGCTTATTACCACGTTACTATAAGCAAGAAGGGCTACGAAACCCGGCTTCTCGAATGGGATCTGACGGCGCCTCAGGAAAGGATACAGAAGGTCGAAGTCGAGACCATAATCCTGGCTACCGAGGAACAGACGGCCCGGGCGGCCCGGTCGAAAGAGGCCAAAGCCAGGCTGGACGAGGCCACGGCCAAAATGAGGGCTGGAGAGGTTGAGGCGGCCATGGCCATACTCAAGCAGATGATCACGGATGATTGCGAGGACGCTAATGCCCTCTACCTTCTCGGCGTGGCTTATAACCGGCAAAAGATGTCTGGCGACGCCCTGGCCGTCTTGAAAAGGGTCACGGAGTTGTCGCCGGATTTCGCCGGCGCTTACCATCAACTCGGGCTGGCTGCTCAGCAGATGGGGGACGACGACGGAGCCCTCGATTATTACGAGAGAGCCCTGGAGAAAGATCCCCGGTTCGTGGAAAGTCTTTATAATTCGGGTCTTATTCTTTTTGTGAGAGGCAAAATCGATGACGCTCTTCAGCGTTTTTTGAAAGCGCTCGATGAGCGGCCGGGAGAACCGGAATTTTTAGAGATGGCCGGCCGCTGTTATACCAACAAAGGTGAATTCGGGAAAGCGCTCGAGCTGCTCGAAAAAGCCCGGGCCGGGTACAAAAACCATGATAAGATCGCCTTCCTCGATGATCTGATCGCCAAGCTAAAGGAGCAGATAAAGAAAGCGGGATAAGGCTATGATCCGGCCGGAATCGGACACGATTGCTGTTGACTGCCGTATAAGCTTATATTAAACTTGGGTAAAAGTCAGATGTGAAGGAGGTGAAGAATCGGGGGGAGTCTCAATCGGATTATGTTTGTCTCTCTATAAAGGGAGACGGGGAAAAGGGGATTTTTTTGGGGGAAAAGGAGGTTTAAATGCAGCGACATTTGAAAAACTCTGCGGCCGTACTCGCCATCCTGGCCGTCTTCGGGTTTTTCAGTCTGCCGCAAGCCACCGCCCAGACCATCGAATACGGTAAACTGACAGGCGTCGTTACGGACGACACGGGTGAACCCCTGCCGGGAGTAGCTGTTGAAGTCAGCAGCCCGGCTTTGATCGGAGGGAAACAGGCCACCCTGACTTCCGGCCGAGGCACTTATGTTTTTCTCAACTTGCCGCCCGGAAAATATGCCGTTAGCGCTTCGCTCCAGGGATTCAAAACCGTAATACGGGAGAATATCTCGGTGACAGCCGGTTCTTCTCTCGTCATCGATCTCGTCATGGAGCCCGGCCGGATCGAAGAATCGGTATTGGTTACGGCTGCCGGCCCGGTGGTCGACGCCAAGACGTCGACCATTTCGACCAGCATCCAGAGTGAGCTTCTGGCCAAACTGCCGACCAGCCGCGACGCCTTTTATGACCTGGCTCTGACGATGCCGGGAATGGTGGCCCAGGGCAAAGACGGTGACTGGCTGCCCAGCCCCAACGCCTACGGCGGGACCTCAAACGAGAACGTTTTCCTGATCAACGGCGTCAATACTACCAATCCGCGGGCGGCCGCCTATGGCTCGCTGGTCAAAGTCAACTACAATGCCGTCGAAGAAGTCCGGGTCATCGCTCTTGGCTCCAAGGCGGAGTACGGCAGTTTCAGCGGTGTGGCTATCGACGTCCTGACCAAGTCCGGCAGCAACGACTTCCACGGCAACCTGTCCTATTACGGCATGCTCGGCGATGCAGCCAATAATCAGCCCGGCGCCGGAGTCGACCTGGGCAGTATCGGCGGCAATCCGTTGTACATCGGAGGAGGCGATCAGATCGTCAAAAAGAGCATCAACGAGTGGGAACTCAACTTCACGCTCGGCGGCCCGGTCATCAGGGACAAAGTATGGTTCTACGGCGGCTTCGATTACGCCCGGGGGGATACCGTGATGCCCTTCTGGGAGCCGCTCAACACTTACCGCGGGGCCTTCGGCGACCTCAAGATCACGGCCGCACCCTGGACCAATCATCGGGCCTGGGTGGCTTTTCACATGGAGAACAACAAGGGCGACGGCTGGACGTGGAGCCCGTACTGGGATCCGACAATGACTTACGGTGTCAAAACGAAAGCCTATTCGCTTTCTTCCCAGTGGCAATGGATGCCGTCTGGCAAGACCATCTTGACGGCGAAATACCTGGGCTTTTGGAATGATGATCAGCCGTTCATTCCGGACGATCCGGTGGGCAACCCGGGTTTCATAAATTGGTGGAAGTGGAAATCTTACGGTGTCGGCGGCGATTTCCCGTATGTCGAAGCCCAGAAGTCGAACCGTAACACAATTCAGGCCGACGTGTCCCACTACGCCGAAGATTTTCTCGGCGACCACGACATCAAGTTCGGCGTTCAATACACCATGGGCCGGGGCAACTGGATGGGCGGTTATTTCCAGAATTACGCCAATTTCGCCTACCCGGCACCCTGGGTCCAGTACATTCCATGGCTTCAGTCCTGGTACGGACATACCGGTCTCGTCATGTACAACACGCAGACCTGGCTCAACCCCTTCCTGACCGTCCGGACGAGCGACAGCCTGGGTTTCTTTCTTGACGATCAGTGGACGGTCGGCAAGCGCCTGACGGTCAATCTCGGCCTGCGCTACGATCACATGACGGCCAAATACGGTGAGGGAAAGGTCTACGAATACGTGACTTCGCCCGAAGAGATCAATGGGCCGCCGCCGGTCCTGCGAACCAGGTCGGGCACCGATGACGTCTTCAATTTCAAAACTCTGGCGCCGAGAGTCGGCATCACTTATGCGATAACCAAGGACATGAAAACGGTCTTCCGGGCCAATTACGGCCGCTATTACCTGCCTCTGAGCGTCGAATATTTGAGACGTTTCGGACCCGATATGGAACAGGCGACGGTTCACAACCTGTACTATAATATCCCGTTCGATCTCGTCGATCTCGACGGTGACCTTTATATCAGCGGCGATGAAGCGGCCGCGGCGGCCCGCTATCTCAGTGATCCGGCTTATCTGGCGCCGGAATACCGGCCCGCCTGGGTTCCGGAAGAGCAGCTGAGGGAGTATTCCTGGGAATTGAAAGTTCAAGACGGGCTAAAGGATCAGTACACCGATCAAATCACTCTCAATCTGGAACGAGAGCTGATGGCCAATCTGGCGCTAAGCGCAACCTACATCTTCAAACGGACGGGAAATATCTTCGTTCAATGGCCTTTGAACAGGCAAACTCAGCAACCTTACACTTATCAGCGCGTGCCCTACACCACCGGCTACGGAGAAAATGTCGATCTGTACGACATCGTTCTTGAGGATTTCGACAATAGCGGCATTATCGATGTCGCCGACCTGGTCTGGTTGAACAACAACATCGATCGCGAGGTCCGAAACATGGAGGCGATAGACGGCTTTAAGCCGCGCCGGACCTATCAGGGCTTTCAACTCCAGCTGCAAAAGAGGTTCTCCAATCGCTGGCAGATGATGTCGTCGGTCCTGTTCTCCTGGTCCGACGGCATGGCCGCCCGGTCGATCCGCCAGGATTTCAATTTCGAAGGACCGATGGTCATGGACACCAACTGGCTGGCCGGATTGAATCAGACGATAAACACAATGGAAGGGCCGTTGCCTCACACCCAGAAGTTCGAGTTCAAATTGTCCGGCTCTTACCTCATTCCGTTCGTCGACCTCGACCTGGGTTTGCGTTTCCGGTACAACTCTGGCCGGCCCGTATGGCCTCTCGAAGTGCTTCCCGTCTGGCCATCGTGGAGTGCGGAGAGGCCGCCCGGATCCATAATCAACACGGGCGACAATTACATAGTCGCCATCGATCCGACCGATCCCTGGTATCTGCCGTCGGAGATTATTCTCGATTTGAGGTTCGAGAAATCGTTCCGGCTGGCCGGCTATGGTTCTCTCCGGCTGTCAATGGACATTCTGAACGTCTTCAACGAGGCGGCCGTGACCAACGCCGGTTACGGCGGAGCCCATGAGCCGGAGGTCGGCCGCGTATCCGGTATAACGTTCCCGTCGCGCAAGTTCAGGCTGAGCGTGGGCTTCGAGTTCTAAGCTGATGCAGTTGGTGATGCCCGGGAAGCGGCCGCTTCCCGGGCATCATTTTATTCGAGGGAAAAGAGAAGTGATTAAATCCCCGGGCCTTCGGCTTTCGGTTTTCCTGTTTTCTTTCTTTTCCTGTATCCTGACCGTCGCGGGCCAGGCCGGCCCGCCCGCGAATTATAAGAAGTGGCTGGAAGAGGAAGTCAATTACATCATCACCCGGAGAGAAAGGCAAGTTTTTCTCGAGCTCAAAACCGATCGGGAAAGAGCCATCTTTGTCGAGGCCTTTTGGAAGCAGCGCGATCCGGATTCGAATACCGGGCGCAACGAGTTCAGAGAGGATCATTACCGGCGCCTGAGCTACGCCAACGAGATGTTCGGACGCGACACGCCACGGCCGGGCTGGAGAACTGACCGCGGGCGGATTTATATCGTCCTTGGTCCGCCAATCAACATCGAATATTACGAAGACATCATGGGCGTCTACCCGGTTCAAATCTGGCACTATCTGGGCGATCCTGCCTACGGCCTTCCCGTGGAATTCAAAATCATGTTCTTCCGCCGCCAGGGGCAGGGAGAGTACGTGCTCTATTCGCCGGCCGACCACGGTCCTCAGGCCCTGGTCCAGGAATACATGGCCAACGCCAGAGACGCAAGGGAGGCTTACACCAAACTGGCCGGGTTGGCCCCCAATCTGGCTCAGGAATCACTGACGTTGATACCGGGTGAATTGGCCCAGCCGGGTTTCCCCTCGCTGGCTTCGACCAGGCTGATAGCTACGGTTTTCGGCCTTCCCCAGAAACGCGTGGCCGACGATTACGCCGAAGCCATCCGCCGTTATAAGGATTTCATAGAGGTCGATTATACGGCCAACTATATACAGAGCGATGCTTCGCTGGCGGTCGTTCGAGATGCTTCCGGATTTTTCTTCGTTCATTATTCTATAGAGCCTAAAAAGATTACCTTCGAAGAGAACGCCGGGGGATACGTCGCCGGTTTTGAGCTGAACGGACGGGTGGCCGACCGGTCGGGTCGGACCGTTTTTCAGTTCGACCGGAAGGTGCCGGTCACCGCCCAGACCGGCGAGCTCCCGGAAATAGCTGCCAAGAGCGTGGCTGTTCAGGATCTTTTCCCTCTCATCCCAGGCGAATACACTTTCGATTTGCTGATGAAGAACACCGGCTCGAAAGAGTTCACGAGTTTCAACTCCCACATTATCATTCCGGCCGCGGAGAGCGGTCCGGATATCACTCCTTTGCTGCTCGGCTACGGACTGGAACGAAAGGACATGGCCGGGGAGCGGGTGCCTTTTCTCGCGGGCGGCGGCCAAGTTCTGAGCCAGTCGAGGAAAACTTTTACTACGGCCGATGAACTGGTGGTTTTCTTGCAGGTCATCGGTCTAAATGATGCTTACCGGAAAGGCGCCAGGATCTCGCTTTCGATTTTCAATGAGGGGGCAAGCGTCTTTACGAAGGAAATCGATCTCGAAGGCCAAACCGGGGCTGCCTTCGATGTGACGGAATCGATAGCCCTGCGCTCGTTCGAACCGGGTTATTATGAGATAAGCGCCGGCTTCATCGATTGGCAAGGGCAGTGCCTGAAGTCGCGAAAGGAAATTTTCGAGATAAGTCCGGTGGCTTCGATCCCGCGACCGGTCATCATCTCAAGAGTTATGAGCGGCCAGGGATCCGAGGAAGTTTTTTTCTTGATAGGGCTCCAGTTTTTGGCTTCAGGTGACCTGGAGAAGGCTAGAGAGAATCTGTCCAAGGCTTTCGAACGAGATCCGTCCAGATTGGATTTCGCAGTCGGTTATGCCCGGGCCCTCTTTGCCGGGAATGATTTCGAGGCGGTCACGGATGTTTTGAGTGTGTGGTCCGGGGATCCGGGAGCACCGGCTGAGGTCTTTTCACTTCTCGGCCGGGCCTGTCATTATCTTGAAAAGTTCAGGGAGGCGGCCGGTTACTATGAGAATTATCTCGACCAGTTCGGTGCCAATATCGAGATCCTCAATTATCTCGGTACGTGCTATTACCGGCTCGGAAACAGGTTAGGAGCCCGCAAGGCATGGTCGCAGTCTTTAGAGCTTAATCCCGATCAGCCCCGGATCAAAGCTCTTGTCGATTCGCTCGGACGCTGAACTGCCGGCTGACCTTATCAGGTTAACGGCCGGCTTTTTCCTCCAGGTTCCAGCCTCTCAGGACCAACTCCGGTTTGTCGCCCAGGAGATCCTCGGTCAGGAAATAGCCGGTGATTCGCCGTTTCTCTTTCGGAAGAAGGCTGATGTAGTTGTCGTCCAGGAAGATCGGAAGGACGGGTTCTCTTTTAGCCGCCCTGTAAATCTGGATTTCGAGTTGGAAGGCCAGAGTCCGGCCTGTATTTTCGAGGTCGATGGTCAGGCGGGTGAGCGCTCCTCTTGCCTTGAATTCGGCCCTGGCCTTGACCATGGCCGGCGGCAGATTTTCCAGCGCCTTAAGGTCTGCGTAGTCCTTAACCGGAGTCACGTACCAGGTGGCGTTTTCCTGGTCCAGGGTGTCTTGCCCGGCAGGAAGTACGTAGAAATTGATGGAGACCGGTTTTCTCTTCGGATTGAGGAGACGCATGTCGAGAAAGTGAACGGTAGAGGCGCCGGGCGGAACGGCCAGAATGTCGGCGACTTTCTTTTGGCCGGCCGCGAGCGATACGTCGATCGTCTTAGACACCGTTTGCTTGAGGTCGAGAGCGTAGAGTTTGATTTCGGCTTTTAATCCGGCGGCCGGGGCGAGGGTATTATTGACGGCCAGGATCTCCCGGGTCCCGTAATTGTATACGAGATGAACCGGGCTGCAGGCTTTCCGGGCGCCGTAGAAAGCTCCGTTGGGCATGAGATAGTAATCGTAGAGCTGCCACCAGAGTTTGGGCCAGGCAGAATTATACATCCATTGAATGATGCCGGTCGCTGGCCCCTTATTGGCCGTGAAGGCTTCGAACATGGCCCTCATCCCCTCATAGTTCAGGAACTGGGCTTTGCGCAGGTAGTCTTCAAGGCCTCGAGCCGGGCCGAGGCGCTTGTCCATGGCCTCATTGTAGCGGGCCAGATCGGTGAATCTGCCCCGGCAGCAGTGGAAGTTCCAGACATCGTTCACCGGCCACAAATCTTTTTCCGGGATCATCCTCTTCAGGCTTTCGAGCGGCGGAACCTGCGGTCCAGGCCCGGTCTCGGTGTTGAATCCGTAAGCGCCGCCGTTCTTTTGGTCTATATACCAGTAAACGGGCGGAACGTAGTCGTACGGGCCGAGCATCTTGACCCCGGACTTGCCCGAGATTTCACTCGTAAGGCCCTTGGTGGAGACGAGCGTCGGTCTGTCCGGGTCGGCCTCTTTGAGAATGCGTATGAATTCCCGCTCGAGCTCGGGCTTCGGCAGCTTGTCCGAGGCCTGGGCCCAGACGAAGATCGAAGGATGATTACGCAGCCATTTGACCTGATCCTCCCAGGACTGGGATATCAAAGCGATATCCGGGGTCGAGATTATGCCGCCGTAGCGCTCGTCGGCCGGCTTGCCGAGATAATTCTCCCATTCCCAGTGGCAGCTCCAGCCGACCATGATGAGCAGCCCGTTCTCGTCGCACAGGTCATAGACGGCCTGGCTCGAGCCCCAGAAACCTTCGAAACGCAGAGCATTGAGGTTCATGTGCCGGGCGTAGGCGATTTCAGCCGCAAGTTTCTTTCGCGGGGCGGCCAGCAGCATGTCGTCGGTCCAGCCGCCGCCGCGGATGAGAATTTTCTTTCCGTTGAGCATGTAACCTCGATGTCCGTCCTCGTTGAAGTAATCCGAGATTTCTCTGATGCCGAAGCGGACCGAGGCCATATCCGAAGGCCGGCCGCCCGCCCTGAGAGAAAGGAAGAGACGGTAGAGCTCGGGTTTGCCCAGATCGTGGGTCCACCAGATCCGCGGCGACTTGATGATCAATTCCGGAGTGTCTTCTGCGGAGATGACTACGGTCTTTTTTTCTCCGGGCATGAGTTCATAACTTTTCTTGAACTCGAGCTTTTCCAGCCGGCCCGTTATTTCGATCTCGTGTTTCTTGTCGCCCGAGTTTTCGAGCTCAGCCGAGATCGCCAGACGGGCCTCATCGAGCTTTTCGGTATTGAGCCGGGTCCGGACGAAAACATGATCCATGCTGACGTCGCCGGAAGCCTTGATCCTGACTTCCCGCCAGAGGCCGAGATTGCCGTCGGGAGGAGCCGGGTTCCAGTCGACGAAACCGATGGTCGGTTCGCCCTTCTCCGGGGGGATGACCTCGACGGCCAGGACGTTTTTCTCGGTGGTCTTGACCATGGGAGTTATATCGATCGAGAAACGGCGGAAAGAACCGAAAACGGCCGCGGCGTCGGCCACGAGTTTCCCGTTGAGCCAGACGTTGGCCCGGTAATTTATGCCGTCGAACTCCAGCCGGTAGCGGGTGAGATCAGGTCCGGCCGGCACGATGAACTCGCGCCGGTACCACCAGGAACGCCGGAATGGCTCAACGGGCACCGAAGCCAGGTTCTTCCCGTGAAAGATATCGGTGTAAATGCTGTTCTGAACCAGAGTACCCAGGATGGTCGAAGGGACCAGGGCCGGGTACCAGTTCTCGATTCTGACGCCGGGTTGCGATAGCTCTTCGCCGCCGGCTTTGACCCTTTCCGAAGACTGGATGTACCAGAGGTCATTGAGAGGAACGGTAAATTCCAGCGGGCCGGCTATTTTCTCTTTGCCCCGGGGCTTTTTCTCCGGAGCTTTCTTTTCTTCCTGGCTTTCCTGGGCCAGGGCTGATCCCGCGGAAATGAAGAGCAAAAATACGGAAAGAACGGCTCCCATGATCTTCGATTTCTTTGAGGCATACGGATTAATCATTTTTTGGCCCTCCGTGATCCGGCCGTTTGGCAATTCAGTCGTATATTAAAAAACGCCGGCAACCGTCCGAATGTTGCCCGGCCGCTCTTCGTCACCGGGCGAAAATCTCCCCGAAGGAAAATTCCTTCCAGGTGAGATAAGGAGCGTCCCACATGTCAGTTTCGAGGTCATCGACGGCGACCATGATCCGCTTCCGGTTGGCGGCGAAAATGACGGAGTATTCAGTCGTCCCGTGAGAGACCGTCTGAAGCAACCGTTGCGCTTGGGCGACTCCCAGAGCCTGGCCCGTGCGCAGCCAGGCCTCCAGTTGATTCGTGCCCGTTTCATAGCGCCAGAGAGATGAAAAGGAGATCTGCTGTCCGAAGGAAGCCTGCTGTTGGCCCGGATCGAGACCGTAGATTCTATGATGGTTGGCGGCCAGGATATCGTGAGGATGGAAAGGTCTGGCCTGCGAAGGAGTTCGCATGGCGCCGCCGAAGCGGTCGCCTTCGTAAACGAAGGCAGGCGCTCGTTGATTACGGAACGGGACCGCCCAGAGTATTATGGATCCGGCCGCAGTCACGCCTCCTCCTTCACACCTGAATTGCTTCAGTTTATCCATGACCTTCCCTGGAGTGGCTTTACTTCCTTCGGTCTCCAGGACGTGTCTCTGGACCCAGGCACAGGGAACAATGCCTCCCACCACGGGTCCGGAGCCGGTACCTCCTGCATTCTCCATGCTGTAGAGGCCGTCCTCATTGATTCCGGAAATCGTACCTACGAAACCGGGCCACATGGCCGAAAACCAGCGCCTGCGTCCGGGTTCGTCCGGATCGACGGCGAAGAGCAGAAAATGACTGACCGTGACTTTGCGGACATCGCATTCACCGTCCATGTTTCTGGCCGCGATCAGGCCGCCTTTTTCCGGACCAGCCTTGGTCATAGAGCCCCAGAAAGCGAATTGGGTGCATGAGGAAGACGGGGAATCGCCGAAGGCGGCCCGTTTTTCGATGTAGGAGTTTATGGCCAGAAGATCGTAAACATCGAATTCCCGGCCCAGCCAACGGACGCTCATGTCGATTTTCGAATCCTTCATGCCCTGGATGACGGCCTGGCATTCACGGAAAAACTCGAGGGGAAGGCGAAGACGGTTCTTCAGGAAAGGAACGAAAATTTCTTCATAGCGTCCGGCCGAACCCCAGTTCTCCTCGAGAATATAGAACTCGAAAAAGTCGATGATCTGCTTTGCCGCGAGATAACCGTGGGCGTAGCCCCGTTCTTCGCTGTTTCCCCAGAGCTGCAGTACGGGCAGCCCGTGCAGCCAGCGGAGGGCGCCATGCTCGGTTTTCCTATCCTGGCCGGGAAAAGGAGTGGGTTCGCGAAGAAGAAAAGAAATGTCGTTTTTATCGGATTTCTTGAGGTCTATTGCCTCCCATTGCCCGCCGGGCCGGGATGAATACCATCCGAAAGGTTCCGGCGGCCGGAAATCGAGCCGGCCGTCTTCATCCAGGTCCATGAAAGCCAGAACCGAATAATTCCCTGCCGGAAGACGGGAAAAAGCAAACGGCCCTTGACGGTCTAGGGGAAGGGTTTTATAAGGCTCCCGGCCGCCATAAATATCCTGTTTGGACAGTTTTTCGGGATTTCCCTTGGCGGATTCCGAGAGCAAGTATAACCTGACCTGCACCGGCCCTTGCTTCAGACCTTCATACGAAACCGTACCGCTGAGAGATCTTGGCGGGGCCGAAGCCGCTGAAGGGATGAATCCGAGTGTGGCCAGGAAAACGGCGTAGATTCGGTTCTTCACGTTTTTTCGTCCCTTTCTTCCGGATTCCTCATCCAAAAGATAGCACAGCTTGAATGGGCGGTCAAAATGCGTTACCGCCCCCGCCGGCTCGGGCCGGATGGCCCTTCTTTGACTTGCCCTTCTGGCGTCCTTATAATGCCGCATAGTACCGGAAAAATCAAAAGGGGGAAGAAAATGACGAAAACCGACGTACTGGTTATTGGCGGCGGCGCCGCGGGAATAACCGTCGCTTTGACGGCCAAGCAGAATTATCCGGAGAAAGACGTAACCGTAGTCAGGAAGGAGCAAAAAGCGCTCGTCCCATGCGGCAGACGCCCTGAGGAAGATTTACATGTAATTTCCGGGAGAATATAGCGGCCGCCCTTGCGGCCGCTTTCGAGGAGGTGGAAGAAAGGAGGAAATAGTGCAAGGAGGGCCTGGAGAGGAATCCCCGTTGTCCTGCTCCATTCTCGCAATAGCCTTGGATGAAGGCCCTCCTTGCGATGATCATATCTTCGATCAGGGCCGGCGGCCTGACAATCCCCGGCCACGGCCATATGAAAGGTGATATTTGGAGCCTTTTCCTAACCCCAAAGGGTTAGAGGAGGTGAGCCGGCTCTGCTCCAATGAGTTTGACGCTCGAGCGGTAAAAAAGTATCATTCGTGGCATTGAGAGCGCTTGTCGGGAGGAGGTAAAAATGGAGGCTATGAGCTTCATCGATGACCAGGTCGACGAGATTCGCAAGGCCGTAGGCGACGGCAAAGCCATCTCGGCACTTTCCGGCGGCGTCGATAGCTCCGTTTCCACGATTCTGGCCCACCGGGCTCTTGGCCGCCGTTTGAAATCGGTATTCATCGATAACGGCTTGATGCGAACCGGAGAACCGGAGGAAGTGGTCGGCGTTTTTTCCGGCCTCGGCATACCAGTCGAGGTAGCCGACAAGAAAAAAGAGTTCTTCGCCGCCTTGAAAGGCAAAACCGATCCCGAGGAAAAGCGGAAAGCTTTCAGGTATGCATTCTATAAGGCTTTCGGCCGGGAAGTCATGAAAAGCAAGGCGCGTTTCCTGATCCAGGGGACGATAGCGGCCGATATTATCGAGACTCAAAAAGGAGTCAAAACCCAGCACAATATCCTGGAACAGATCGGTATTGACCCCGAGGGCGGCTTCGGCTTCAAGGTAATAGAACCGATCAAGGATCTCTTCAAACACGAAGTCCGTGAAGTCGGCCGGGCCCTCGGTTTGCCGGCCGCGATTTACGGCCGCATGCCTTTCCCCGGGCCGGCCCTGGCCACGAGAATCATAGGAGAAGTGACAGTTGAAAAAGTGGATATCATCCGCAAAGCGACCCGCATCGTCGAAGAAGAGCTCGAAGCCGTCAAGCCTTTCCAGGCCTTTGCCGTGCTGATGAATGACATGGGCACGGGCATCGAGGCCGGAAGCCGGAAATTCGGGCGCATCATCATAATACGTTCCGTGGAAAGCCGGGACGCGATGACCGCCCAGCCGACCAGGCTCCCCTGGGAGCGCCTGATGAAAGTGACGGCCAGAATCATCGAAGAAGTCCCTGGAGTGACGAGGGTGGCCTACGAGCTGACGCCCAAGCCGCCGGCGACCATCGAGTATATTTGATGTAAAGCCGGTCATACGCCTGAGAGGAGGAGACATGCCTTATGCCGGTAAAAAAACCAAAGGAGTTCCGACGATAGGAGTATTCGTTCCCTGCGATCCGAGGATCGACGAAGAATCGAGATCCCGGGCTTTCAATATCGGTAAAATGACAGGCCACCTGCTGGCTCGCGAATTGCGCCTGCCGGACGGAAGCCAGCCCAACGTCTTCTACTGTTCCGGCCTGGTCGACGGCGAGAGATCGGCCGACGAAGCGGCCGCGGAATTAAAGGAGACCGGAGCCGGCGGCTTATTTATAGTGCCCGACACGTGGTTTTTCCCCGGGAAAACGGCCATGGCTGTCACCGGTCACTTTCCCGGAAGCATGCCCATAGCCTGCGTCGGGGGCAACAATGCTCCGAAACCGGGGGTGGTCGGGATAGACGCTCTGGTCGGAGCCTATGCTCAAACCGGCCGTCTCTGTCCTATGATCATAGGAAATATGCCCGAGACGGGCTCAAACCCCGAATTCGACGCGGCCACGAAGAAGGAAATCGTCGATCTGGCTTTCGCCATGCTGGCCAGAGTCGCCCTTCGGGGAAGGCGCTATCTGGCGGTGGACCTGGATTCGATGCAAATGGAAACGGCCATCAATCACGTTCACGCCGCCAGGCGTTTCTTCGGGTTGGAAAGCACCCGGGAGTCAATGAAGCTTTTCGCCGATATGCTCCGCAAGAAGGGCGGGTATGATCCCGGCGAGCTCAAGGCCCTGCACGATTGGGTGGTCAACGTCAAATTCAAGGACCGGATCTTCGCCGATACCGGCGGCGTGAAAAAAGACCGCCTGGCGCTCCTGACCGGAAAGGCCGTCAGGCCGCCGGCTCTGTCCGCGGCCGACAGGGCCAAGCTGGACGAGGGCCTGGCTCTGTATCTCATAATAAGAAACTATATGAAGGACATAAACGCCGTCGCCGGCGGCTGGACCAGCCAGCTGGCCTGGGGCTCCGACAGGCGCGGGATACCTTTGGCTACGGCCGACATCGCCGAGTCGCTTTTCAACTCGACCGAGGATCACACGGGCCGAAAGACGGTCGTGCCGTTCGCCACCGAGAACGACATCCAAGGCCTTCTGACGATGATCGCCTACTGCTGGCTTTCGGGCGGCGGGCCGACCCTGTTCATGGATTTCCGCAAAGTATACGAGCCGTGGGAGATCGAGAAAAATGCCAGGCAGTTGGGCCTGAAGCTCGACGGCCTCAAAGGCCGGTCCTGGCTCGAAAGGGGCTTCATAGACGGAGTTAATTCCGGTTCTGCTTCGCTCGACTACTGCCGCCAGGCTTTCCTGTTCAAAGCGGTCGAATATTACTTTCCGGGCCTGGGATTTTCCGTGAGCTATCTTTCGCCCGGCGGGATAAGAGGCCTGGCCGGCCGCCTGGCTTATTCGGACATGAGCGGTATGTTCACCATGATCCAGGACGAGGCTGAGAGCGTCGAACTGCCGCCGGCCCTGGCCGATCGGGTCTGTCACGCTTCAGATTATACGTGGCCGCATACTTTCTTGACCTTCGACCACGTCCCGGCCGGCCTGGCCAAAGTCGGTATGCCTTGCAACCATTTCCACATGATCATGAATCTTCCCAGGCGGCGCTGGCAGCATTTCTCCGACTATGCCTGCGTTCTGAACTACCGGTGGGAAAACACGCCCGACTACAGCGAAGGCCTCGACCGGCCCCTGCCGATGCTTTTCCGGCTGAACGGCGGCGAGACGACGGCCAAGATGATGCTCGCAGCCAGGCGTAATTGTGTTTAAGCAAAGTGAATTTATCCGCCCTGATTGCCAAGTGAAAATAGACTCACATCAATCGAGCTCCGGAAGTCAGAGTTATGGCTTTCCAGTCGAGCGTTTTTTTCTTTATTATTTTAATAATAATAGGGCAAATAGTTAATATTATCAATATAGATATTAATTTTATTAATATTTTTCGTATGAAATATCAAAATAATTCTCCTCATATATTAAGCTTTAGGGAGTGCCAGCCTGGATCCAGTGCCAGATGCGACTCGGCCTGGAACCGGATTCTTTTTTAGCGGTTATTTTCATTTTTTCTTTCAGAAAAAGAATTTGAACTAAGAATCTCAGTCTTTCTTTAAGCCCTGGGCCAAATCTATCTCTTAAGTGTTCGGCACACTTTATCCGCTTTGGAAATCAAGCAACTAGTCTCCGCCTGGCAAACCAGTAGCACGATGCTATTTGTGTTCAAAGTTAGTTTCGAATAAAGCTGAATTTGGCTGTAGGTATGCTCAAAAAGTTGAAACGAGAAAGAATGCAAACAGGCCAGGTTCGTTGACTTCCCAGGGGGAAATCTGCTATTTTACGCTTCTCGGCGCCATCGTCTAGAGGCCCAGGACAGGTGGTTCTCAGCCATCAGACCGGGGTTCGAATCCCCGTGGCGCTGCCAGTTTTTTGTCTTTTTCGCTTCCGTCAGCGAATCTCACGGCCCGGAGCCGGGCGCCGACGAGAGGGTCTTAATCGACGAGGATAAAGGTGACCTTCAACTGCACCCGGTACTCGGTGATATCCCCTTTTTCGTCGAGCAGAATCTCCTGATTCTCGATCCAGGCGGCTTTCACGTTCTTGAGCGTCTTGTTGGCCCGGGCGATTCCGGTCCTGATGGCATCGTCGAAGCTTTTTGTTGAGGATGATTTGATTTCGGTAATGCGGGCGACGGACATTGCTGACCTCCCTCAAAATGATTTGAATCTAGTTTAGCCCTTTGTCCCGGCTTTAGCAAGGCCGCAGTGGGCACGAGGAATCGCCTGAGGCCGCCGGCCTGTCAAGCCATTTAAAAACCTTACCCAAGGAGGTATCGTCCTGCCATATAAAAATCTCACCCAAGCCGACAGCATCTGAGAGCTCATAAGCTGTGTAAAACGACGTGCGGAGAGGAGAT
>Ga0172363_10000085_pt1 | contig 54024 bp, 72 predicted proteins | sample LakKivs2_kivu2a2_FD_114541 | JGI IMG/M metagenome (GOLD analysis project Ga0172363, IMG submission 114541) | Sediment microbial communities from Lake Kivu, Rwanda - Sediment s2_kivu2a2 | ecosystem: Environmental > Aquatic > Freshwater > Lake > Sediment | place: Rwanda: Western Province, Lake... | reverse complement strand
CTTCCGTTGTATTAAAACTGGTTTTTAGAGATAAAGCCTTTTTATTCACCGGAGACATTTCTCAAAAAATCGAAGAACAACTAACGGATCTTAACGCTGACATTTTAAAAGTTGCTCACCATGGGAGCAAAGTTTCAACCGGTTTGGAATTTCTTCAGGCTGTTTCTCCGGAGATCGCTATTATCAGCGTGGGCGAGAATCAGTGGGGCCATCCTGCCCAAGAAACCTTGAAAAACCTGGAGCAGTCTGGTATAAAAGTATTAATAACTAAAGAACTCGGAGACATCGCATTCAGCTGCCGTCGCACTCTGAAGGATTCTCTAAAATGCTCGCTTTCAACGAGTTTATAATTTTTTATGAAAGATTTAAAATTTCCTTTATTCAAGACAAAAATTGATAATTCTCCTAAATTTGATTTAACCGACGTTGGAGAACGCCAGAAATATTTTAAATTTAAAGCCGGAGTAGAAATAAAAAAACTGAGAGATTATTTGAAAAAAAATACTTTTATCGTTTATTTATTAGGCAAAAAAAATTCGGGCAAAGGAACTTACGCCAAGATGTTTAAAGAAATAGTTGATAAAGACAGAATAGAGCATTTTTCCATCGGGGATATGATAAGAGATGTTGACCAAGAATTAAAAGAGAAAAGAAAGAAAAAAGAATTGGTTGAATTTTTAAAAAATAATTATCGGGGCCTTATGTCTTTAGAAGAGATTATCAGTTCTTTGGAAAACAGAAATACTTCCAAACTTTTGTCGTCTGAATTAATATTGGTTTTAGCTAAAAGAGAAATAGCGAAAAAAGGTAGAAAGGCAATTTTCATTGACGGTTTCCCCCGAGAGTTAGATCAGGTATCTTATTCATTATTTTTCCGGGATTTGGTTAATTACCGGGACGATCCAGATATTCTTGTTTTAATTGATGTTCCGGAAGCAGTAATTGACGAAAGAATAAAACATCGGGTTATTTGTCCTTTTTGCCAAACTTCAAGAAGTTTGAAACTTTTACCGACCAAGAAAATAGAATATGAGAATAAAAATTTTTATTTAATTTGTGACAATCCGGAGTGTTCTGGCCCCAGAATGGTGGCCAAAGAGGGCGATGAGTTAGGCGTTAAGCCGATTAAACAAAGATTAGAATTAGACGAAAAACTGATAAGGCAGGCTTTTTCTTTGTACGGCATTCCCAAGATATTATTAAGGAATTCTGTGCCTGTTAATAAGGCTAAAGATTATTTGGACGATTATGAAATTACTCCGGAATATGTTTACTCTAAAAAAGGCAAAAATATCAAAGTAAAAGAAAAACCCTGGCAGATTCGGGATGATGAAGGCGAGTTCTCTTACAGTCTGATGCCCCCTCCGGTCGTTATTTCCCTAATCAAACAATTAGTTGAAGTTTTAAAAATCTAATGAGTTTTTATTTTTGGTTTGTGCTTCAAACCCACGATCGTGAATTTCAGCGCTGGACTGATCTGGTTGATTTGACAAAAGAATCAGGGGGGAAGTATAATGGAAGTAGTCCTGTGGTTATCTGCCAGAGATTCTGGACTATACCTTTTTTAGAGGGAGCTTAGCTCTGTAATCGCTGAAAGCGAATATGGGCAGCACCCACTTGAATTATTTTCCGAATGATCTCTCAGATGGTCACAGGGCTTTTTTTATTTTGTATTTTGTCGGGCTGCTGGGAATTGAACCCAGATCTTACCCACCCCATGGGTAAATACTGCCGTTGTACTACAACCCGTCTTTTAAAAATCCCAAATTCCAAGCACCAAATTACAAATTAATGTGATTTGTGATTTGGTATTTACGTCTTCGCAAGACGTTTTATACATTTAGCGCAAGCTAAAACTCGTTTGCCCGAATTGGGCAAACGAACCCATTGAAGATTCGGGTGTTTTCTTTTTTTGCCGGTCGGATTGTATTTCCCTCTTAATTTTCTCAACTTCCAAACCATCATTGAGCCTTTTTTACAAATTGAACATTGTTTAGCCATATTATATTTGCCATCTTATCATAACTTTAAATTTTGTTCAAGCCCGGTTAGAAAAAATTTTGAGCTTTTCTATCTTTTCTAAAAGAATAAGCTGTGTTATATTATAATAAATATATGGAGTATTTTTTCGTTATCATAATTTTGATATTTTCCGTTATTATCCATGAAATCGCTCACGGCAGTATTGCTTATTATTTGGGCGACCCGAGCGCAAAGTACGCCGGCCGTTTGACTTTAAATCCTCTGAGGCACTTAGATCCAATTGGTTCGGTTATCGTGCCGATCTTTTTGGTGATTATGGCTCAAGTTACCAAAGGAGGAATTATTTTCGGCTGGGCTAAACCGGTTCCGGTAAATCCATATAATTTTAAAGATCAAAAATACGGCTCTTTAAAAGTTGCTTTAGCCGGGCCGGCGGCGAATCTTTTGGTTGCTTTAGTTTTTGGTTTGATTTTAAGATTTTTGCCTTTTTTATTTGTTGTCAACGGATTAGCTTTAATGTTCTCTTATATTGTTTATATCAATATTTTACTGGCAGTTTTTAATTTGATACCGGTTCCTCCCTTAGACGGATCTCATATTCTTTTTTCTTTATTGCCTTATTCAGCTACCAAGATAAAAATATTTTTTCAACAGTTCGGCATTTTTATTTTATTATTTATTATTTTTTTTGCTTTTCCTTATTTAACATTTATTATTAACTGGATTTTCAGTTTAATCACTGGTTTCCCCTTGTTCGATTATTGACATCCTTGCGGTTATCTGCTAAATTTAAAAATTGTTATGCCTACGATTAACCAATTAATTAAAAAAGGAAGAAAAACGAAAAAAAAGAAAGATAAAACGCCGGCTTTGGCGTTCGGTTTTAATATTTTGAAAAATAGACCCAGAGAATATTTCTCTCCGTATAAAAGAGGCGTTTGTTTGAAAGTTTTTACTGTTACTCCTAAAAAACCGAATTCCGCTTTAAGAAAAGTGGCTCGAGTCCGTTTAACCAACGGGATGGAGGTCACCGCTTATATTCCAGGCGAAGGACATAATCTTCAAGAGCACTCGATTGTTATTATCAGAGGCGGCAGGGTTAAAGATTTGCCCGGAGTAAGATACCATATTGTCAGAGGAATTTTAGACACGGCTGGAGTGGAAGGGAGAAAACAAGGAAGAAGCAGATACGGAGCTAAAAAACCTAAACAATTATGAAGAAGATAAAAAAGCATCCCATAACGCCTGACCCTATTCATAATAATGTGGTGGTGGCTAAGTTTATCAATCAGATAATGAGAAAAGGCAAGAAAACGATTGCCAGAAAAATTGTTTATTCCGCTTTTGATATTATTAAAGAAAAAACAAAAAAGGATTCAATTGGAGTTTTTGAAACCGCTTTAAAAAACGTAGCGCCCCTGCTGGAAGTCAAACCCAAAAGAGTTGGCGGAGCTACTTATCAGGTTCCAGTTGAAGTAAAAGGGGAGAGGAGAATGACTTTGGCGATGCGCTGGATAATATTAGGAGCCAAATCAAGAAAAGGAAAACCAATGAGAGAAAAGTTAGCCGCGGAATTAATAGACGCAGCCAATAATACCGGTTGGGCCGTTAAGAAAAAACTTGATACTCACCGAATGGCCGAAGCTAATCGCGCTTTTGCCCACTTTGCTTGGTAGATGGGTAATACTTATAGCACGATCGTGCTATAAGTGTTACTTTAAAACGAGTTTATGCCGAGAATATATCCGATTGAAAAAGTCAGAGATATTGGAATTATTGCCCATATTGATGCTGGCAAAACGACCGTGAGCGAGCGGATTTTATTTTACACCGGAATTTCCCATAAAATAGGCGAAGTTCATGAAGGAACGGCTATTATGGACTGGATGGAGCAGGAAAGAGAAAGAGGGATTACCATTACTTCGGCCGCTACCACTTGTTTTTGGACTCCCACCAGTTTAGAAAGGGATAAGAAAAATGAATACAGAATTAATATCATTGATACTCCAGGCCATATTGATTTTACGGCCGAAGTCCAGCGTTCTCTAAGAGTTTTAGATGGAGCCGTGGTTGTTTTTGACGGGGTAGCCGGAGTTGAACCGCAGTCAGAAACGGTTTGGCGTCAAGCAGATAAATTTAAAGTTCCGAGAATTTGTTTTATTAATAAGTTAGACAGAATGGGAGGCGATTTTAAAAAAAGTTTAGATTCTATTTTTCAAAAATTAACTCCTAATGCGGTTGCTCTTCAAATACCAATCGGCGAAGAAGAAAAATACGAGGGAGTAATAGACCTTTTAGAAATGAAGGCGGTTAAATTTGAAGGCGATTTTGGCCAAACAGTTAAAAAAGAAGAAATTCCGGAAAAAATGAAAAAAGAAGCAGAAGAATGGAGGGGTAAAATGATTGAAAAGATTGTTGCCGAAGATGAAGAAATGCTGGAGAAATATTTAGCCGGCGCGGAGATTCCCGAACAGGAATTAAGAAAGATTTTAAGAAAAGCAGTTTTAGATTATAAATTAGTTCCCGTATTTTGCGGTTCGGCTTTAAAAAATAAAGGGATTCAACTATTGTTAGACGCTGTTTGCTGGTATTTGCCAAGTCCAATCGATCTCCCTCCGGTTAGAGGAATTAATCCGGAAACCCGAAAAGAAGAAAAAAGAAAAGCCAGCGACTCGGAAAAATTTGCCGCCTTAGCTTTTAAAATTGCAGCCGATCCTTATGTTGGAACGCTTATTTATTTTAGAGTTTATTCCGGTTGTTTAACCGCCGGCTCTTATATTTATAATTCTACGACGGGCGAAAAAGAAAGAATTGGAAGGATTTTAAGAATGCATGCGGCGGAAAGGGAAGAATTAAAAGAGATTTTTTCTGGCGATATTGCCGCAACTGTCGGTCTTAAAAATACCGGAACCGGCCATACTTTATGCGATGAGAACGCTCCGATTATTCTGGAACAAATCAGTTTTCCCGAGCCGGTTATTTCTATTAGAATTGAACCTAAATCAAAAGCCGACCAGGAAAAAATGGGATTGGCTCTTAAAAGATTATCGGAAGAAGACCCAACTTTCAAAATTAAGAGCGATTTAGAAACCGGGGAAACAATTATTTCCGGAATGGGCGAGCTTCATCTGGAGATTTTAGTTGAGAGAATGAAGCGCGAATTTAAAATTGAGTGCTCGGTAGGTAGACCTCAAGTAGCTTATAAAGAAACAATTAAAACCGAAGCAGAGGCTGAAGGAAAGTACATCAGACAATCCGGGGGAAGAGGCCAGTACGGTCATGTTTGGTTAAGAGTTAAACCAAGAGAAAGGGGTGCCGGGTTTGAATTTATAGATGAAATCAGAGGAGGAACTATTCCTAAAGAATTTATTCCGGCAGTGGAAAAAGGAATTAAAGAAGCGTTAAACAAAGGAATTTTAGCTGGTTATCCGGTAGTTGATGCGGAAGCTGCTTTGTATGATGGTTCTTTCCACGAAGTTGATTCTTCGGAGAATGCTTTTAAAATCGCTGCCTCAATGGCTTTTCAGGCAGCGGCTAAAAAAGCAAAACCAGTAATTTTAGAGCCGATTATGAAATTAGAAGTTATAATTCCTTCCGAGTTTTTCGGCGACACAATCGGAGATTTATCAGCTCGAAGAGGGAGGGTTGAAGAAACCAGCGACCGATTAAATCTTAAAGTTATTGATGCTAAAATTCCTTTAGCTGAGATGTTTGGTTATGCAACTACTTTAAGGTCCTTGACGGAAGGGAGGGGAAATTTTACAATGGAATTTAATCGTTACGAAGAAGTACCAAATAATATCGCCCAAGAAATAATTGAGGGCAAAAGAAGATAAGTATTGACTTTTATTTCAGAATTTATTAAGATAATAATATATAAAAATAATCCGAATGATACGAATTAAATACGAATACTACGAATAATCTATTCGCGGCATTCGCATATATTCGTAGATTCGCATTATAATTATGGCAGAAAAACAAAAATTTGAAAGAGGCAAGCCTCATATCAACGTCGGAACTATTGGTCACGTTGACCACGGCAAAACAACCTTAACTGCAGCAATACTGCATATTTTAAGTTTGAAAGGTTTAGCGGCTCAAGAGAGGAGCGTTGACCAAATTGACGCCGCTCCGGAAGAAAAAGCCCGAGGTTTAACAATTTCTGTTTCTCATCTTGAATATGAATCGGAGAAAAGACACTATGCTCACATTGATTGTCCGGGCCACGCCGACTATATTAAAAATATGATTACCGGAGCTGCTCAGATGGATGGCGCAGTTTTAGTGGTTTCTGCTCCGGACGGTCCTATGCCTCAGACTAGAGAGCATATTCTACTTGCCCGCCAAGTAGGAATTCCTTCCATAGTGGTATTTTTAAATAAAGTTGACCAGGTTGATGATCCGGAAATCGTTGGCTTGGTTGAATCAGAAGTAAGAGAGCTTTTAAAAAAATATGAATTCCCGGGAGATGAAATTCCGATTATCCGCGGTTCGGCCCTAAAAGCTTTGGACGCTAAATCGCCTGATGACGAAACAGCTAAGCCAATTTTAGAATTAGTTAATAAATTAGACGAATATATTCCCGAACCAGCCCGAGATATTGATAAGCCGTTTTTAATGGCGATTGAAGACGTTTTTTCCATTGAAGGAAGAGGTACGGTCGCTACCGGAAGAATTGAAAGAGGTGTGGTCAAACCAAACGAAGAGGTAGAGTTAATCGGAATAAAACCAACTATGAAAACCACGGCGGTAAGTATTGAAATGTTTAATAAAATTCTTGATGAAGGCCGGGCCGGAGATAATGTTGGTATTTTATTAAGAGGGCTTAAAAAAGAAGAAGTTGAAAGAGGTCAGGTTTTAGCCAAAACAGGCTCAGTTACTCCTCATACAGAATTTGATGGAGAAATCTATGTTTTAACCAAAGAAGAGGGCGGCCGCCATACTCCTTTTTTCAAAGGTTATAAACCTCAATTTTATATCAGAACTACTGATGTTACCGGAGATGTGGAGCTGCCGGCTGGGACAGAAATGGTGATGCCCGGAGATACAGTCACTTTGAAGATTAAATTAATTGTTCCGGTGGCTTTAGAAGAAAAACAGAGATTTGCTATCAGAGAAGGAGGCAAAACAGTTGGAGCCGGAGTTGTTACAAAAATTAATAAATAAAAATGCCTAATAAGGCCGTAAAAACAGAGATAAAAACAAAAGCCAAGAAAAAGAAAGAAGTTGAGCCCGAGCTTAAACAAAAAATCAGGATAAAATTAAAGGCTTATGATTATAAAGTGATTGACAGCAGTGCTCGGCAGATTGTGGAAACGGTTTTAAGATACGGAGCCGAAATTTCCGGCCCTGTTCCTTTGCCGACAGAAATTCATAAATACACGGTTAATCGTTCTTCTTTTATTCATAAAGATGCCAGGGAACAGTTTGAAATGAGAGTCCACAAAAGACTAATTGATATTTTGAATCCCAATCCGAATGTAATTGACGCTCTAATGAATTTAACCCTTCCCGCTGGCGTTGACATTGAAATTAAATTATAATAATATATTAAAATGATATATTTGCAATATATCTATCTTTTCCACTGAGGCGGAGAGGATGTATGATATGCAAATGCTGAGTTATTGCTGGGCGTTTGCCCAGTTTTTCATTAGACCGCGTTTATGGAATTTATTCTTGGTAAAAAAATAGAAATGTCCCAGATATTTGACGAAAAAGGAAACGTGATCCCCATGACTTTAATTGAAGCCGGCCCTTGTTTTATTATTCAAATAAAAACAAAAGAGAAAGACGGTTATGAGGCGGTTCAGATTGGATTTGAGAAGTTAAAAGAAAAGAAAATAACCAAGAGCAGAAAAAGCAAACCGTATAGATATCTTAGAGAATTCAAAATTAAAAACGAAAAATTCAAAATAAATGATAAATTAGATGTTTCGGTTTTTAAACAAGGGGAGACAGTAAAGATTTCCGGTATTTCTAAAGGGAAGGGATTTGCCGGAGCAGTAAAAAGATGGGGGTTCCATGGAAGAGGAGCCAGTCATGGGGTTAAACATGAGGAAAGAACAATCGGCTCTACCGGCCGTCGGTTTCCCCAGAGGACAACTAAAGGTAAAAAAATGCCGGGCCGGGCTGGAAACGAAAGGATAACAATTAAAAATTTAAAAATAGTAAAAATTGATTTAGAAAAAAATTTATTGGCAGTCAGAGGAGCGGTTCCCGGTCGCCGAGGAACCTTGTTAGAAATCAGGGGATAAAACCAAAAAGCCCGTTGAAAAATCAATAAGCTTTGTGGCGTGGACCCGGCGGGACTTGCACCCGCTTCACTAGGTGCTAACGCTAGCATGTTACTATATACACCACAGGCCCAGGTCCACATATTAATTATAAAATAAAAAGAGTTCCTTTGGAAGAAACTCTTTCTATTAGCACCTAGTTTTAGCCCGTAATGTACAAGCACACTAGCGTTATATCTCAATTGTAGCAGATTCAAAAATCTTGTCAATAGTTTCAAAAAAAGTATAATAATAAAATAAAAAACACCTGCTACGTTGAACAAGTGTTTTTGGATATAAGGCTGACCGATTTATTACGCTTCGATAAGATCATCAAGACTTTGATTGAATTCTTCTTTATCAGGCGCGTGGTGAATTTTTTTAGCAGCCTCGAAAATTCGAGCGAACCTTTCATGTTCTTCTTTCTGAGATAATCTTTGATAAATTCCGCCTGCAGTCCGCTCCAGCGCAAACATCAATGCCTTTTCTTTTTTCTGTACCAGGCTCGAAGGAGCGAATGATTCATCAATGATTAATTCATCAATGATTCTTCTGGTTTCCAGGGCGCTGCAGCTAACTGATTTTTCCCAAGTGGAAAGGCCCGGATTAGGATCCTGTAGAAATTCTTGAAGTTTAGAAATTTCATTTAAAAGATCTGAAAAAGAACTTGCCATTTTTATCTCCTTTCATTTTTAATTATTGTTAGTTTTTATGGTTCTTATCAGCCATTTAGAGATAAATTAATCATAGCATATTAAATTATGTTTGTCAAGAGATACAATCAAAAAGGGGAAGTTGTCGGAGAAACGGAATTGCCTAAAGAGATTTTTGAGGTGCCTTTTAATTCCGATTTGGTTCATCAGGTGGTTTTGGTTCAGAGAACGAACAGAAGGCAGAAAATCGCCAAGACTAAAGACAGAAGCGAAGTAAGAGGCGGAGGAAGAAAACCCTGGCGTCAGAAAGGAACCGGAAGAGCCAGACACGGCTCAATCCGTTCTCCTTTATGGAAAGGCGGAGGAGTAACTTTCGGTCCCAATTTGGAAAAAGTTTTTAAAAGAAAAATTCCTAAAAAAATGAGAATAAAGGCGTTAGCTATGGTTTTATCAGCCAAGGCGAAAGAAAATTTATTATTAGTTTTAGATAAATTGGATTTTGACAAACCAAAGACAAAAAAAATGGCTGAAATTTTAAATAAATTATTTTTAAAAGACGGCTCGGGATTGGTTGTTTTATCTAAAATGAATAAAAATTTAATTTTATCTATCAGGAATATTTCCGGCGTCAGTTCTATCCAGGCAAAAGATTTAAACGTATTAGATTTGCTTTCGCATAAATATGTATTAATATCCGAGTCAGGGATTAAAAAAATTAAACAAACATTTTTGAAATAACATGGGATTATTTGATATATTAAAAAGAAAGAAAAAAAAGAAGGAGGAACCGGCGAAGAAACCAGAGAAAAAACCGGAAAAGAAAAAAGAACAGCCAAAAGTTAGTCGGCCGAGTCGGCCGGGCTTAGCTTATAGGGTTTTAGCTTCGCCTCATGTTACAGAAAAAGCAACCAGGCTGAGCGAATCTAATCAATATATTTTTAAAGTTCTGCCTAAAAGCAATAAAACTGAAATCAAAAAAGCAATAGAATCTTTATATGGAATAAATGTAGAAAAAGTAAGAATCATTAATATTCATAAAAAGAAAAGAAGAACAGGAAGAAGAAGGGAAGGATGGAAAAAAGGATATAAAAAAGCTATTGTTGAGGTAAAAAGGGGTCAGAAAATAGAAATAATGCCCCGTTAAAAGATAAAAGAACGACAGAAAAGGAACGACAGAGACCCGCGTCTCTGATAAACTCTCCGACAAATTTATGAAAAAAAATGAGATAACATCAAAGAGAATATTAACCAAGAAAGAACCTGAAAAAAGGTTGCTTTTGACTTTAAAAAGAAGAGCGGGCCGGGGAAATTCTGGACGAATAACCGTTCGTCATAAAGGAGGCGGAGCGAAGAAAAAATATCGGATTGTTGATTTTAGTCAAAAGAAACTTGATATTCCAGCTAAAGTCATTGCTTTGGAATACGACCCTTATAGAACCGCTTTTATAATTCTTTTGGAATACAGCGACGGGGAAAGAAGATACAGGTTGGCTCCCGATAAGATAGAGATAGGAGATTCTGTTATCTGTTCCGAAAAAGCTGAGATTAAAATTGGTAACCGGATGAGAATAGTTAATATTCCAGTAGGAACCGTAGTCCACGATATTGAACTTTTGCCAGAAAGGGGAGGGAAAATAATAAGATCGGCCGGCAGTTCCGCCAAAATTTTAGCTCACGAAGATAAATTTACTAATTTAGAAATGCCTTCGGGAGAGATTAGAAGGGTATTCAATAAATGTTACGCTACCGTAGGAATAGTTTCTTATCCGGAGTGGAAATATGTTAATATAAGAAAAGCGGGCGTTAACCGGTTAAAAGGAAAAAGACCAAGGGTAAGAGGCTCGGCTATGAATCCGGTTGACCATCCTCACGGAGGCGGAGAGGGTAGAACTTCTATTGGTTTGAAACATCCCAAAACTCCTTGGGGCAAACCCGCTTTAGGCGTAAAAACCAGAAAAAGAAAAAAATGGACCAATAAATATATTATCAGCAGACGTAAAAAATAATATGGCAAGAAGTCTTAAAAAAGGTCCTTATATTGACCAAAAACTATTAAAAAAAATTAAAAATTTAAAGCCAGGGGATAATCAAATTATTAAAACCTGGGCCCGAGAGTGCGTTATTATCCCGGAGATGATTGGTTTTTCTTTTGGAGTCCATAACGGTAAAGAGCATATTTTAGTCAAAGTAACGGAAGAAATGGTTGGTCACAAATTAGGAGAGTTTTCTCCGACAACTAAATTCAGCAGGCATGGCGGGAGGATGCAACGGGAGCAGGAAGCAAGCCAGAAAGAAATGGAAAAAGAAAAAATTAGCCAGGCCCAGACCCAAACACGGACCTGAACCAAAACCGGATAATTATGAAGGTAATAAGCAAGTTAAAAGATTTAAGAATTGCGCCGAGAAAAGTCAGATTAATAGCTGATTTGATTAGAAGAAAGAAAGCCGAAGAGGCTCAAACGATTTTAGCTTTTACGATAAAAAGAGGATCAAGACCTTTATTGAAACTTTTAAAAACAGCCTTAGCCGATGCTAAAAATAATTTTCAATTAGACGCAGCTAATTTATACATTTCGAAAATTACTGTTGACGAAGGGCCGATTCTTAAGAGATGGAGACCGAGATCAAGAGGTATGGCCTATCCAATAAAAAAGAGAACTTCCCAGATAACTTTAATCTTGGAAGAAATTGAAACCGGGAGAAAAATTAAAGAGATTAAAGAAAAAGCCAGAGAGGAAAAAAGCCAGTCTCCGGAGAAAAAAGATCGGTCAAAAATTAAACATAAACCAGAATTGGAAATAATTAAACCGAAAACAATAAGGGGATTAAAAAGAGTATTTAGAAGAAAATCAGTATAACATAATCCGAATGCTATTCGAATCAATCCGAATGACCCAAATAATTTATTCGTAGTATTCGGATATCATTCGTAGATTAGGATTATATTTTTATGTCGCATAAAGTTCATCCAAAAGCATACCGATTAAGAAGAATAACAGACTGGGAAAGCAGAGGTTTTTATAAGAACCCCTCGCAACTTTTAGAGGAGGATTTTAAAATTAGACAGTTTATTTATAAAAAATTAGAAAAAGTGGGAATTGAAAAAATTGAAATCGAGAGATTTTCCAATAAAATAAATATAATTATTTCCAGCGCCCGACCCGGCCTTATTATCGGCCGAGGCGGAGAAGGAGTAGAACGCTTAAAAGAGGAATTGGAAAATAAAATTATCAGACTCTCTAAAGAAAAATCCGGCCCGGCAAGATCTTCGGCGACTAAAATAGAAACGAGAATAGAAATAAGAGAAATTAAAAATCCTTGGACCTCTGCCGGTTTAAGCGCTCAATGGATTGCTCAGCAGATTGAAAAAAGAGTTGCTTTCAGAAGGGTCTTGAAACAGGCATTGGGAAAGATTATGGCTAATAGAGAAATTAAAGGAGCGAGGATAGAAATTTCCGGCCGTTTAAACGGAGTAGAAATTGCGAGAAGAGAATGGCTTGGAGAAGGTCAGCTTCCTCGCCAAACAATTAGAGCCGATATTGATTATGCTAAAGCAGAGGCTCATTGTACTTATGGCATAATCGGGATAAAGGTCTGGGTTTACAAAGGAGAAAAATTTGAATAAATATGGCTATAATGATGCCTAAAAGGGTTAAACATAAGAAGTGGCATAAAGGCGTTTCAAAAGGAATTGATACAAAATCAACCCAGATTGCTTTTGGCAGTTATGCTTTAAAATCGTTAGGAACAAAATGGATAACCGCCCGACAAATTGAAGCGGCCCGAAGAGCCATTATCAGATATCTTAAAAAAGGAGGAAAGCTTTGGGTTAGGATTTTTCCTGATAAACCGATAACCAGAAAAGGCACAGAAGTTCCCATGGGCGGAGGAAAGGGTTCGGTTGAATTTTATGTTTTTCCTGTCAGACCCGGTAGAATTATTTTTGAATTAGAGGGTATTCCAGAAGACGTAGCCAAAGAAGCTTTTAAAAAAGCAGCCGATAAATTACCGATTAAAACCAAGTTCCTAAAACGATAAAAGGAACAGAGAAAAATATATGAAGGAAAAAGAATTAAAACAAAAAACAAAGAGCGAACTTTCCAAATTACTGCGGGAAGACCGGGAAAAATTAAGGCAATTAAGGTTTGATTTATCGGCTGGAAAAATAAAAAACGTCAGAGAGATTAGAAAAATTAAAAAGGATGTTGCTCGCATCCTTACAATATTATGCCAAAAAAAGAATTAAAAGGAATAGTAATATCAAATAAAATGCAAAAAACCTTAGTGGTCAGAGTGGAGAGCGTCAAGGAACATCGTAAATATAAAAGAAGATATAAGTCCCACAAGAATTATAAAGCTCATTATGATGAGGGAGAATATAAAATAGGCGATAAGGTTTTGATTGAAGAAACTAAACCCATTTCAAAGGATAAGTCTTGGATAGTTTTAAAAAAAATATGATTCAATTAAGAACAATGTTAAAAGTAGCAGATAATTCGGGCGCAAAAGTGCTTCAATGCATCAAGGTTTTAGGCGGGACTAAAAGAAGATACGCCCAGATAGGCGACATTATTGTAGGCGTAGTAAAAGAAGCCGAGTCAAGAAGACCGGTTAAAAAACACGAAGTGGTGAAGGCCGTTGTTGTCAGACAGAAAAAAAACTTTAGAAGAGCAGACGGCTCTTATATCAGATTTGATGATAACGCAGTAGTAATTTTAGAGGCGGGTCAGAATCCAAAAGGAGGCCGAATATTTGGACCGGTGGCTAGGGAATTAAGAGAAAAAGGATTTGATGAAATAATAAATTTAGCTCCTGAGACCCTATAACATGAAAATACATAAAGGCGATACGGTATTAATAATTTCCGGCAAAGATAAGGGCCGGAAGGGTAAGGTCATAGAGGCGTTTCCCAAAGAAGCGAGGATTATTATTGAAAATATTAATTTAAGAAAAAAACACGTTAAGCCCAAGAGATCGGGAGAAAAAGGCCAAATTATAGAATTACCCGGTCCGCTGAACGTTTCTGATGTAAAGATAATTTGTTCCAAATGCGGGAAAGCAGCAAGAGTGGGGTATAAAATAGAAGGAAAGAAAAAATATAGAATATGCAAAAAGTGCGGGCAGGAGATATAATTTTGATTTTTTAATTTTAATTATTATGATTAGTTTAAAAGATAAATATCAAAAAGAAGTTGGGCCGGCCATGATGAAGAAATTCGGTTACAAAAGCATTATGGCCGTTCCTAAGATTGAGAAAGTTGTAATCAATACCGGTTTAGGAAAATTGGTTTCAGACAAAACAGGAGAAGAGCAGAAAAAAATTTTCAGCGCAATCATAGAAGATTTAAGTTTAATTTGCGGCCAGAGGCCGGTTTTAACTAAATCAAAAAAATCAATCGCTTCTTTTAAAATAAGAGCCGGCATGACAATCGGAGCTAAGGTAACTTTAAGGGGCAGAAAGATGAATGATTTTTTGGAAAGAATAATCAATGTTGCTCTTCCGAGATCAAGGGACTTCCAGGGAATCGATTTGAAATCTTTTGACAGACAAGGAAATCTGACCTTGGCGGTTAGAGAACACATTGTTTTTCCGGAAGTTTCTCCGGAAAAAGTAAAACTTATCTTTGGTTTAGAAATAACTATTGTAACAACGGCCGAAAACAAAGAAGAAAGCATTGAATTATTAAAATTATTAGGGTTTCCATTGAAGAAATAATTTTATGGCTAAGAAATCACAAATAGCAAAATCAAAAAAGAAACCAAAATATAGCGCTAGAACCGTGAGGCGTTGTTTTCGGTGCGGGAGAAGAAGAGGATATATGAGAGAATTTGGACTTTGCAGAATATGTTTTAGAGAGATGGCGAATAAAGGCGAGATACCGGGAGTTAAGAAATCATCTTGGTAAAACTAATATGACCGATCCAATAACAGAGATGTTAAATCAAATAAAAAACGCTCAAGCTGTTTCCCATAAAACAGTCACTATTTATTTTTCTAATCTTAAATATGAAATTGCTTCAATTTTAGAAAAAAATAGCTTTATTGAAAAAGTAGAGAAAAAAGGCAGAAACCCGAAGAAATCAATTGAAATTACCCTAAAATATCCAGCGGCAATATCAGGCTTAAAAAGAATTTCAAAACCGGGCCAGAGAATTTATACTGGGTTTAAGGACATTAAAAAATCTAAGGAAGGAGTGGGGATATTAATAATTTCTACCCCTAAGGGTTTGATGACCGATAAAGAAGCAAAGAAAAATAAATTAGGAGGAGAGGTAATTTGTGAAATATGGTAATAATATGTCACGGATAGGGAAAAAACATATTTTAATACCGGAGGGCGTGGAAGTAAGCGTTGAAAATAATAAAGTTACGGTTAAGGGTCCCAAGGGCGAACTTAAAAGAATTATTCGTCCGGAAATTAGAATTGAGAAAAAAAACGATGAAATTATTATTGGGCTTAATAAAGAAACAAAAAAAGGTAATGCTTTTTGGGGGTTGAGTCGGACTCTTATTTTTAATATGGTAGAGGGAGTTACCAAGGGATATGAAAAGAAATTAGAAATTCAGGGCGTTGGCTATAAAGCTAATTTGGATGGCGAGGATTTAGTTTTAAACGTTGGTTTTTCTCATCCCGTAAGAGTAAATAAAATTGAGGGAATTAATTTTAAGGTAGAAAAAAACATTATAACTGTTTCTGGTTTTGATAAAGAATTAGTGGGTCAAATTACGGCTAAAATTAGAAAAATTAAGAAACCTGAACCGTATAAAGGCAAAGGAATTAGGTATTTAGGCGAGGAAGTTCGGCGCAAGGCTGGCAAAAAAGCAGTCGGCACCGAAGCCGCTAAATAAATATTATGTTAGAAAAACAAATAAAAAGACAAAGAAGACATAAAAAAGTGAGAGCTAAAATAAAAGGAACAGCGGATGTTCCTCGACTTTGCGTTTTCAGATCAAATAGATATATTTATGCTCAGATAATTAACGATGAAAATGGTAAAACTTTAGCAAGCGCCAAAGGCGAACTTAAAGATGCCGATAAAACAGGCAAGGATATTGCCAAAAAAGCGATTGGTCGAAAGATTAAAAAAATTGTTTTTGACCGGGGCGGATATAAATATCACGGAAGGGTAAAGGCGTTGGCCGATGCCGCGCGAGAGTCGGGATTGAAGTTTTAAAATTATGTTAAACAAACAATTCAAAAAAAGAATAATTGAAAAAAAAGAGGAATTTGATTCCAAGCTTTTAGATTTGAGCCGAGTGATGAGAATGACCGGCGGAGGGAGACGTTTTCGTTTCAGGGCGGCCGTAGTTGTCGGCGATAGAAAAGGAAGAATCGGATTTGGAATCGCCAAAGGAAAAGATGTCTCTCAAGCGGTTGAAAAGGCAACCAGAATGGCCAAGAAGAATATAGTGAAGATTCCGATTAAAGAAGAAACTATCCCTCATTCGGTTGAAGCAAAATTCGGAGCGGCGAAAGTAATCTTAAAACCTCAAAGAAAAGGAAGAGGTTTGGTGGCGGGAGGAACAGTAAGGATTATTTGCGTTTTAGCCGGAATTAGAAATATCTCGTCTAAAAAACTAGGAAGAACATCTAATAAAATTAACAATGCCAAAGCCACCATTAAAGCGCTGGGCAGACTGAAACATGCAGATACATCAAATTAAACCAAAAAACAAATTAAAAAAGAGAAAACGAGTGGGCCGGGGCGGAAAACGCGGCAGCTATTCCGGCAAGGGGCTGAAAGGACAAAAGGCCAGAGCGGGGAGGAAAATGGTTCCAATTATTCGAGAATTGATTAAAAAATATCCTAAATTAAGAGGTTATAGGGCTCAGAAGAAAACCAGGGATATTGCTATTGTCAATCTTAAAGATTTAGATAAGAATTTTAAAGATTCAGAAATTGTTAATCCGGAAGTCTTGCTTAAAAGGGGATTAATTCGTAGAATAGAAGGAAGAATACCCAAGGTTAAAGTATTAGGGGAAGGAGAGTTAACGAAGTCATTAAAATTTGAGGGTTGCGGAATGTCAGAAAGCGTAAAGCGTAAAATTAAAAACGAAAAATAATAATTTAAAATTAAAATTTTAAATTATTATACTATTATTTTGAATTTTTCGTTTTTAATTTTGAATTTTGTTATGTGGTTTCAAAAAATCATCCAAATATTCAAAATAAAGGATCTTCGCAAGAAGTTATTATTTATCTTGCTGGTTTTTGCCATTTTCAGACTAATGGCTAATATTCCCATGCCCGGGATTAATCCTGACAACTTGGAGAAATTTTTCGCCCAATTTAAAATAGTAGGTTTTTTAAGCATTCTTACCGGCGGAGCCTTAAGCAGATTTTCAATAATTATGCTGGGAATTGGTCCTTATATTACGGCGGTCATTATTCTTCAGCTTTTAACAATGATTTTTCCCCAGCTTGAGAAGATGTATAAAGAAGAAGGCGAGGCGGGGAGAAGAAAATTTAACCAATACGGAAGGTTATTAACCATTCCTCTGGCCGCGCTCCAGGGTTATACAATGTTGGTTTGGCTTCAGCGGCCGCCTAATGCGGTAATTTCTCCTCCGCTTGATTTTCTCCAAACTGCCACCGCTATTTTAACCATTACAGCGGGGACGATATTTTTAATGTGGCTGGGAGAATTAATCACGGAAAAAGGAATCGGCAACGGCGTCTCTCTTTTGATTTTCGGCGGCATTGTAGCCAGTTTGCCGATGAATGTTTTCCAAGCCTATCAAGATATAAGCGTTGATCCGGCTAAAATCCCAAGTTATTTGGTTTTTTTCGTTTTGGCTTTGATTATTATCGCGGGAGTAGTTTTAATCACCGAAGCCAGAAGAAACATACCCGTTTCTTACGCTAAGAGAGTAAGAGGAAACAAGATGTATGGAGGAGTTTCAACTTATCTTCCGATGAATCTTAATCCAGCCGGCGTTATTCCTATTATTTTTGCTATGTCAATTTTACTTTTGCCGGAAATGGTAGCTAATTTTTTAGGCGGAGCCGGGGGGATAATTGGATCGGCCGCTGTCAGTATAGCTGCTTTTTTAGCCAATCCTTGGGTCAGAGGAATTTTGTATTTCTTAACTGTTATTCTTTTTACTTATTTCTATACTGCCGTGACCTTTGATCCTAAAGCAATCTCACAAAACCTTCAAAAAATGGGCGGATTTATTCCCGGCATCAGGCCCGGAGAACCCACCGCCAAATTTATTAAATATATTTTAAATCGCGTTCTTCTTATCGGAGCATTATTTTTAGGGTTAATTGCCGTAATGCCTTCTATTATCGGAGGAGCAACGGGAGTTCAAAATGTATTTGAATTCTTAATCGGAGGAACTTCTGTTTTAATCGTGGTATCGGTTGTTTTAGAAACAATAAAACAAATTAATTCCCAGCTCCAAATGCGGGAGTACGATACTTTTTAACTCTGTTTAAAATGGAATGTTAAACACCACTATGGGACAAAAAATAATTATTCTTCTTGGCAAATCTGGTTCCGGCAAAGGAACCCAGGCCGAATTATTGCAAAAGAAATTTAATTTAGACTATATTGGAAGCGGAGATTTATTAAGAGCAAGAGCGACAAAAAATGATTTCACCGGCAGAAATCTTAGTAAAGTATTAAACAGCGGAGAATTAGCCCCTACGGCCGTTATTCTTAAACTTTGGCTTGATCGGGTTGAACAGCTGAAAAATAAAAAAAACCTGAAAGGTTTTATTATGGACGGTAATCCCAGAAAAATCTTAGAAGCCTATTTAATAGACGAGGCTCTTAATTGGTATCAGTGGGACGCAAAGATATTTTTAATTGATATTTCTGACAAAGAAGCAATTTGGCGTTTAACCAAAAGAAGGATCTGCCGGAAATGCAAGAATATTCTTCCTTTTGTCGGAGAATTCAGAAAAATGAATAAATGTCCGGAGTGCAAAGGTCAATTAACTACTCGGACCGATGATAAAATTAAGTCAGTTAAAAATAGATTGGCTTGGTTTAGAAAAGATGTTCAGCCGATTATTAATTACTATAGCAAGACGGATAGGTTGGTTAAAATTAACGGCGGACAACCGATAGAGAAAGTTTTTAAAGATATTTTAAAAAAGATAAAATGAATAAGATTGTATTTATAGTTGGTATGGCTGGTTCTGGGAAAAGCCTGGTTTCCGATGAATTGGTAAAACGGGGCTTTGGATTTGTAAGGTTCGGCCAGATTGTTCTTGATAAAATAAAAGATGATGGTTTAGAGGTTAACGAAGCCAACGAGAAGAAAATAAGAGAAGGCCTTAGGAAAGAACATGGGATGGCGGTAATGGCCTTGCTTAATATTCCCAAATTTGATGAATTATTAAAAAAATCTAATGTCGTAGGCGATGGTCTTTATTCTTGGTCAGAATATAAAATTCTTAAAGAAAAGTATGGAAATTTAATGTCTGTTATAGCGGTTTATGCTCCTCCAGAAATAAGGTATGGGAGACTAGAAAATAGGGCGGTAGAGAATGATAAGGACCAAAGATTTAGATCTAACACAAAAAAGGAAGCAAAATTAAGAGATTACGCAGAAATTGAAAGTTTAGAAAAAGGCGGACCGATAGCGATGGCTGATTTCACAATTGTTAATACTGGGACAATTGACGAATTAAAACAAAAAGTAAGAGAAATTTTATCTGAAATAGAATGATTAAAATAAAAACGGAAGAAGAAATAAAGATAATGGGTCAGGGAGGGAGAATTTTAGCCCAAATTATGAAAGAAGTTGCCGGCAAGGTTGAGCCAGGCGTTACGACTAAATATTTAGACAAGGTTGCGGAAAACCTTGTTTTTAAGTTCAACGCCCAACCCTCTTTTAAAAATTATAACGGCTTCCCAGCCGCTCTTTGCGTTTCTATAAATGAAGAATTGGTTCATTGTATTCCTTCTGACCGAGAATTAAAATCAGGAGATATTGTTTCTTTGGACTTAGGAATTTTGTACAATGGCTATCACAGCGATATGGCAGTTACTGTTCCGGTTGGGAGAGTTTCTTTAGAAGCTTTAAGGCTGATTAAAACAACCAAAAAAGCTTTGAAAAGAGGAATTAAGAAAATAAGGCCAGGCATTACTTTCGGAGATATTAGTAATACCATCCAAAGATATGTTGAAGACCAGGGCTATAGCGTAATTAGAGATTTATGCGGTCATGGAATTGGCAGAGAACTTCATGAAGATCCTGAGATTACTAATTATGGAAAAAGAGGAACCGGTCCCGAGCTTGCCGAGGGGATGGTTTTTTGCTTAGAGCCGATGATAGCAGTCGGGGGTTGGCAGGTTAAAAAATCAAAAGACGGCTACGGATTTCAGACGGCAGATGATTCTCTTTGCGCCCATTTTGAACATACTATTGTTGTCACCGAAACCGGCTCCAAAGTGTTGACAGAACTATAAATCAGAATTATAAATTAAACTTACAATAATAATTAATAATTTTATTTTTAGACGTTTTATGTTAGAATAAATAAAAAAACTATGAAGAAACCAATAATTGTTGCCAATTGGAAGTGTAATCCAGTAACAACTAAAGAAGCAAAGAAGCTTTTTGTTTCTGTTAAAAAAAGCGTAAAAAATATTAAACAAGCTGAGGTCGTTGTTTGCCCACCTTTTATTTTTTTGTCTAAATTAAAAGGCTTGACTCTCGGGGCTCAGAATTGCTTTTGGCAGGATAGAGGAGCTTATACGGGCGAAATTTCCGGAGCAATGCTTAAAAATTTAGGTTGTAATTATATTATTATCGGTCATTCCGAAAGAAGAAAGCATTTTCAGGAAACAGAAGAGACGATAAATAAAAAATTGAAAGCAGTTTTATTGTCGGATTTAAACGCCATTTTTTGTGTCGGAGAAACGCAGGAAGAAAGGGAAGAAGATAAAACAGAACAAATCTTGCATCAACAGATTGTTTCCGGCCTTAACGGAGTTCCTTTCTCTAAAATTTCTAATCTTATTATCGCCTACGAACCGGTTTGGGCGATCGGTACGGGAAATGCCTGCGATGTTGAAGAGGCCCAAAAAATGGCTTTGGTAATCAGAAAGATTATTTCTAAAATATATAATCTCGGTATTTCTAAAAAAATTAGGATACTTTATGGAGGAAGCGTTAACAGCAAGAACGGCCAGTCTTATTTAGATGAAGGAGGCTTTCAAGGTCTTTTAGTCGGCGGCGCCTCTTTAGATTCCAAAGAATTTATTGACTTAGTAAGAAAGGTTTGTTAGAATTTTTTATATGGAAAAGATTGATTTAAACGGCCATTTTTACAGTCCTACTAAGGGGAATTTATTAATTCAGCAGATGATTGAGGAGATAATAAATTATATCAAAGAAAAGCCGGAAAAATTCTATGATATCATTGTTGGTTGCGATTCCTCTTCAGAAGAAGAGCCTAATTTTCCGGTTGCTATCGCTATTTTAAGAAAAGGCGAGGGCGGAAGATTTTTCCTGAAAAAAGTAAAATATCCCCCCAGTTTCAATAAGAGATTTATTAATTGGAAAAATAGGATTTTGCAAGAAGTTTTACTGTCTTGTGATTTAGCTTTGCTTTTAAAAGAAGAGTTTAAAAAAAATTTAGAGGCTGAATTTAATTATCAGTTTGAATACATTCACGCTGACATTGGAGAAAATGGGGCGACCAAAGATATGATAAAAGAACTGACCGGTTTAATTAAGGGCAATGGCTTCCAGCCGATAATAAAACCCCAAGCCTATATTGCTTCTACCGTGGCTCATAGATACTCATAATAGAATCTTTAATTTCTAATTTTTAATTTTAGAACATGAAAGCAAAAGAGTTGCGTCAGAAATTTCTTAAGTTTTTCAAAGAAAAAAAACATGTAATTATTCCCGGTTCTTCTTTAATTCCCGAGCACGACCCGACCGTGCTTTTTACCACGGCCGGCATGCATCCTTTAGTGCCTTTTTTATTAGGAGAGAAACATGCTCAAGGCAGAAGATTGGCCAATATCCAAAAATGCATTAGAACCGGAGATATTGAGCAAATAGGAGACAGTTGGCATCTTACTTTTTTTGAAATGCTGGGCAATTGGTCCCTAGGCAGTTATTGGAAGAAAGAAGCGATTGAATGGAGCTTTGAATTTTTAACCAGCAAGAAGTGGCTGGCAATTCCTTTGGAGAGATTATCGGTTACGGTTTTTACCGGTGATCAAGATGCTCCGCGCGACCAAGAATCAGCCGAGCTATGGCAAAAATCAGGAATTCCTAAAGAAAAAATTTATTTTTTACCTAAAAAGGATAACTGGTGGGGTCCAGCCGGTCAGACCGGGCCCTGCGGTCCTTGCACAGAAATTTTTTACGATACCGGCAGGGAAAAATGCGGACAAAATTGCAGACCGGGCTGCGGCTGCGGAAAATACTCGGAGATTTGGAACGATGTTTTTATGGAATTTAATAAAACAAAACAAGGCGATTTTATTCCTTTAAAACAAAAGAACGTTGATACCGGAATGGGATTAGAAAGAACCATTGCGATTTTGAACGGTTTTAATAATGTTTTTGAAACAGAATTATTCCAGCCGATTATCAAAGAAATTAAATCATCGGCTCAAGAAACAGATGAAAAAGCCCTCAGGATTATTGCCGACCATATTAAAGCCGCCACTTTTATTTTATCAGAGAACATTAATCCTTCTAATGTTGAACAGGGTTATGTTTTGAGACGTTTAATCAGAAGAAGCGTCCGGCACGGCAGAAAATTAGGCCTAAAGGGTATTTTTTGCCATAAGATTGCTAAAACTATTATTGATATTTATCAGGATGTCTATCCCGAACCCAAAAGAAACCAAGATTTTATTTTTGAGCAGTTTATTAAAGAAGAAGAAAGGTTTCAAAAAACTTTAGAAAGAGGCTTAAGAGAATTTGAGAAATTAGATGAAATTAGCGGAAAAAAAGCTTTTGATTTGTACCAGAGTTACGGATTCCCTTTAGAATTGACAGAAGAACTGGCAAAAGAAAAGGGAATAAAGATAGATGAAAAAGGATTTAAAAAGGCGCTTGAAAAACATCAAGAGATTTCTTGCCGAGGGCCAGGGCAGAAATTTAAAGGAGGGTTAGCCGATCATTCAGAGCAGACAACAAAGTATCACACCGCTACTCATTTGCTTTTAGCCGCTTTAAGAAGAGTTTTAGGCGATCACGTTCAGCAAAAAGGGAGCAATATCACAGCCGAGAGGTTAAGATTTGATTTTTCTCACGGAGCCAAGTTGACAAAAGAGGAACTTAAAAAAGTGGAGGATTTAGTTAATCAGAAAATAGAGCAGGATTTAGAAGTAAAATGCGAGGAAATGGATTTGGACGAAGCGAAAAAACAGGGGGCAACCGGCGTTTTCGGAGAAAAATATGGAGCGAGAGTAAAAGTTTATACCATAGAAGCTTCCTTGACAGACTCGGGGCGGGCTTTTTCTAAAGAAATTTGCGGCGGACCTCATGTAAAGCGCACTTCAGAATTAGGTCATTTTATAATTATTAAAGAGGAGTCTCCGGGCGCCGGCGCTCGCCGCATCCGAGCTGTTTTAGAATAAAATATTATTTCTATTGTCAATATTAAAAGAGATGGTATAATCAACTAATGAGATTTAGTTTTTTTAAAAAAAGGGAAAAGCCTTTTTTGGTTTTAGATATTGGCACCGAAGCAATAAAAGTGTTGTTTTTAGAAAAGAAAAACAAAGAACTTATTGTTTTGAATTACAACCTTTGTTATTTAGAAAAATATGGAATATCAAACAGCGATGATTTAGAAACAGAATTTATAAAAAGGGGAGTGGTCAGTTCTTTAGAAACAATAAAAGAAAAAGAGAGAGATTTAAAGAATTCGCCGGTTTTACTTAGTTTACCGCCCAATATTTTGAAAGCTAAAATTGTTTCTCAGTTTTATAAAAGAGACAATGATTTAAGAATTTCCAAGAAAGAAGAAAAATTTATCGTTAAACAAGTTCTTAATAAAACCAAGAAACAAGTTTCCGCTCAATTTGCTAAAGAATCGGGCATTCTGCCTGACGATATTCAATGGATTAATTTTAATATCGTTGAATTTAAAGTTAATGGCTATCCGGTTTCTGGTCTTTACGGCTGTCAGGAAAAAGACTTAGAAATTAGTACTTTAGTTATTTTTTTGCCTCGATATTATTTTAAAAAAATTCAAAGAATTTTTGAAGATTTAAATTTAAAAATATCAAAAATAGTACATTTAGGAGAAATTTTTCAGAATAGTTTTAGTCGGAAAATAAAGAACGGGACCTTTATTGATTTAGGAGGTAAGTATATCCAGGGATTTTCAATAAAAAATAATAACCTGAATCAGATTAGCGATTTTGAAATAGGCGGAGAAGATTTCACTCAAAGATTATCTGAAACCTTAGGGATTGACCACGATTCGGCCCGGCTTTTAAAAGAGAAATACGGCAGTAACCTTTTAACCCCCGAAGTTAAAATAAGAATTAGAGAAATTTTTTCTCCGGAAAAGAAAATTATCCAGCAGTACTTAGAGATTATGTTTAAAAAAATTAAGCCAAGCTCCCGCCTATATATTTTTGGGGGCGGCAGCTTGATGCCCGAGATAAAAGAGAGCATAAAATATTCTAAGATTGTCCGTCCCAAAGATTTAAAATACATTAAAGATCCGACAAAAAATTTAAAAAGCCCCCAATACACTCCATCATTGTTAATAGCGCGTTATGTTAAAGAAATTTTATGACATTATTCCTCCTAAAAAATCAGATTTTTTAGAGGAAAATAAAAAACACAAGGATAAAGATAAAGAATTAGAAATCCAGCCCGTTTTTAAAAAGAGAACTTATTTTTTAAAAATTTTATTTCTTTGTGTTTTTGTTTTTATTCTAATAGGACTAGTTGGATTCTTTCTTTTTTCTGAAGTAAAAATTGAAATTTGGCCCAAGAAAGAAAACCTTATTTTTAGGGAAATTATCACAGTTGATTTAAAGACAGAAAATATTGATTTTGATAATAACATAATTAAGGGCCAGCTATTAGATAATGAGCAATCGCTTACCCAGAAATTTTCTGCTTCAGGCAAGACAATAAAAGAAGAAAAAGCTAAAGGCATTATCACTGTTTATAATGCTTACTCTACTTCTTCAAGGATATTAATACCTTCTCGTTTTGTTTCTTCTGGGGGAAAATTATTTTGGTCAACTGAAAAAATAACGCTCCCGGGAGCGAGGTATGAAAAAGGAAAGCTTGTTCCGGGCGAGAAAAACGTTGAAGTTGAAGCCGCCGAATCAGGAGAAGAATATAATATTGAACCAACTACTTTTGCCTTGCCGGCTTTGGCTGGCACTGCTCTTTATACTAAAATTTATGCTGAATCTTTTTCCGCTATGTCCGGAGGGTTTAAAGGAGAAGTTGCTCAAATAACTCAATCAGACCTAAATCAGGCCCAAACTGTTTTAACCGAAAAACTAAAGCAGGGAAGTTTAGAATTTTTAAAAACAAAAATCTTGGATAATTTTATTCTGTTAGAGCAAGCCGTGATTCATGAGATTTCAGATGTTAATAGTTCTCAAGAATTTGGTTCGATTGGAGAATCTTTTGATTTAGAAGCTAAAATAAAATCAAAAACCATAGTATTTGAAAAATCAGACATAGAAAGTCTTGTTAAAAACCACCTCAATTTAGAGCTTGATGGAAACCAGAAAATTCAAGAAGAGAGCTTAGAAATTAGTTATTTTTTTAAAAAGATAGATTTAGATTCAGGGAAATTAGTTTTAGACTTAGAAGCCAAAGCCAAGGCTTATCAGATTCTTGATTTAAATGAGCTTAAAAAAGCTCTTTTAGGCAAGCCGATTGACGAAGCTAAATTGTTTTTAGATAATCTTTCTGAACTGGAACGGGTTGAATTAAAATCCTGGTTTTTTTTAAAAAGAAGAATTTCCGAAGATATGGATAAGTTAGAATTAAAATTTAATCTTGACTAATTTATTAAATTTTGCTAAATTATTTTTATATAATTTAAATGAAAAAAGACAGAAAAATAAACCAAAGAGCCGGTACTGTTACAGAGGCCTTGCCCAGTACTCATTTTAGAGTGGAACTTGATGACGGAAGAAAGGTAATTGCTCATTTATCCGGTAGGTTAAGGATTTATAGGATTAAGATTTTACCCGGGGATAGAGTGACAGTAGAGATGAGCCCTTATGACGAAACCAAAGGAAGAATAGTCTATCGAGGAAAATAATAAACAATCTGTATGAAAATTAGATCATCGGTAAAAAAAATTTGTAGAAATTGTAAAATCGTCCGAAGAAAAGGACGAGTTTATGTAATCTGCAAGAAAAATCCTAAACATAAACAGCGTCAAGGGTAGAGGCGCACGAATTATGCCCAGAATTGCCGGGATTGATATCCCAAAAGAAAAAAAAATAGTTATTGCTTTAACCTATATTTACGGAATAGGTCATTCTTTGAGTAAAAAAATATTGGAAGAAGCAAGGATTGATTCTAATCTCAAAGCTTCCCAGTTAAGTTTAGAAGAAGTAAATAAATTAAAGGATATTATTGAAAAAAAATATAAAGTGGAAGGCGATCTCAGGAAAGAAAAAATGATGAACATAAAAAGATTGAAGAATGTTGGTTCTTGGAGGGGCTTCAGGCACATTAAAGGGCTTCCCGTAAGAGGCCAAAGGACCAAAACCAATACGAGAACCGTTCGGGGTAATGTTAGAAAAACAGTTGGTTCCGGGAGAAAGCCACCGCCGGGGCCAACATAGGATTATGGGAAAAAAACGTATTATTCAAAAAAGCGAAGAAGAGTTGTTAAGAGAAAAAGAAAAAATAGAGGCGAGTGTAAAAAAAGAAGCAAAAATTAAAGAAGGTCAACAGACAAGAGAGGGCCGTATTTATATTTCTTCTTCTTATAACAACACTATAATTACTCTAACTAATTCTAAAGGGGAAGTTTTAACTTGGGCTAGCGCCGGGTCAATTGGTTTTAAAGGGACAAAAAAAGCTACTCCTTTTGCTGCTTCCAAAGTGGCAGAAAATATTTGTTTAACAGCTAAAAAATTAAGAGTAGAAAAAGCCTCTGTTTTTGTAAAAGGAATTGGCTCGGGGAGAGAATCAGCCATAAGGTCTTTAGCTACCCACGGCTTGGATATTATCTCTATTCAAGATATTACGCCAATACCTCATAATGGTTGCCGGCCGCCTAAAGTAAGAAGAGTTTAATTATGAGAAACAATAGATGTAAAATTTGCCGAAGGTTAGGGATAAAGCTTTTTTTGAAAGGCGATCGTTGTCTTTCAGTTAAGTGTGCTATGGTCAAAAGGCCTTATCCTCCGGGAGAAAAAGCAAAAAAAAGAAGAGGACCTCTTTCTGAATATGGGAAAGAATTGAAAGAAAAACAAAAATTAAGAAATTGGTATAATTTAAGCGAAAAACAAATTAGTCGCTATGCGAGAGAAGCTCTTAACAGAAGAAGCAAATTAGAAGACGCCGGAGAACTTTTTATAAAAAAATTAGAAAGCCGTTTAGACAATGTGATTTTTCAGGCTGGTTTTGCCGTTTCTAGGATTCAAGCGCGACAGCTTATCGGCCACGGTTATTTTTTAGTTAACGGAAGAAAAATTAATATTCCGTCTTATCAGGTTAAAAGGGGAGATAAGATTAGTCTTCATCCTAAATCCGCCAGAAAGACCATTTTCCAGAATATCGCCTCGTTTTTAAAGAAACATAAAGCGCCTTCCTGGATTAAAATTGACGGAGAAAAATTAGAAGCAGAAATTACCGGTCAGGCTAACTTGGCAGAGGTGAACCCGCCGGTTGAGATTTCATCAATATTTGAATTTTATAGTAAATAAATTAATATAACACCAGTCTACGAATAATATGCGAATGCCGCGAATATTAGTGTCATTGGCATAAAATTCGTATGATATTGGCATTATAATTTATATGATATTATTACCTCAACTTTCTAAAGTTGTTAATAAAAAAGATAATTGGGCTCAATTTGAAATCCAGGGGCTTTATCCTGGTTACGGAATAACCATTGGCAATTCTCTAAGAAGGGTTTTGCTTTCTTCTTTATCGGGGGCAGCGGTTACTCAAGTAAAGATTAAGGGAGTTCAGCATGAATTTTCAACTATTCCAGGAGTTTTAGAAGACGTGATTATTATTATGATGAATTTAAAGCAGTTGAGGTTTAAAGTTCATTCCGAAGAACCCCAGAAAGCAGTTTTAAATATTAAAGGAGAAAAAAAGATTAAGGGTTCTGATTTTAAAATCCCCACTCAGCTTGAATTAATGAATAAAGATTGCCCAATAGCCACCCTGACCGATAAAAAGAAAGAATTAGAGATGGAGATTCAAGTAGAAAAAGGCATTGGCTATGAGCCGGTTGAAAGAAGAAAGAAACAAAAGAAGTTAGAAATTGGGGTGATTCCTCTTGACGCTATTTTTACTCCTGTTAAAAGAGTAAGTTATAAAGTAGAGAATATGAGAGTGGGCGAAAGAACTGATTTTGACAGACTAAAATTAGAGATTGAGACCGATGGAACCGTTACTCCGGAGGAAGCTTTTTTTCAAGCGTCAGAAATTTTAATTAAACATTTTTCCTTAATTAGCGAGCCGTTTAAACCGGAACCTGCCTTAATCAAAACTACGGCAGTCAAAAAAGAAAAGAAAGAAGTTAAGAAAAAAACTAAAAAAAGTAAATAATCAAATTAACTAATTCGCCTAAATGAGAAAGATTAAAAAAGGAAGAAAATTATCAAGGGAAAGAAATCAAAGAAGGGCTTTATTGAAATTATTAGCCCGGGCTCTTTTTTTAAACGGGAAAATAAAAACAACGCGAGCTAAAGCTAAAGAGATTTCTAAATTTGCCGAGAAATGCATTACCAGATCTAAAAAAGGAGATTTAGCTTCAAGAAGAATTTTAGCCAGATATTTTTCCAAAGATTTAGTTAAAAAATTGGTGGAGGAAATCGGGCCCAAATATAAAGAGAGAAAGGGCGGCTATACGAGAATTATTAAATTAGGGTTTAGGAAATCAGACGGAGCCGAAATAGCAATAATTGAATTAGTATGAAACCCGTTAAAGATTACGTGAAATATTAAGAAAATATAATTTGTTATCAAATATGAGCAAAACAGAAAAACAAAACAAGAAAATTTCTAACGGAATAAACGGAATAAAAAGAGAAACCCATATAATTGATGCCGCTAATAAAGTATTGGGAAGATTAGCGGTTGAGATTGCTGTCTTGTTACGGGGAAAAAGCAAACCGGATTTTGCGCCAAATAAAGATAGGGGCGACTTTGTTATTATTAAAAACGCCGATAGAATAATAGTAACCGGGAAAAAATTTGATAATAAAATATATTATCATCACAGCGGTTATTTGGGCGGTTTAAAAGAAACCCCGTTTAAGAAGATTTTTGAAAGAAATCCCGGAGAAGTTATCAAAAGAGCGGTTCTCGGAATGTTGCCTAAAAATAAATTAAGAGCTAAACAAATTAAAAGATTAAAATTTGAATAATTTACTACGAAATACGAAAAAAATACGAATATACGAAAAATTATCTAAAAAACTTTCGTATATTCGTAAAAAATTCGTATTTCGTAGCTAAAAATGGAAAAAACAACGATAAAAAAAACTGATAAGGAAAAGCCCCAAAAAAACAAAACAATAAAGAAGGAGCCAATTCCTGCCGTTCGTTATTTTGAAGCAGTCGGCCGGAGAAAAACTGCCATTGCTCGGATTCGTCTTTTTACTCAAGGGGATAAGACAATTTTAGTTAATAACAAGCCCTATAAAGAATATTTTCCTATTTTGGAACTTCAGCAAATTATTATTTCTGCTCTTGATAAAATGAAGTCTCTGGATAAATTCAAAATTATTGTCAAAGTTAAAGGGGGCGGATTTCACGCTCAAGCGGAAGCGATTCGGCACGGAATCTCAAGGGCCCTGGTTGAGTTTAACCCCGATTTTAGAAAACGTTTGCGTCGGGTAGGTTACTTAACCCGGGATTCCAGGGTGCGCGAGCGGAAAAAATTCGGACTCAAACGCGCCCGGCGCGCCCCCCAGTGGCAGAAACGGTAAAAATAAAAAACCCTTCGGAGAAAATCCGAAGGGTTTGTTTTTGCTGTTTAACTTTTCTTTTTAAATTGGTAATAACCGGTACTGTCGCATTTTACCGTAAGTTCGGTTTCGCACAACCCAAGATCCGGCGGTATTAGAGTTGAATCTGAATCAGTTGGGAAACAAACCCTTAATGAGCTTCCGCAACGAATCCCCCATGGTTTTCCTTCCGATGTTCTTTCAACAAGAAAACAAAGACTGGGTTTTAGCGGTCCGGAAATTTTAACGATAACATTGAGAGTATTTTTAGGCGCGGGTTGATAGCGGATATCAAGCCCTCCTATTGGAATTTGGTAGTTCCGGAAGAATTGCGTTACAAAATCAATTACTGCTAAATTTCTTTGGGTTACCGTGATGGTCATTTTATACCTCCCGGGCATTGCGCCCAACTTGAGCCGGCATCGCGCCGGCAAGGTTAATAAAAATTTTAATGAACTGATTTTATTATAGTCAAATATTAATTTTTGTCAATTTTTTGGCAAAGAGAATTTGACGTTTTGGGTGGGATAAATTAGAATTAAATATATGTTAAGAGAGATTATTGACAAATATTATTTGGACCGGCAGAAAGACAAAGAACAGAAAAGTTTTTATATTTCCGAAGCGGGAAAATGCCCCCGTCAGATTTTTTTCAAATTTAAAAATGTCCCCAGAAAAGAAATGGAAGCAAACATATTAAGATTGTTTGACCACGGCGACCATATGCATAAACTTATTATGAAGCCCTTGTTAAGCACCCGAGACGTTCACGTGGTAAGTTCGGAAGTAGACATTCCTCCTCAACAGCTGGTTAGGGGCCGGGCCGACGCAATAATCAGCGACGGGAAAAATCTTTATGTTTTAGACATTAAAAGCTTGAACAGCATGATTTTTAGAACTTTAACCGAGCCGAAAGAAGAAAATATAGACCAGGTCCAACTTTATCTCCACTATTTTGAGATACCCAAAGGAATTCTTCTTTATGTAAGCAAAGATAATTTAGAATTGAAAGAATTTATCATTGACTATAATCCAATCAGAGCGGAGGAGCTTTTAAACAATCTGACTTTTCTTAGAAAACAGATTGATTCTAATATTGTCCCGGCCCGGATTCCCGGTTATCCCGATGACTGGCAATGCAGATACTGCCAGTTCAGAGAGGTCTGTGACTTAGGCATTCCAGACCAAATGAACTGGCTGGACCTTAAGAAGCATATAGAAAAGTTATAAAATATCCGTTTTTTTTATGAACAAATATCAAGAACAAATTAAAAAGTTTACAGAAGAAAGAAACTGGGGTCAATTTCACAACCCGAAAGAATAAATAATATGGCGGAAGTTAAGATTTTGATACAGGGTTTTACAAACGCAGATACCAAAGACGCAGGAGAAGAAAAAACTTGTCCCACAATAACTTTAATTAAGGACAAGGGCCTTAATATTGTTGTTGACCCTGATGTTCTGGAAAACCAACAGGTTTTGATAGATAAACTTAAAGAAGAAGGTTTAACCGTAGACGATATTGATATTGTCTGTATAACCCATTCTCATATAGACCATTACCGAAATATCGGAATGTTTCCTAAAGCCAAGACATTGGAGTATTTTGGCTTATGGAATGGTCAAACCGTAGCTGAGTGGCAGGAGAATTTTACCGATGACATTAGGATAATAAAAACTCCGGGTCACAATTATGACGCAATTTCTCTTTTGGTCAAGAGTGAAAGGGGAACAATCGCCATAGTGGGGGATGTTTTCTGGAAAGAAAATCTTCCCCAAAAAGACCCCTATGCCACTAATCCGAAAGAACTAGGAAAGAGCCGTGAAAGAATCCTCGCTCTTGCCGACTACATCATCCCCGGCCACGGTCCAATGTATAAAGTTGAGAAATAAAATTATGAATAAATTTCCATCAGCTAAAGAAATTATAGAAGAGGCGAATAAACAAAACCCAAAAGCCGATATTAACCAACTTCACACTTTAACCTATAATTTAATGAAAAAATATAGGGATATTTATTATCCGAATAAAATTAAGGATTTTTTTTCTCGTGATTCTTTCTCTGATTTATCCCCAGATATTAAATTAAAAATAGAGGAAGAATTGCTTAAACCAATAATAATAGGCGACAAAACATATAGTAACTTTATAGAGGAGGCGTCACGGAGAATTAGCCAGGTTTTTCAAGTTATTTCCGGTAATTTGGCTGAACTTTGCGTTGAAAAAGAATTAATATCCGCTGGTTTAAAATTAGGTTTAAACTATGAAAGAAAAAAAGAACACGCAGATTTAATAATTTGTTATCCCGAACTGCAAAATTATTCAAAAAAACACAGAGTGGAGATAAAGAATGTAAAATTAAGAGAAAGGGGCACAAGGGGATTAATGTTTGATGGAGACAGCATGATAGGATTCTTCGACGACCCCGGAGAATTTAGCGAGAATAACATTGATATAATTGATAAACAATGCAGAAAAACTAAAGGTTACTGTTACCTTCCGCCCAAAACACTAGAAAAGCTAAAAAGTAAGATAAAAAATAAAAGATTTAAATCAAATAAAGAATTTATTTCTGATATTAAAAAGTTTGTAGATCAAGGTATTATTTAGGACGCCAAAAATCTAGTATATATTCAAAGGTTGTACCTAATGTTATATAATTGCTCGGCCATCCAAATATCCCAGCTTTATTAACCAAATTTCTTCTGTCCCAAATTATAGTGTTTCTTAATTTATAACCGGCTTTTTCCATTGACTCAATGAGATATAAATGTATTGGAATTCTTTTGTTTTCCCACCATAGATCTGTTATATTTATTACGCAATGAGCCCCCGGCTTATGTAGCGGCAATATTCCTTTATAAATCTCACCTAAAACCTCAGCGAATTTTTTAGGCTCCATTGTTCCAAGATCGTTGGGATCCTTTGAGTATTGTTGTATTTTTTTGTAATGTTTATTATTTCTTAAATTACCTCTGAGACTTTTATTTTTACGAGGCCTATTAAGCATATTCGCATAGGGTGGCGATGTTACAGAAAGAGATACAGTGTTTTCTTCTAGGTAGTTTGGTATGTTTTTAGCATCATCGTAGACAGCTATTTGTTTGGTGTTTGTTATTAGCGCTTGTTGGGATAATCTTTTTTCTGTAAAACCTATATATTCTTTCTTCAAGTCAAACCCTATGGCGTTTCTTTCCAAATCTCTGGCCGCCATTAAAGTTGTTCCTATACCTGCAAAGGGATCTAAGACTAATTCTCCTTTGTGAGTAAATAATTCTATGCATTTTGCAGGCAATGCTACTGGGAATACAGCCGGATGTATGTCTTTATCTCTTATGTCTCTTTTTTCATAAGCGAACTCCCATATCGCTACTTGGTTTTTCATCCATTGTTTGGCATCTAAACAATTGATATGATTAAGCGGACAGTTACAAGTTTTCTTAAAAGATATATTTATTTTTTTATTTTTATTATTTGATTTCTCTTCTCGTTCAAAGTTTTTATTATCAATTTTTAAATCTTCTAATTTTCTAATTACGCTTACAACTTTTCCTTGCACTTGTAATTCTTTTGTAAAAATTGGTTTTAAGCTTGGATTTGCTGGTTGCAAGCGAAAACCGTTTTTCTCTTTGTAGATTTTTTTAAGAGTAACCTCGTCGCCATTTAACAAAGCAACCACAGTTTCGCCATTATCCGCTGTCTGTTGTTTTTTAATCACGATTATATCTCCGTCAAAAATTCCTTCTTCTATCATGCTATTTCCTTGCACTTTCAAAGCAAAATTTTCTCCTGTTCTTGAAATAAGATTTTTTGGCACTTCAATTTTCTCTTTTTCTTCAATCGCTTCAATGGGCTGACCCGCAGCTATGGTCCCCAATAGGGGAATTTCTGCCAATTCCGAAAATTTCTTTTTGCTGTTTTTCAACTCGATTGAACGTGGCCGATTTTCTATCTTTTCCAAATATCCTTTTTCTTTCAGGTTGTTTATATGTTTGTGTGCAGTCCCAACAGAAGATAATTTAAATCTTTCGGCTACCTCTTGGAGAGAGGGGGAATAACCGTTTTCTTTTATATATTTTTTAATAAAATCTAATACTTGTTTTTGTCTTTTTGTAAGCATGTTTATTTAAAGTTATCCACATACTTTGAGGACTTGACCCGTGTATATTTTAATTATATCATAGGTGAAAGAAAGGTGAAACTATGTCAATGTGGAAAACTTTTAAAAGTCAAAAAATTAAGTTATAATAAATAAAGAATAAAGAATAAAATTTTAGCCCCGAAGAGAAATCGTAGATTTCAACGGGGCGGGGGAATTAAATCTATGGATATAAAAGAATATCAAAAAAGGTGCGACAGAACGGTTAAGGAGTTTGAAAATGAAAAAGAAAAGATACTTACCTGGGGCCTGGGGATTGCCGGAGAAGCCGGCGATGTTGCCGGCTGTATTAAAAAAACATATATTCACAACAATGACCAAAAAGACGGAATAAGAGAGAATATGGGAGATGTTTTATGGTATATAGCCGTTATTTGCAATTATTTTAATTGGGATATGGAAGATCTTTTTGAGGAAAACATAAAAAAACTGGAGAAGAGATATCCCAACGGATTTAAATATGAAGATGCTCAGAGAATGGGAAAAAGAATAGACTGGAACGAGAAATAAAATTTATGAGAGAGGAAAGGGAAAAGATTTTTAGAGTTTCGGAATATATTGGACTATGAAAGTTTTTGTTAAGGTGAAAACCGAGGCCAAACAAGAAAAGGTGGAAAAAGTGGATGACAGCCATTTTATTGTTTGGGTTAAAGAAAGACCCGAGAAGGGGTTAGCGAACAAAGCGGTTTTGAAAGCCTTGGAAAGGTTTTTTGAGGCTGATGCAGAAATGGTTTCCGGCTTTAAATCGCGCCAAAAAATAATTAAAATAAGCAAATTGTTATAAAATCTATAAATTTATGGAGAAAGAAAATAAAAAACCAGGGATTGAGGTGGGGGTGATGAGAAGATAATAAAAAAGTATAAAAATAGTAAAATCTTAGGAGGCGAGGCCTCATAAGAAGGGGCTAAGGGGTTAGGGGTTCGGAGGCGTAGAGTTTTTCTTCAGATAAAAGATAGAGTTTTTTGTCGGAAAAGAAAATTTTGGGTTCTTTGAATTGAGTTAAATCATAGATATTTATTTTATCTCTTTCATCAATTTCCATCACTTTTATTTTGTCGCCGAGATTAAATATTAGATAATAATCCGTATACCAGAAAATATTTTCTATTTTTTCCGAAAACCGGGTAAGAAACAACTGCTCGTTAGCTTCTTTTGTCGGTTGGTCATATTGTTTTTCCAAAAAAAGAAAAGAAATTTCATAATCATTAAAGTAAACTATCTTTTTAAAATCAGGAGATAATTTAAGATCTTTTATCGGTTCAAAAAATCTCTTGAATGATTTTTGGTTTTCATCAAAAATATATAAAACATTGTCTTCTTTAATAAATATTTTAGAAGCAGAAATTATTATTTCGTAGGGAGTTTCTTTTTTTAAAGAAAAAGGTATAATATTTAATTTTTCTTTTTTTTGAGCCGAGAAGTCAGTTTTTAAAAAAGATCCCGAATCGTCGAGATAATAGATGTTATCTCCGTTTATTGAAAAAACAACGATATTCTCTAATAAAGGAGGAAGAATTTCTTTGTTTTCCAAATCCACCTCATTTAAAGTTGCTTCTTGAGAAATAAATAATTTTTTGCTATTCTGAGGATGAAAATATATTTGGTCAGGGGAATCTAAATAATCAAATTTAGATAATTTTGCCGGAGAGCTATCTGTTTCTAAAAGATAATAATAAATATTTTCTTTTAAGCCCAATTTAAGCAAAATATCTTTTGAGTCGGGGGAAAACCTTAAATCAATTAATTCAACCTTTCCCTTAGAGACATCGGTTTCATTAATCAAATGGCTTTTAACGTTTCTATCCAAGTCAAAAAGCTTTAAAGACCAGATTTCATTTTCTTCTTCTTTCAAAATCACTTTTTCTTTATTGGGAGAAAAGAAAAAATCTTTTATTTTTTCAGATAATAAATTAAAATTAGGATTTTGGGGGATTAAAACAATATTTTTACCCTCCGTTACTTCTTTTTTTTTAATTTCTAAAGTTTTCTTCCAATCGTAATAGCCGTCTTTTTTAATTTTTATTTCGTATTGCCCGGGCAGAAGATTATCAATATAGGCCGAAGAAAAGAAAATATCAGTTTTCTTTTTAAATTCGCCGTTAAGGTACACCTGGGCATTCTTGGGCCAAACCTTAAAATAAAAAACTCCGGTTTGAACTATTTTTTTTGTCGTCCAGTTAAAACGCCATCCCAGAGAATAAAAAACAGTAATCGGAGCTATTATTAGAAAGAGAATAAGCAGACTGATAAATAAGATATTTCTTGTTCTCCAGGTCATATATTTTTTTATCTTACCTTAAATTTTCGCCCTTGCCAAGTTTTTTATTTCTGTTAAGATAAAAATATATGATGGAAGAAAAATTTATTATTCAAGGGGGAAAACCTTTAAATGGAGAGGTGGAGATTAGAGGGGCTAAAAACGCCGCCTTTCCGATTTTAGCCGCTTCTCTTTTAACCAATCAAACTTGCGTTATCGAAAATATTCCTCTAATTGAGGATGTTTTTAAGATGATTAAAATTTTAGGAGCCTGCGGAGCAGAAATTTCTTGGACCGGTAAAAGAAAAATTGAGATAAATTCAGCCAAGATTAAACCTTCAAAAGTTCCTTATAATTTAGTGAAGTGTTTCCGGGGTTCTGTTTTACTTTTAGGTTCTTTGTTAGCCAGATTTAAAATAATGAAATTGCCCGACCCGGGCGGCTGTGTTATTGGTTCGCGGCCCATTGATACTCATTTGGACGCCTTTCAACAAGCCGGAATAAATATTTCTTCCGAGAAAAACTTTTATATTTTCAATCGGGGCAAAAGAAACGGATTTTCTGAAATTGTTCTTAAAGAGATAAGCGTTACCGCAACCGAAAATATGCTTTTATTGGCCGCTCTTAATCCTAAAAAAACAATTATTAAAATAGCCGATCTTGATTATCAGGTTCAGGATTTGATTAAAGTTTTGGAAAAGATGGGCGTAGAAATTAATTACCCGAACATAAGAGAAATAGAGATTATAGGAAGAAAGAGACTAAAAGGATTTAAGCATACCATAGTTTCTGATCCGATTGAAGCCGGCACCTTTATCATCGCCGCCCTATCAACCAGAGGAAAAGTGGTAATTAAAAATGCCGAATTATCGTATCTGACTCTTTTTTTGAAAAGACTAAAAGATTTCGGAGCAAAATTTAAAATCATAGATTCTAAAACCATTAAAATATTTCCTTCGCCCCGGTTAAAAATTGATAAGATTCAGAGTTTGCCTTATCCGGGAATTCATTCTGATCTCCAGCCGGAATTGGGCGTTTTGGCAACTCAGACCAAGGGAGCCACTTTAATTCAAGACCCTTTATATGAAGGAAGATTGAATTATCTTAACGAATTGAATAAGATGGGAGCCGATATTATCTTTTGCGACCCCCATCGAGCCATAGTCTATGGTCCGAGCCAGCTTCAAGGAATTGAAATTCCCAGTTCTGATTTAAGGGCGGGAGCGGCAATGATTATTGCCGGGCTGATTGCCAAAGGCACGACAATTATTAATAATGTTTATCAAATTGATAGGGGATACGAAAAAATTGAGGAACGGCTCCAGTTATTAGGAGCTGATATAAAAAGAAGAGTTAAAACATGATAAATTTTTTAAAGAAAAAAATTGGCATTGATTTAGGCACCTGTAACTCTGTTGTTTTTACCCCTCAAAAAGGAGTGGTTTTGGAGGAGCCTTCAGTGGTGGCTATTACTTTAGCCGAGAATGAAATTTTAGCCGTAGGACAGGAGGCGAAAGAAATGACTGGTCGAACGCCCGACACGATTAAAATCTACCGGCCCCTGAAAGATGGAGTGATTGCTGATTATCGGGTTACCGAAGCGATGTTGAGATATTTTATCAAAAAAGCCGGCTCTAAATTAAGATTATTAAAGCCTGAACTTTTGATTGGGGTGCCGGCCGGAATTACTTCTACTGAGAAAAGAGCGGTGATTGAAGCCGGCATAGCCGCGGGCGCCAAAGGAGTTTATGTCGCCAAGGAGCCGGTTTTAGCGGCTATTGGAGCCGGCATCCCGATTAATTCTTGTTCCGGCAATATGATTGTTGATATTGGCGGAGGAACTTCTGAGGTGGCGGTGATTTCTTTGGGCGGAATAGTAAATTCTAATTCTTTAAGAGTGGCGGGAGATAAATTAGACCAAGCAATCGCCGATTATATAAAAAAGAAATACAATTTAGCTATCGGCGAGCAGACCGCTGAAGAAATAAAGATAAAAATAGGAACCGCTATCCCGGAAAAAGAAGAAAGGCAGATAGAAATAAGGGGGAGGGATTTGATTTCCGGTCTGCCTCAAAATATCAAAGTAAGCTCTAATGAAGTTTGCGAAGCAATCTCCGAACGTTTAGGAGATATTGTTCAGACCGTCAAATCAGTTTTAAGAGACACTCCGCCCGAGCTTTCAGCCGATATTATGGATAAGGGGATGATTATTTCTGGCGGAGGAGCTTTGTTGCGCAATATTGATGAATTGATCGCCCAATCAACCGGCGTGCCTTGTTTTATTGCTGAAGACGCCTTGCTTTGCGTAGCTAAAGGAACAGGCGTGGTTTTAGAAAATTTAGAAGCTTATAAAAAGAGTATAATGACCAAGAAGTAATTTCCAGGGGCCCCTCCTCTGTATAAGAGCCTCTTTATACTTGTGATTAAATATCAGAAACAATGGACTTTTTTGAAAAGAGCAGCGAAGTTAAATAAATTACCCCACGCTCTTTTATTTTGTGGTCGGGAAAAAATAGGCAAGAAAGATTTAGCAATTGAATTTGCTAAATTTTTTATCAACCAGGATATAACCAAAGGAACTTGTCCTGATTTTATCTTGGTTGAGCCGCCCACCCTTGCCGCGTCTGGGGAGGTTTTGGCGGGCGAAGAGATACAGATTGGACAAATAAGAACTCTTATCCGGCAGCTCTATTTTAAGCCTTATTCAGCTGAGCATAAATTGGCAATCATAGATAAGGCGGATTCAATGACCCAAGAGGCTCAAAATTGTTTTTTAAAATTTTTAGAAGAACCAAGCGATAAAAGTTTCTTGATTCTGATTAGCGCTTATTCTAATCTGCTTCTTCCAACTATTCTTTCTCGGGTTCAGAAGATTAGATTTTTTTCTAATCAGGACAGGAGGTTAGATAATCAAATAATTTCGGATTTAATAAAAATAAGCAACTCTGATTTAGCTGGCCGTTTTGAATATGCTAAAAATATTCAAAAAGAAAATTTGAAAGAGATTTTGGATAACTGGTTAATTTACTTAAGGAAACTACTGATTTTTAAAGTTTCTAATAATCAGCTTCAAAACAAATTTAGCTTAGTGAATTTTTCTCTAGAGAAATTGAAAGAAATAATCAAACAAATTCAGTCAACTCAATTTCTTCTTTCAACCACTAATATCAATCCCAAATTAGCCCTAGAAATCCTTTTAATGAAATTCTAAATTGTTAGAAGCTCGGTTTCTAACATTAAAGCCTTAATATTGACGGGTTTAAAAATATAAGGAATTAGGAATTGACTCTGGAATCTTAGCCCCTTCTTAAATAAATGGGGCTTTTTTGTTTCACTTGGCAAAAAAAGAACAATCTGTTATGATTAATTTAAGAATAAATCCAAACTATGAGTTATAAAGAAATAGTAAATAAGGTAAGGCCGGAAATGGATAGGGCAATTGGTTTTTTAGAAAGAGAGCTGGTTAAAATCAGAACTGGCCGAGCCTCTGTTTCTTTAGTTGAAGATTTAATCGTTGAGTGTTTTGGCCAGAGATTCCCCTTGAAACAATTGGCCGCGATTTCTTCTCCGGAACCAAAACAGATTATTATTCAACCCTGGGATAAATCCTACGTTGAATCAATTGAAAAAGCAATTTCTAACTCAAACATAGGAGTGTCGGCAGTTGTTGACAAAGATATTATCCGGGTTAATCTCCCTCCTCTAAGCGATGAATACCGGAAAACGTTAGCCAAAGCTCTATCTGAAAAACAAGAAGAAACAAGGAAAACAATAAGGCATTGGAGAGGCGAAGCTTGGGAAGAAATTCAAGAAAAAACCAAAGAAGGAGAAATCAGGGAGGACGATAAATTCAAAGCCAAGGAAGAACTTCAAGAAATAATTGATGATTATAATAAAAAAATAGACGAGCTGGGGGAGAAGAAAAAAAGAGAAATCTTTGAATAATATGTTTTTAGCAATTATTACCGCTTTTATAAGCTTAATTGGATTAGTAATACTCCACGAACTGGGTCATTTTTTATTGGCTAAGAAATTTGGAATGAAGGTTGATGAATTCGGAATTGGCTATCCGCCCAGATTGTTCGGCAAAAAAATAAGGGAGACAATTTATTCTTTGAATCTTTTGCCTTTCGGAGCTTTTGTAAAAATTTATGGCCAAGAACAAAAAATAGATGACTCCGGCAGTTTCAGCAGCAAACCTTTTTATCAAAAAGCTTTAGTTATTTTAGGCGGAGTGGTTGTTTTTTGGGTTGTTTCAGCAATCCTGCTTAGCATTGTGATGTGGCTGGGCGTACCCTCTTTAATAGAAGACGAGGAACAAGGTTTTTTAAGGGATCCTAAAGTCCAAATTATAGCTATTAATTCTAATTCTCCGGCTAGCGAATCTGGATTAAAAGTCGGGGATTCAATTACTAATGTTAAGTGTCAGATTTTAGATGTGAAGATTGATAGGGTGAAACAGGTCCAAAATGCAATTGAGTCATGCAAGGGAGGAGAAACGGTTTTAGAGATTAAAAGAGGAAAAGAAATTTTTGATGTTTATCTAACCCCTCGGGTTTCTTATCCGGCAGACCAGGGCCCGATAGGAATTGCCTTAGCGAGAACAGCTTTAAAATCATATCCTTGGTATCGGGCGCCGATTGAAGGAATCAAACTAACCGGGAATTTAACCGTAGCGATAATTAAGGGTTGGGGTTTGGTTTTTAAGGGTTTATTTCAAGGCAAAGGGATTCCAGCCGGAATGGAGATTGGCGGCCCGATCAGGATTTTTGAACTTTTTATTGATATGAGCGCTTTGGGGATAAATTATTTTCTTCAGTTCATTGCTTTAATTTCTCTTTCTTTAGCCATTATCAATATTCTTCCTCTGCCGGCTTTAGACGGCGGCTGGCTTTTATTTCTTATTATAGAGAAACTAAGAGGCAAACCTTTAAATGATAAAATTATTGCTAAGATAAGCGCCACTTTTTTTATTTTATTGGTTGTTTTAATGATTTGGATAACAATAAGAGATATAATCAGGATTTTTTGACAAATTTATGTATCAGTCAAAACTTTTTTATAAAACTTTGAAAAATGCGCCGAAAAACGCGGAAGCGCTATCTCATATTCTTTTAACTAGAGCCGGGTTTATAGATCAGTTATCAGCCGGAGTATATAGTTTTCTACCTTTAGGCCTTTTAGTTTTGGAAAAAATAGAAAAAATTATTCGGGAAGAAATGATAAAAATAAGGGGTCAGGAAATTTTAATGCCGGTTTTAACTCCTAAAGAAAACTGGGAGAAAACGGGGCGCTGGGGAAGTTTTAAAGAACTTTTTAAATTAAAAGGCACAAACGAAAAAGAATATGCTCTCAATCCCACCCACGAAGAAATAATATCTCCTTTGGCTAAAAAGATTGTTATATCATACAAGAATCTTCCTTTATATCTTTTTCAAATCCAAACGAAATTTAGAAACGAACTAAGGGTAAAATCAGGCCTTTTAAGAACTAAGGAGTTTTTAATGAAAGATCTTTATTCTTTCCATTCTTCTCAAGATGATTTAGACAAATATTATGAGGTAGTCTCCGGGGCTTACGATAAGATTTTTAAGAGATGCGGTTTAAAAACTTTTAAAACATTAGCTTCCGGGGGCAGTTTTTCAAGATATTCCCATGAGCTTCAGAGCGAAACAGCGGCGGGAGAAGATATTATTTTTATCTGCCAAAAATGTAAAATAGTTTTTAACAAAGAGCTTGGTTTAAAAAGATGTCCGAAATGCAACGGTTCTGTTTTTGAAAAGAAAAAAGTAGTTGAGGTGGGAAACATTTTTAAATTAGGCACAAAATATTCTTCTCCCTTCGGTTTAAAATTTAAAGATAAAGATGATAAAGAGAAACCAGTGATAATGGGCTGTTACGGTATTGGTTTGGGACGTTTAATGGCTGCTATTGTTGAGGTTAATAATGACAAAAAAGGAATTATTTGGCCCAAAGAGGTTTCTCCGTTTGATATTCATTTGATTCAAATTGAAAATACTAAGGAAGTAAAGCGAGCCGCCGAAAAATTATATAAGAGATTAACTCAAAAGGAAACCCAAAAGGAACCGAGTTCCTTTCGAAAGGAACTCGGTTCCTTTTCTTCGGATGTATTATACGATGACCGGGAAGATGTTTCCCCGGGAGAGAAATTCGCCGAAGCCGACTTAATCGGCATCCCGATAAGAATTGTTATCAGCGAGAAAACCTTGAAAAATAATTATTTAGAGGTTAAAAAGAGAAATAAGGATAAAATATGCTTAATAAGATTTTCTCATATATTTCAAATAATGTAGCAATTGATTTGGGCACGGCCAATTCTTTGGTTTATGTCCAGGGCAAAGGGATAGTTATCAATGAACCTTCGGTAGTAGCAATTAATCAAAAAACAGGCCAGGTTTTAGCTATCGGCGAAGAAGCTAAAAGAATGGTGGGTCGGACGCCGGCCCATATAGTGGCAACCAGGCCTTTGGTGGGAGGAGTGGTTTCTGATTTTGAAGTTACAGAACAAATGCTGAAATATTTTATTGAGAAGGTCGATAAAAGAAAATTTCTTTTAGGGCCCAGACCGAGAGTGATTGTCGGTATTCCCTGCGGAGTAACCGAAGTTGAGAGAAAAGCAGTGCGCGATGCTACTAAAAATGCCGGGGCCAGAGAAGTATTTTTAATTGAGGAGCCAATGGCAGCGGCTATGGGCGCCAGATTAGCGATTCAGGACGCCGGCGGTAATTTTATTGTTGATATTGGAGGAGGAACAACCGAGGTAGCGGTAATTTCTTTGGGCGGAGTGGTAATAGCCAAAAGCCTGAGAATTGCCGGAGATAAAATGAATGAAGATATTATTAGATTTGTCCAAGATGAGTATAAATTATTGATAGGGGAGCGAGCGGCCGAGACGGCTAAAATTGGAATTGGTTCCGCTTATCCTTTAAAGGAAAAAAAAGAGCTTCCTTTAAGAGGCCGGAATTTAGTTACTGGTTTGCCCGAAGAGATTCTTATTACCGATGAGGGAATCAGAAGGGCTCTGAGAAAATCAGTAAAAGAAATTGTTAACGCAATAAAAACTACCGTAGAAGAAACCCCGCCTGAGCTTTTAGCTGATATTATGGCTAAAGGAATTTATTTGGCCGGCGGAGGAAGTTTGCTTAAGGGTTTAGATACTTTAATTCAAGAAGAAGTAAAAATTCCAGTTAAAATTATTGAGGACCCGATGACCGCGGTGGTCAGAGGAGCGGGCATGGCTCTGGAAAATCTTTATGAATTTCACGATATCTTAACTGAAGCACAGGAATTAGAACCCCCAAAATAACATGATTTCTAAAGAAGAAGTGCAAAAAATATCTAAATTGGCAAGAATAAAAATAACCGAGCAAGAAGTTAAGAAGTTTCAAAAAGAGCTTTCTTCTATTTTAGATTACATGAAAACATTAAACGAGGTTGATGTTTCAAAAACAGAGCCGACCTTTCACGCTTCCGAAGATTTTATTGATAAAAAAATATTAATGAGACCGGATAAAATAGAAAGCCAGCCGGCGGGAGTTGTCGAGGAATTAATTAAATTGGCGCCGAGCAAAGAAGCAAGGCATATAAAAGTTAAAGCAATTTTTAATTAGGATTACGAAAAATTCGTATTTCGCAGCTAAATTTGTGAAATTAGACAGACTAACAATTAATCAAATCCATAACGGACTTAAAAAGAAAGAGTTTTCAGCCGTAGAATTAGCCAAGTTTTTTTTAAAAAAAATCAAGAAACAAGATAAAAAAATTTTTTCTTATTTGGAAATCAGCGAAAAATCAGCTCTTTTTCAAGCTAAAGAAATTGATAAAAGAATTGCTAAAAAACAGAATTTGCCAATTTTGGCGGGAGTTCCTTTAGCAATCAAAGATATTATTCTGGTCAAGGGATTAAAAAATACTTGCGCTTCCAAAATGCTTAAAAATTATCTTGCTCCTTATGACGCAACTTGCGTTAGAAAACTGAAAGAATTGGGCGCAGTAATTTTAGGCAAGACAAACTTAGATGAGTTTGCTATGGGTTCTTCCACGGAAAACTCTGCCTTTTTTACCACTAAAAACCCTTGCGATTTTAAAAGGGTTCCCGGCGGGAGCTCCGGGGGATCAGCCGCAGCGGTTGCGGCCGATCTTTGTTGTTATTCTCTGGGCTCTGATACCGGCGGTTCTATTCGTCAACCAGCTTCTTTTTGCGGAGTGGTTGGTTTAAAGCCGAGCTACGGAGCTGTTTCCCGTTATGGTTTGGTTGCTTTTGCTTCTTCTTTAGACCAAATCGGACCAATAACCAAAACAGCAGAGGACGCTCAGATTGTTTTTAATGCTATTTGCGGAAAAGACCCTAAAGATTCCACTTCAATAGAAGTCCAACGCCCGACTTTAGACCAAGATAACGTCGAGCGTTGGACTCCTATTAGCTCTCTTAAGATTGGCGTTCCCAAAGAGTATTTTATAAAAGGGATGGATCTGGAAGTGGAACAGATAATTAAACAAGCCATTTCTTATCTTGAAAAACAAGGAGTAATAGTTGAAGAAATTTCTTTGCCTCATACTGAATACGCTTTAGCCGCCTATTATATTATTATGCCCTCGGAAGCTTCAGCTAATTTAGCTCGTTACGACGGGATAGAATACGGCTTATCCGAGTCGCAAAATAAAAACTTATTAGAAGTTTATTTAGAAAGCCGGGGCCAGGGTTTTGGAAGCGAAGTTAAAAGAAGAATTATGTTCGGGACTTATGCTCTTTCCGCCGGTTATTACGATGCCTATTATTTAAAAGCTCAAAAAGTAAGGACCTTAATTAAAAAAGACTTTGAAAATGCTTTTAAAAAAGTTGATGTTGTTTTTACCCCCACTTCTCCTTTTCCAGCTTTTAAAATAGGGGAGAAGATAGCTGATCCGCTTTCAATGTATCTTTCCGATATTTTTACCGTCTCCGCCAATTTAACCGGATTGCCAGCCCTGTCTTTGCCGGTTGGTTTAACGGGGACTGGCCTTCCGGTTGGGTTGCAAATTATCGGCAAGCCATTTGAAGATAATAAAATATTAGAATTAGCCAAGTTATATGATAGATATAAATAATATAATTCAATTTTTAACAGCGCCGACATTTATATTTTTTTTAAAGATCATTTTCATATCCATTGGAGCCATTCTTTCTTTTGGAATAATTATTATTTTAATAAATACCAATTGGATTAGACTCCGTTTTTTAGAAAATTGGATAGAATTTCTTATTTACCGTCCTTTTGGGGCGAGTAAAACCTTTAAACAATGGGCTAAGATTAACAAAAGATTAGACTCGGGCAGGGCGGTGGAATATAAAATATCTCTTATTGAAGCCGACGCTTTATTAGATGACGTTTTAGAAAAAATGGGTTTTAAGGGCGAGAACATGAAAGAAAGATTGGATCGGTTAGCTGACAGCAGGGCGTTAGTTGATGTGGAAAGTATCCAGAAAGCTCATAAATTGCGCAATGATATTGTTTATGATTCTAATTACGAGTTAACCTTAGATAAGACAAAAGAAACGCTCCAAATTTACGAAAAAGCTCTTAGAGATTTAGAATTATTTTAAGATTCCAAAAACTTAAAAAATCAAAACCGGGTTTTTGAACGAAGCAAAACCCGGGCTTCTTGATTTTATTTTAGAAATATATTAAAATAGGAGTGCGGGGTGGAGAAGTAGTATCTTGCGTGGCTCATAACCACGAGACGCGGGTGCAATTCCCGCCCCCGCAACACCGTAAATTTGCCGGTGTAGCTCAGTGGTTAGAGCGAGCGCTTCATAAGCGTTAGGCCGTAGGTTCAATTCCCACCACCGGCACTAAAAAATATGGGCCCGTGGACAAGCCTGGAGTTGTCGTCTCCCTGTCACGGAGAAGATCGTGGGTTCAAATCCCATCGGGCCCGCCTTTGGTCTGCCGAAGCGGACCTACGGCGGGGCGAAGCCCGCTTTGGTCCGCCGAAGCGACATTTAATTTGGAGGGGTCGCATAGCGGCTATTGCACCAGTTTTGAAAACTGGAACCTCTTTATGGGGTTCGTGGGTTCGAGTCCCACCCCCTCCGCAACGTAAGAAATTTTTCTGAAAGAAAAATTTAAACGCGACGCCTGAAAATTTAGAAACCGAGACACATTAAAGGTTGCTAAAAACAGCCTTTTTTTGTTAAAAGGAATAAATTATCTATTTTATTGTCTCCCAATAATTCAGAAAAAGTACTCTATATTATTAAAGAGGGCAAATGCAAGAATATCCTATATAAATGAGCATAGATTATTTGAATTTTTATTATGGTTTATTCACAGCCAAAAGGTTGATTTTAGGTTAATTTTAAGGTAAAATAAAGGAATATAGTTAATATAGTTATGAGGAAAAATATTGTAATAAAAAACCCGGAAGAGAACGCTTTAATTAAGGATCTAAAAAAAAGAAAAGATGTCAAAGCGGAAAGAATTAAAAGATTGCTGGCTTTGTCTGATTTGACCAAAAAAGAGGATTCTCCGGTAAAAATTTTAGTTGACCAGATAATAAATTTACCGAGATTCCGCGATTTTGATTTAATTGATTTTTCCAGAATAGCAACCATAGAAGAGGAATTTAATCTCTTGAATGCGCCGAAAGACCATCCGAGCAGGAAAGAAACAGACACTTTCTTTTTAGACGAAATACACCATTTGCGGACCCAGACAACGGTGATGTGGTCTTTCTATTTAAAAGAGCCGGAGGTTTTAGAAAGATTAGAGGAAGAGGGGGAAATAAAGGCGTTGGCCGCCGGCATCGTGTTTCGGAAAGATGAAGTTGACAGAAATCATTACCCCGCTTTTCATCAGATTGACGGTTTATTGATCTGCAAAAAAGAAAAAAGGGTTATTACTCTTGATGACTTAAAAGAAATAGAAATTGATATCGCCAGGAGTATTTTCGGAAAAGATATTGAATATAAATTTTTAGTTGATTCTTTTCCCTTTACTGATCCTTCCCTGGAAATGGATATTAAATTTCCGGGCCAGGATTGGATGGAGGTTGTTGGTTCTGGATTGGTTCACCAGCAAGTTTTTAAAAATTTCGGTCTAGACCCCAAAGTTTATAACGGCTGGGCTTTTGGATTTGGGGTAGAAAGATTAGCCATGGTGAAGATGGGAATTCCAGATATAAGAATACTTTGGTCCGAGGACTCAAGAATTACCAGCCAATTTAAAAACATCAACAGCCGGTATAAAGAGGTGAGCAAATACCCGGAAATCTCAAGAGATATTTCTTTTGTAATAGATAAAAATATAAACTTGAACAATTATTACGAAATCGTCAGGGATTTTGCCGAGAATTTAATAGAAGAAGTAAAATTAATAGATAGTTACGAAAGCGAAGAGAAATTCGGAAAAAACAAAAAAAGCTATACTTTTCGTATTGTTTACCGGTCGCCGGAAAGGACTTTGACTAATAAAGAAATAAATAAGATTCAAGAAGAAATCCGACAGAGAACAAAGCAAGATTTAGACGCTCTTTTGCGTTAATGTTCGCCCCGTTAAATAGTTGCAAAGCAGATTTAACAGGGCAAAAATTATGCCTAAAAAAATAGAAAAAAAAGAAGGAGGATATACGGCTAAAGACATTTATGTTTTGGAAGGCCTTGATCCAGTGAGAAAGAGACCGGGAATGTATATTGGTTCAACCGGACCAGACGGTTTACACCATTTGATTTGGGAGTGCGTTGATAACAGTTTGGACGAGGCAATGGCCGGCTACGCTAAAAACATAGAAGTTGTTTTAATGCCTGGGAACAAAGTTAAAACAACCGATGACGGCCGGGGAATTCCGGTAGAAAAACACGCCCAGACAAAAAAATCAGCCCTGGAAACAGTAATGACAACTTTGCATGCTGGAGGCAAGTTTGGAGGAGAGGCTTATAAGGTTTCGGGAGGCTTACACGGAGTAGGAGTTTCGGTTGTTTGCGCTTTATCTAAATATATGAGAGTAGAGGTTTGCCGCGACGGCGGAAAATACATTCAGGAATATTCTCAAGGCAGAGCAAAAACAAAAGTTAATAAAATAAGCCCCTCTAAATCAACCGGCACGACTGTTATTTTTGAACCCGATCCTGAAATATTCAAAGAGATTAAATTTAATCACAAAAGAATCATCAATCACTTGCGTCAGCAGGCTTATTTGACAAAAAATGTAAAAATAATTTTTAAAGATGAGACCGATCCTAAAAACAAAACAAGTTATAGTTTTTATTTTGAGGGCGGTTTGGCTTCGTATGTTAAATATTTAGTTTCCGGCGTAACGGTTCGCAATCCTAATATTTTTTATTGTTCTGGAGAAAAAAACGGAATATTGGTTGAAGCGGCTCTTCAATATACCGAGGAATATGAATGTCTGGAGGAGAGTTTTGCTAATAATATTTTTACCGGAGAAGGCGGAACCCACTTGACCGGATTCCGGACAGCCCTAACTAGAACTCTTAATGACTGGGCCAGGAAGAATGACTTTATTAAAGAATCAGATCTTAATTTATCGGGCGAGGACGTCAGAGAGGGTTTGACCGGGGTGGTTTCTATTAAGATAAAAGAGCCTCAATTTGAAGGTCAAACAAAGGCGAAATTGGGCAATCCCGATGCTAAAACAATAGTTGATCAAGTGATCTCAGAGCATTTGGCTGATTTCTTAGAGAGGAATCCTCAGGACGCAAGAGCTATTATTGAGAAATGTATTTTATCTTCCCGCGCCAGGAAAGCCGCTCGGGCGGCTCGGGAGACAGTTCTAAGAAAAGGTGTTTTAGAAGGTCTGGCCCTGCCCGGGAAATTAGCTGATTGCGCTTCCAAAAAACCCGAAGAATCAGAAATATTTATTGTGGAAGGGGAGAGCGCCGGCGGCTCAGGCAAACAGGGCCGAGACCGAAGATTCCAGGCAATTCTTCCTTTAAGGGGAAAGATTTTAAATGTTGAGCGGGCTCGTTTGGATAAAATTTTAAGTTCCAAAGAAATTAGAGCTTTAATTATTGCTCTGGGTACGGCTATTGCCGAGGACTTTAATTTAGAGAAATTAAGATATCACAGAATTATTATAATGGCTGATGCCGATTCAGACGGGAATCATATCAGAACTTTGCTTTTAACTTTATTTTTCCGACACTTCAAACCGATAATTGAACAGGGTTATCTTTATGTCGCCCAACCCCCTTTATACAGAATTCAATCAGGCAAAAAATTAGAATATGCCTATACAGAACCGGAAAAAGAAAAGATTTTAGCCGCTCTAAAAAAAGAGAAAACGAGCGTTTCCATTCAGAGATACAAAGGGTTAGGCGAGATGAACCCGGACCAATTATGGGAGACAACAATGGCTCCAGAAAGCCGGGTTCTTTTAAAAGTTAATATTGAAGATGCCAAAGAAGCGGACCGGGTTTTTGATATTTTAATGGGAGAAGAAGTTCTGCCGAGAAAGAAATTTATTCAAACCTATGCCAAACAAGTAAAAAATCTTGACATTTAGCTGTTTTCAAATTAAAATTTAAGCTATGAAGATACTGGATAAATTAAGCGCATTTTTGAAGGAAGTGCGTTTAGAGATGAAAAAAGTTAATTGGCCCACCCGGAAAGAAACTATCAAGTATACTTTTATTATTGTCGGCTTATCTCTTGCGGTAGCTGCTTTTTTAGGCGGGTTAGATTTTATATTTTCGTTTCTACTTAATAGATTTATATTGAAATAATGCCGAAACAAAATTTACCCCAGGAAAAAAATTGGTATGTGATTCACACTTATTCCGGATATGAAGACGCAGTGGCTAAAAATCTCAGGCAGAGAGTAGAGTCTTTAGGTATGGAAGATAAAATTTTTAATGTCTTAGTTCCTAAAGAAAAAAAGATTAAGATTAAAAACGGAAAAAGGAAAACTATTGAAGAAAAAATTTATCCCGGCTATGTCTTGGTAGAAATGATTATTACCGACGATTCGTGGTACGTAGTCAGAAATACGCCCAACGTAACTGGTTTTGTCGGCGTAGGGACTACTCCTGTTCCTGTTTCTCTGAAAGAGATTGATACTTTAAAGAAAAGAATGGGGGTTGAAGCTCCTCAGTATAAGATTGAGGTTAAAATAGGGGATTCCGTAAAAATTACTGACGGCCCGTTTAAAGACTTTGACGGAAAGGTTTCAGAGATTGATCAGGGTCGGGGTAAAATTAAAGTTCTGGTAAATATGTTCGGTCGGGATACGCCAGTGGAATTGGACTCATTACAGATTAAAAAGATATAAAATATAACACTAATCTACGAATGGTATGCAAATGCCGCAAATGTCGCGAATAACTATTAGTGTCATTGGCGTACAATTAGCATTAAATTGGCGTTATAATTCATGAAAAAAATCAAAGCAATCGTAAAACTTCAGATTCAAGCCGGAAGCGCCACTCCCGCCCCTCCGGTTGGTCCGGCTTTAGCGCCTCACGGATTGAATATGTCAGAGTTTTGTCAAAAATTTAACGATGCCACCAAGGAGCAGGTGAGTTTTAAAATTCCTGTGGTAATAACTATTTTTGAAGATAGAACCTATAATTTTAAATTGAAACAACCACCGGCCTCCGAGCTTTTAAAAAAAGCGGCGGCGATTGAAAAAGGTTCCGGGACGCCCAATAAAACGAAGGTGGCTAAAATAACCAAGGCCCAATTAAAAGAAATCGCTCAGAAGAAAATGGTTGATTTAAATACAACCGATATTGAACAAGCAATGAAAATTATCGCCGGCACGGCTAAAAATATGGGCATTGAAATAGAAAAATAATTATGGACAAAAGAATACCTTTAGATGAATATTTTCTTAAAATAGCTTCAGTGGTGGCAGAACGTTCAACTTGTCGTCGTCACCATATCGGCGCTGTTAGTGTTAAAGATAAGCATATTTTAACTACTGGTTATAATGGTGCGGCATCAGGATTGAAAGATTGTCTTGAGTTGGGTTGTTTGAGAGACCAGCAAAAAATTGACTCAGGCACTCGTCAGGAAATATGCCGAGCAATTCATGCTGAACAAAACATTATTATTCAAGCCTCTTTGCATGGTATTAGTCTTAAAGGGGCTACTGTTTATTGTACTCACACTCCTTGTATTATATGCGCTAAAATGTTAATTAACGCAAAAATTGAAAGATATGTTACTTTTGCCGAATATGCCGATGATAGTTTTATAAAGCTTTTTGAGGAGGCAGGGATAAAAGTAGACGTTTTGAAAAAACCTTCTTCGGAAATTTCTTTTTTAGACATAAAGAGAAAATATAAATAAAAGTGTTCAAAGCTCGGTTTTGAATATTTTTAAAGAAATTCGTTTTTATGAAGAAAAGAAAAAAATATAAAAATATTTAATGTTTAAGATTAGGCAAAAGAATGGCAAAAGAAAGATAAGATTGATCTTTGAAAATAAGGAGACAGATAATGAGTAATGGTTTTGCTAGTTTGGATTTGCCGGAAATTTATCCCGGCCAGATGGAAATTAAGTTTCCCAGGACATTTAATCCCGAACAGATGGGTTGTGTTTTCCCAAAGGATTGCGGGAATAAGATTAGACTTAATAGTTCTTTTATGAAAAAAGAGTTAGGCCTGGGAGGGATGGATGATAATAGTTTATTTTCTCCGGGCCAGATAACCGAAGTTTTATGCCCTTTTTGTAAGCAGGGGAGCCTTAAGCTTAAGAGAATTGCGCCAGCTTATTCAGACGGAGGATACGGTTTCGGTACGGTCTATCATATTGGGAATGATTACGAATTTGAATGTTCGGCAGGATGCGGCGCTGATTTCTTTGGAAACATCCAATGGATGAACATTTTTTAGGGCTCAAAAGAGCCCTTTTATTTTCAGATAGGATTTGATATACTGAATTATTATGATTAAAAAAGGAAAATTTATTGTTTTGGAGGGTTTGGACGGATCGGGTAAATCAACTCAAGCCAAGTTGTTGATTGAGCGTTTGAAAGAAGAGGGTTGTAAGGTGGAAACGATTGATTTTCCCCGGCACGGCGAAAAATCGGCTTGGCTGGTTGATGAATATTTAAGAGGCAGATACGGAGCCGCCCAAGAAGTAGGCCCTTACCGCGCCTCTATTTTTTATGCCTGCGACAGGTATGACGCCAGTTTCCAGATAAGAAAATGGTTGAAAGAAGGGAAAATAGTTGTTGCCGACCGGTATCTGGCTTCAAATATCGGCCATCAGGGCGGCAAAATAAAAAACCGAAAAGAGAGAAAAAAGTATTTTGACTGGCTTTATAATTTAGAATATAAAATTTTAGGCATTCCCAAGCCCGATTGTAATCTTATTCTCAAAACTTCGTTTAAATTTTCTTTGAAATTAGCTAATAAAATAACTGACAAAGAAAAAAAAGCCAGGAGAAGAGCGTATCTGGGCAAAAGCGAGGAAAAAGATATCCATGAAAAAGACAAAAGGCATTTAGAAGATACCTTAAAATCATATTTGCACGCGGCTGAGGAGTTTCCCGGAGATTTCAAAATTATAGAATGCCTGGAAGACGGAAATCTGATGCCGTTGGAGATAATTCATCAAAAAATCTGGGAAATAATTAAGAAAATATTATAATTTATGGAAATGACCGAGCGGGAAAAATATTTATTAAAGCCGTTTTTCACTAATTTAGACGAGTCTGTTTTTGCCGTAACTTTTTTGCCGCCGGAAGTAATTGGCGCTCTTTGTTCCAGAACCAGCCGGGCGAAAGATGATTTGCGACAAGTATTTTTAGATGAGTTTGTTAAGCCGTTTCTTGAAGGACCTTCAAATCGGTATGGAGAGTCATTAAAAGCCCTGATTGATTTTTTGCATCAATATCCCATAGAGCTTATTTTTTCCAATCCAAAAGGCCGAGAGTTTTATATTAAATGGTTGGCTCAATTCGGCGATGATTCTATTGCTCAGATGGCCGGAGCGCATTTAATATACACCGGCCTTTCCCAGTTAGCGATTAAACATTTTGAAGATATGAGAATCGGGATAGCTCCGATTGAAAAATCAACTCGCTATGTTGATTACTCAACCAAAATTAACGACCGATACCGATATTATTCAGACCCAAAGTTAGAAGAAATCGGTTTAAAAAAAGAATACGAGCAGGTGATGGATAATCTTTTTAAAACCTACGGTTTTTTATTGAAGAGATATCTTGATTATTTAAAAAAACAATATCCTCAAGAAAAAGAAAGTTTATTAAAAACAAAAACCTTTGATGTTATTAGGAAAATTTTACCGGTGGCAACTCTTAGTCAGATTTCTTTTTTTGGCAATGGGCAGGCTTTTGAATACTTAATAAATAGATCCTTAGATCATAAATTAAAAGAGATTCGATGGGCGGCGAAGAGAGCTTTGGAAGAATTAAATAAGATTATCCCTGCCTTTTTGAGAAGAGTAGAGACCGAAGACGTCAAACAATACAGAGTTTATTTAAAAGAGAGAGGAGAAAGAATTCAAAAAGCATTGAAAGAAATAGGTTGGCAGAGTCAACCGAGACCCGGGTCTCGGTTAACCGAGACCCGGGTCT
>Ga0172363_10000084_pt1 | contig 54102 bp, 44 predicted proteins | sample LakKivs2_kivu2a2_FD_114541 | JGI IMG/M metagenome (GOLD analysis project Ga0172363, IMG submission 114541) | Sediment microbial communities from Lake Kivu, Rwanda - Sediment s2_kivu2a2 | ecosystem: Environmental > Aquatic > Freshwater > Lake > Sediment | place: Rwanda: Western Province, Lake... | reverse complement strand
CCAAATGTGCCTGATGCACCCTGGTCCCTCTATGTTCGTCAACTGCAGCGCTTGACCCGGTTCCACATCGAAGTAATCCTTGTTGCCCCCTGTCCTATCCCAGCTCGATTCCCTCTTGCTTGTGGCCTTCCTCTTCCAGGCCATGCCCGAAAGCCCGCCAAGCACTGAAGCCTCACCGGTCGAGTCGTTCGTGGTGCACCTGTGCACTCCGAGGATATATGCGCGTCCTAAGACGAGGGGGTTTCCGAAGGAGTCGTTGTGGTCGCGTCAGAAAGCGCGTGACGATCGACGCCTGAACTGGATGGTCGCTCGGCGAGGCTTTTAAGACCGGCCGTCTGGGCATGGGTGCATATTGAGAGCCCGCAGGACCGAAAGACCGAGGCGGGCCAAGAGGCGTGAGATCGTTGCCCTCGTGCCCGCAGCAGGGTTCGGCGTGAGAATGACCCCCACCTGGAACATATCGGATCCAGCGGTGGACTTCGTCGCCAAGCCGGCGCTCAAGGAGACCTTCTCTGACAGAACCCTGTTGGACATGGTACTGGACAACGTCATGGGGTCGGGCGTGGTGGCCAGAGCGATGGTCAGGGTGGGTGACACGCCGGACCGCATCGAACGGGAGGAATCAGAACTCCTGAGGGCAATGAAGAGAAAGGCCAGAGATGATGTTCTGGGCGTGATCTCGAGGAGGCAAGGCGTGCTGTCGTTTCATAACAACCCTGATGGCGCGGATGATGGGACGGGCGCGACCATACTGTCAAGGGAGGGCAAGAGGTTGGTCGCGGCGGAGAAAGATGCCCAGCACGTTTTGTTCCTGGCCTCAGACTTGCCGACGATCTCCGGGAAATGCATCAGAGAATTGGTGTCCGCCCATGTGGCGAGTGGCAACGACGTGACGCTCAGCGCGGTGCGCGAGCGCGACCCTTCAGGGCACGGCAGAATAGTCAGGTATCCGCTAATGTTCTTGGGCACAAGGCCAGTCGAACCTAGGAGGAGCAGAGGAGAGGCCAGTGACTGTGATGAACTTGGCACACTCATGAAAAGGGGCGACCTCGTGGTCCTGCTGCTGGAAGACGCGGAGATCCACCCGCAAGCGCCGTGGGCGAAATACCTTGTCCTGCAGAAGGCCGAACTTGACGAGCTAAGGACGAGAGGCTGGGTTGAGGTCCCCCACCCGCTAAGAGGAGTCATCCCCGGGGACAAGCTGAGAGTCGACGCTGAGTTGGTCGCTCAGCATGGGGTCACTGTTGCTCCGGGGAAAGAAACCCTGTGGGATGACAGGAGCGGGAAGTTCCTCGCGGTCGTTGAGCAGTCCCAAATTGGCGTCAACGCCGATGAGCGTGGTCTCAAGGGAGAGCTTGCGATCGTCGGCTTCGAACTCCCATTGTCGACCGAATTCCTTCACTCCATCAGGGAGAGGAACGTACTCTGCATGGTCGTGTCGAAGAAGGTCTTCCAGAGGACGATACGAGACCTCGACGCTCCCAACTACGGCAGGGTGGTTGATGTGGAAGGGAAGCAGCTCGTGATCCCAAACCAAAAGATACGGGAGAGCAGGGCTGACGTATTGACTGTGGGAGGTGTGAAGGTCGCGAAGCAGAAAGCGTTGTCCAGCTCAAAATGCGTGACGCTGGGCCCAGGCAACGGGAGACACTTCGTGCTGGAAAGGCACGCGAACAACGAGTACTATCTCCCCGAGACGGCCAACTTGGTCGCCTCGTCTGGTGGGAGGGTCGGAGTACACGAATTGCCCGAGGGTTCTGCGGAGGGCTTGGACACGAGAACCGATCTCAGGCACCTTTCCGAACTCCTCATGGTGTCGTTCAGAGATGATCTCAGGTCCAGACATGTCGAGGTCGCTTCACTGAAGTCACTGCGCGCGACCAATGATTTCTCCTCGCGGCTTGTCAGCAAGGGGTGCAAGTTGAAGGGCTTCGTTCACCTTTCCGGAAGGGCCAAGATCGGACCTGACGCAGAGGTCGAGGATTCTCTCATCGAGTCGACGCGTCTTGGTCGCACTCGAGTGGGCAGAGGAGCAAGGATAACGAATTCCATCGTGAGGGACTCAGTCATAGGACCGGGATGCGCTGTGGTGGATTCACTCCTTGAGGGCGTGACGTTGCCAGCAGGATCGAGAGTGGAGGGGCGGAAGATGATTCTGGAAGATGGAACGCTCAAAGAGGGTGCAGCTCATCTTCGATGCTTGACGGAAGACATCGAGCCCCTGCAAGAGGCGTCCGACGAGGAGACCGAGGTATTGGAGGAACTCTTCGGGATGACGGTTCATCCCGGCTCCAGCCTGCGCGTCTCTCATGAAACGAGACAAGTGCTTTCGGGCCTTGGCAAGGTCATCAGACTGGCTGGAGGTCCAAAGCGCTTCTCGTCCATACACGCGGATTCTCTGAAGCGAGGAGCCTACGGCGAGGTCTTGGGAAACGCCCTCTCTTTCGGGCTCAGGCTCAGGCCGAACGTGATGATGAGTTTCCGTGTCTCCTTGTCGGGGTCGGTCGAAGTCGAATCAGGCGCCCTCCTCGAGGACTGCACAGTACAGGATTCGGACATAGGCGCCCGCGCGACTGTCAGATCGTCCCGAGTCGTGACCAGCAGGGTCGAGAGTTCAGCCGACACGCCTGCTATGATCGAGGCGCGCAACTTATCAGGACAGGTGGTTGAAGCTGGCCGCCCGACTGAGGTCGCCCTCTTCCGCGATTGCTCGCTCCACTCGATCGCGGAATGTATCCGCTACTTCTCCTCGCTGAGATCGTCCGAGAACCTAGCTTCCGTCTACGGTCACGACGCAGATCTCGCAGAACATGCGAAGGGAAGGCTGCTGAGCGTCCTTGGACACGCCTCGGGTCGCTTCGGGGAGACAGCTGAGGTCATCATCGTCAGAGTCCCGGGGAGGGTGAACCTGATGGGCAGGCACATCGACCACAGAGGGGGGTTCGTCAACCCCATCGCGATACCAAGGGAAGTGCTGATGGTCGCCAGGCCTAGGGCTGACCCGTTGGTGACTGTTGAGAACGTCGATAGGCGGTACGCACCCTTTTCATTTCACCTCAGGGGAATCGCCCCCAAGCACAGGATCAACACGCTTGAGGAATGGCGCGACTGGGCTCAGTCCGAGCTTGAGGATAGGAGAAGAAGAGGCATTGACGCGGATTGGTCTGACTACTGCAGAGCTGCCGTGTACCTCCAGAACTACTACCTGAGACGGGACGGTTCTGCCCTTCGAGAGCTCAGGGGGGCGGACATTGTTGTGTCGGGGGACATTCCCATGTCCGTCGGCTTGTCGTCCTCGTCGGCCATCGTGGTCGGGACCTACATGGCACTGGCAGCCCTCAACGGGTTGAGCATGGCCGAGGAACGGTTCGTGCAGCTTTGCGGCGAAGGAGAGTGGTATGTCGGGACCCGAGGTGGTTGCGGCGACCACGCGGCCATGATGTGGGGTAGGCTCGGCAAGGTGTCGCACATCGGCTTCTTTCCGCTCTCTGTGTCTTGGGCAGCGATGCCCCTTGGAATCAGTGTCGTGGTTTGCAACTCGCTCGTGGAGGCAAAGAAGACCGCGGGGGCCAAGGACAAGTTCAACGAGAAAGTGGCCACGTCGGAGATTGCCATGATGCTGTTCCGTCGACGATATCCGCGGTTCTCAGAGAAGCTCAGGAGGCTCAGGGATCTCAACCCTCGTTCGTTAGGCGTCAGCCTGTCCGAGTTCTACTCGATGTTGAAGTCGCTTCCGATGAGAGCCACAAGAGATGAGCTGAGGAAAGTGCTCACGGCGAATGCCGAAGAGATAGAACGGCTTTTCAGGGAGCATGCAGAGCCGCCCGACGGCTACGCCGTAAGAGGAGTTGCGCTTTTCGGGGTGTCCGAATGCGAGCGCTCTCGAATCGCGCCAGAGGCAATGGTCGAGGGAGCCGACAGGTTCGGGCTTTTGATGAAGGTCTCTCACAACGGTGACAGACAGGTGGTTCACTTGGATGGACGCAGCAAGAGGTGGGAGGTGCCCCTGGACGACAGATACTTGGATTCGCTGAGGCAGAGGTCGCTCGACCGCGTCCCAGAGGGAGCCAAGCTACACATGCAGTCAGGATCCTATGGCTGCGGACACGAGAGGACAGACATGCTGGTCGATATCGCCTTGGATGTGCCCGGCGTGTGCGGCGCACAGTTGGTTGGAGCCGGTCTTGGGGGATCAGTTGCCGTGGTGACTCGGCAGGACAGCGTCAAGGCGCTGTTGGGTAGCCTGGCTGAGAAATTCTATGGGTCGGTGGAGGACACTGTCAGGAACACGGTGATGTGCACGCCAGTCGAGGGGGCCTGCGTCCTCAGTCTCGTTGAAAGCGCCTAGCGCTTGATGAGAACGGCCTCATACAGATGGACCTCTGGGACGACGAATGACACGACGCCCTTCCTGAAGGGGTGATCCAGCCTCTTCTTGGCATACAGCGAAGTCACCGACGATGGCTTCCACTCAGTGTGGACCGAGAACTTCGACCCCTTCACAGCGAAAACGCGCTGGAAGGGCCTCCTGAGAGCGTATGAGTAGTTGATGAGGTGAAGCAGATAGAATCCGTCTCCGGCGAATATCGTCGTCTCAAGCGTTTCAGGCGCGTCTGTGCGGACGATTGTGGGACTTCTTCCCGCCCATTCGACCGAGTTGGCTACTATCCTCAAGTAGTCCAAGAAGCCATTGTTCCAGTACTGTCCGCCAAATGCGCAGGGGAAGAAGACGGATCTGCCCTTGCCCGTCTCGTTGGTGACTATGGTCGCGTTCTGCGTCTCCCCGGTCAGATCTCCGTACCTCGCGGCCATGGGTTTGAGCTGAACGCACAGGGCTCTCCCGTTTGTGACTGTGCTCTGGAGCACGAACTCAGGGCTCGGCAGGAGCTTCAGATCGCTCTGGTACGGCTTTTCGGACGGGATCCCTTTCACTATATCGTGCTCGCCCTTGACGGACATGTAGTCCCACTTGAGCGCTGGCATGACCGACCCCTCCGAGGAGACCCCGAATAGGTCAGCAAGGGCGAAGTCCTCCTTGCGATCCCCCAGTTCGGTGAACATCGAAGTCTTGTAGGTGGAGATCAATCCCTTTCCCGCCGTGACGAACCTCCTGACCGAAGCGACTTGGTCAGCACTCATGCACGCGACGTTCGGCATCACCAAAAGGTCATACCTGGCCAAGTCTGCGTCCGTGAGGTTCAGGTCTGATATGAGGTCAAATGGCACGTGCAACCTGACGAGAGCCTCATAGAATCCCCTCACTTCCTCGGTAGTCCTCCTCTCGCTCTCGTACTTCCACATCGCAATCCTCTTGGCCTCAAGGAAGTCGCCGGCTTGAACGGCGACCCCGGCTGGTTTCTCCACTTCCACCCTCGCTTGTGCCTCTTCGCCGCCCGCCTCAGCAGGAGGTTCGAAGAAGAAGTCACCGGTGCGCCTTGACCAGACCAACGCCACTCTCGCAGCAGATGCCGAGCCTTGGAAGTAGCTCTCGTTCCGCTTGGCCATCCCGAAGTACTTGGAGCCCTCTGGCGTGGCCTCTGTGGCGAAACCGTGGTCCTCGAACATGTCCGCCCCGTTCGCCAACCCCTGCACCTTTCCAAGGAGGTACTCCACGGGCGGGATTCTTTGCCTGAACCAAGGCTGGTGAGACGCAGCCAAGAATAGGCAGAAGGGCTTGTCTCGCTTGATCGAGTTCGCCAGCTTCGTGGTCCATGCTTGGAACCACATCGGCACGCCGCTCGGCAGCGTGTAGTACTGATAACTCTCCATCCCTATTATCCCCTGCCCACCGAATGAGTCCTCAGCACTGAGCGCGAAGCTCCAAGATGGCCAGACCTGACTGCTGTTGTTGCTGTACAAGAGTGAGCTGAGGCCAGCCTGCCTGATGGCATGCGTGCCGTCCTCCAAGAACTTGGCGATGGATTTGTACCTGAAGAGCACGAACTTCCTCCAAAGGGGATCGTTCCAATCTTCCTTCATCGGCGCCTCCATCCCGTTCTCCGCTCTGAACGCTGTGAGGCAGTCAGGGCAGTAACATGCCCCTGGATAGAACGCCGGGCCGTCGAGGAAGACCACATCGACCCCTCTGCTGGCCACCTCTGTGATCAGCTTGAACATCCTCTCCCTGTAGGACGTGTTGACGCACATAGAGTATCCATGGCCGTAAAGCGTGTCGATCGGACTCCCGTCAGCCTTGACCTGCGCCCAGTCCTTGTGCCTAGCATAGAAATCGTCTCCGTAGTAGTGGACGTTCAGGTACGTCCTGGTCCGGAGCCCAGCCCTGTGCGCTGCATCGACCTGCTCAGCCAACAAGTCTCTCTTCCCCGCCTTGTCCCACTTCGGCAAGACTGAGCTGTCGAAAAGGGCGTACTCGTTGTTGATGTCGCCCTTGTAGGGCACGGTCTCAAGGAGGTTGCAGCCCCTATGGGCCGCCTCGGTCGCGACTCTCTTGATGTCTGCCGGCGAGAACTCCTTGTGGTCCCCCCAAGTAAGCCAAATGAACTTGTCCTTCCACCAGTTCTCCAATTCGCTCGATCTCATTCCAAGCCGAACAAAGAATATAACGGTTCGACTCGCCAGCGCGAGTCACTTCAGTCCGTTGGTGCCACGGGACACAAGGGGGCGTAATGCGAGACGGATCTGCCGGAGATAGTCGTTGTCTCGTTCGTGGTGGCCTTCTCGGGCGCTGCTGCCCCCGGGCCGCTGCTGCTCACGGTCATAAGGGAGTCTGTGGGACGCGACCTCAGGGTTGGCGGGCTTCTGTCTGTGGGACACGCTCTCATCGAGCTCCCCGTCGTCCTGCTCCTGGGGCTGGGGCTGCTGAATGTTGACCCGACGGATGTCATGTTCTGGCTAGGGGCAGTCGGTGGGATAGTCCTGATTGCCTTCGGGCTGCTCACCCTTCGATCCTCGACCGTCACGTCTCTGCCCACGATGTCAGCGGTTCCGCCGGAGAGGTCGGGCTACCTGAGACTAGTACTACTTGGCGGGATCACTTCGGCGTCGAACCCATACTGGACGCTGTGGTGGTTGACAATTGGAGTCGCGTACATTGTTCAAGCTCTGGTCTCGGGTCCACTCGGTCTGCTCGCCTTCTATCTCAGCCACATAGCTGGGGACGCCGTCGTGTTCATTTCTGTCTCAGCCATTACGTCCAAGGTGGGTGGCGCGCTCGGAGGCAAGGGATACAGGGCTCTCTTGGTGGTGACGGCGGTGGTGCTCATTGTGATAGGAGCAGGCTTTGCCCTCTCGGCTCTGCGAGCCGTTCAGTGAAGGGCGCAGGCCACGCTCGCGCTGGGGGCCTGCTGGAATCTTATATCAAGGGCAGCCGCTTTCGTGAAGCCGGCATGACCCCATGTCTTGTAGCTCGGACTGAGGCCTTTCCGATCGACGATGGAAGGGCGATCGTCCACTGGGTGGAAGTCAATCTGCGGGACGGACCGCCACGTTTCAGACTGAAGGTCGTCGCTGCCAGTCATCCGCGCGGGCCTAGTGAGCTCCTCAACGTTGCGGATTCCCTCAGAAGGATCAAGGCTGCCGGAGCTGGCAGTGTGAGGGGTTCCGTCACGGGGGATGACGTGCTGGTCGTCTCTAGATCTTCCGAACCATGGCGCCAGCACCGCCTTCGAGTCAATGACGAGGCCTTCATCGGCAAGGACGCGGTGGAGTTCGAGACAGTCGCGCGCATGGTCTCTGCTGACAGGTTGGTCGCTGAGGGTGCTCCCGAGTGCGCGCGATTCAAAGCGGAAGGGGCGTCACCTCTTGAGGAATCGACCCTGCGGGACCTGATGTCGGAAGGAAGAATGCTCTACTCAGTCAGGACATCCACAAGTTGCCCGGGCAAACCCGAGGAAACGTCGGCGAGGGTGAGACCGACCTTGCCCATAGGCTTTGCCGCTCATTACGAGAGCCTGCCGCAGATGTGCGTCAGGTATGGCGCCCGAGCTGGCATCAACGGTGGCTTCTTCGCCAACTTCGACGAGGAGATGTCGCCGCACACGGTCTTCAACGACCCCGTCGGCCTTCTTCTGACGGACGGACGCATCATGGTTCCCCCTAGCTACAGAAGGGGTACGCTCCTGATTTCCGTCGAAGGCGATGCACAAGCCGGGACAACTGACATGCACATGGTGACGTTCCGCTTGGGCGACAGGCTCTTCGCCAGCGAGGACGGGGAATGCCCGGGGGGAGCCGTCGGGTTCGCGTTGAATCCGGAGTCAGTGACTGTGGCGGCCGTCTACACATGTGCGTCCCGTGCCAACACCCCCACGGGAGAGGTGACGGATCTCGTCGTTTCCGGGCGCTCAGTCGTGGAAGTCAAGAGGGGCGGCGGATGTCAGATCCCGCAAGGCGGATTTGTGCTCCAAGTCGGGGACTCGCGCCTCGCAGACGAACTCGTAACCAGCGTCACAGGGGGCACGAACGCGGTCGGCTACGAACTTGACGCCCCGGGGACCGAGCGGCCGGTGGAGCAAGGGCTCGCGGCTGGGCCCATCCTGCTCAAGGGTGGGAAAGCAATTGGGAAGGACTACCTCGAACGGAGACCAAGAACAGAGGAGTTCGAGCAGGGGAAGCTGGTGCCCACCAGGCTGAAGCTGGCCGTTGCCGACCCTGGGGCGCGAGCAGCGAGGAGCGCCATAGGCATCAGAAGCGAGGGCGACGTCGTGCTCGTGACCGTGGACGATGACAGGGAGGCGAAATTGGCGCCAAAGGAGAGGCGCAGCGTTGGAGCCACACTGTCAGAACTCGCTGAGATCATGAGGCAGCTGGGCTGTTCCGAAGCTCTCAACTTGGACGGGGGCGGGTCGTCCACCCTGTGGCTCGGAGGCCAGATAGCCAATAGGCCCTCTGACGGCTTCACCAGGTCGATTTCAACCGCTGTGTTGGTCACGTCTGCCCCTTGACCCCAGCCGTATCTGCGGCGCCCTCGCCCCAAGCATCTTGAGCTGGTCCTGAGATCCTCGATCGGCTCAAAGTAAAAAAGCGTCGCAGGCTGAGTAGCGCGCGATGTCCGCGAAAGGAATTGATGCTTTCCACTACGACGGCAGCAAGGCAGTGTACAAGGGCCCGCGATCGAGGTTGTCCGTGGCCCCGGACGGGACCGCGTACGTTCTCCCCGGGCCTGAAGAAATCGAGAGAGAGAAGGCGAGGGTGGAGAGGCTTGCCTCAGGAGCTAGGTCGAGGGGGGCAGAGATTGTGGTCATCCAAGGTCTTGGATTCGTCGGAGCGATCATGGCGTCGATTGTGGCTCACGCTGAGGGGAAGTTCGTGATAGGCCTCCAAAGGCCGTCGGTGCGCTCATACTGGAAGATACCCTTCATCAACTCAGCTAGGACGCCGGTGGAATCCGAAGATCCCAAAGTCGAGCAATTCATCAAAGAGACGGTCCTGGCGGACAAGTTCACCGCGACTTTCGTGGACGAGGCGATATCTCTGGCGGACGTGGTCGTGAGCGATGTGCAGTGCGACGTGAGGAAACTGAAGTTCAACGATTCGAACAAGGCTACGGTCGAGATCCAGGCGTTCATCCGGGCGACAGGGACCGTTGCGGATCTCATAAGACCCGGAGCCCTCTACTTGGTCGAGACTACCGTCCCGCCCGGCACCACCGAGTACATAGTCAAGCCGATCTTCGTGAACGGGTTCAAGCGCAGGATCGCGCAGGACCTTGATATTGCGAGGGCGGGCCACACTGAGAGCCCCTTCCTCGACGGGCTGGAGCCACAGCTCGGGGCGTGGTTAGATTCAGGCGACAGAGCTGCCAAGGAGGAGCTGACCAAACTGGCGGTCCAGATGCACCCGCCGAGGATCGCACACTCCTACGAGAGGGTGATGCCCGGAAGCGAATACGTGGATTCCGTGATAGATTTCCCGAGAGTCTATGCGGGGATAGACCCAGAGTCAGCTGGGATGGCGCAGAAGTTCCTCTCAAGTGTGCTCACGGGTCCCAAGGCAGAGCTGACGAGGCTTCCGTCGCCCACTGATTCAGAGTTCTCGAAGTGCGCCGAGAACACTTACAGGGCTATGACAATAGCGCTCGGAAGAGTCCTGGGGAGGACGGCGGAAGCCGGAGGCGTCGACCTGACGAAGGTCGTTGGGGCGATAACGAAGCGCCCCACTCACAGGGACATGGTCGTGCCGAGGACACCTAGCACAGGAGGCTATTGTCTGCCGAAGGATCCAATCTTCATAGTGTGGTCCGTGAGAAACATGCCTAGGTTCAAGAAGAGTCTCACTGGCGACCGTCTGAAGCAGCTGAACCGCTTGCTCAAGTTGATCACTCTGATGGTCGACATCAACGACACTGATGGCATGCACTCTGTGGACATGATGGAGGAGGAGCTGACGACTCTTGGCAAGAAGATGAAGGGCAGCAAGATAGTTGTAGCTGGAGCCTCGTACCGCGAGGATGTCGCGGACACGAGATATGCTCCCTACGAGGCGATAGTCAGGTATCTCAGGGAGAAAGGTGCAAGGACATCCGTGACCGACCCGTACGTCAAGTCATTGCCTGAGCTTGAGCAGCAGGACGAGGATCCCTACTCGATGGCCAAGTACTTCAAGAGTCAGAAGGATCTGAAGAAACTCGGGGTCAGCTCTGACTTGATGGCGGCTCTAGAAGGCTCAGATGGCGTGATATTCGCGATCCCACACGAACCATATAGGAGGCTGAAGCCCAGCGACTTAGCCAAAGCAATTGGCGTGAATCCCGAGAAGTTCGTCGTCATAGACTGCGACACGTTCGACGGAGCTGCGTTCGGCGAGTTCATGAAGGCTGGGTTCAGGATACGCAAGATGTACCACGGCGCGGTCAACCCATAGTCCTATCAGACTAGGCTCACCTTGATGTGTCTAGGCACGCCCTTCTCCAAATGGGAACGCACGATGAAAAACAAGGCGCTCGGAGTAGGTCGGCTTCTGTATCTACGCTGAGGCTATCAGTTGCCACTTCGTGGCCTTGCCACAATGCCCACAGGGCGGGAAGTTGTCCTCCTTGGAGATCGGTATGATCTGATGCAGGCAGTGCGCGCATATGAACAGTCCTGATTTTGGACTGTTCGCTCCCACCTCGTATGTCTTGCCTGCTTCTCCTGCCACAGCGACCTCCAGCCATGCCACCGTCTTCCCCTTCCTTGCGCATGTGCTGCATGGCGGGAACTTCTCCCCCTTGGAAAGTGGTATTATCTCCCCACAGCCTTTGCACATAAAGAGCGCCGATTCTCTGTTCGTGTCACGTATTTTGTACTCGTCGAAGACCGGCATTTTCCACAGAGTATCTTCGTCTATTGACATATAAGACTAATGGTCTTGTCAAGTCCCTGCTCAGATCATCCGCGACCTCACGCGTCAGACATGGGTGCCTGCGAGCTGGTTTCTACAGTGCCAGTATCCTAGCAGCATTATCGGCCAAGATCTTCTTCTTGGAATGCTCGGGTATGTTGGCCTCTTCGATCGTGCCAATCGTCATGGAGGGATTGAGCAGGGTCATATCGCTGCCATAGAGAATCCTGTCATCGCCCAACGCCTGCACCGCTTCTCCTATCCTGTCCCTGTGGAGAGAGCTGCCGCATACCTCCAAGTAGATGTTCGGGCGACTCTTCGCTGCGGCGATGCCAGATCGCCAGCCTGCTCCCTCGAGTCCGTCGCCCCCCATGTGGCCCATTATGACTGTCATGTCGGGGAAGGTGTCGGCCACGGATGAAGTCGCCTCGACCTGTTCTGCCCCCCAAGTGTGCAGCAGAGCCACCTTCTTCTGCTTCCTCACGCGCTCCAGAAGTTCGATGTTCTCGGGACAGGAGACTGGCCTCCTAGTGTAGTCCGGGTGAATCTTGACCCCGAGGAATTTCGCGCGTCCGAGATAGGTCTCTAACTGCTGGGCCGAAGTGTCAGGGTAGTTCGGGTTGATCACGACGTAGCCATAGAACCTGTGCGACTTGGCCAGGAAGTCTGCCAGTCTCTTGTTGCCCTCTTCCATGTCATACACGATTGCCAGACTGGACGAGAAGACTGCCTTCTCCATGTCGTTCCTCTCCATCAACTGCAGTATGTCCTGTTCCTTGCTCGCCTCTATCGGGAAGAACCACTCTCCATAGTGCGCGTGAACGTCGATCACCCTCATCAGGATATGCCTCCTATGACCCTCTGTGCGTTGAGGTACAGGATCGCCTCTTTGTCACGCTCAGACACATTGGAGCGGACTACAGAGAGGTACGGTCCCCTGAAATAGGTGACTGGTGTGTTCGACCCGAAGAGCACTCTGTCAGATCCAACTTCTCTGACAAGTATCTCGATCGCGTCGGGGGAGTCCAGATAGCTCGTTTCGACGAGTATGTTCTCCTGCCCTCTCATGAGGACAATGGCCTCGCTCATGGTCCAGTAGCCGACGCCCGAAAGAATGACGGGAAAGGACCAACCCGCCACTAGGTCCGCGATTTCCGTGGCCATTCCGTAGGTCGGTGCGTTTATCAGCAGTGGCATGTTAGTCTCTTGGAGCGCTCCCAGCATCGACCTTACCGGGGCATATCTGATTGGCCCCCCCTGTAGGTCGGGGAATAGTCTCAGGAATTTGAACCCAGCTCGTTGAAGCGCCTTGAGGGCACTCTTGTCACCGATGTGTTTCCTCGGATCCAATGTCGCCGCCGGTATGAGCCTCTTGTTCCCTGCGCAGGCAGCCAGCGTCTCGTCATTTCCCTCAGAGTGGTCATACAGTACACCCTTCAGCGATAGTGTGACTGCTTTCGACACTCGGTTCTGATCCATGATTCTGTTGAGGGTCGCCAAGCTGTAGTCTGCCCTCCTGCGGGGGTAGGCGCCAAAGCAGGTGTTGAGGTCCAATATCCGATGCAGCTCAGCGCTCAACTTGACGGTCGTCAGCTCTCGTCGTGGGCTTAAAGCGTTGAGGATTTCGTCCTAGGTGACAAGCGAGTTCCTCAAGCGCTCTCGGTCGATTGGGCAAGAGCCGAACGCCCTCGCAGCTTTCAACATCGCCAGGAAGTTGCTGGCTGGAACGTTCGGGTGTATGGTGTTGGACGAACCGAAGAGGTACCCCCTCCCCGGCGCGCTCTCAAGTATGCTGCGAGCTGCTTCACCCCTGATGTCTTCCTCAGAACCGTACACCAGCGTCCTCGCGCAATCAACTCCTCCCCACAGGAGCAACCGAGGAAACTTGGCCCGAACCTCTCCCATTCTCATGCCGGCGCTGATGTCGATTTCTCCGTAGCCGTCAACTCCTGAGCTTAGGAACAGCTGCTCCGCAATGGGCCATACGTTGCCATCGGTCCTGAAGAAGTATGGCAACCCCAAGTCGTGACACTTCTCAACTATTGACCTGAGCCTGGGGAGCACTAGCGACTCGAAGGTCGACGGGGGGTACACGGGGCCACTTTTTCCCGCCAAGTCGCCGCCTCCCAAGATGAAATCCGCGCCGTGTTTCTTGCAAAGCTTGGCAAGACTGTTGTGGCGCTTGACCTGCCAGTCCAGCACGGTTGAGACAAGGTCGGGTCTCCTTACGGAGGCCACCAGCCAAGCCGCTTCAATGGGGATCCCCATCACGCTGGCACCGACGATGGCGACTTCGCCGCCGATGCTGTCGACAACAGCGTCCATAACATCAAAGGACTCCTCTTCGACCTCAGGGTCCTTGTCGGCCAGCTTCTCAGCCGCTCTCTCTAGGGCCTTGAGCCCCTCTCTTCTCGATGACGAATCCACCGCCTGGTACTCCTTTGTGTCGGGCTGGTACCTGACCACTGACCATGTTTCTGTGTCGTCGTCCTCGTAGTAATACGAATTGTCGTCAAACTTCCTCTTTGCACCAGAGGTGCCGACGAGGGGTGGACATACCCCGTCAAGGCCCAATTGGAGTGTGAGCTCCGTCAGATCCTTCGCGATTCGAGCCACCAGAGAGTCCCTTTCTCCCTTGTACAGTGCTTCCGCGATGTTTCTCCACCCGATGCCTCCTCCCCCAGTCTCTGCCTCCCTGCCCAGAATCTCACTTGCCACATTGGTAGCTATCTCCTGCTCGAAGAGCGGAATCCTGTCGACGTCCAAGAACCTGATTGCCCTACAGACTCGGTCCTTGGGCCTCAACTCTGTCCTAGTAGGGAGCTGGTTCGCCGAGTAAAAAGGATTGGCGAGGTCCAGCCCTTGGCCTCGAGCGGTCACTGGCCTCTAGCGCTAGACTCCTTGGCCGCGGTGACCGATCAGGCGCCAGCATCGTCTGCTAGGCTCCCTTTTCGGCTTTCTAGCTCCCCCGGGCCAGAGGCAGCTCAACTGAGACGGTCGTACCTTCGCCGACCTTGCTCCTTACTGAGATTCTCCCGCCATGAGCCGCAACAATTCGTTTTCAGATGACCAGCCCAAGGCCCGTGCCTCTGTCCTTTGTGGTGAAGAGAGGAGTGAAGAGTTTCCTCATGTTCTCCTGCGAAATCCCCTCGCCGGTGTCGGAGATGTCCACGGAGATCCAGTCTTTCTCCTTCTCCTGAGAAGCCGCCACGGTCAGCGACCCGCCCTTCGGCATTGCCTGGACGGCATTGGTGATCAGGTTGGTGAACACGCGCATCATCATCGCTTCGTCCGCCATTACCCTGGTCGAGACTGGGACTCGCTGTGTGTCAACGTGGACCTTGATGTCTGGAGGCAACTCCATCCCTTTGAGTGTCCTATCCACCAGTTCGGCAACGTCGACCTCGGACAGGCGCGGTGTCACACGACTGATGAACCCTTGAAGGTCAGAGATGATAGTGCCCATGTACTTGACACTGTCGTGCATGATGTCGATGGATTGCGACATGTGCGGCTCATCTATTGCTTCCTTGTACGCGGGCGGAAGTGATGCAAGCTTCTCCTTGATCACATAGAGAACAGATGTCATGACTTGGAGGGGAGAGCGGAGGTCATGACCGACTGCCGACGCCACTTCGCCGATTGCCGCGAACCTCTCGACTTCGACCAACCTCTCCGTCCTCTTGGCTACGAGTCTCTCAAGCTCCTCTGCACGGTGTTCCATCCTCTTCTCGGCCTCCTTGATCGTCGTTATGTCCCTGCCGTACAAGTTGACGTAGCTCTCGCCGGGAACAGGGACGATCGTGAACAGGAAGACCCTGCCATCTTGGTCGACTTCCACGTTCTTCTGTTCTCCGCTCGCAGACGCTCCTATCACTGGCACCCTAAGCAAGCTCGGCAGAGCCAACCCCACCCCGCTGTCCCACGATTTCAAGAAGGGTCCACTGGCAGGGTTCGCGTGCAGAACTAAGCCGTCGTTGCTGGCGCGCATTATCGGGTTGGGGTTCTCCGATGGATACTTCGCCAGCGCTTCCAGCTCCTTCTCCAAGCTCTCACGTTCAGTGACATCCAGGCCTATCGCTATGCCTCCCACACGGTTGCCCTTGTCATCCGAGATCACGCTGTCGAACCACGCGATCATCTTGCTGCTGCCATCCTTGCACTTGATCGTGGTTTCAAACTCCTTCGCTCCCCTGCCTCCCATGACAGCATCGCGCATCCTGTCCGAAACTCTCGCGCGGTAGTCTGGGTCAGGGTAGAGCCATTTCCAGACCTTGTTGTGACCCTGCACTTCTTCCTTTGAATAGCCGGAGATCAGCTCTGCTGCGTGATTCCACAGTGTGATGTTTCCATCGCCGTCGAGTACGGTGACCCACACAGCGGCTGTGTCGATCACCCTGTTCTGGAACTCAATGAGACTTCTGGCTTGCGCCCCGGAGGCGCGGAGGGACTCCTCCATGCTCTTGTCCTCTGTCGTGTCATGACTTATGCCAACCAGACCTACGACCTTCCCCCGGGCGTCGAGCACGGGAACCTTGTCGGCTCTGTAGTACTTTCTTCTGCCATCAGGCCAGGTTGCCACTTGATCTTCAGAAACTGCAACCCCGTCTCCCTCCAGCACCTGCCTGTCGCTCTTGAAGACAGTCTGCGAGAGGTCGGGCGGCAGGATCTGTCTAGGGGTCTTGCCTAGGACTTCCTTCAACGTCTTGCCTGTCTCCTTCTCAAACGCGGGGTTGACGTATGAGTATCGCCCTCCCTTGTCCCTGAAGTACACGATGTCGGGAATCGCCCGAAGCAACGACTCCAGCAGCTCGTTGGCAGCCGCCAACTCCCGCTCCGCCTTCTTCGTCTTAGTCACGTCCATCACGATCGCCAGAGTGCCTGCGAACCTTCCCCCATCGTCCAGTATGGGAGCGGCCGAGACCCAAGCGGTCACCTTGCTGCAGTCTTTGCGTCGCATCTCGATCTCATACCTGCTCGCCTCACCTGCTTTCCTGAGTTTGGCTTGTTTGCGGACGATTTCAGAGGCACGGCGATCGATCAGGTCCCAAACCCTCATCTTCAGCATCTCGTGTCTGCTGTAGCGAGTGATTCGGGTGAACCCTCTGTTGACGTAGATGAACCTCTCGTCAGGATCGACGATGCCTATTCCTTCAGCTACCGCTTCCCCGAAAGGTCTGATCATGGAGACCTCGAGATTCAATGCCTCTTCCGCTCGTCTTCTTCGCTCTGCGTCGCGTGTGCGCGTGTGCTTTGGGCGCCTCGGCTCTACTGTCTTGCTTCTTCGGCGAGGTGAACCCTTCGGCGGCAACTTCCTTGTAGCTTTCTCGAACAAGTAATAAGACTATCAGCGCTCATGTGAGCAAACGAAGTCGGAAGCCGCAATTCTGGCGACGGCATGAAACGTTAAAAGTGTCCTTGCGAAAAAACGAGGGGAGACTTCCCAGATGACTGGAACGTACTTCACCCCTGACGCTGTGGCAAAACCTACGATCTACCACGACGGGTGGGTCGACTTCAACAAGAATGGCGTGATTGATCCCTTCGAGGATCCCAGAAGACCTGTGGACCAGAGGGTCGAGAACTTGTTGTCCCAGATGACGCTGGCGGAGAAGCTGGCCCAACTTGGGTCGGGAGCGAGCATCCCCGAGGCGGGCATCGGGAACTTGACGAGCGCGGTCAGGCCGTTTCCTCCGAGGGAAGGGGCGATGCGAGCCAACGAGCTTCAGGTGCAGGCAATAGAAAGAACAAGGCTTGGAATCCCGGCGACGATTCACGAAGAATGCCTGCACGGCTGCTTGGCAGACTTCTCCACCAGCTTTCCCCAGGCAATGGCACTGGCTGCGACCTGGGATCCCGAGCTGGTTCACAGAGTGGCTCGAGCGATAGCCAAGGAGACGAGGGCACGAGGGATCCGACAGTGCCTCTCGCCCGTGGCCGACGTGGCGAGGGACGTGAGAGCTGGGAGAACCGAAGAGACCTATGGTGAGGATCCCTACCTAGCCTCCGTCATGGGTGCGGCCTTCTGCAAGGCAATGCGTGAGGAGGGGATAGTCGCCACGCCAAAGCACTTCGTTGCGAACTTCGTGGGTGATGGTGGGAGGGACAGCAATGAGGTGCACTTCTCCGAACGCGTCATCCGGGAGGCCTATTTCCCGAGCTTCAAGGCCTGCATCGACGCCGGGGCTCTGTCCGTGATGGCTGCCTACGGGTCACTGGACGGCGTTCCATGCTCGAGCAATCCCTGGCTACTGACTGACGTCCTCAGGAAGGAGTGGGGCTTCGAGGGGTTCGTTGTCTCTGACTATGGGTCCGTCAACGGCATTCTCACCAAGCATCACGTGGTCGCAACTGCAGAGGAGGTGCCCAAGGTCGCTCTTGAGGCTGGCCTCGACATGGAACTGCCGAGGACTGACTTCTTCGGTGATCCGTTGCTCAGGGCTATCCGGTCCGGCACAATTGATTCCAAGGTGATCGACGATTCCGTCCGCAGAGTACTCAGGGCGAAGTTCACGATAGGTCTCTTCGATTCGCCCTTTGTCGACCCTGAGGGGGCAGAGCGAGTGTGCGGGTGCAGCGAACACACTCAACTCGCTCTTGAAGCGGCAAGGAAGTCGGTGGTCCTGCTCAAGAATGAGAACGGCCTTCTGCCGATAAGGGGTGAGAAAATGAAGTCCATAGCAGTCCTCGGGCCTGTCTCCGATGAACTGAGGTTAGGAGGCTACAGCGGGACTCCACCCAGAGGCACAACACCTCTCGATGCGATCAGAAGCAAGGTCAAGGCTGGAACCAAGGTGTATCATGAGAAGGGATGTAGCGTCACCGTGGGCAAGTACCTGCCTGTCCAGTCCAGTTATCTCATCCCACCTGATCGCAAGGGAGACAAACATGGTCTGAGGGGGGAGTACTTCAACAACCCAGATCTGGAGGGCAAGCCGGTCCTAGTGAGACTTGACAGCGAGATAGACTTCGACTGGGGGGTCGGCTCGCCTGATCCAAGGATCCCGTGCGACAACTTCTCCGTCCGATGGACTGGGAAGCTAGTGCCACCGGAAAGCGGGTCGTACGAGTTCAACCTGGCCACCGATGACGGGAGTAGGCTCTGGGTCGATGGCAAGCTGCTCATTGACTCGTGGCATGATAGAGGTCTGACATCAGACCTTGCACAGGTGCAGATGGAGAAGGGCAAGAAGTACGACATCAGGGTCGAATACTATGAACGGACCGGAACGGCCGCCGCGCAGTTCTCTTGGGACTGCAAATCTGAGGTTCCAAGGGGCATAAAGAGGGCTTCGAGGCTGGCACGGAAAGCTGACATCGCAGTGATCTTCTCAGGGATAGTGGAGGGGGAGGGGAAGGACAGGGCAAGCTTGGGACTCCCGGCTCCACAGGAGATGCTGATAGAGGAAGTGGCCAAGACCAGCACCCCCACAGTCGTAGTCCTGCTCACAGGGAGTCCGGTGACAGGTGATTGGATCAATGGCGTGGGAGCTCTGATCCAAGCTTGGTATCCCGGCCAGGAAGGAGGAGAGGCGATCGCTGAGACGCTATTCGGGGAGAACAATCCAGGCGGGAAGCTCCCCGTGACATGGCCTCGCAGCGTCGGGCAGCTCCCACTCTACTACAACCACAAGCCCACCGGGAGGACCTACGACTATGTTGACATGCCTGGGACCCCGCTGTTTCCGTTCGGGCACGGCCTCAGCTACACTCAGTTCGCATACCGAGGCTTGGTTATAGGAAAGAGTGACGAGAGCGGCAGGATCCCGATAGAACTGAGGGTCAGAAACGTCGGTGCCGTCAGGGGCGATGAGGTAGTACAACTGTATCTGCACGATAGGTTATCAAGCGTGGCCAGACCAGTGCAGGAGCTCAAGCGCTTCAAGAGGTTGACGCTCGAACCAGGGGAAGAGGCGGTCGTTCACTTTGACGTGTCTTCGGCTGATCTTACTTTCCTCGGGCAGGATATGAAACCAGTGTTTGAGCCGGGTGAGTTCGACATCATGTTGGGCAGCTCATCGGGAGACGTGAGGCTGACCGGCGTGCTCAACCTCGAGAAGGTCCCGTAGCGTGAGCGTGACAAACATCTCTGACCGCTGATGCGCCGGTTCAATGATTGTCATCAGCCGTAGTAGGCCGCCACCTTGGTGATGGCCTCGGCGATGTCGTCAACATCGTCTCTACCATATCCCTCGTTCCACGGGATCACTATGAGCCTCTTCAGGACCTCCTCAGCATTAGGGCACAGGCCTGCGTGGTACTCCACATTTCTTCCGTAGGCAGGGCAGTCAAAGGGGTGCTTGCTTCTCAAGTAGGTCCTCTTCTCCCTGAGCGGCGCCTTCAAATACATCGGCTCCTCAATGTACGTGTAGGATCCCGGAATGCCCTCGGCTGCCAAGGCATCATAGAACTCCTTGGGACTGGCTCTCATCGTCTTCTCGACCATGAGGGGGAATTGCCAGTACGAGTGCTTGACACCCTTGGGAGGAATGGGAAGAGTGAGACCCCGTATGCCCTCGATCTGACTAATCAGTCTCTTGGCCGAATTCCTCCTCTTCTCGACGGCCCCTCTGAGTTTCTTCAGCTGCTCAAGCCCGATCGCTGCGGTCACCTCGGTCATCCTGTAGTTCATCCCTAGCATGACGTACTCCCTCCCCTTGGATCTGTCCCAGCCCTTGTCAGCAAAGAGCGCGGCCCTGTCTGCCAGCTCCTCATCGCTCGTGATCGTCATCCCACCATCCCCAGTCGTGATGTGCTTGGACTGCTGCAGGCTGAAGGCTCCCATCTCGCCCAAGCTGCCCACGATCTTGCCATGATATTCGGCGAGGTAGGCCTGACAGCAGTCCTCCACCACAGGTACTCCCCTTTCTTGGGCGATGTCCAGTATTGGGCCCAAGTCGGCCGGCAGCCCAAAGAGATGCACTGGTACAATCGCGGACGTCTTGTCCGTGATCTTCCTCTCGATGTCCGAGGGTTCCACGTTTAGCGAGTTCGAAGACACGTCTGCGAAGACGGGCACGGCGCCCTGATAGATGATCGGGTATATTGTGCCCATGTCGGTTATGGGGCTCGTGATGACCTCCTCGCCGGGACTAACGCCAAGTGCCCCGAGCGCGACGTGTATCGCTGCTGTTCCAGAGGTCGATGCGACACCGTACTTGACCCCCATCCGCCTCGCGAACTCAGCCTCGAATTCGTCAACCTTCTTCCCGTTCCATCTGAAGAGCTTCCCTGAAAGTATGACCCTACTGGCCGCCCTTGCCTCCTCTTTTCCGAGCGTCCTTCCCGATGCATCGCTGATCGTCGGAAACGGGCGTTTCCTGACAGGTTTGCCGCCGAAGATTGCGAGCTTGGACATGTTCTGTCTTCGCCATTGACACTCGGACCTTTTATGACTACCTCTTGGCCGCGCTCCTCACCCTCGAGGCGAGCTTCAGCATTGGTGGGACAGATATCAATGTCATCAAAGGTCCAATGTAAAAGGGATACGCGGGGCCCAGCCTCTCCCAGACGAACCCGCCCAGCACGCTGCCGAGCAGACCACCCATTCCGTTGACGAGTTCGATGAAACCGGTGGCCTCGGCCAACTTCTCTTTCGAGGCAAGTTCTCCGGTCAGAGCCCTTCGAGCGGGCATATCCATCGAGCCGACGAGCCCGAAGAGGAACATCAAGGCGGCGGTGCTCGCGAGATCCTGTGACAGTGTCAGTGTGAACCAACTGATTGCCGATAGCACGAAGTGACCCACTAGAGTCACCTCGCTGCCCATCTTGGTCGACACCCAACCCCAGGGGACGATCCCGACCATTAGTCCCGCGTTCCAGGCCGCCATGACCAGCCCCACGCCCGTCATGTCCAGTCCGACGACCTTGTCAGCGAACAGACTCAAATAGGGTGTGATCATGGAGAACCCGAACGCGTGAAAGAAGAGGGCAAACCCATAGAATGACAGCAACGAGTTGCTCCTGACGCTCGCAATCATGCCTCTGATGTCGAGAAGTCTCCCAGTTCTTCCGGTACTTGGACTAGTGGACGGTACCCCATCACGTGTATGGGGCAAGACCGAGCGAACCAGAGCCACACCTGAGAGAACGAACAAGAGTGATGCGATCAGGAGCGGGGACGAGGCTCCCGCGTTCTCCGATGCCCACCCTGCCAGAACCGAAGCAATTGCGGCCCCTCCCCATGTTGACAGGTAGAACACCGCGAACAGAATGGGTGCCAAGCGGGAACTGTGCCTTTCCGATATTACGGCAATGGAGTTAGGTGTGAAGAGCGCCAAAGACAGCCCGGCTGTGACAAACGCGAAGAGCGACACGCCCAAGTCAATCCTCAGATACAGTGTGCCCCAGGCAACGGCTGCCAGGATCGCCGAGATCAAGAAAGGAACCGTCCTCCCTGCGTTGTCTGACAGCCTTCCAGCTGGTATGGACGCTGCGGTGACAACGGCCCAATTCGAGGAGTTCAGCAGGCCGATCTGCTGCGGTGATATGCCTCTTGAGTTCAGCAGGGGCCCGATCACCGTCGTGACGGTTGATGTTGCAGCTTGGTAGAGCCCCCCACCTAGGACAAGTGCTGTGAATCTTCCCGGGGAGTCTCTCTTCTGGGCCACATCGCGCCCAAGGGCTAGTTGCCGCCTTAAGTTTTTCCGTTCGATAAAATACTCATATTCGGACGCAGACGGACGAGACCATGAAGGGTCGCGTGGTCGTCGCGTTGGGCGGCAATGCCATTCTCAGACGGGGACAGACTGGAACGTACCCCGAACAACTCTCGAACGTCGAAAGCGCTTGTGAGCAGATAGCGAAGATAGTAGAACGAGGTTACGAGGTTGTCTTGACTCATGGCAACGGCCCTCAAGTGGGCAACATAGTGAGGCAGAATGAGATGTCGGCTTCCGAGATTCCTCCATTGCCGCTCGACGCATGTGGGGCAGAGAGCCAAGGGCTGATGGGCTACATGATCCAGCAGTGTCTGGCCAATTCCTTGCGACGGAGGGGCATCCAAAAACCCGTCGTGACCGTGATCACTCAAGTGATGGTCAACGAAAATGACCCTGCGTTCACCCGCCCGTCAAAGCCAATTGGCGAGTTCCTGACAGAGAAGGAGGCAAGGGTAGTCTCCAAGAAAGGCGACTTCCAGATCAGGGAGGAAAGGGGGAAGGGATGGCGCAGAGTCGTACCGTCGCCGGCCCCAAAGCTTGTGATTGAGTCTGGGACGATCAGGGTGCTCGTGTCAGAGGGATGCATACCGATCGCGTGCGGAGGAGGCGGCATCCCGGTCTGCGGAAGAGAGGCCCAAGACCTCAGGGGAGCTGAAGCTGTTATCGACAAGGATCTCACTGCCCAAATCTTGGCGAACGATATCGAGGCAGACACGCTGCTCATACTGGTTGACGTCGAGGGAGTCTTCGCTCGCTTCGGCGCCGCCGGCCAAAGGCTCCTTCGCGAGGTGTCGATAGCTCAAGCTGAGGAGATGCTCGGCAGGGGCGAGTTCGCAGAGGGTTCAATGGCCCCGAAGATCGAGGCATCAGTGAGGTTTCTGCGTCTCGGTGGCGGGCTGGTCAGGGTTGGACACCTAGACCGGGCGAGTGAAGTGCTAGCCGGAGAAAGCGGGACGTCGATCCACCCCTAGGATCACTGATATACCCACGGAGTCATGGAATCGGGCATCTGCGCCTTCTTCCGGGCCTCCTTATCTGTGATTAACTTCACTCTCTTTCTCAGCCTTTTCAGCGCCTCTGGGCTCGATGAGATGTTGGCAGCATACGTGGTTCCACTGAGATATCTGTTCTTCCCGCGTATCTGAGACGAGATCCAGGCATCGACCTCTTCGGGCGAAGAAGCCACGGCTTCGATTTGGTCTGTTCCCAGCGCGAATCCCCAGTCATCTGTGAAGCTTTTCACGTAGGCATGGAACGGTAGGGTCCGCCCAAACGCACCTCCGAGGGTTCTCAGTACTCTGAGGAACTGGTTCTCCTCATATGGGGCTGCCTGCGTGACTAGCACTCCGCCCGGCTTGAGGGCTCTCTTGGCGATCCTGTAGAACTCCAAGGAGTAGAGAAAAAGGGAAGGCCCAGACGGGACCGGATCTGTAGCGTCCACTATCATCACGTCGAACTCTGCCCTCTTGTGTCCTAGGAACTCTCTGCCGTCCCCGATGATCACCTTTGCTCTCCTGTCGCGAAATGATCCTCTGTTTATGCTCTTGAGGTACTTCTTCGAGACATCAACCACTTGCTTGTCGATGTCAACCATAACCACGCTTTCAACGGAGTGACATCGGAGAGCTTCCCTAAGCGCGCCCCCGTCCCCACCCCCGATGATGGCTACGTGCTTCGGTCGCCCGCAGTTGTAGAGAGCGGTCTGGACAAGGGTCTCGTGGTAAACGAACTCGTCCGACTCAACCGCCTGCACAAGCCCGTCGAGCACGAGCCCTCTTCCCATGCCCTCGAAGTCAAGCACCTCGATCCTCTGGAACTTGCTTTCTCCTGAGAAGACGATGTGCTCGACTGGAATCAGGGCGAGCGTTCGCTCAAACCCTTGAGTCAGGTAGTACGCTCTCAATGACCTCGAGCTCATCGTTCGTCCCCCTCAGCACCACTCTGTTGACCATGCGTCTTGAGTTGAGACTCTTGGCGAGAACCTTGAGCGCTCCCTCGGGCTTGGCCTTCTCCCCGCATGTGAACAGGTCGACGGCCGCGTACCTGTACTCGGGCCATGTGTGAATTGAAAGATGAGACTCGGCGATCACAAGAACTCCTGAGACCCCCAAGTCGCCGAACTTGTGGAAGGCGGACTGAACAACTGTCACCCTTGCCGCCTGCGCTGCCCTCTCCATGGCCTTCTTGACGTACGCAAGGTCCTTGAGTGCATCCTCATCGCACTCGAACAAATCTGCCATTATCTGCTTGCCCAAGTACGTCATTTCGCGGCCCTTAGCGGTCAGCCGCCGAGATTTGATATAAGTCTTACATTTCAGGCCCAATTCTGCGCTCAGACGCGTCCGAACACGGGGGAGCGCGCTTCTGAGGCCAGTTCTTGACGCAAGAACTTTCAATGGCGCCAAACAAGTCGGAAAAGGGGCGCTTGGGTCTCGACGGAGCCGGAATCTCTGTCAATTCAATGAGTATCCTGTGTCAGTCTTCACGCAAGCGATCAGGCTCGACCATCAACCGGCCGGCAGGTTGAAGTGGTGCTCCATCAAGTGATGGTACTGCTCTGGCGTCATCAGGGAGCTGAATGCTCTGTCGACGACTTCACTTAGCGCCGGGTGTATGTGCATCGCGGCTTTGATCGGCAACGCTGTCTGGTGACTCACGTACATCAGCGGTATTATCTCATGGATGAGGACCGAGGCCTGTGGTCCAATGATGTGAGCCCCGAGAATCCTCAGCTCGTCTCCTTCAACGATGACCTTGACGAAGTAGTCCTTCGCATTGATCGCCTCACCCTTTGCTGTGTCCTGATATCTCTGGACCCCGAGGAGAACCTTGCTGATGCCATATCTTCGTATGGCCTCTTTCTCCTTCATTCCAACGCTGGCGATCTCCGGGTAGGTGAAGACCGCGTGAGGCACGGCGTGGTAGTCCGCTTTCATCTTGCCTCCAAGAACTGCGTTGTTGTACACGACGAGTGCCTCGTAGTTCGCGACATGTTTGAACTGATGCTTCCCAGTCGCGTCTCCCAGCGCCCAGACGTTCGCCTGAGATGTCTGAAGGTAGTCGTCCACGATTATCCAGCCATCGGCATCTGTCTTCACTCCTCCCTTGTCTGGATGCAGAATGTCGGAGTTTGATGCCCTGCCTGATGCTACAAGTATCTCCTCGGACGTGAATGTCACTTTCTTTCCTGTTTCTTTGTTGACTGCTACGATATTCTTCTCGCCTGAAGGACTCCTTTCTGCTCGAATGACTTCATGACCCGTCATGATCTTGATGTGTTTGCTGAGTTCCCTCTTAGCCAAAGCCGAGATCTCCGGCTCCTCGTCCGGCAAGAACTGGGAGTTCCTGCCAACTATCGTCACCTGCGAACCCATCGCGGAGAAGAAATGACCGTATTCAGCTGCTATGTAGCCTCCTCCGATGATGGAGACGCTCTTTGGCAGACTCTCAAGCTTCAACAGGGTATCGCTCGTAAGGTACCCCACGTCGGCCAGTCCCTCTATAGGGGGGATCAGAGGTTTCGATCCCGTGCAGAGCAGGATCATCTTCGCTGAGATCCTCTCGCTCCTGACCTCGAGCGTGTAGGGTGCGACGAACTCCGCGGGAAACGGGTAGTAATCGATATTGGTGGACTTCGAGAGCGACACTCTTATCCCGTCTATGTCGTGATGGATGAGAGACCGCATCCTGTTCATCGTCTTCTGGAAGTCTACCTTCACAACCCTGATGTCCAGTCCGAACTCCTCAGCGCCCTCGACCGATCGGATCAGTTCTGCAGGATGCAACAGAATCTTGGAGGGAATGCAGCCGCGCGTAAGACAGATGCCCCCTGGCTCGTCCTTGTCTATCACCGCGACCTTCAGGTCAGGCCTCTCCTGCAGCATAGCGTCCACGATGCTCATCGCTGAACCTGTTCCTATCGCTATCACGTCATACTGTTTCAACCGATTTCCCAGCATCACCGAGTTCTCGGCTTAAATGCGTGTTTGGGGAGGAATCACGCGCCCACTACTCCTCAGGACCCAAGCTCACTAGCGATGGGATTCGCACTAGTGGCCCGCGATAGACTAATGTACCTCCGACCGAGAGTGTTGGTGATCTTGGCCGACGTTGTGCCCTACGAGGATGTTCTCCGAGGGGTACTGGAGGAATACGAGAGGAGCCCGAAGGGGTGGCGCGTCCTCGTAACTAAGGCTCAGGGCCCCGGTCATGACGTCTACTTCCTCAGGCCGGGAGGGACGATGGCAGTGCTGAAGATGGAGAGTCTCTCGATACCAGACCCCGTGGGCATTGGCGTGGAAGCGGCATCCGTGGACGGGAAGTTGAAAGGACTCGCTGAGGGCGGCTCCCATCCCTTTGGGTTCAGGCCTGTCTCGTCGGAGCTGCTGGGCAAGATGCTCAGGGGAGCGAGTTCCCGCCCCCAATCCGCGTCGCAGTTGATTGGAGAGATAATGAGGCAGGAGCCCATGCCTATCGGCTCCGTCGGGACCCCCGTCGTCCTTGAGGGACCAGTTGTCAGGTTTCCTTCGACCTTGCCTCGTTCCTTGGTCTCTGCGAAGCAGAGGGAGTTGGACGCCCTTTTGCAGCACGAACTTGAGAGGATGGTCCGCAAGAAATACGGAGACTCATACTTGAGGTAGGCAGTGCGATAGGCTTAATTGACCTGAAGCACTCGCGGACTTCGATGGGCACGAGGAAGCTTTACTACGATGATCCCTATTTGCGGGAATTCAGCGCCAAGGTCGTCTCAATCGCAGGGAGGGAGGTGACGCTCGACGCCACGGCCTTCTATCCGTCGGGTGGTGGACAAGTCTGTGACACTGGGGCGATAGGAGGCGTGAGAGTCGTCGCCGTGAGGAAGGCCGACGACGAGATAGCCCATGAGCTCGAGGCCGAGCCGCCCTTCCAGATCGGCCAAGAGATAGAGTGTTCGATAGACTGGGACAAGAGATACAAGACCATGAAGCTTCACTCGGCGGCTCACGTCGTCTACTACGTCATGAGGGAGGTCTTCGAGACGTCTCCCGCCTCTTCTGGGCTCGTGGACCACGAGAAGGACAGGAACGACTACATTTTCGAGGCTCCTCTCGACAGACAGAAGCTGGCCGAGGTCGACAAGAAGGTCAACGCTGTCATAGCCTCGAACCTGCCGGTGGAGACTTGGTCGGAGGGTGAGACGAGGTATTGGAGGATAGCCCCGTACCCCGTGATGAAATGCGCGGGCACTCACGTGAAGAACACGAGCGAGATAGGGCCAGTGCGGGTGGAGAGAGGCAGGAAGCCGGGCAAGGGGAAGGAGAGAATCGAAACGACGCTCCTCTCGCCCTGAGCGATTGGCCAGACAACTCAATGGCAGACTCTCGATGCCTTCGGGCACTCTCCATCGTGCGCACTGCTTATATATCCCTCAGAACTCGGCGCCTATCCAAGTCGATATCGAAGGCGATATTCAATGAGATTCTGTCGAGCCAAGGTCTGGGCCAAGCTGGAGCAGGGGATTCCAAACCGAGGCCGGATAGGACCGCGGATGCATTCGAGGAAGTCGCCAAGGATATCGAGGAGATCAGAGGCAAGCCATAGGGAGATGGTTGCTGAATGTCTTCTATCATAGTGACCGAGGACCTGACGAAGGTCTTCCGCAGGAACGTCAGAGCCGTGGACGGCGTCTCGTTCGAAGTCAGGAAGGGGGAGATATTCGGCCTGCTTGGGCCTAACGGCGCCGGGAAATCCACGCTTATACGAATACTGTGCACGCTGACACGACCGACCAGTGGTAAGGCGACGGTCGCGGGATTCGATGTCGTTCAGGACGCAAATGAGGTCAGAAAGCATATCGGCCTGGTCGCTGAGAAGATGATAATGTACAACCACCTGACGGCCTACGAGAACCTGAGGCTGTTCGGCAAGCTTCACGACGTGCCCGATGAGATGCTTGACAAGAGGATCGGCGAGCTTCTGGACCTTGTCGGGATGTCAAGGTGGAGGAACACTCGCGTCAGCGATTTCTCGACGGGCATGCGTCAGAAGATCAACGTAATCAGGGGCCTCATTCACATGCCTGAGCTCCTGTTCTTGGACGAGCCCACTCTCGGGCTTGATCCGAAGTCGAGCTTGGAGATCAGGGAACTGACTGCAAGGCTGAACGAGGAGCAGGGTGTGACGATGATCCTTACGACTCACTATCTGGACGAGGCCGACATGCTTTCCAAGAGGGTGGGGATTATCGACCACGGGAAGATAGTGGCGCTGGGCACGCCTGTCGAGTTGAAGAGGAGAGTGTCAGATTCGGCCGCGGTGGTGCTGCAACTCAATATCAGCAATCTGACCACCGACCTGCTCTCGAAGATCCAGTCGTTGGATTGCGTCAGCCAAGTGCTCACTGAGGACTCCACCGAGCTGAAGGTACACGCAAACGGCGAGGAAGCTGTCGATGTCGTCATAGATGCCGTGCGCTCGGCTGGCGGGAGAATATCTTCCATCAAAAACCTTGAGCCGACCCTCGAGGATGTCTTCGTCAGCATCACCGGACGAGAGGTCGAAGACAGGATAGTCCGCGAGGCCCCCCAATTGCCAAGGCACTTGCGCAGAGGTTTCTAGATGAGGAGGTGGCTTGGGAATGGGATATAGGCAGGAGATCTCGCACGCGCTTTGGATAACCTGGAAGGACCTCATGGAGTTGCGTCGCAGTAAGGTCCGTATGGCGATGACGGTCCTGATGCCCTTGATCATGATAACGATGATCAGTTTCATATACCCGTCATCCGAAAACATCTTGAACGCCATACCGATAGCGACCGTAAACAACGACACGGGCCCCCAGGGCTCGTATCTTCTGGCTGGTCTGGATGAGATCAACGCGCAGACTAACTGGTTGGCGTTCAAACAGGCCTCTAACGTCAGTGAAGCGAGGGACATGATTCTAAGAGGGGAAGCACTTGGTGCGATTGTGATCCCGGAGAACTTCACGTCGGCTTTGTCGACACACCTGTACACAGCCAACATCACGATCCTGACGGACAACTCCAACCCGCAGATTTCCCAAATGATCTCCCAGGTTCTAACCCAAGTGATCAATGGAATGAGCAAGGTTCAAGCATCGGTCAACATCTACGCCTATGCTCAACAAGTGCACGTCAATCCGGTCGCGCTGATAACGCCGTACTCGGCGGACTCCCAAGGCGTGGTCAGCGGAGGGGGAAGCTACATCGAATTCATGATCCCTGGATTGCTGATGATGACCATGATCATGTCCCTCATGACAGGGCTGCCCAGGGCGATAGCTTACGAGAGGGATGTCGGCACGCTGAGCGGCTTCTTGGTGGCACCGATTAGCAGGGTATCGATCATAACCGGGAAGGTGCTTGGGCGCGTGATCCAAGGCCTGATCCAAGGCATCGCATCCTTGGCGCTGGCGATCGTCCTCTTCGGCATCACGATTCATGGGGACATAACTTGGGTACTGCTGACGCTCTTCCTGGGGGTCTTCAGCTTCGTTGGGCTGGGCATAGTGCTCACGTCCGTGGCCGAGGACGAGACGACCGCCGGGATGATAATGATGACCCTGACCATGCCCATGATGTTCATTAGTGGCGTGTTCTTCCCGATTCAGATGATGCCCGACTTCATGCAGACAATAGCCCATTTCCTCCCCTTTACCTACGCCGTCGATGCCATCAGGAGGGTCATGATATTCGGCGTAGCGATAACAGAAATATCCACAGACGTAGCGGTCTTGGTCTGCTTCGGCGCAGTCATGTTGCTGATATCCATCCCCATGTTCAATAAGGCCATGACACAATGATCCGGGGCTTCTGGGCCGGCGCTCCTCACAAAGGCAGGCCGCCGCAGCCTGCTCAGAATACCTGTATCAATCGTTCGAAATGATTATAAGTGAGAATTCAGAAGCTCCAACAGGAAAATGAGCCAGAATGTCTTCGGGGGCTTGGGGAATTACGTCAAGCTAGCATTGATGTTTGGCCTGTTGAGCGGAATACTGGTCGGCTTAGGTTTCGTGATTGGGGGCCCGGATATGGCCTGGTACTTCTTGGCCCTCGCGCTGGGCATGAACTTCCTGTTCTATTTCTTCAGCGATAAGCTGGTCTTGGCCTCTACGGGTGCGAAGATGGTCAGCAGGGAGGAAGCACCCGAGCTGTATGCAACGGTCGACAAACTGGCCAAGGAGGCCGGCATACCCACGCCGAAGGTCGGCATGATCCAGTCAAAGCAGCCCAACGCTTTCGCGACGGGCAGAGGGCCGGGCAACAGCGTAGTCGTAGTGACTTCGGGTCTCATGAGCATGATGGACAGCAGCGAAGTGGAGGCGGTGATAGGTCATGAGTTGTCTCACGTGTTGAACAGGGATACTTTGACGATGACGATTGCCGTCTCCATTGCGACCGCTATCTCGTACTTGGCCAACATGGTCATGTACTCTCTGTTCTTGGGAGGGGGGAGTCGTGACAGGGAAGGAGGCGGGAGCGCAGCGGCCATGATGGGGGCAGCCATAGTGGCTCCCATTGCTGCGACCCTCATTCAACTCGCCATATCTCGCAGCAGGGAATACGCGGCAGACGCGGGATCAGCGCGCCTCACTCACAAACCACTTTCACTCGCCAGCGCACTTGTGAAGATAGAGAACTTCGTCAAGGCCGGAGCCAAGGTGAACGCACAACCCACGACTTCTTCACTCTGGATAGTCAATCCCTTCACGGCGGCCGGAATCCTTGAGCTGTTTTCCACTCATCCCTCGACCGGCAACAGGATAAGACGGCTGGAAGAGATAGCTCAGACTCAAGCCTAGAAACCCGCGTCGAATCGCGCAGTCGAGTAACCACTCAGTCTGCTTTATAACACGCTCGCTGTCCCATCGGGTCGAACAGGGCTGAGCGAGGAATTCCAGTTCTCCGGCCGCATAGCAGCCTACCTTCGCCCCAGAGCCAAGGACCAGTCGCAGGTCAACTGGCTGGAGGTCATCACGGAGGGGTCAAGTGCCAGCTTCGGCAAGGTGGCGAGGATGGGGGGCGAGTTTGCGTTGGGCGACCACATCGTGATATCCCAACTTCTACCGGCTTCCGCGGAGGACGGTTTCATCAAGGTACCGCTGGCCTTCAGAGGCGTCAAGACAGTTGACGAGCTACTTGGCATTCTCGACCTGGCGACGAAGGAATCCGTCACCTGTGAGTTCTCAATTGCGGTCAAAGGCGTGAGACAGTTCGAGAGCATGAGGGAAAGGTGCAGAAAGCTCTCGCCCGAGTTCCGAGAGACGGTTGAGGGCAACTTCAGGGCAGAGATCAACCTGGGCAGCGTCTCGCTGGAGGTGGACGCGTTCCGGTCAACCGGCAATCTCAGTCTGAAGGGGACCTACAACAGATACGTTGGGGATATCAGGCGACTGCTGAGCTCCCTGCTGGGCGCATGAGCCCTTCCTAGCCAGACTAGGTCAGAAGGAGACACCGGAGCAGCATGACGTCCACTTTCGCGCACGACCGTCTTCGTAGACACACCAACTGAGCTTTTTATACAGCACGACGGGGAATGCACGTGATACCCTCAACTTGGTGACGTTCGACCAGGCGTACCGACAGTCCTATGTCTTCGGGATGGACTTCGGCACAAGCGACTTCAAGTACGGCCCGATGACGCTTGGGGAGATCCCCGAAGTCACTCAGAACAGAGGTTACTTTCCCGACAAGCGGTCCATCATGTCGAGAATATCAGGAGTGACAGCCGATGTCATCGTCGGCAAGGACACCCCTCTCTATCTCGAGGCGAAGGAGGATCTGGCGTCGCGTCTCATCTACCCTATGAAGAACGGCATAATCGAGAAGTCCGACGACCGCGCTTGGGCTGTCACAAGGGAACTCACCAAGTATGGCTTGATGTCATTCGCTCCCGTGGATCCCAAGTTCAAGGGGTTCTTCGTGGTCGGCTCACTGTCCGCGATCGCCCCTAGGTACATGTATGAGAAGTTCTTCGAAATCTGCAAAGACATGGCCAAGGAGGACGGCCTGATGGCAGCCGTGACAATCATCGCTCAGCCCTTGGCAGTCGCCATCTCGCACAAGGTCCTGACTTGTGTGGTCATAGAAAGCGGGCACGGGAACGGCCAGATTGCCCCCATCTCTAAGTACCCGATACGCAACGCCTTGGTAGCACTCAACCGCGGCGGGGCAGACTGCAACAACATAGCCGCCGAGGTGCTCAAAGATTCTGGCTATGGCGACTTGGTCACTGAGGAGGCGGTGCTCAGGAGGGTCAAGGAGAACATAGGCCTAGTCCCGCGGGACTTGGACGTGGCCATAGCTGCTGCGAAGTCGGACCCGGACAAGTTCAGAGCGAGATACAAGGTCGAGGGGACGAGGCTCGAAATCGACCTGGCAGAGAACTCGTGGATGCGATTCTTGATAGGCGAGTACGTGTTCGACCCGAACAACGAGATCTTCCAGAGCTACTTCTCAAGAGGGATGCCAAAGCCTCGCGACGTGAGGATCGGGGACGTAAGCTTCAGGGGGATGGAGGACTTGGGCGAGGCCATAGTCGACTCAGTGGAGCGCACTCCAGTCGAGCTTCAGCCTTACCTGTACAGACAGATCATACTGTCAGGGGGCAATTTCAACTGGCTCGTCCCCCAGGAGATGGGGGACGTGGCGGTCGATTCCAAGACGAAGATAGCGCTGCTGCTCTCAAAGCACGGCATAGAGGGCAGTGAGGTGATCATGAACGAGTCTCCTCAATTCTCAGTGTGGAGGGGCTCGATAGTGTACGGCTACTCAGTGCCAGAAGACTACGGTTGGACTTGGGAGAGAATGGAAGGCTGGGTGAGGGTCAGTGGCTGAGAGGGTCAAGTCGAGGCTACTCGAGTTCTTCTCAGCTAGAGGTTATGAGCCGGTCCACAATCAGCAGGGATTGGGGCTTCCTCCACCGCCCGCCTTGGCGCTCTCTGATGGCAAGTCCGTGGCTGTGGTCCTCCAACTGACCAAGGACGAACTAGTCGGAGGGAACCAGCTGCTCAGGACCATCGTCAATGCAGCAGCTCACAGAGGAAGGGCCAACAGACTCCACATCGCGATCCCAAAGGTGTATGCAGCCTCAGTCGACGGCGGGGTGCTCCAAGAGAATGGCATCGGCCTCATAGTCTACGACGAGAAGAGGGTCTTCGAGTCCATTCCGGCAAGGGAGGTGAAATTTGGCGGGACCGTCGAGAGTGGCGAATCACAAGAGCTGATGTCGGAACTCGCGGAACTGCGCGCCAAGGTCAAATCATTGGAGGGAGCTCTGCTGTCGGCAAGCAGAGAGATCAGAGAGTTGAAAGATGGCGTGAAGGAACTCAGGAGCAGGCGACCGAGAAGGGCGACCGTGAGCGCGGAGAAGTCCAGGATAAGGGTCGCCGTGGAGGTGCCGCAGGGCGAGGGCGAAGCGAACCTGCCATCGTTCCTGCGCGAGAACCCATGGGTGGAGGTGTTGAGCGGGCGTGGCGAAGAGGAATAGGTCATTCGTAGACATTGTATCCCTCCCTCAGGCCAGACGACTCAACATCGTCGTGGATCTCGAGGACCAGTTCACTCCGGCGATGACCGTGGATGACTTCATCAAGGAATTTGGCTTCACACCCGAGCCCCCTAGGTACAAGGTCGTCGCTGTGGAGGTCCTGACATGTGCCCAAGACGGACAACCCGTCCTGATCGGGGAGTGCGGAAGGTGCCCCAAGTTCATCAGGCGGACAGGAGACCGAATATACTGCAGAGCTGCTGTCGGAATCTAGCGGACGACTTTGGGATTCATGTGGGCTCAAGACGAGGGCGAGGATGGTTCGCAGGCTTATATATCGTCGCCCCATCGGAGGCTTCCGAGTTGAAGACGAGCACTGCGCTGAAAACGATCGGCTATGTCTTGCTCGTCGCTCAGCTTCTCATAATCGTCGGCGTGGGCCTGGGCTATCTCACGATGATCCAGTCACTGATGTCCACCGTGAGCCCGGGGGGAGGCACGCCCGTCCAGTACAATGGAACCATAGACGAAACCACGGGCGCATTCAGCGGGACTCTCGTGATATCCCTCAGGAATCCCGGCATGCTTGAGGTCGCAGCCCACGTCTCGATCAAGCTCAACTCGGAGGATGGCGCCACGCTCTACCAAACCTCGGGCGACACGAGGATGGCAGCCGGGTCATCAGGCACCCTAGAATTGCCACTCAGCGTCTCAGGCGCGGATGTCCATCGCATCGACACCGTCGTGTTGGGGCTCAAGCTAGCCACGCTGTTTGACCTCCTTTCATTCTCGGTTGACATCCCGATTCCCGCGCAGATGGGGGGCGGTCCTCCGGAGTAGTGATGAGAGATGAGTCCCAGTCCTAGCACGTTGCTCTGGTCTATCACCCACAACCCGATAAAGATACTGAAGGCAATCCTGTCCTCCGCCCTGTACTTGCTCCTCTACGCCGTCTTGCCCTTCCTGCTGCTCTCGATGGCTCAAGGGGATCCGCAGATCAGGAGCATGTTGGACATGGCCAGGTCAATGGTCGGAATAGACGTGGCGGGCATTGCCACCACCATCATGATTCTTGGCGTCGTGTTGGCGATTGCCGTCCTAGTCAAGGGTCTGACCGACAAGTGGAGCACGACCAACCTCGCGTGCGAAATCGCATCGATACTGCTGCAACTAACGATCCTGCTGACAGTCCTGGGAGCCGGAGACATTGGCAGCTTTGGACTGATATCCAAGACGGTGCAAGCCCCAGGTCCCTCTCAGCCATCATTCACGATCGATATGAGGTTCGTTGCCCTAGCCATGACAGCGATAGCCGGCGCGAATATCATCCTCGCACTGGCCACCTATGCCGACGCTCGAAGGGAACGAGCACGCCGGTTCTCCCCCGGCGACCTCTTGAAGCGGATATTCGGCTGAAGGCAACCTGTCTTAGGGCTTCGGCTTGAGCATTCTGTAGAGACGCTCCCCCGCTTCGAGGTCGGCGTCATAGTAATCGGCGTCGGCTAGGGCCGACTCGACCCTGAGTGATACTCCACTGACCCGGTCCGGACCGAACCTTCTCGCGAACCGCGCGTCAGATCTGTACCTGAGGACGGACTCCAGCAGGACCATGTTGACCAGACTCATGTGGTCCAACCCGGCCGCGCTCGCGACGGTCGGAAGGTCCCCGTCCGTCGGGTGCATTCCCGGGAGAGGGTTCAACTCAAGTAGGTATGGTCTTCCGTCCTTCTCTCTGATGTCGAGCCTGTCGTAGTCCCTGCACCTGAGCGCCTGATGCGCCGTGACGGCCATCTTGACCACCTCGCGGTACATCCCGTCGAAGGGAGCTAACGCTAGGGCAGCGCGGGAGTCGTCGCTGTTTCTCGTCCAGAGGTAATCAGGTTCTGCATCCTTCACGTCCTGGTCCCGAAGACAGGGCTGGCTTGGCATCTTGTGGAGGTCTATCGTCATCACAGGCATGACATGCTTGCCCACGATGCCGATCGTATATTCCTTCCCCCCGATGAACTCCTCGATCAGTGCTGGCTGACTGTAGGTCTCGATCAGCTCCTCCACGAGCGGGTCAAGGGACGCGCGATCGTCGACCTTTGACTTCTGCGTGAGCCCGATGCTGGAGCCCTCGGCTACAGGCTTCACCACTATGGGGAATGACATGTCCTCCCTGAGCCTGAAGGGCGTCCTCGTGACAAGTTGGAACTTGGCCGTCCTGATCCCGTGCCAGCTCGCGATCTCCTTCGCCCTGGCCTTGTCAAGACATTCCGCCATGCTGAGAGGACCAGAACCAGTGTAGGGTATCTGGAGGTACTCGAGGAAGGCGGGGACGATCGCCTCCCTCGTGGCTCCTTCCAAGAGCTCAGATGACATGCCCTCGACTATGTTGAACACGATGTCCAACTTGTCACGAAGAGCGCTGAGCTTGCCGAAGAGGGCTCCGTCCGCTGGAATTCTTATGACCGTGTTTCCGGTCTCCTCTAGGGCACTGACCATCGACTCGACCGTCGTCTCCGAGTCCCACTCGGAGTATTTCCTCAGCGCTGCCAAGTCGTACTTCTCCGTTGGTTTGCGGACGTTATAGGTGAAGCCAATCGTCAGCCCATCTCGATCGGCCAAGTGAGTTGTGGTGTACCTCGGGCCATTCCCGCCGGATTCAGGTATATTTCGGTTTCGGTCGGAGCACTCTCGGAGGACTGAACACCACAGAGCTGGGCCGCGATCTAGAAGAAGTCCAGCTCCAGACCTTCCGCGGCGGACGTGAGCTCATCCAGTTCATGGGCCGTGAGCGACCATCCCGCAGCCCCCGCGTTCTGTTCCGCCTGATGGGGATTCTTCGCGCCGGGTATGGGTATGACAGCAGGGTGAGATAGTATCCAGTTCAGCGCCACCTGTGGCATGGTCTTGCCCCTGCGGGCGGCAACCCGCTCAAGGACTTCGAGTAGGCGCGACAGTTCGTCCAGGTTTTGATCCGTGAACATCTTGTTGCCCTTCCTGACGTCGTCACTGGGTTTGCGGTTCCGGCTGTACTTGCCAGTCAGCGCACCTTGAGCCAGCGGCACGTACGCCAAGATCGCTATTCCCTCCTTACGGCAGTAGGGCATGACTTCCTCCTCTATCTGCCTCTGCAGCAGGTTGTACCTGACCTGGTCTGACGCGATCTCAGCGTGCGACAGAATGCTTCTGGCTTCCTCGAGGTCTCTGACCGCGAAGTTGCTCACGCCGATGGCCCTGATCTTCCCGTCCTCGAGGAGTTTCTCCATCGCCTTCATCGTGTGCTTCAGCGGTATCTGTTGCCATGGGTCCGGCCAATGAACCTGGTACAAGTCTATCTGGCTCACGCCGAGCCTCCTCAGGCTCATATCACAGGCCCTGATCACGTCGTCGTACCTCAAGTGGCTGCCGGCGACCTTGGTCGCGACGACAAGCTCCTTCCTCGCGACGGCCTTGATGGCTCTCCCCAGGACCTCCTCAGAGTGACCGTTCCCGTACGCCTCAGCCGTGTCCACTAGATTCACCCCCTGCTCGCTTGACTTCGCCACTGCCTGGATGCAGCTCTCATCCGTGACGTCGTCTCCCCATATGCCCCCGCTCGCCTGCCACATACCCATCCCAATGACGGACACCTTGATTCCGCTCTTACCGAGCTCGATCCGTTCCATCTACAGAGAGATCACAAGAAATGTCCCGCGCGTGATAAGCGTTTCCGGCGCGACGGCGGCGGATGCAATGTCTCACAGGTACTTTTTGAGTGTCAGCTGGCCGCCCTCTCTGAGCCTGACAGCGTAGTCCACGACTTCCTCGACGGAGTTGAAATGAAGCGACTTTATCCTCTCGAAGTTCCACCCCCTGCACTTCAGTGCGGACAGGAGGCTGGCCGCAAGGACTGAGGACTCAACATCCTCGCCACGGGAGAGGGCACCCACGAATGCCCCGCACCACGTGTCGCCTGCTCCGGTCGTGTCGACGATCTTCCCACCTATTCCCCAGGCGGCGGGTATCATGTCAAGCTTGCCGTCCTTGACGTAGATGGCCCCAAGTTCGCCGAGCGTCACGAGCAGATGTCTAGTGTCCATGACTCTGAGCGCGGCCGGTATGCTGTCGACCTCCGCAAGGCGGGTCACTTCCCTTTCATTGATGATGAAGTAGTCGACCTCTGACAGGATGTCCCTCAAGACCTTCCTGTCCTCCTCGCTGCTCATGTAACCCTCCCAAGAGTTGACGGAAATCTTCATGCCCCCGATTCTCCTCAATCCCTCGACAGCCTTGCGGGTCTTGGCAGGTGGCATAGGGGCTAGATGAACGTGTGAGTAGCCTGTAGCTGCTGACACGACCCTTGTGGCCCTCAGGTATCTGGCAGCACCGAACGATGAAATCCTGTAGCGCGAAACCCACTTGTCGTCGTAGTGGATCTCAAACCTCGATGAGTTGGCCTTCGTCACGACCACGTTCGGCAGGCCGAATTCTCTGAGCAGATCCATGTACTCGAAGTCCCCGCCTACTGCGGTCACAAGCCCGACTTCGTCGCAGAAGACCTTAGCCGCCATGGCGGCGTAGATCGCAGCCCCTCCGGGCTGAACCCGCGAACCATTCGGGGTGAAGACGTGGTCGACAGATGCATGGCCCGCTACTAGGATTCCGCGCAACGACAGAGCTTCGCATAGGTTCAGCCTGATGTGCTCTTAACGGTTAGCCCGCTCGGTCCCAGCATTGACTGAGACGAGACCAGATGGAACCTTTGAGGAAAAGCTCGAAGTCTTTTATGCGCTCAAGTCGGGCGTGCAAGAGGCAGGCAGTTGGTCCTTATTCCAACCAGAGACGGAAGGCTGACCGAACCGGGAAGATACGTGTGCTACAGAGCCGCCGGCCCCCTTACAATAGACGGGAGGATCAACGAGCCTTCCTGGAAGATGGCGCCCTGGACGAGGGATTTCGTCGACATAGAGGGGAACGACGTCAGGCCAGAACCTAGGTTCGCCACCCGTGCCGCCATGCTGTGGGATCGCGAGCTCTTCTACGTCGCCGCGGATCTCGAGGAACCCGACGTATGGGGCACACTGACGAAACGCGACTCGAGGATATACGACGACAACGACTTCGAGGTATTCCTGAAACCGTCTGAGGAGAGGACCTGTTACTGTGAGTTCGAGATGAACGCGCTCAACACGATCTGGGATCTACTCTTGGACAAGCCGTACATGCTAGGTGGCCATGCCGATAGCTCCTGGGACTGCGCAGGGCTGAGGCACGCGGTGCAGGTCGACGGCACCCTGAATTGGCCGCTTGACGTTGACAAGGGTTGGTCCTTGGAGCTGGCGATACCTTGGTCGGGACTGGCCAGGGCTGGCGTGCTGGGAGCTCCGAAGGCAGGGGACCAGTGGAGAATGAACTTCAGCAGGGTTGAGTACAAGAGAGAACTGGTGGGCAAGTACTGCGACAACTGGGTCTGGAGTTGCCAGAGCGAGATCAACATGCACATCCCAGCCTTCTGGGCGTTCGTTCAGTTCAGCGACAGGGTGGTCGGTGCAGGCGAGGAATCATTCGTGGAGAGGACGGGGACTTCTCGTCCGTGGTGGGAGGGGCTCGATGAGGAGAAGCTACCGAGGCGCCCTGACAGGTCCTACCTGCGGAAGGGCAAGGTGAGCCTGTGGGAACAGGAACATACGATGTAGGCGCTAACTTACCGTCTAGGAAGCGGAAGGGCCCTGTTATGCTATAGGATTCCCTCTATCAGCTTCAGGACCACAATGGCAAGGGAAACCAAGACAATGATCGTCCCGCCCACTATGCCCACGAAGGCAAAGGGCCAGTTGGAGATCAAGTACTCATTGTATCCAAAGTACAAGAACCCCCCGCCCAATCCAACCATGAACAAGTTGAACAGGAACGACCTCACAGCGGACATAGCCTGTCGACATATTCTGCCCAGCTCCTCTTAAGACTCTACTTCATGCCGACTAGCCTTGTCAGTCTGAAAAAGTGTAGCGCTGTGCATCGAGAACGGGATCTAGAACCTCAGTGGGGTGCTCCGAGACATCAGATAGAGCGACATGACCACGGATCCCACGACAAGCACCCAGAAGAGGAGATCAGAGACGAGGCCGACCCAATCATACTTCATCTCGTCAACGGGGCCGTGTATTGTGTTCTTGACCAGCGTCCTCCACGGGACGGGCAAACCATAGTCCACATGTGCGTAGTCCGGCCAGTTCCTGTCGATTCCTATCAAGCCTGTCATTAGGCATACAGCCATCGAGGACACAAGCGAGACCGCTACGGCCTCAAGCATTGACATGGCTTCGGCATTTGCCGAACTGTGATAAGCATTTCTGCTGTGGGTTCGCTCGATCTGAGAGAGAGTCGAGCTATGGAAGACTCAGGTCGGCGAAAACCACTTCTTCTTGGTCACGCGTTCTTGCGCGAGCGAGATAGCCTGTGCTGTCAGGAGTCTCATAGGCTTTTGCCGTGATCGACGACATCCCCTCGAACACCATCCCGAACATCTCGCCGACCATCATTGGGTTCACGCCATACCGAAGGCCCTCGTGACGCTGCACCATCCCCAGGCTCCCCTCTTCCCAGCCGTGTTCGAGCGCTTCCTCCCACCTCTCCGGGTTCGCAGATGGCTGCACTAGTATCTGGGCCCCCTGAGACACCAGCCTCCCCACGATGTCGTCCTTGTAGGCGTCGAGGCAGATGGCTATGCCTAGCCTGCCTGCCTTGGTGTCAAAAGCCCTGATCCAATCAATGTTGCCTGGCGTCACGTCCAAGCCTCCCTTCAGTTCTAGGTCGATAAGGTGCACCTTCCTCTGAGTTCCGAGCACGTGGCCCTCCGGGGAAATCAGGTAGCTCGTGTTGTATACGGCTGTCCCGGCCGGGGCGAGATCGGTATCTGACTTCGTCTCAGGTAGCAATATGCTGCCCGGTATGAGATACGTCTGGTACATCCTAGCCATCTGAGTCATGACGCCAAGGAACTCCCACGCCATCTCTTGAGCGTGCTTCAGGAACAAGCCCCTGACAAAGCTCACCCCGCTGATGGCCCTTCTCCAGAGCAGACTGGGCAGGTTCTGTATGACAGCACTTCTGACGGCAGACTCAAAGGACTTCTGCTTCGCTAGGGTTGTTCCACTAGCGGCCAAGATCAACGGGGTTCCGTAGTCCTCAGGAAGCACCACCAAGTTGACATCATCACTGACCATGTGTTCGTGAGCCATGGACATCAACGATCTCGTCATGGTTCGAAAAGTCCCGTACGCCTCGTAGTTTGAGGCATTCCATTTGGCCTGGACTGCAATGGCCCTCGTCATCAGCATTGGATGGCAACTTGGGCTAAAATGATTGACGACGGCTTGCGGTAGTGGAGTAGATTCTGGCGCTTCCTAAGGGGTTCCCTTCGACGGTCGAGCACGAATCAGACCTTAAGTACCTTCTAGTGGACTAAGGAATGAAAAGAAGGTGTCAGCGACGCCGGGAGAAACTGGGCAGGGCCGCGAAGGCGACAGTGACAGAGAGAGGGGACTACATGATGGCAAGGATCAAGACAGATTCTCCATGCTGTTCGAGGCGATACCCGACCCGTGCGTGATAGTCGACACAAAGGGCAGAGTCGCGGAGGTGAACCGCGAAGCGGAAGAGGTCGTCGGGTACCGGCGCGAGGAGCTGGTTGGGAAGCTCCTCAGTGAGCTGCGGACTCTCGTGCCTCCTGAGAGCAGGAGAATCGCACTGATCGCTCTGGCTAGGCTGACGGCTGGGCAGAAAGTTGCACCGTTTGAGCTTGAGTTCGTCTCCAAACTGGGTGAGCGTGTCTGGACGGAGGTGAACGTCACGACGACAAGCAGAGACGGCAGGCCGGTGTACGTGGCCATCCTGAGGGACATATCTGAGAAGAAGCGCACGCGAGAAGCATTGAAGGAAAGCGAAGGAAACTTCAGGGCGCTGGCGGAAAATGCGAGGGACGGGATCATGATTTCCGCAGGAGAGGGCACATATGTGTACGCGAACGCGAGGGCATCTGAGATGACAGGATACGACGCTGAGGAACTACGGAGGGTGGGTCTAAAGGGTCTGTTTCACCCGGAAGAAGTTGCTAGGGTTGGCGACGCGCACAGAAGGAGGTTGTCCGGCAAGGCAGCTCCACAGCAATACGAGACCAGGATCGTCCGCAAGGGAGGTCAGAGCGTGCCTGTTGAGCTGACATCAGCAAGAACAGTCTGGAAGGGGGAGCCAGCCAATATTGTCGTCATGCGCGACATAACCGAGCGCAAGCACGATGAGGAGGTGCTCCGCACATCAATCTCGCTATTGAAGGCGGTATTCGAGGGAACTCTTGATCCGATCTTCATAAAGAACAAAGAGGGAAGACACATCATGGTCAACACGGCCTGTGCGAGTCTCTTCGACAAGCAGAAGGCAGAGGTAGTCGGCAAGACCGACGCCGAGCTATTTCAGCCCGAGACGGCCACCCGGATAGCTGAGGATGACAAGAAGGTGATGCATTCTGGTCTGGGTCACAGCGTTGAGGAGACGCTGACGATAGGTGAGCAAACCTACACGTTCGTCACAACGAAGACTCCCTGCAAGGATTCGGAGGGAAAGGTCGTGGGCGTCATCGGAATCGCTCACGACATTACCGGGCGCAGGAGGGCGGAGCAGGAACTCCAAGAACATGCACAGCATCTTGAGGAAGTCGTCGAAGAGAGGACGCGACATCTCCAGGAGACCGAGAAGAGGTTCAGAGACCTCGTCGAACTGCTGCCGCAGGGTGTTTTCGAACTGGACATGGATTTCAAGGTGTCCTTCGCGAACCGAGCCATGCTTCAGATGGCGGGATACTCCGAAGAGGATCTTGCCAAGGGCATCCATGCGCTTGAGCTCTTCAAGGAAGAAGATCGGAAGAGAGTCGAAGAGAACATCAGGAGAAGGGTAGGCGGAGAGGTCATGGGAGGCAATGAATACGATCTGGTGAAGAAGGACGGGACTGCCCTCTATGTTCTGGCATATTCCAGCGCCATCAAACGAGACGAAAAGCCGGTAGGCATCAGAGGGATAATCGTAGACGTGACCGACAAGAAGAAGATCGAAGAGCAGCTCGTAGCTCAGAACCAACTGATGAACGCCCTGCTGTCAGAGATGCCGATTGTCACTATGAGGATAGATGAGAACGGGATGGTCACGGAATCAAGGGGGACCGCCTTGAAGGCAGTGGAGCTTCCTGAGGGAGGGACTGTGGGGCTGAACCTCTTCCGGGAATATCCAGCGATTGCTGAGCACTTGAGACGGGCGATGTCGGGGGGCTCGGAGCACTTCGAGACTCGGATCGAACACGAGGGCAGAGAAGTGTGCTTTGACTGTTATGTCTTCTTTGACCCCGGAAGGCGAAAAGGGGCCATAGGCTTCGCCATGGATGTGACCGACCGCAAGGAGATGGAGCATGTCCTGAATGAGGCCAGGCGACTGGCCGCGATCGGGGAGACCGCGACAATGGTCGGCCACGACCTCCGCAACCCCCTGCAGGCCATCGCCCTTGCCTCATATCTGGCTAGGGAGGAGTTGGCCACGGGAGACACGAGACTCTTGCGGGACAGACTGCGCGTCATAGAAACGCAGGCGGAATACATGAGCAAGGTGGTCTGGGACCTTCAGGACTATGTCCGGCCGATACGGCCCAGACTTGAGGGGACCAACCTCAAGTCGCTCTTGGACAGCACTCTGTCAGCGATTGCCATCCCGGACACCATCACGGTCGATGTCAGCGTTGGTCCCGAATTCCCTGCCTTGATGGTGGACCCAACCTTGATGCGCCGTAGCATCAGCAACCTGGTCATGAACGCGATGGAAGCGATGCCGGAGGGGGGGAGATTGACCATACGAGGAGAGAAAAGTCCCGACGCCCTGCGCATATCGATCGAGGATACCGGCCCAGGGCTATCCGAGCAAGCTGCGCAGAAGCTCTTCGAACCCCTCGGCACAACAAAGGCTAAGGGCATGGGATTCGGGCTACCAATAGCCAAACGCCTAGTGGAGGCCCATGGCGGGTCCATCTCAGTCAGGAGCGAGCCTGGAAAGGGTGCAACTTTCACAATAGCGCTCCCGCTCGAGAGCAGCGACTGAAACACTGAGAGCGCGCGGGGACCCAAATCGGCGGATTGGCGTTCGCGCTCCGATTCCGACAGGACGCGGGCTTGGCCCTAGGTCGCCTGCGTTGGCGTTGATCTCCGTGCAAGCGTCCTTCCCAAGGCTCCTAGCTCGAGAACGCTAATAAGCGACCCTTCTGCTGTGCCGGCTCAACCCTTGGTGTGAGACAATGACACGGCGCGCCCCAGTTGCGGGTCTGCTCTCAGCCTGATCTGACTTCTGAACAGGAGAGGAAGAGACTTGTCATACGAGAGCGAATCGCTTGCGAGTATCGAAGAGATCTACCGAGGACTCGAGACTGGACCCAACGGGCTGTTGAGCCATGAGGCTCGTCTCAGGTTGCAGGAAACAGGGCCGAACGTGCTGCCGAAGGGCAAGAAGGCGGGCATTGTCATCAGGTTTCTGCGCCAATTGGGGAACCTGTTCAATGCCCTCTTGGTGGTAGCTTCAGGCCTGTCATTCCTCAGTGGCTTCGCCTACAGGAATGCTGGCTCGGTCCAGATGGGGCTCGCGATTGCCGCAGTGGTCCTTGCTAACGCCTTCTTCAGTCTCCTGCAGGAGTACAGGGCGGAGAGAGTCGTCCAAGCCATAAGCAGTCTCATCCCCTCGAAAACGAAGGTCGTGAGGGAGGGAAAAGTCGGAGAAATCGACGTGGCTGAGGTCGTCCCAGGAGATGTGCTAGCTCTTGAGGAGGGAGACAGGGTGCCCGCGGACCTGAGACTGACGAGTGCGTTTGAGGTATCTGTCGACAACTCCGCACTCACCGGGGAATCGGAGCCTCTGAGGCGCTTTGCCACGATGACTCCCGGAATGCCAACCAGCAATCCCTATGAGCTGCAGAACATACTGTTCGCAGGCACCACTCTGGTGTCCGGAATAGCCAGAGGCGTCGTTCTTCAGACAGGTCGCGAGACGCAGTTCGGGAGGATAGTCTCGCTCTCAGGTGAACTCAAGGAACCGTTGAGCCCGCTCCAGAAGGACATAGACTACACTGCGAAGGTGGACCTCCTTCTGGCCATCCTTGTGAGCGCGGTGTTCTTCTCCGCAGCATTGTTGCTAGTTGGTCTCAGCATTGTTGACAGTATCCTCTTCGCGATAGGCGTGATGATATGCTTGGTCCCCGAAGGATTCCAGCTGACCGTTTCATTGTCTCTGGCGTTGACGGCAGACGCAATGGCCAGACGGAACGTAGTCGTGAAGAGACTCTCCTCGGTGGAAACCATGGGTTCGATGACTGTCATGTGTGTCGACAAGACCGGCACAATCACCAGTGGCGAGATGATGGTGAAGAAGCTCTGGGCAGGGGGGAGGGTATTCGAGGTGGCAGGTGATGGTTACAGCCCGGCAGGATCGATAACGCTTGGCGACAGGAAGGTCGATCAGTCGACGGATCCTCACATCCTGAAGCTGCTGGAGGTTGCTGTCTTCTGCAACAACGCCAAGCTCAATGCGCCATCGGATAGGATCAAGAGATGGTCAGTCCTCGGGGATCCGACAGACGGAGCGTTCTTGGTCCTTGCGGGGAAGGGGGACTTCAACGTGAGCAAGGCCACGGCCGAGAACAAGAGGATTCGCCTGTTCCCCTTGGATTCTCGTCGGCGAATGATGACAAGCGTGCACAGGAGCCAGAACGGTAGGGTCGTAGCATACACGAAGGGGGCAGGTCCCGAGATCCTCGCCAGGTGCACGACCATTTTCCTTCACAGTAGATACGTCCCGATGAGTGAGGAGCAGAGGACAGCCCTGTCGAAGCAGATAGACGACTTCGCCTCAGAAGGCTACAGGGTCTTGGGATTGGCTTCCAAACAGCTTCCCCAAGGACCCGCTGACTCGTCTCTCGGAGTAGAGAGCGACATGACCTTCTTGGGCTTGGCCGCACTCTTCGATCCTCCGAGGCCCAGAGTGGAGAAGGCGGTGAGACAGGCCAAGATGGCTGGCGTGAAGGTCATCATGCTCACAGGAGACCACGAGCTAACAGCCTATTCCATCGCGAGGCAGGTCGGCATCATCACCTCGGAGAATCAGACAGTGGTGACGGGGAGCGAACTGGGGGATATGAGTGACCGGGAACTCGGAGACCTCTTGGAGAGCGGAGGTGCTGTCTTCGCTAGGGCGACTCCCGAACAGAAGCTTAGAATAGTCCAAGTTCTCAAGTCGAGGGGAGAGACGGTGGCAGTGACCGGCGACGGTGTCAACGACTCTCCGGTTCTCATAGAGGCAGATGTAGGCGTGGCAATGGGTGCAGGCGGAACCGACGTGGCAAGGGAGTCAGCGGACATGGTCCTGTTGGACAATGATTTCACCTCGATAGTGGAGAGCATCAAGCTCGGAAGGGCAACGTTTGACAATTTGAGGAAATTCGTCTACTACGTCTTCACACATAACTGGGGGGAACTCCTTGCATTTGTGGTCTTCGTGCTCTTGGGGACCCCGCTGCCGCTTCTCGTCGTCCAGGTTCTTGCGATCGACTTGGGGATGGATGTGGTCCCATCCCTTTCCCTCATATTGGAGCCGCCTGAACCCGATGTCATGGCCAGGCCCCCTAGGAGGGGCGATACAAGGCTTGTCGATGCTTTGACCCTATTCAGAAGCTTGTGCGTTGGACTGGTAGTATCTGCCGGGGCGGTCCTCTGGGCGTTCAACGTCTGGGCTGGCGGGGGATGGGCGTTGGGGCAGACCAGCGTACCTGATCCAGTTTCGTACGCTAGGGGAACGACGGTTGTCATGGTCGGGATAATGATGGGTCAGCTGGGAAACCTCTTCGCAGCTAGGACAAGCTCGGAGTCGGCGTTCAGGTCGAACCCGTTCAGGAACAAGTGGATCTTCGCGGGAATCCTGACTGAATTCGGCATTGTGCTCGCGGTGGTGTACTCACCTGTGCTTCAACCCTTGTTCGGGACTGCCTCCCTGCTTCCTGAGGACTGGCTATTCCTGTCTGCCCTTGCACCAGCGGCTCTCCTCGTTGGAGAGTTGAGGAAACTGCTGACGCGCAGATCTGCGAGGAGCACCCAGCAAGAGTAATTAACTCTTGAACAGGCTCCCTGACCAGAACGAACATGGGACAGAGAACGAGAGCTTTTTGGGTCAGCACAAATCCGATCGTGGACGATCCTCACAAGCACATTGAGGAATTGGCCGAACTGGGCGCTGAGGAACTATTCGTGCTCTCCATCGACGGGAGCGGCGCACTCTATCCGAGCAAGTCGTTCATCTCGTCCCCGGAGGGAGAGAAGAAGGACATCTTGGCTCCGGTCTTCAAGGAGGCCAAGAAGAAGGGCATGAAGATTCACGCGTGGGATGTTTGCTTCAACAAGCCCAACAAAGATCTGGCGAAGCGCAAGAAGGATTGGTTCGTGGTCAGCAAGAACGGCGTCAGTTGCGTTGACAAGCCAGCCTACGTGCCGGACTACCTGTGGTTGTGTCCGAGCCAAGAGGAGACAAGATCGTTCCTGTTATCTGGGGTTCAGGAGCTCGCCGAGAGGTACGACTTGGACGGCATACACCTCGACTACATACGTCTGCCGGACATCTTCCTGCCCGAGCAGCTGAGAACGCAGTACGGCATCAAGAGGGGGAATGACATCTACGACCCGAACACGGACTTCTGCTACTGCCCGACCTGCAGGGAAGGTTTCGAGAAGGACTACGGAGTTGACCCGATCAACATCGAGTTCGGCACAAGGCAATGGTACCAATGGGTCAGATGGAGGGCCGACAAGATAACGTCCTTCGTTCAGGACTTCCACAAAGTCGTCAAGTCGTATGACAACACAATGGAGACATCAGCAGCAGTGTTCGCCACGCCCGGCACTTCCTACAGGTACGTGTTCCAACAATGGGCGAAGTGGCCCCTTGATTCACTTGAACCAATGATCTACCACGAGTACTACGATAAGGGAGTGGACTGGATAGGGGAGGCAGTCCTCGAAGGAGTTTCGACCGGCAAGAAGATAGTGGCAGGCATACTCCTGGGATTCATGAAGTCAGAGGCCGAGGTCAAGAGAGCGGCGGAACAGGCGCTTGAGAAGGGCGCACAGGGCATATGCTGGTTCGTCTATCCCGTGCCAAAGCCCGAGCACAAGAAGGCGATAGCGGAAGCGACAGCACTGATATAGAGTGGACGAGGTGCGCCGACTCGCGGGGCGGTTGGGCCCTAGCCCAGCTGCACCTGTCGTGACTTATGTGCCTCGCTCTGCGTCTGGGCCTTGCTGTGCACCTAGTCGCTTGTCGCCTGAAGTACCCCTCGCGCAGACGCTCTCAGGCGCCCGTCATTTCTTCTTACTTGTCGCAGACAGGGCGATCGTGATCAGGGCGTCCAAGACTATTCTGACCCCGACCAACGTCAGCAACGAGCCCAAGAACGCCAACCATGAGATAGATCCTTCCACCAATAGGCTCAACACCCAAGCGGCACCAGCCCAGAAGACCAAGCTTGAGAACGTTCCGGCCTTCCTGCTAACCGTGTCGCCTGACACAAACCTCACGAACAACGCGAATAGCTCAAAGCCCGCCATGCCTAGGCAGACGTACATCACGGCATTGTAGAGGACAGGATGGGATGACCTCGGAGCGGGAAAATAGAAACCTGGGGCCAGTTGTTGGATCTCGAGGTCCCTGAAGAACTCAACTACCTTCGCTGGGAGGTCTGGTACGACAACTAGCATTCCTGCGAGTAGGATGAAGAAGAACCCAATGCCTACGATGCCAATCGCGTTCCTCCTTGTCCAGTTCGAGTTGCTCGTTGGTCACACACCCGCGACTGGCCGGCGTCTCGTCGCAACCGATTTAAAGGTGTCTGCCCAACGTGACTCATTCTATGAGGGTTCTGTTTGTCGAGCCTCCGAAGGACTTCTGGTTCGTCATGGGGGAGTATCTGCCTCCACCGTTGGGGGTCTTGGCGCTGGCTGCCTATTTGGAGAAGAATGTCCGGGGAGTGGACATCCAAGTCGTGGACTGCCAAGCTGAGGACATCGGCTGGCAGGGCCTTGAGAAGCGGATAGATTCGTTCCGTCCGGACATAATCGCTCCGAGCTCTCTGGCGACCTGCAACGTCTACACTGTGCTCAGAACCCTGCAGACTGCCAAGGCGGTCGATCCCGGCATCAGAACTGTCGTCGGGGGCCAACATTTCACTGCGCTCGCTCAAGAGAGCCTCCGGGACTATCCGGAAATCGACTTCGTAGTACGAGGCGAGGGAGAAGAGACCCTCGCCGATCTGGTTCGGACCTTAGACAACCATAAGTCGCTGGGGAACGTGAGAGGAATGTCCTTCAGGCATGATGGGGAGATATTGCACACGCCGTCCCGTCCGCTCGTCTGCGATGTCAATTCCCTTCCCCTTCCCGGATACCATTTTGTGAGAGACAACATGCGCAAGTACCACTTCACGATGATGACCGGGCCAGGGACCAAGTACGCCCTGATTGAGGGTTCGCGCGGATGCCCCCACAGGTGCACGTTCTGTTCACAGTGGAGGCACTGGAGCGGAGCTTGGAGGATCAAGTCACCACAGCGCATTGCAGACGAAATGGAGCGGTGTCACGCAGAATACGGGAGCAGCTTCTTCTGGCTGACCGATGACAACTTCGACCTCGGCACAAGGGCTGTCGCGCTATGCGCCGAGCTGAAGCGCAGGGAGCTCGCTGACGAAATTCTCTGGTTCGTCCAGGCGCGGTGCGATGACGTGGCCAGCCGAGGCGAAGTCCTGAGAGAGATGCGGAGGGCGGGCAACCTCTGGATGCTGATGGGAGTAGAAAGGCATGACCAACCCACGCTCGAGTCATTCCGCAAGGGGACGAAAGTGACCAACGCCAAGACTGCCATAGACCTCCTCAAGAAGAACGACATATTCGCTCAGGCCACGTTCATCATCGGAGAGCGTGGAGATTCTCACGAATCCATAGAAAAGCTCCGCAAGTTCGTCGAGGACATTGATCCCGACCTTGCGATCTTCATGATCCTTACGCCATTCCCTGGGACCGAGGTCTATGAGGCAGCAAAGCAGAATGGATGGATTGAAGACACCAACTGGTCTCACTACGATATGGTCCATTCCATCATGCCGACCGAGCACCTGACCAGACAGGAAGTTCAGGAGGAGTTGTACGAGACCTACCGGAGCTACTACGGCAACATGAAGAGGCGGATATTCGGAATCCTCTCGCCCAACATGATAAGGAGAAGAACCTATACCTACCTCGCCAGCCAGGGGTTGCTGGAGGCATTGGGAAAGCTGGCATGAGGCCGCTCGGCAATCGTTCCGACTTCGTGCCGTGGTTCTACCTTGGCATATCGGTGGCTGGGCTGTTCTGCCTCGCGGCTCTCGCGTTCTGGATTCGTCCTCCTGCGACGGATTACACCTGGCAGAGACCCTTGGCGTATTCGGTCTTCATCGTGATTTGCCTCTTGGGCGGCGTTGCCGCGATCTCCCCCTCAAGGTGTTCCACATGCTTTGGTCCTCGGGAAAGAGGTCGGGGTCCGGAGTCGAGGCCGTCATCCAACATCAAACCTGTGCGGCGAGCGACTGCCCGCGTGGGGCACCATCCGGACTGTGGGGAGTTCTCCTCACACGTCCTTCGCTTCGGAAGCCGATCGTACTGCGCGGGATGCACGGGGCTATTCGCTGGAGCAGCCCTCTCCATTCTGGGGATCTTAGGTTCCATCTTGATCGGCCCCCCCGTTGGGGACACAGCGTCGGTAGTCTTCTTGATCGGATGCACGGGGGTTCTGGCCGGCCTGTTCCAGAATGCCCTCTTCAGGATATCGAGTTCCTACGCCCGAGTCATTGTGAACATGTTCTTCGTCTTCGGCGCGTTCTTCGTTCTGATTGGAACTGATGTAGTTGCGAATAATCTGACATTGGATGCACTCTTCATGGCATTGGTACCGTGCTGGATAATGACGCGAATGGGGTTCTCAAGGATAGAGCATGCGAGGGTCTGCCGAGCTTGTGGCTTGGATTCCTGTGCGCTTTTCCAGATGTAAGCTGCCAGGCTAGGGCCTTCTTCGATAGCTGTAGAGAGCAGCCAAGATAATGACGATCCCTATTGTGGCCATTATGATCGCGGGAATGTACCTGCTCACCGCTATGTCGAAGATCGTGCTGAGACCAAGCAGTATCAGGATAGATCCGACCACCAGGCCGGGGATCAACCCGCCGTACGGGATTCCAAAGCACTCCTCCTCAGGACCCCGTTCCGAAGGGCCGAAACATGTTTCATGTCGGCGTGTGGTTCTAGGCGTCTCTGGGTGCAGGGGATTGCCGCAAGCTTTGCAGAACGTTGCGTCCTCTTCGTTCTCGACGCCGCACTTAGTGCAACGCACCATGTTATTGCCGGCCCCTCGCGGGTTGAGCCTATTAAGCCTTCTGATGTTCTTGCCAGCGCTACAACTCGTAGTCTCTGGGCCTGAACGTCTCGACCTTGTCGCGGTATTCGTCCAGGGAGTCCCGGATGAACTGATCCACGTCAGAAGGCATGGACATTAATTCGTCCTTCAGCTTGAGTCCGAACCTCCGCTCCGAGGCCGACAAGTTGAGTTCCTTGGCGTCGAGGATCATGTCCAGCGCTGTTCTGCATGCGGCGACTGTCCTTCTGTAGGCATCATCCTGCTCTGACACGATAGCGCTCCCTATCTGCCAAGCTACATCGGGAGCTAGCACGAACGCCTGAGGATCGGAGAACTTGTCGGAGGATATCAGCAAATCGGCGACCTCCTTGGCTCTCTTGGCGCGATGAGCTTCGTTCATCAACTTGACATCATAGCTGAGGATCTCTAGGAAGACCTGTGGAGCTGTGCCGCCGAAGAGCATCACGTTCGGGACTTGTTCGTTGGACCACAGGTCACAGCAGGCAGCCGCGACATTGCCCACCAAGCTCGAGTGAGCAGATGCGCTCGTCTTGCCTTCCATGGACATGGGGAATCCCGTGATCGCCTTCAAGACGACGTTCTCATAGGCGCAGTCCTTGCCGGGGCCTCTCGCTCCTTCTTCATACGCGACGAGCGATCTGCTTGCGCTCATGGCCCTCACCGCAGCAGCGAAGACGTGTGAGATGGTCATCTGGCCAACCCCGTCGGCCATTCTCATCGCTGTGTTCCCGAAGGCGCAAGCTGTGTCGCCCCCGGGTACCACCCCAGCCTTGTCAGCCACGCGCACTATGTCCTTCCAGAGTCTCTTCATGTCTATCGGAGCCAGGACTCCCAGGGCAAAAAGCACGCCCTTGAGATCCTGCCTGATGACCGCATGATTGAACACATCCTTTCCCCCCTCGGATTCTATAGAGAGGACATCGGCCCCGTTCGAGGCCGCTGCTTCAAAGGATTCCATCATCTTGGCGCGAGACTCGGGGTCGAGTCCCTTTCGCCTCACATCCCGCATGTCTGCAATCGTCGCCCTCAGCGCAGCTGCAGTCCCGAATCGTTCACAGTGTTTTTCGAGCATGTCCTTCTGAGCGATGACAATCTCGCCCACCATCCGCGGCCTGGACGTCTCGACAAAGGTGAACTCTGTCTCGAGCTGGAGGGCTGGCAGGCCCAGTTCGGAAGCCCTCTGGAGGACGTCCGAGGTTATCGAGACGAATTCGCCCTTTATGCCCTCGGTCCTCCCCTCAGAGGCGCTTCTGGTGAAGTACTTGAGTTCAGGAACCACGCTGCCCTTGCCGACGTCCAGCCCGATCCCGTAGTTCAGGGGGTGTTTGGCCAGCCCAAACACTAGTTCTGCCGGCGAAGATGTCTCCATCTTGGAGAGCTTGGCGGACATCCCCGGGCCTCGTTCACTTGGCGACCCATGACTTGCAGATCTCGGTTCCTTGGACAGCGTCCCTGCCGAAGGCATCCGCCCCTATGCTCTTCGCGTAATCATCTGTCAATGGGGCGCCCCCAACTATGACCTTGACCTTCTTCCTGACTCCGGAGTCCTTCAGCTGCTGGATCACGGTCGCCATCTCGGTCATGGTGACAGTTAGTAGGGCTGACATGCCCACTATGTCGGGACTATGCTTCTTGACTGCATCAACGAAGTTCTCCGCAGGAACATCTGATCCTAGGTCTATGACCTCAAAACCCGCAGTCTCCAGCATCATGGCCACGATGTTCTTCCCGATGTCGTGAAGATCTCCCCTCACCGTCCCGATCACGACCTTGCCGAGCTTCTTCAGCTGCGTGCCCTTCAGATGGGGCTGCAAGAGCTGCGTCACCTCCTTTGCGACTTCGCCCGCAACGATGAGTTCGGACAGGAAGTACTCGGACTTCTCGAACTTCTGTCCGACTATGTTCATCCCCTCTCCTATGCCTCCTGTTACTATCTTCTGAGGGGAGACACCTGCATCGAGAGCGTCCTGAGCCGCCTTCTTTGCTCCCTCGAAGTCCAGTCCAACGAGCTTGTCCCTGAGTTCAGCGATAGCTCGCTCGCCAGCGGATGCCATTGCGTTCACTCTCCTTCCCACGGCTTTGCCTGAGGGAAGATAAAAGTTAGCCCACGGCACTCTTGAGGCCCCGTTGATCTCCCCTCCCCCAGCGCATGTTATGCGACGACGCTCTGGCCCTCGTTGCGTCCCCGGCGGCCTGCAATGTAGGTTGGCTCGCTTTCTGGCCCAAGCCGCGCGGTCGTGAGCGTTCGACGAAGAGGCCCGGGGTCTCCTCAGTTCAACGGATATGAGCCATGCTTGGTCACCAGCTTCACGAAGTTCTCGTACGTCGCTAGCGACACATCCGGTGGCACGGAGTGATCAGAGCCCGTAACATATCCCCCTCCCTTGCCAGCTACTTTCATCTTGGACTGGACCTCCTTCTCTATTGCAGAAGAGTCATTGGTAGAAAGAACCCGGGCGTCTATGTTGCCGATGAAGGACAATGCTTTGCCGTACTCCGCTTTCAGCAACCTCACGTCCATGTTGGCCTTCGCCTCAAGGGGCTGCAGCGCCGTGAAACCTACCGCGATGATCTCAGGTATAAGCTTCCTGACGTCCCCATCAGTGTGGACTATTCTGGGCAACCCTTTGCTCTTGAACGGCGCCAGTATCTCTGAATAGGCAGGCGCCAGAACATCCCTGTACATCTTCGGCGAGAAGAAGGGCCCATTTGCGTAGGCTACATCATCCCAGACCCAGACCGCATCGACCCCTGCCTTCATGTAGGCCTCTGCTACCTTTCTTGCCAAGCGGGCGACGCTCAACGTGATGTGTGCTGCGTCCTTCTTCTCCCTCACCATGAAGGGAAGCCACTTGTCTAGACCCCCGAAGATGTGTCTGCCGTACTCGAATGGCCCTAGAACCCCGATCGTCACGAAGAACTTCTGCTGGAACTTCTCGACCACCTGCTCGATATCGCCCTTGAACGGATAGCGGGAGCTGGAGAGCCTGATCGGCAATTCCGGGTCTAGGAGCGGCTCGATCCTCTCCTTGAACTCGTCCAGGTTCCGCACGACCGGCTCGATCGGATCCGGCACGCCCGACCTCCCTCTCCACGACTTCATCTTGACGCCGTACCCGTCGCGGAATATCCTCCACCTGTTCTCCTCCTCATACACTATCGGTTCGTATCTCGGGCT